>Ga0315288_10000165_pt1 | contig 75733 bp, 60 predicted proteins | sample YL17G11_20_MG_FD_203454 | JGI IMG/M metagenome (GOLD analysis project Ga0315288, IMG submission 203454) | Sediment microbial communities from Yellowstone Lake, YNP, Wyoming, USA - YL17G11_20 | ecosystem: Environmental > Aquatic > Freshwater > Lake > Sediment | place: USA: Wyoming | collected... | reverse complement strand
GGGAAAACTGTCCCCATTTTTTCCTATCTCTCTCCCCCCTATGGATTTAGCTCAAACATCCTCGCCGCCCGCAAGAGCGGGTTCCCGAGAAATACTATTCAGGAAGGCTAATCGTTATGACATTTCGTCACCCTGGACGAATGAAAATGGCTGCGATAGATTCTCCATTTTCAAGGTAAACCCTTCATGGTCGCTTCAGCTCTTCCTGCCCTGCTCTTTAAACAAACTGCCCGCACAAGATGGAAGAGAACTATGCAGGTTAATTCTAAAGAAAAAAGATTTGTAGATCCGGCAATTCCATCACCAGTCCCGATCCTGCTTTTCCAGTATGGCTTCGAGACCCACATCGAGCCGGAAGAGCGGATTAGCCAAATCCAGGCTACTTAAATTATTGATTATATTATAATTACCTATTTTTCCCGTTTGATTTTTTCGGAAGAGTAATCCCGGCTGTCGCGCCAGATGAACCGCGTGACCCGGCCCTGCCCGTCTTTCTCGAATATGATTCTGGCCCAGAAATTCCTGTCGAAGAATATGGTTTCCGACAGGGCGTTCAACGGGCTGAGATATCCTCCCCCCCAGTTCAGAACAAGAAAATCCCCTTGTCTTTCGACGGAGACGACGGCCTCCGGACGGTAGAAATCCTTGCCGAACTGATAGCAACCCGTCAGGAGTTCAAGGTCTTCGATGTCCACTTCCACGGGCTTGAGATCCTCAGGCTCGCTGTAAGGCTCGCCGAAAAGGATCGCCGCCAGGTCCTTGGTGATAATATGAGGGACAGGAGCATAATTGTTGCTGAGGATGATGATGCAGGCATCGTCATCGATGAACCTGTCTATGTATGACGTAAACCCCGGGCTTTTGCCGTTGTAATATGTCACGCGCCGGTTTAAGTGCTTCGCCAGAAACCACCCGTAACCCGTGCCTGCGATGTGTTCCGTAAACATTTTTCTGATGGTGTCTCTTTGAAGGATTTTTTCCGTATAAAGAGCCCGATCCCATTTAAAAAGGTCTTCCACGGTCGAATAGAGGGAACCGTTTCCCGTCTTGATCGCCCAATCCAGGAAAGGCGCGTTCTCTATTCCGCCGTTTCCGGCCGGAGCATAGCCGTAGGCCCGGTTATTGAGCAGCGTTCGAGGTCCGTCATTGTGTCCGGTGTCTTTCATGTCCAGGGGATCGAAAATGTTTTTCTTCAAGAATCGACCGTAGCTTTCGCCCGACGCCTTCTCAATAATAGCGGCCAGGAGATTGTAATTTGAATTGCTGTAGCCGTACCTTTCTCCCGGGGCGAAGTCCAGGGGTTTGTCCTTGAACCAGGAGATGATTTCTTCAAGGCCGTGGGGGAATTTTGATCGGGCATCATAATCTGGAAAATCGTTCACGTTCGGAATGCCGGATGTATGGGTCAGAAGGTGATGAATCGTGATCCGGTCTCCCTTGGGGTAATCAGAAATAAATGCGCTGAGGGGATCCATGACACGCAATTGCCCCCGTTCTTCCAGCATCATTATCGCCGCTGCGGTGAATGACTTGGAAAGCGAGGCGATCTGGAACTTGGTCTGAGGAGTATTTGAAACGTTGAGCTCAATATTGGCCGCGCCGTAACCTTTAGCCAGCAGGATCCTGCCGCCCCGGGCCATCAGCACGGCTCCGCTGAAGCCGCCGGCCCGGATGAAGGGCTGAATGTATTTGTCCACGCTGATTTCTATGATAGATTTTTCTCGCGCCATGGTCCCGGAATCCGACCGTTCTCTTGGCATTCCTGAGGCCAAGCCTAGAAGAAGCAAAAAAGGGACAACCGCACCGGCGATGAAGGATCGAACGCTTTCCAGGCTATTGCCTTCTTGGACCTCGCCATCAGGTCGTTTTCGCATGATCTCCCTTCATTATCCTATATATGATAATGACCTGGCTCTTCGTGAAAGGTTGCAGATAAAGTTCCTGCGGTGATGCGCCTCTCCCCCATGAGACGCTTTTACAGGCCTTTGCTCATGGCGTTCAAAAAATCCTGATTGGTCTTGGTCTTGGAGAGCTTCTCGACCAGTAGCTCCATGGCATCCACCTCGGAAAGCTGGCTGAGGACCTTTCTCAGGATCCAGATTCGATTCAGGTCGGTTTCCTCGACGAGCAGCTCCTCCTTCCGCGTTCCCGACCGGTTGATGTCGATGGCCGGGAAAAGACGTTTATCGACCAGTCTCCGGTCGAGATTGATTTCCATGTTGCCCGTTCCCTTGAATTCTTCGAAGATCACATCGTCCATACGGCTGCCGGTGTCGACCAGGGCCGTGGCCATGATGGTCAGGCTGCCGCCCTCCTCGATCTTCCGCGCTGAGCCGAAGAACTTCTTGGGCTTGTTCAGGGCGTTGGCGTCAATGCCGCCCGAGAGGACCTTGCCCGAGGGCGGGATGATGGCGTTGTGGGCACGGGCCAGGCGCGTGATGCTGTCGAGCAGGACGACGACGTCCTTTTTGATCTCGACCAGTCGCTTGGCTTTTTCCAGGACGATGTTGGCCACCTGGGAGTTCCGGGCCGGCGGTTCGTCGAAGGTCGAGGCTACGACTTCGCCATTGACGCTGCGCTGGAAGTCCGTGACCTCCTCGGGCCGCTCGGCGACGAGCAGGACGATGAGGAAGATCTCGGGGTGGTTCTTCTCGACGGACTTGGCGATGGTCTTGAGCAGGGTTGTTTTGCCGGCCCGCGGCGGCGAAACGATCAGGCCGCGCTGCCCTTTGCCGATGGGCGTCAGCAGCTCCATGATGCGGGCGTTCATGTTCTTGGCGTTGCCGTCCTGGAGCTTGATCATCTCGTGAGGATATAGCGGCGTCAGTTGCTCGAAATGTATGTTTCGCCGCATCTCCATGAGCACGTCGGGATGCATGAAATTGATGGCCTCGATCTTGATCAGGGCGAAATACTTTTCGCCGTTCTTGGGCGGCCGGACGACGCCCGAGATGGTGTCGCCGGTGCGCATCTGGAACTTGCGGATCTGGGAGGGCGAGACGTAGATATCGTCCTGGCTGGGCAGGTAGCTGAATTCAGGCGCCCGCAGGAAGCCGAAGCCGTCCTCCAGACATTCCAAAACCCCCTCTGAGAACAGCATGCCTTGCTTCTTGGCCTGGGCCTCCAGGATCTTGAAGATGATATTGTGCTTACTGATGTCCTCGATCTCTTCCTGGGGAATGCTGACCTGGTCGGCGACCTTCTTCAGCTCCTTCATTTCCTTTTCTTCGAGATCCACCAAGTTGAACTCTTTCATGTTTTCACCTCTTTAATAAGGACGTTCGGTCATTGATTTTTTGACCCTTATTATGAAGCTCCCGGCGGCAGTGAAGCCAGGCCGCGGGAGTCCTTTTTTGAAACCTTTCTTCATCATTCAAAGACGATCAGCTAAATGGCGGTTAAATCTATCCTGATGATGTCGTCAATGCGTGATCGGCGGCTCCTGCGGCCCCTCCCCTTCTCCCGGGGCCAGGCCCGGCGCCGCGATCGCCTTTTCGGTCTCCTTCTCGGGCTTCTGCGGCAGATCGCTCGTCAAGGCCAGGTGCAGGACTTCGTCCATGGTCTCCACGAAATAAATCTTCATCTCCTGCTTAATGACCTTGGGCACGTCTTTCATGTCGGGCCGGTTGTCTATGGGCAGGATCGCCTCGCGGATTCCCTCGCGGTGCGCGGCCAGGAGTTTTTCCTTGACCCCGCCCACCGGTAAAACCTTGCCCTTGAGGGTGATCTCGCCGGTCATGGCAATCTTCTTGCTCACCGGGATCTCCGTCAGGAGCGAGATGATGGCCGTAGCGATGGTGATGCCGGCCGACGGGCCCTCCTTGGGCGTCGCCCCCTCCGGGACGTGAATATGGATGTCGAAGTTCTTGTGCAGGTCGCGGGCGATGTTGAGTTCGTACATCTTTCCCCGGACGAAGCTGAAGGCGGCCTGGGCGGACTCCTGCATGATCTCGCCCAGATGTCCGGTCAGGGTAAAGTTCCCTTTGCCGTGGACTTTATTCGCCTCGAAGGTCAGCAGCTCACCGCCGAATTCAGTCCAGGCCATGCCGACGGACACTCCGACCTCGTTCCGCCGATCGAGCTCGGAGCGGCGATACTTGGGGATGCCGAGGTAAGCCTCGAGGTTTTTGGGCGTGACGCGCTCGCTGTGTTCTCGGCCTTTCTGGACCACCCGCTTGACCACTTTGCGGCAGATCGAAGTCATCTCCCGCTCCAGGCCGCGCACGCCGGCCTCACGCGTGAAATCCCGGATGATCCTGAGCAGGGCCGGGTCGGAGATCTTGATGTTGCGCGGCTTGAGGCCGTGAGCCCCCATCTGCTTGGGCAGCAGGAAACGCTTGGCGATCTGCGTCTTCTCGTCCTCGGTGTAGCCGGGCAGGCGGATGATCTCCATGCGGTCGATGAGCGGCCGCGGGACGGGGTCCATCATGTTGGCCGTGACGATGAACATGACTTGGGACAGGTCGAAATCGGTGTCGATATAGTGGTCAAGGAAGGTCGAGTTCTGCTCGGGGTCGAGGACCTCCATCAGGGCCGAGGCCGGGTCGCCCCGGAAATCCATGCTCATCTTGTCCACCTCGTCGAGCAGGAAGACGGGATTCTTGGTGCCGGCGCGCTTGATCATCTGGATGATCCGGCCGGGATAGGCGCCTATGTAGGTGCGGCGGTGGCCCCGGATCTCGGCCTCGTCCCTCACGCCGCCCAGCGACAGCCGGACGAATTTGCGTCCCGTAGACCGGGCGATGGACTTGGCCAGCGAGCTCTTCCCCACCCCGGGTGGGCCGATCAACCCCAGGATGACGCCCTTGGGCAGCTTGACCAGCTGACGGATGGACAGGTACTCGATGATCCGCTCCTTGACCTTCTCCAGCCCGTAATGGTCCTCGTTGAGGATCCTCTCCGCTTCTTTGAGCTCGCGCTTCTCCCTGGATTTCTTGATCCAGGGCAGGGCGAGCAGCCAGTCCAGGTAATTGCGGCAGACCGTTGCTTCGGCCGACATGGGCGGCATGGTTTCCAGCCGCTCGATTTCTTTATAGGCTTTATCCTCGGCATCGGGCGGCATCTTGGCCTTGCCGACTTTCTGGCGCAGTTCCTCGATCTCGTTGGACTGGTCATCCTTGCGCTGCCCCTGGCCTTGGGGGAACGATCCCGGCTTGGCATCCTTGGGCGCGAACTTGCGCGGGTCGAATTTCTGCCCCTCTTTGCGGAACTTGGCGTGTATTTTCAGGATTTCGTTCTCCAAGAGGAAATTCAGGCGTTTGAGCCGCTCCAGACTGTTGATGGTTTCGAGCAGGTTCTGCTTCTCCTCCAGAGAGAGATAGAGGTGGGATGAGATGACGTCCGAGATCCGGTCGGCCGTCGTGTCTTTGAGGGCCGGGATAATGCTCTCGATATGGGCGTTCTGGCTGAGTTTCAGGTAGTCCTCGAAAAGGGCCAGGACCCGCTTCAGGAGTTCCCGCGACTCCTGGCTGGGTTCGTCGATCTCCTTGATGACCTTGGCCAGGACCTGGTAGAAGGGATAGGTGCTCAGGAACTCGATGATCCGGGCGCGGCGCTTGGCCTCGACGATAACCTTCATGTTTTTCTCGTCGCTCTTGACCGTGCGGATGATCTTGGCCGTCACGCCCATGGAATAGATGTCCTTGGGGCCGGGGTTGTCGAGCGAGGCGTCCATCTGGGCCGAGAGGAAGATCAGCTTGTCCTTCTCCATAGCCTTGTCCAGAGCCTGGATCGAGGACGGTCGGCCGATGATGAACGGCACCAGCGTCGCCGGAAAAATGACCAGGTCTCTCAAGGGGATGAGGGGGATGTTGCGGATGACTTCGGAATTTTCGTTGGCTTCCTGAACCATGTTATGCTCCAATCGCCTTGACGATGCGTTCAAAGCGGACTTTATTGTCCTCGATCATCGGCCGGGTGATGACGATCCGTCCGGTTTGCGGCCGGGACGGGAGGTCGAACATCAGGTCGAGCATCAGGTCTTCAATGATGGTCCGCAGGCCGCGGGCGCCCAGCTTCCTATCCAGCGATTTGTGGGCGATGGCCCGGAGGGCATCCTCCTCGAAAACGAGTTCCACGCCCTCCATTTCAAAGAGCTTCTGGTACTGCCTGATGATGGCATTTTTGGGCCGGGTGAGAACGGCTATCAGGTCGTCAAGATTCAAATCCGCGAAAACAGCCGATACCGGGATCCGGCCCACTAACTCCGGGATCAGGCCGTAGCGGATGAGGTCCTGGGGGATGAGCTCCCGATAGAGAGCATCCTCCCGCTCGGACTTCTTCCGGATGAGGTCGGTCTTGAAGCCGACCGTGGATTGGCCCGTGCGCTGAGCGATAATTTTGTCCAGCCCGACGAAGGCGCCGCCGCAAATGAACAGGATATCAGTGGTGTCGACGGGGATGAATTCCTGGTAGGGATGTTTGCGGCCGCCCTGGGGCGGGACATTGGCCACCGTGCCCTCGATGATCTTGAGTAGAGCCTGCTGGACGCCCTCGCCCGAGACATCCCGGGTGATGGAGGGATTCTCACTCTTGCGGCTGATCTTGTCGATCTCGTCGATATAGATGATCCCCTTCTGGGTCCGCTTGATGTCTCCGCGGGCCGCCTGAAAGAGCTTGAGGATGACGTTTTCCACGTCCTCGCCGACGTAGCCCGCTTCGGTGAGCGTGGTGGCGTCGGCTATGGCAAAGGGAACGGACAGGATCTTGGCCAGGGTCTGGGCCATCAGGGTCTTGCCCGTGCCGGTGGGCCCGATGAGAAGGATGTTGCTTTTGGAGATCTCGACGTCCCCTTCGTTTTTCTTCAAGTTGACGCGCTTGTAGTGATTATAGACGGCCACGGCGATTTTCTTCTTAGCTTGCTCCTGACCGATGATGTAATCATCGAGCGCCTTCTTGATCTCGGCGGGCTTAAGGAAATGTTCCTCTTCCGGACGGTTCTCGGCCTTTTCGACCCGGTCTGCTTGGAGGACGGAATGGGCCACCTCGACGCAACGGTCGCAGATCAGAGATCCCCCCTCGCCGGCGATCATTTTGCGGACCTCGGCGCGGGGCCGCCCGCAAAACTGGCAGGCGAGGCCGGAGTCTGTTTTTATCCTTTTGGAATCATCCATGTCTTTTAACCCTCGACGGCCCGGACCCTTGATGAATACGGTCCGATGCCCTCAATGTCCCGAGCCGGCCTGGCTTCTTGAGGTGATGATCTGGTCGATCACACCGTATTCCAGGGCCTCCGGGGAGGTCAAGATGAAATCCCGCTCGATGTCGGCCTGGATCCGGTCCTGGGGACGGCGGGTGTGGGCCGATAGGATTTCCACCAGTTTCTCCCGAATGCGGAGGACCTCCTTGGCGTGGATGGCGATGTCGGAAGCCTGCCCCTGAAATCCGCCCATCGGCTGATGAAGGATGACCCGGGAGTTGGGCAGCGCATAGCGCTTGCCCGGCTCTCCCGCCGCCAAGAGGACCGCCGCCATACTGGCAGCCTGTCCCACGCAAATCGTTGAAACGTTTGACGTTATGAACTGCATCGTGTCATAGATGGCCAGCCCCGCCGTGATGCTGCCCCCGGGAGAGTTGATGTACAGGGAGATGTCTTTCTCCGGGTTCTCCGCTTCCAGGAACAGTAACTGCGCCATGACGGCGTTAGCCACTTCGTCCGTGATCTCGGACCCGATGAAAATGATCCGGTCCTTCAGGAGCCGGGAATATATATCGTACGCTCGTTCGTTTCGGCCTTCTTGCTCTACAACAAAGGGAATGAGAGTCATAGGAAAGCTTTACTCTATTATAGCGTTCTGGACCAAAAAGTCAATCGCTTTGCGGAGGAGCAGATGGTCCTTGAGGTTCTCCCGTCCTCCCTCCTGATTGGCCCGCTCCGTGACCTGGGCCAGAGATCTGTTGTTGGCCCGGGCGATTCGGCGGATCTCCTCCGTCACCTCGTCCTCCGAAACCGATATCCGCTCCCTGTCGGCGATTTTCCTCAGGATCAACCGCCGTTTCAGGCTCTCGGCGGCCTGTTTTCGGGCTGCCTCCTTGAGCTCGTCCAGGTCCTCTCTTTTCCATTGCCTCTGAGGATAGGAAGAAACCAGTTCCTTGAGGATGGACAGGCCTTCTTCCTCCACCAGGGTTTCGGGGAGGCTGAGGGGCAGCCTCTCCGAGACGATTTTCACGATCTCATCGGCTGTCTCCCGTCGGCTTTCGGCCTCCTTCCGGGCTGTAAGTTCCCTGCGGATCTGTTCTTTCAACTCGGCCAGGCTGCCGAATGATCCCAGATCCTTAGCCAGCTCGTCCCCGACCTCGGGGACTTTTTTCTCCTTGATGGACATAACCTTCATGTTGTATTCGACAGTCTTGCCGGCGAGCTTGGGGTTGGCATGGTCCAGAGGATATGTCATGGTGAACTTGCGGGATTCCTGGGGCTTCAAACCGGTCAGGGCTTCTTCCAGGGCTCTTTCGTTCTCCGCATGGCCGGCCAGGACGAGCATCTTTTCCACGGGCATGAGCTTCTTTGTCTTGAGATCGCGGCCCTGGAGCTCGACGACGGCGAAATCGCCGGCCGCGACTCCGCGGCCTTCAACCGGAACATACTCGGCGGCTTTTTGTCTCAGGTCCTCGAGGGAATGGTCGATTTCCTCATCCTTGACCTCGGTTTTTTTCGCCTTGACCCGGAACTTCATGTCGTCCGGCAGAATGAACTCGGGAAGGACCTCGAAGGAAGCTTTGAAAGTGAACGGCTTCCCTTCCTCCCAGACGAGAGAGCTGACCGCGGGCTGGGTTACGGGGCGGAGGTTATACTGCTTGAGGGTCTCGATCACAGCGTCCGAGGCCAGGGAATCCAGCGCCGAACTGCGAATGTCCGTGAAAAACATCTTTTTAACCATTTCGCGGGGCGCTTTTCCGGCCCGGAATCCCGGCAGCTTGACCCGTGAGGCATAGCTGTCGAGGACTCTTTCGAACTCTTCGGAGGCCAGTCCGGGCTCGACTTCGATGTCCATTTCCTTTTTGCAGGGACCGACATCCGCGATTCGGCTTTTGATCTTCTGCGTATCCATGTTTTCACCCGTCGACATACGTTCCTTCCCCGATGCTCGGGCCGGATGGTCTTGGTGGGCAGAGCGGGAGTCGAACCCGCACTCCTTCATCAGGAACTAGGTCCTAAGCCTAGCGCGTCTGCCATTCCGCCACCTGCCCGTGTTGTCTCGTCATAACCCGGATGAGTCAAAAAACGCGTGATCCCGATTCGGATCTATAAGGAACCGCTTCCGCTGAAAGGGACATGTATTATCAGATACGGAAATTGAAAGGAAGTGTATATATACCATAATGGGGGCCGAATGTCAATGTGAAATCCGGCTCCCGTTCGATGATGCTTGAGCCGTAATCGTTCAATCCGGCTGCGGCGTCAGCGCAGGATCTTTTTCAGCTTTTCGGCGAGGCCGGGATCGACCTGAACAAGCTTTTTATAGGTTTCCCTGGCTGTGAAATCATCTCTGAGGTTCAGGTAAACCACAGCCAGGTTGTAGAGCCCGTAGGGATTGCTGGGCTTGAGCTCGACGCACTTCTTCAAGGGTTCGAGGGCCGCCTCATGGTTTTTCATCTGCATGTAGCTGATGCCCAGGGCCAGCCATCCAGAATCGGAGTCCGGGACAAGGGCGAGGTATTTTTTATAGGGCTCGATGGATTCCTTGAACTTTTTCTGGTTGGTGTAGCTTGAGCCGATGTTGAACCAGGCATATTCGTTGTCGGGCTTGAGGGCCAGGGTTTTAGTAAAGGCCTCGATGGCCTCATCGAAACGCTTGAGCCGAAAATACATGAGGCCCAGGTTGTAGACGGCCATCTCGTCCTTGGGATCGAGGTCGATCATCCTCTTGGAGGCATCAATGGCTTTTTCATAATTCCCGGCCTCATCATACATTCTGAGGACATTGCTGAGGTAGTACTTGGCGCCCTCCGGGCTCATCTGGGACATCCGGATGTAGACTTCCTCGGCCTTGTCCAGTTGCTTGGCCTTGTAGTAAGCCTGGGCCAGGTATTCCTGCGTCTTGATGTCCTGGGGCTGGACCTTGACCGCCTCTTCCAGAGCCTGGACGGCTTCCGGCATTTGGTTGAGTTCCTGCCGGCAGAGGCCCAGGTGGAGATACCCGGAAGCGGTATTCCGGGGTTTGAGGGCTACGAATTTCTGGTAGGTATCCGCCGCTTTGGCGAATTCCTTCAGTTCTTCATAAGAGCTCCCCAGGATGAACAGGGCTTCCGCATTCTGGGCATCGATGCTGATCCCTTTCTCCAGGGCGGCCGCGGCGTCCTTCAGCTGCCTCGTCTTATAGAGGACGTCCCCCATGCCGAAATAGGCTTCGGCCCGCTGCGGGTCGAGCTCGGTCACTTTCTTGAAAGCGCTAACGGCGGATTGATAGTCCCTTTGCTTAACATAGACCGAGGCGAGGAGCGCCTGCGTTTCAACCATGGAGGGATTGATCTTGATGGCCTTCTCCAGGTATTTCTGGGCTCCGCCCAGGTCGTCGGCCGCGGCGAACATCCGTCCGGCCAAAAGCGTGCCTTCAAGGAGCCCGAAATAGTCCTCCTTGGCCCAGGACTTGAACTCGGTGGGCTTGGCCGGCTGAGGGAGATTTTTCCATTGATTGGATGGGACGATGAAGCGACCCCTCTTCTCCAGGACAAGGCACAGTCCGACGACCTGGCCGGCCTCGTCCAGGATGGGCGCTCCATTGAATAATTCCGGCACCGCAAGCGTAGCATCGGCGGCTTTCTCGGTATCCGATAGCTTCAAAACCGCCCGGACCGTACCGTCCGCGACGATGATTTCCCCGGCTTCGTTCGGCCCGACGGCAAGAATCTTTTTGCCGTCGGCCAGATCATCCGAGTTGCCAAAGGACAGGAACGGCTTGCCCTTGAGCTTGAGAAGGACGACATCCATTTTGCGGTCCACGGCCAGGATGCCGTCGGCTTTGTATTTCTTGCCCTTGATGTTGATGCCCTCAACAATGTCCGCCTGGCTGACCAGGTGATAGGCGGTGGCGACGATGCCGTCGGCGATGTAGAACCCGGCCCCCTTGGCCACCAGGTCCTTGTTGGGGCCGTAAACCATCAGGGAAAGGACACTCTCTTTGGCCTTGTCGGGCGCGGCCGCCGTCGTCTGCGCGAATGAAAAAGTGAAAAGTGCGGAAATCAACAGGGCCAGACCGGCCAGAGCCAGACCCTTGTTAAAACGAAATAATCTCATTTGAATTCCTCCTCGAGCCTGTGAACCAAGCCCCTTGTTATCATTCGTAATAAATTTACTCTGTGAGATTCCTTCTTGTCAATGAAAAAAATCGCGTGGAGACGAGGATGGCAATTGACAAAAAGAGGATACTTGGATAGCCTGAAGAAACTATGCGCCCGAAATCTCCGGTCCCGATCCTCGCCGCGGCGCTCGTTCTGTTCCTCGCCCTTTTTCTTTGGCGCGGCCAGAAAAAGATGAGGGACTTCGAAGTCAATTACACGGCCGGCCAAAGGATCGCCCTGGGCGAAACTCTCTACCGGACGGAGGACGGCCATTACCAGTTCAAGTATTCGCCTTTCTCCGCCATCCTTTACATCCCTTTCGCCAAGCTTCCTTTGCCGCTGGCCAAAGGGATCTGGTATTTCATCGTTTTGGCCTCGAGCGGCTTGATTTTTGTGCTGTCCGACAGGCTCGTCGGGAAGCCCGGAAACGAAGTCTGGCTGACTGTCGCGCTCCCTCCCTTCATCCTGGCCAAATATTTTCTGCGCGAGCTGGATCTCGGCCAGATCAACGCCGTGATTACTCTTGTCCTTCTGTTCATGATTACGCTTTTGGCGGGTCGGAAAAATCTTGCCGGCCGGGGCGATTCCGGAGCCGGGTTCCTATGGGGACTGGCCACCGCCCTGAAACCCTATGCCCTGATTTTTCTCCCGTATTTTTTTATCAAGAAAAGATGGCGGTCGCTCGTCGTGGGAATTCCCGTTTTTTTGCTCGCCCTTCTCTCCCCCATCCTTTTTTACGGCTGGAGGGGGAACATCCAGGTCCACAAGGAGTGGCGCTCTTCTCTATCCGTATCCTCTCCTCCCCTCTTCGGCGTCCAGGACAACATCTCCCTCGTCGGCTTCTTTGCCAAATGGTCGGGCCGGCGCAGCTTGTCTCTAATCCTGGCTTTGGCCGCAGTGCTGATCTTGGCTATAATCGTTCTGCTTCTCGTCAAAAAAGGGAAAAGCGCGGCCAAACCGGAGCTCTTGGAGATGTTCCTCTTATTGATGCTCATCCCGCTTATTTCTCCGCTCGGCTGGGACTACACGCTCCTGGCCGGGACGCCGGCGGTCATTCTGATCATAAGGCATTGGGCCGAATTCCCCAAGCCATGGAGAATCGTCCTTGCCGTCAATCTGACCGTCATCGGCCTTTCCTATTTCGACTTCATGGGAAGGCAGGCTTACGAGGCGTTCATGGCCCGATCCCTGCCCACGGTGAACTTTCTGATCCTCGTGGGGTACCTGGCGGCGCTAAGAATAAAGGGGAAGGCATGACAGAGCCCGAAGGCGGGGATCTTATCTCCGAGGGGGACGGTTTGAGCACCGTCTCCGAAACGAAGATCACGATCACCTTTCTCCTGACCCTGGCCGGGATATCGGCCTGGATGGCGGCGATCTTCATGGCGCCCTATTTTAAAAACCGAGGCTCCATTCTGGGAGCTTTTTTCTACAGCCTCTTCGCGCCCATCTGCCATCAAATCCCGACGCGGTCTTTCTTTTTTTTCGGACAGCCGCTGGCCGTCTGCGGTCGTTGTCTGGGCATCTATGCAGGATTTTTCGCGGGATCAATCATTTACCCGTTCAGCAAAGGCCTGAAAAAGGCAGGCGTTCCGGGGCGAACGCTGCTCATCACCGTTTCCATTCCCATAGTTTTTGACACGGCCGGAAATTTTCTAAAGCTCTGGTCTGCGTCCAATATAACGCGGCTTCTTCTGGGATTGAGCTGGGGCATCGTCCTCCCCTACTACTTCATCCCCGCCGTAGCCTCTATCAAGTGGAAAAAAGAAGGGAGGTTTTAGAGCAGATTTTAAAAGGTCCCCTTGAAATTGAAGGGGAAAACGCCATAGAATACTGCCGACAGGGGACGGTTCCAGAATCGTCCCCAAAATGCGGTGAAAACAAGGAGGCCAGATGAGCGAGAGAAAACCGGACATGTTCATGCCGGCCCTCGTAGGCGGGGCTGCGGCCGGTCTTCTGTCGGGCCTGCCCATCGTCCAATGCATGTGCTGTTTATGGATCATCGGCGGCGCCATGCTCTCAGCCCATCTCCTGGCCAAAAAATCGCCCGTCTCCCTGACCGCGGGCGAGGGCGCCATCGTCGGAGCCCTGTCGGGCATCTTCGCCGCCGTTGTCGAGCGCCTCATCAGCATCCCCTTGGCCGCCTTCAGCCTGGGATTCGCCCGGAAGCTCATGGAGTCCATGTCCCGCTTCACGGAGGAGATGCCGTCGGGATGGGAAACCTGGCTGGACAGAAGCCATGCCCTGTCGCCGACCCTTTTCCTGCTCGGGCTCATGATCACGGCCTTTATCTTCGCCGCCCTGGGGGCCCTGGGCGGCATCCTGGGCGCGTCGCTCTTCGGCAGGAAACCGAGTCCTCAAATCCCACCGCAGGGAGAGTCAAATGCACCCCAAAACCCGGGTGATCGTCAACCCTGAGTCCAACCGAGGCCGAACCCGCAAACGCTGGAAAGAGATCAAGGAACATCTGAAGGTCTTCCTCAAAGAATACAAATACGAATTCACCGAGAAACCTCTCCAGGCCATCGATCTCACGCGCGATGCCATCAAGGACGGGAGCGAGCTCATCGTCGGCGTCGGCGGCGATGGAACGATGAACGAGATCGCCAACGGCTTTTTCGAGGACCGGAAGCTCATCAATCCCGAGACGGCGCTCGGCATCGTTCCCTCGGGGACGGGCTGCGATCTCACCCGCAGCCTCAACATCCCGCCCCGGTGGAAAGACGCCCTCAAGGTCATCGCTGAGGCGCCGACTTCGCCCATCGACGTGGGCAAGGTGACTTTTCAGAACCACGCCGGCCAAACCGAGGAACGCTATTTTCTGAACGTGGCCGACTTCGGGGTCGGCGGCGAGGTCGTCAAGAAAGTGAATCAGGAACGCCTGGAGCGCAAAGCCTCATCCTACGTCAAGTGCCTGGTCTCGACCATGATCCGCTACAAGAGCAAGAGGGTGCGGATCCGGATCGACGGTTTCGAGATCCCCGAGGGTGAATACCTCACGGCCGCGGTGGCCAACGGTCGCATCTTCGGAAAGGGGATGAAGGTCGCGCCGCATGCCAAGCTCGACGACGGCCTCTTCGACATCATCCTGGTCAAGGGCATGAAGTTCCTCGAGTTTTGCCGCCACGGTTGGAAGCTCTTCAACGGCACGCACCTCTCCCACCCCAAGATCTCGGAATGGCATGGGAAGACCGTCGAGGCGGTGCCGTGCGAGGCGGAGGACGTCCTCCTGGAGCTCGACGGCGAACAACTGGGCAAGCTTCCCGGCATCTTCGAACTTGTGCCCGGCCGGTTCCCGATCAAGGGAAATCTATAACCGGCTTTAGAGCCCCATCGGGATCTTATCCCAGTTTTTCAACGAGTTCCAGAACGGCCGCCTCCTCGCTCCTGAAGGCTTACAAATTGCCTGTCATCCGGGAATCAAGGTGCCGCATCCCGGGAATTCAAGAATTGCATCAAGATGAAAATTTGAGATGCGGAGGCTCGGCTGCGGGAACTCAGTTGTTGCCGTCGATCTTGACGAACCCGAAATAGGGGTCGTTGGTCAGGACCAGCCGGCCGTTGATGTCGTACCGCTTATAGATCTGGCCGCCGACCCGGGGGATGAAGGGTTTGTCGTAGGATGACATAACTCGCCGGATGTAGGTCCTCGTCTCGTCATAGGGAGGAATGCCCTTATATTTTTTCACGGCCTCTTGGCCGGCGTTATAGGCGGCCAGGACGGATGTGGTTTTTCCATTATAGAGCTTGATCAAGTCTTTGAGATATTTGACCCCGCCCTCAATATTCTGAAGCGCGTTGAAGGAATCAGCGACAGCGTAGGCTTTGGCGGTTTCCGGCATGAGCTGCATCAGGCCGACCGCTCCCTTGGCCGATACCGCCCGGTGGAAGTAATTCGATTCAGCCAGGATGACCGAGTGAATAAGGTCGGCGGGCACAAGATATTTCCGGGACATACTGTCGATATAGGAGTCGTAGAGCTTCTTACGGGAATTCTCGGCGGCCCATAAGGAAGCCCAGGAAAAAACAAGCAGGCAGACTGTGACGCCTGAAACGACCATAGCCGACAATTTTTTTATCTTATCCTTCATGGCCTTATGACGGCCCTCAATGATAAAAATATAATTAAAAGCCCCCCAAAAAACAATCCCCTCTAGGGGTGATTTTTCATCCTGCCGGCAAGCGGCGCCATCGCTCTTCCAAGAACTCCGGCCTGTCAAATAGCGGCGGTTTCCCGTATTCCGGCAACGCGATCCCCCGCCGGCTGCAGTCTCATTCATTAAAGCATTTTCTCGATGAGTAAACAGCCCTCGTCGAACGCCCGGTTCAACATCTCGGGCTTCTTACCGCCGGCCTGGGCGAAATCTGGCCGGCCGCCACCGCCGCCATCAATAATCTTGGACAGCTCACGGATGATTTCGTGGGCCTTGACCTTGGCCGTCAGGTCCTTGGTCACGCCAACGACCAGGAAGGCTTTTCCGTCCGCGGGAAGGCCCAGGATAACGATGCCCGAGCCGAGTTTCCGCTTCAGAGAGTCGGCCAATCCGCGGAGCTCCTCGTTTGTCAGGCCCTCCACCTGCCTGGTCAGGACGGGAACACCCTTGATCCTCCGGATATTCTCCTCTCCGGACTCGACCGTTGCCTTGGCCAGCTTCTGCCTGATCGCCCTGTTTTCCTTCTCTCTCTCGTCGAGTTGGACCAACAATTTCTCGAGGTGGACTATCAGATCCTGGCGCGGAGCCTGGAGCGCCCGGCTGATCTCTCCGATCAGGTCTTCGCTCTCCTGAAAATACTTGAGCGCTTCCTCGCCGGTCACGGCTTCGATGCGGCGCATGCCGGCGGCAATGGACGTCTCGGAGACGATCTTGAACAGCCCGATCTCGCCCGTGGAATGCACATGAGCGCCGCCGCAGAGTTCCTTGGAAAAGTCGCTGATCCGGACCATCCGCACCTTCTCCCCATACTTTTCCTCGAAGATGGCCATGGCGCCTTCCTTGATGCCTTCTTCGAGAGATGTCACTTTCGTCTCGACCGGAGTGTTCTCGCGGATTTTCCGGTTGACGATCGCTTCAACCGTCCGGATCTCCTCCGGGCTCAGGGGCGAGAAATGAGTGAAGTCGAAGCGCAGCCTCTCGGCCGATACGAGGGAGCCATGCTGCTTAACGTGGGCGCCAAGCACCTGTCTCAGGCTGGCGTGCAGAAGATGGGTGGCTGTGTGGTTGTTGCTGACCGAGCTGCGCCTTTCGGTATCAACATCCGCATCGACCCGGTCCCCGATCCGCACTTTTCCTTCGAGGACGTGCACTTTCTGGGCGATGATTTCGGGGACGGGATAGAACGCGGTTTCCACCTGCGCCTTGAAGCCGGAATTCCGGAGCCGGCCGGAATCACCCACTTGACCGCCCGCCTCAGCATAAAAGGGCGTCTTGTCGAGGACGATCTCACCTTGATCGCCTTTGTTCAGGGTATCAACTCTTAGGCCGTCTTTGATCAAGACAAGAACCTCTGCCTTTTCTATATTCGGCTGGTCGTGCCCCGTATATCGGACATGGAGGGACTTCATTTCTTCATAGATACGACGCTCCTTTTGCTCTTCGTCCCCTTTCCAGGACATTCTCGCCCGGCGGCGCTGCTCTTCAAGCTCTTTCTCGAACCCGGGCTCGTCGATGGCCAGGCCGTGTTCGCGGGCCAAGTCCTGGGAGAGGTCGAGCGGGAACCCGAAGGTGTCGTAAAGCTTGAAAACGTCCGAACCCGCCAGCGTCTTCTGCCTGGAACTTTTCGCCGCTTCGAGGATCTGGTAGAAAAAGCGCAGCCCCGAGGAAAGGGTCTGGCTGAAGCGCTCCTCCTCCGACAGACAGACGCGCGAGACATGATGGATCGAGGCCAGGAGCTCGGGATAGGCGTCCTTCATCAGGTCGGCGACGGCCGAAACGAGCCGATAAAGGAACGGTTTCTCGATGCCGATGGCGTTGCCGTGACGGAACGCCCGCCTGATCAGCCGGCGCAGGACGTAGCCGCGGCCGTCGTTGGCCGGCATGATGCCGTCGCCGATCAGGAAGGAGACGGCCCGTACGTGGTCGGCGATGATCCGCACCGAGGTGTCACCCTCGTCCCCGGCCGGATATTCGCGGCCGGCGATTTCCGTGATCCGATTGATGACGGGCGTGAAGAGGTCGGTGGCGTAGTTGGTCATTCGATGCTGCAGGGCGGCCGTGATGCGCTCCAGTCCCATGCCGGTATCGATGGAAGGCGCCGGCAGCGGGTGGAGAATGCCCTTCTCATCCTGAAAATACTGCATGAAGACCAAATTCCAGATCTCGCTGAACCGGTCGCTCCCCTTATCGATGAGGGTATAGGGGTCGCCCTCCTCAAAGGAAGGATCGAAATCGTAGTGGAGTTCGGAGCACGGACCGCACGGCCCGGTGTCGCCCATGGCCCAGAAGTTTTCCTTCTTGCCGAAGCGGAAAATCCGCTCCGCCGGGATGCCGATCCCCCCGTTCCAGATCTTGAAGGCCTCTTCGTCTTCCTCATAAATCGTTATGTAGAGGCGATCCTTGTCGAGCTTGAAAACCCCGGTCATCAGTTCCCAGGCGAAGGCGACGGCCTCGGTCTTGAAATAATCGCCGAAGGAAAAATTCCCCAGCATCTCGAAGAAAGTGTGGTGCTTGTTCGTCCGGCCCACCTGCTCCAGGTCGTTGTGCTTTCCGGACACGCGCAGGCATTTCTGGACCGTGGCCGCCCGTTTGTAGCTCCGCTTCTCCAGGCCGAGAAAGATGTTCTTGAACTGATTCATCCCGGCGTTGGTAAAGAGGATGGTCGGGTCATCCTTGGGCAGGAGGGACGAGCTCTTGACGACCTTGTGGCCCTTCTGGACGAAAAAGTCCAGAAACGCGTCGCGGATTTCTTGCGCTTTCATATCATATCGTCTTCCGGCGGTGGCTCCTTTTCTTCGCGCTCCACCTTGGTCATCCCCCTCTCCATCTCATCAAGGGCCAGGTCCAGCGTGGACTGGATGCCCATAACCCGGAGCTTGAAGTTGTCCGGGCTGGAGGAATATCTGAGGCCTTGTTCGAATGATATGTAGCTGTCCCGGTAGAGCTGGAAGATGGACTGGTCGAAGGTCTGCATCCCGTATTGGGAAACGCCGGTGGAGATGGAATCCCGGATCAGGGCGGTTTTTTCCCGATCCTGGATGCACTCCTGGATGTAGGGCGTGGAGATCATGGCCTCGACGGCCGGGACGCGGCCCTGGCCGTCCATGCGCGGGATGAGGCGCTGGGAGATGACGGCCTTGAGGATTCCGGCCAGCTGCAACCGCACCTGGCGCTGGTGGTGGGGAGCGAACACCGAGATGATGCGGTTGATGCTCTCGGGCGCGTCCAGGGTATGAAGGGTGCTCAACACGAGGTGGCCCGTCTCGGCGGCCAGGATGGCCGTCTCAATGGTGTCCAGGTCCCGCATTTCGCCGACCAGGATGATATCCGGGTCTTCACGCAGCGTGGCCCGCAGCCCGCGGGAGAAGCTCGTGACGTCCATGCCCACTTCCCGCTGGCTGATGGTGCTCTTCTTGTCCTTGTGCAGGTATTCGATCGGGTCTTCGATGGTGATGATGTTTTCCTTGCGGTAGGTGTTGATGTGGTCGATCATGGCCGCCAGGGTGGTCGTTTTTCCGCTTCCTGTCGTCCCCGTGACCAGGACCAAGCCTCGTTGATAAAGGGCGATTTTTTCGAGGACCTCCGGAAGGAGCAGCTGGCGGATGGTCTTTACCTCGAGGGGAATGATGCGCAAAGAAATGGCCATCGATCCTCTCTGATAGAAGATGCTGCCGCGGAACCGTCCAAAGCCCGGCAGGCTGTAGGCCAGGTCGATGTCCAGGTCTTGTTTGAGGCGGTCCTTTTGGAAGTCCGTTAGCAACTGCTCGCCCAGCTCGAAAGTGTCCTTGGACGAAAGCCTGGGAAAAGCCGTCAGCGGGATCAGGGTGCCGTGCACTCGGATGATTGGATGGTTCCCGGCCTTGAGATGAAGGTCGGAGGCCTCCCGCTCGATCGCGATTTTCAAGAGATCATCAATGTCCATGGTTCCCCCCAAATTTTAGATGTAGGTCAGCCAATGATGCTGATCCTCTTTCACGCCGCTGAGGATCCCGAAGAATTCGTCCTGGATCCTCTTTGTGACGGGTCCGCGCCGACCGCTTCCGATGGCGACCCGGTCGACCGAGCGGACTGGCGTGATCTCCGCGGCCGTGCCGGTGAAGAACAATTCGTCGGCGATATAAAGCATCTCGCGGGGCACCGTTTCTTCCACGAGACGTATTCCGAGCTCCCGGATCAAGGTGATGACCGAGTCCCGGGTGATCCCCGGGAGCACCGAGGAGGATAGCGGAGGGGTCCAGACATCTCCATTCCTCACCAGGAAGATATTTTCCCCGCTCCCCTCGCTGATGTGGCCGCGGATGTTGAGGGCGATGCCTTCCTCGTAGCCGTCGATCTTGGCCTCCATTTTGATGAGCTGGGAGTTCATATAGTTGGCCCCGGCTTTAGCCAGCGCCGGGAGAGTGTTGGGCGCCAGGCGCCACCAGCTGGAAACCTTCACATCGACTCCCTGGTCGATCGATTCATCGCCCAGGTACTTGCCCCAGTCCCAGACGAGCACCGCGCAGTCGACGGGATTGGGAAGCGGATTGACGCCAAGGGCCTTGTACCCCCGGTAGATGATGGGCCGGATGTAGCAGGCGGCAAGTCCGTTGGCCCGGGTCGTCTCGAGGACGGCCTCCGAGAATTCTTTCTCAGAGTAAGGGACGTCCATCCGGAAAATCTTGCAGGAATCGTAGAGCCGCCGCATGTGGGCTTCGAGCCGGAAGACGGCCGTCCCCTTGGGCATGGCATAAGCTCTCAGGCCCTCGAAAACCGAACTCCCGTAATGAATGACATGGGAAGCGATGTGGATGTTGGCATCCTTCCAGGGAATCAGCCGGCCGTTCATCCATACTTTACCGTTCTCATCGAAAAGGCTCATGAATCACTCCACCAGCGTCCGATCCGTTTGACCCGATAGCGCCTTCATGTTATCCCAAACCGCTCGGATTAGTCAAACGACGGACTCCCCGCAGTGGGGGCAGTCTTTGGCCTTGTAGGGCAGCGGCCGGCGGCAATTCCGGCACAGCTCGCCCCGGCTTTTTTCCCTGGCCCGGATACGCATCATGATCTCGTCGAGCTCCGAGGCCTTGGGTTGCTTGTTCTTGAGCGCGGCCAGGACGTGGATGATCTCGGAAGGCCGCTGGTAGCGGTCCTCGATCCGGGAGGCCAGACATTTCATGATGATCTCGTCGATCTCACGCGGGACCTTGTTATTCTTGAGGCGCGGCGGAGTGATCTTGCCCTGCTGGGCCTTTTCCAGGATCTTGAACGGATCGGGATCGAAGATGGGCGGCCGGCCGATGATCATCTCGTAGTACATACAACCGATGGAGTAGATGTCCGAGGCATAGGTCGCCTTGCCCTGGAATTGCTCGGGAGCCATATAGGGCGGGCTGCCGATACGGGTTGAGGCGTAGGGCACATTGTTGAGCCAGGCCGAAGTGCCGAAGTCCGTGATTTTGGCCGTGCCGTCGTCCGAAACGATAATGTTCGAGGGCCGCAGGTCACGGTGGATAATCTTGTTTTTGTGGGCATGGTCGATGCCGTAACAAATCTGCTTGATGTAGTCCGCAGCCTGCTCGCAGTCCAAGGCTTTCTCCTTCTCCAGGATCTTCTCCAGGGTTTTGCCCTTGATGTATTCCATGACCATGAAGAAGATCTTGTTCTCTTTCTCCGCGGCGATCATGCGCACGATGTTAGGGTGATTAAGGGCCGCCTGGAGCCGCGGTTCCTTGAGGAGTTTGAAGAGCTCCATGGATTGTTTGTGGGGAACCTTGATGGCCACCTTGATATCGAGCCAGGTGTCCTTGGCCAGGTAGACCGAGCCGAAGCCGCCGCTCCCCAGCGAGCGGAGAATCTCATACTTTCCGACTTTCTGACCCTGCAGAAACATATCACGCGTTCCAGAAATGAGAAATCATGGCCAGTCCAGCCAGGGCCGCCGTCTCGGCCCTGAGGATATTTTTGCCCAGGCTTACCGCCTCAAAGCCGCTCGCCAGGAGAAAAACCTCTTCCTCCGGCTCCCAACCGCCTTCGGGTCCGACGACAACCAGGACGCTCGGGGGGGACGGCGCCGGAACAATCCTAGCGCCGGGGAAGGTTCCGGAACCGTCCCCAACCAGGATATCCCGCATCATCCGTCCCTGGTTTTCGCTCAGGAGAAGCTTCACTCCATCCCGCCTTTCTTGAGCCAGGCGCTCGAGGGTCAATGGGGGTAATATGTCCGGCGGAAACGTGATTTTACACTGCTTGGCCGCCTCGAGCGCGATCCGGCGCCATCGTTCGAGCTTTTTATCGACCTTCCCCTCGATCCGGGCAACCGAGCGCCGAGCCTCGACAGGGATGACGGCCGATGCCCCAAGCTCGGTCGCTTTCTGGACGACGAAATCCATAGCCTGGGCCTTGATCAACGACTGAGCCAGGGTGATTAGAATACGGGACCGTTTTTCCTCTCTGACTTCTTCGATTTCAAGAACGGTCCTGTCTATCTCCGACCGCCCTACAACCGCCGAATAGCGCCGGCCTTCTTCGTCGAACAGCTCAATTTTTTCCCCCGCCTTGATCCTCAGGACCATCTTTAAATGATGATGTTCAACGCCCCTGAGAAAAGCGTGCGGAAGATGAATATCCTCTTTTTTGACGAAGAACTGGCTCGACGTCAATGGGCTCTCTCGTGAAACCGGCTCTTGATCCGGCTCAGGATAGAGCGGTCCACCTGGTCCGGGTTTTCTCCCCTCAGCTCGGCGAACTGCCGGAGAAGCGCCTTCTCCTCCCGTGTCAGGTTGTCCGGGGTCTGGACACTGACCTTGACGAAAAGGTCGCCCCGGCGACGCGAGCGCAGATCGGGAAGGCCCCGGCCTTTGAGCCGGATGATTTCGCCGGGCTCGGTGCCCGAGGCTATTTTCAACAACTCAGTCTCCCCTCCCAGCAGAGGGATCTCGATGGTTGCGCCCAGGCTGGCCTGGGTGAAAGACACCGGCACCTCGCAATGCAGGTTGTTCTCTTCCCTCTGGAAAAAAGGATGACGGGCCACCCGGGTAATAACATAGAGATCGCCCCTTAGGCCTTGCCGGTCCCCCGGCTCTCCCTCGCCCTCAAGCCGCAGCCGGGAGCCGTCGTCCATACCCTCGGGGATATGGACTTTGAGCATCCGCCTCTCCCTGGTCCGGCCCGTTCCGCGGCAGTCGGGACAGGGATGGGAGATGATCTCGCCCTCGCCCTCGCAGTGGGAGCAAGTGCGGGCGAGCGTGAAGAAACCGTGCTGGGACCTGACCTGTCCCCTCCCCTGGCAAGCGGGACAGATCGACTTCGAGGTTCCCGGCTTGAGCCGCGAGCCACGGCAGGAAGGGCAGACTTCGGCCCGATTAAGCTTGATCTCTTTCTCCACACCGGCCGCCGCTTCCTCGAGCGTGATCTCGATTTCGAGGGCCAAGTCCTGGCCGCGCTCGGAAGCCTGCCTCGACCTCCTTGATGAGGTCCCGAAGATGTCGCCGAATCCGAAGAAACTCCCCAGAATGTCCTGAAAGCCCTCGAAAATGGATGAGTCGAAGCCCGAGAATCCCTGGAACCCTTCCCCCCTCAAACCGTCATGGCCGAAGCGATCATAGGTCGCTCTTTTTTCCTGGTCGCCCAGCACGCTATAGGCTTCGGCCGCCTCCTTGAACCTTTCCTCAGCCTCCCTGTTCCCGGGGTTGCGGTCGGGGTGGTACTTGAGGGCCATCTGACGGTAGGCCCGCTTGACGTCCTCCGGAGAAGCGTTTCGGGAGGTTCCTAATATCTCATAGTAGTCCTGTTTTGTCATGTCCGTCTTCTTGGGCTTCCCTTCGTTGATGTTCCAACGCCAGGGCGTCGAGGGCTCTCAAGCTCAGGCCTGATGAAGTATGGATCTCAATCTGCTGCTCACGGCTGGTCATCTTGTCTTTGGCGGAAACCTTGACGATACCGTCCGCGTTGATCTCGAAAGTGACGTCGATGTGGGGGACTCCGGCCGGCGCCGGCTCGATCCCCACCAGATCGAACCAGGCCAGGGATTTGTTCTCACTCGCCAGCTGGCTCTCTCCCTGCAGAACGTGGACGCGAACCCTCATCTGGTTGTGCTCGACGGTCGTGAAGGTCATGGTCTTCCGCGTCGGGATTGTCGTATTCTTCTCAATGATCTTCTGGAAAGTGGCGTTCTCGGTCTCCACTCCAAGAGAGAACGGGGTGACGTCGAGGAGGAGGACGAGGTCGTTGATCTCTCCCTTCATGATGCCCGACTGGATGGCCGCGCCCATGGCCACGATCTCATCGGGATTGATGTCTTCCTTGGGCTTTTTTTGGAAGAAGTCCGATATCGTCTTGTGGATGAGAGGCATCCTCGTCTGGCCGCCGACCAGGATGACTTCCTGGATGTTGGATGTATCGAGCCGGCTCTCCTGGAGGGTTTGTTCGACCAGGGGAATGGTTTTTCGGACGAGATCGCCCGTCAGCTCCTCCAGCATTTTGCGGCTGAGCTTCTTTGTCAGGTGTACGGAGCCTTGCTTGCCCTGGCAGATAAAGGGCAGGTTGATCTCGCTTTCCAGGGTGAAAGAAAGCTCCCGTTTTGCCCGTTCGGCCGCTTCCTTGAGCCGCTGCAGGGCCAGCTTGTCTCCGCCGAGGTCGATCCCGGAGTCCTTCTTGAACTCGTGCATCAGCCATTCAACGATCCGGTTATCGAAGTCCTCCCCGCCGAGGTAGGAATCGCCGCTCGTCGCCAGGACATGGAAGACGCCCTCATTGATCTCCAGGATGGTGATGTCGAATGTCCCACCTCCCATATCGAAAACGACCACCGTGGCGTTGGGCTTGGCGTCCAGGCCGTAGGCCAGGCTGGCCGCGGTCGGCTCGTTGATGACCCGCAGGACGTCCAGGCCGGCGATCCGGCCCGCGTCCTTGGTCGCCTGACGCTGCGGGTCGTTGAAATGGGCGGGCACGGTGATGACCGCCTCGGTCACCTTCTCGCCGAAATAGGATTCGGCGCACTTCTTCAGGTAGGAGAGAACCATCGCCGAGATTTCCTGCGGGGTGATCCGGCGTGATTCGATGGCAATCATAGTGTCGCCGTTGGGCGCCGGGATGAGCTGGTAGGGGACCTTGAGACGGGCTTGGCTGACCTCGTCCGAGTCGAACTTGCGGCCGATGAGCCGCTTGACCGCGAAGACGGTGTTCTCGGGATTGGTGATCGCCTGCCGCAAGGCGAGGTTCCCGACCAGGCGCTGACCGGACGAAGTGAAGCTTACGACCGAAGCCGTGGTGTTCAGGCCTTCCAGGTTGGGAATGACCTTGGGCTTGTCCCCATCCATGTAGGCCACGCAGGAATACGTTGTGCCCAGATCGATTCCGATGACGCGTGACATCTCATTCACCCTTTCTTCGGGATGAGGACTTTGACCATCGCCGGCCGCAAGAGGCGGTCATGGAGAAGATAGCCCCTCTGCAGCTCCTCGGCCACCTCGGGCTCCTGAACCTTCTCGGATTCCTCGGTCAAAACAGCCTGCTGACGGGAAGGGTCGAATTTCCTGTCCTGCATGAGAATCGGAGTGACGCCCGTTCTGCGGAGCAGTTCCATGAGTTGTCGATAGATCATCTCCACGCCCTCCTGGTAAGCCTTGCCGTTCGTTTCGTCCGCCGTGGCCAGAGCCCTCTCAAAATTATCCACCACACCTAGCATCTCTATCAACAGGCTGCTGAGCGCGTACAGGCGGTAGTCGGCCATCTCCCGCTCGAGGCGCTTGCGCAGGTTCTCGATGTCGGCCAGCTTGCGGAGGTATATATCCTTCCGCTCCTCATGGTCCTTTTTCAGCTCTTCAATTTCTTTTTTCAACGCCTTGAGTTCGGCGTCCCTTTTTTTGATTTTGTGCTTGAGGCCTTTGGACTCCTCGGATTCCGGGGCCGGAGCCTTCTTTTTCGGCGGCGGCGCCTCTTCCGAGGGCTCGGTCATGGCCTCGAACTCGACGGTGTCGCCGGCCGAAACGACCGGCGCCTCCCCTCCTGCCTCAAGGGCGTCCGGTTTTTTGTCCCCCTCTTTTTTTGCCTCGGCTTGTTGGCCGGGATTTTCGGGATCGGGGGAACGGCGGTCTTCTGTCGTCATGTTGGCTCCTCACACATGTTCCTGACTCAGGGCCTGACTCAATTTCTGAGCTACATACTCCACCAGCGGGATGATCTTCTCGTAGGGGATCCGCTTGGGCCCGATGATCCCCAGCGTACCCAGGATCTGGTTCTTGGGTCCGTAGTGGGAGAGGACCAGCGAGCAGTCCGATATGTCTGGGATGTTGGTCTCTGAGCCGATCAGCACTTTGACCCGGTCCAGGCTGATGAAATCGGATAGGAGCTTGGCCAGCTTGGCCTTCTCCTCGAACTTTTGAAACATGAGCTTTAATTTATCCATGTCGAAAAGGTCCGCTTTTTCCAGGAGGTGGGAGGCCCCCTGCAGGTAGATCCGGCTCTCCCGCTCTTCCTGGCTGATCGAGGAGCGCAGCAGGTTGATAATCTTGTTGATGGCGTTCTCATAGCCCAGCTTGTACTTGGGGAGTTCCCTTAAAAGATAGTCGCGGATGTAGACCAGGTTTTTACCCCGGAAATGGCTGTTGATATCCTGGGCGGCCCTGTCGAGCTCGTTCTGGGTAAGAGCATAGCTCGACGGGACGATCTCGGTCAGGATCAGGTCGGAGGGTGTGGTCAGAATGATCATGACCTTGTTGTCCGGCGCCTGAAGGAAACGAATATGGCTGAAGGGAATGCGGGAGACATGGGGCGACAGGACGAAGCCCAGGTTGTCTGAATGTTCGGCCAAGAGTTCCGAAACCTGAATGAGAAGTGAGGAAAAGTCTCCCCTGATCCAGACGAAATCGTCGAGCTGCGGGGTGATCCGGAGGTTGGAGAGCAGAGACCGGTTGAGCAGGTGGTTGACGAAAAACCTCAGGCCTTTATCGGTCGGGACACGTCCGGATGAAGTGTGGGGCTGGACAAGATAGCCGGCCTCTTCGAGCTTGGCCATGATGTTTCGGACGGTGGCCGGCGAGGCCGGGATGACTTTCTTCTCCACCAGGCTGCCCGAGCTGACCGGGGTCCCCATCTTAAGATAAAGCTCGACGCTGGCGTAAAGGACGCTTTTGTCCTTCTCCCGTAAAACCGGCGTCTGCATCATGGATTTCATAAAAATTTTATAGCACGTTCGGGCTGAAATATCAATGGAACGCAACCCCCAACATGTGGAAAATCAAGCGATTCTGAGGCCGGCGTAGCCCACGACCTGGGCGAAATCGCCCGTCCGGTCGCCCGAAGTCTGGTACTTGACCAGGACAGCCCTCGAGGCGCCGAGGTCCCGGCCGGCGACGACCGCCGCCGCAACCGGCTTGAATCCGCACATGCTGATGTCTTCCTGCTCGACCGTCAGGTAAAGCCCGGCCGCGTCCAGGTCCAGGATCTTGCCAATGGCCAGGAAATCCTTGTGTTTGGCTTCATCCTGGCTGACGTAATGGCTCATGTCCGTGCTGGCGACGATCAGGACCGCGCGGCCGATTTCTTTGATGGCCGCAGAAACAGCATGGCCCAGTTCCTCGAGCTCGGAATAATCCGCTTGATATGAAATGCAGATCGGGACGAAAGAGAAAGCTTCTTTGAAGTACTGGATAAAGGGAAGCTGGACCTCGAGCGAATGCTCCTGGCTGTGCGCCCCTTCATCCTTTACGACCGAGGCGCAACGGGACATGATCTTCTCGGCGAGCTCCGTGTCGATCGGCAGAACGCCCAGAGGCGTCTCCCAACTGCCCCGGCTCGCGGCGGCAAATCGAGGCCGGATTGTCCGATGCGCTGGCCCCAGGATGAGAAAAGTGTCGGGAAGCTCGACCGAAGAAAATACAGCGCCGGCCACCGGGCCGGAATAAATAAGCCCCGCATGGGGTGAAATAACGGCCAGGGCTTTTTCCCTTTTGGCCTTCGGATCCACCATGGACTCGATCATCCGTCGGAGCTCGCCCGATTTTCCCGGATAGAAATATCCCGCGACCGCCGGTTTCCTCACCATGACAGCCTCCTTATTTAAACAATAAACGGCCTTCGCTTTCCTGTCAATGAAATTTAGCCGATACACTCGTCGAGAACAAGCCTAGGATGGATGGAGCGACCGTTGCGGGACTTCGGGGGCGGGTCCATTCCGGCCTTCCCTCCGTTAGGAACCTGACTTATGAATAATGCCGGATAGGGAGCGAATTCATTCCGGGCTTGCTTTTTCCCGCTTTTCCTTGAAAACGATGCCCTGCTTCTCCAATTCCTCGAGAATGGGCTTATAGATTCCGGGCTTGACCGGAATGTGCACTCCCCTTTCCTTGATCCGGCCTTCCAGGATCAACCGGGCGCTGATGGCCGCGGGCAGTCCCACGGTTCGGGCCATGGAGGAGTCGCCATGGGGAATTCCGAAGTCGATAAGGGTTGAGAGGATCTTTTCCGGGGCGCGTCTCTCTTCCGGATAAACGGCGATGAACTGGTGCTGGAGGATGATCATGTCCCTCTCCCCTTCCGCATAGGTGAGCTTTTTGATCATCCTCCCGGCCAGGATATCAAACGCCGAGCCTTTGGCCAAGGGAAGCGGTTCATCGCCGGCCAGGCCCAGCCATTCAAGTTTTTCGAGGAGGTCGGCGTCAAGGGCTATCCGGAAATCCGCCGGGACGGTCCTCCCCGCTTTTTCGGCCGCCCGGTTCACCTGCCTCTTCAGAAAATCACTGTAGGTTTCGCCGGCCCAGTCCTCGTCCTCCCGGCCAAGAAGCCCCAGCCGGATCATGCGGGCGAGCGTGGAGCACCAGCCTTTGTAGCGAAGCGTTCCGCGAAGCATCGTCTTCGTTTCCGGGATGCCGTAGACATCGATATAAGGAAGGGAATCGCGGTTGGGATAGCCCTCGAATTCGGTCAGGCCTTCGATGGGGATAAGCGCTGGACTATCAAAAAGCGTTTCGGCCGGGACAAAGACGTCCTCCCCCCGCCATTTATACCTGGCATCGTTTTTGGAAGCCAAGAGAACCCCGAGCGGGCTCCAGGAAAACTTATAGCCGAAGGGATTCGTGTTTGCTTCGGGCGCGGGAAGACCGCCGCACCAGGAGATGAAGCTCAGGATGCGGCCGCCCTCCGCCTTGACCTCGTCGATGACGCGCATGGCCTCCATGTGGTCGATCCCGGGGTCCAGGCCCGTCTCGTTCAGAAAAATGAGGCCGGCGTCGCGGGCCGGGGCGTCTAAATTCCTCATGGCCTCGCTGACATAGGACGTCGTGACCATGTTCTTCTTCAAGGCCAGGCAATAGCGGGCGACGACAGGGTGAAACACATAAGGGACCATACTCACCACCAAGTCAGCGGCCGCGATCTCACGCCTCAGCATGTCCTCGTTCTTTAGGTCGATGACCAGAGCCCGTCCCCGGAGATGCCCCTCCACCAGGTGTTCGGCCTTGCCCGGGACCTGGTCCCCCACCCTCACTTCGATCTCCGATAGGCCGGCGAGATAGCTCACCAGCGGACGCGCGACCAAACCGGCGCCCAGAATCAGAACGTTTCGAATGTGAGACCTCCTTAAAGCGTCAGGAAACGAACCCCTTCATATACTTAAATGCAGGCGTGAACTCGCCCTTGTAAAGAATCATGGCTTTTTTCAGAGAATCGGAAAGACGGCAGGATGCGAAATCCCGCGAAAAGTCCGCGACAGCCAGATGGGCGACGAAGGGCTTTAGGGTCTGGCTGAAAAAAACCGAGGACTCCAAGGAGATCTCGGCCGGAAGGTTATACACGGACATGACCACAGGACCTCGGCCCTTAAATCCGTCAACATCCCGGTCGAGGATGGTGTCGTAGACGAACACCGGATGGTCCGGGTTCGTAGCCTTGACCGTGCATTCCATGGCGCCGTCCACATCGCAGGAAATATCGCCGATGACCCGAAGACGGGGCTGATGAGGAGCTCCAAAGAGCCGTTTGAGGAAAGACTTGGTGATAAACTTCGGGTATTTCGGCATCCAATAGATACCGTTGACGACGACCGTTAGATGAGGCAAGTGGTCCTCGAACACCGACTTGTACTTTTCGGGATGATCGTAATAATCCTGCAGCTCGAAACGGGCGGCCGCGAACTTGGGAGCGACCAGATGCTCCTCTCTGTAGATCGCCTTATAAACCCTGTTCGAGGAATAGGATTTCCCGCTGACGAAGGAATTGATGTCCTCGGGCCCGATCTCTTCAAAGGGAAGGAGGCCGAAAATCTCCTGGGCGCCCTGTGAGACGTGGCCGTATCCCGTAAACCCGAAGATGCAGGGGGCCAGGGATTGGGGAAATCCTTTCCTGGAGATCTCCCAGCCGACTTTTTGGACTACTTCCTTGGCTTCAACGAGGCTGGCGTAGTGGAAAGTCTGGCGAATATGGGAGAACGGGGTCTTGATCCCCTCTTCCTCCAGCCTCCGGCCCAGGGCCCAGAGGGTGTCAATCATGCCGGCGTAACCGGCCTGCCGGCCGAAAAAGACCAGGCGGCGGCCCCGTTCGTCCACGATTTTCTCGTAGTCGATGAGCGTGGCGCCGAGTTCGATCATACGCTTGAGCATAGGCATGTTATGAGGCTGGCCCTTGACGGTGTGGGAGAAAAAAACGTAGGTCTTTCCCGGCCAGAAGAACGACAGCGGGATCTCCTTGACGGCGAAGATGATCGAACAGGGGGATAGATCTTCTTCCACCCGGGCGCCTTCCCGGCGGTAATCGTCATCGGGAAAAATACGAAGCGCGGAAGGCTGCATCCAAATCTCGACGGGAAGCTCCCGCATCAGTTCCCGGACGTGGGAGGGGATCAGGGGGACACGGCGCTCCCACTTGTTTATATCCTCTCTGCGGATGCCGATCAGTGTCTTCATATTCCACGTTTAGCCTTTCCTGACGCGAAAAAAAAAGCCATTATGGCATAAATGCCTCACCGGGGTCAATGCAAGGCTTCGGCCAAACAACCATGATGGCTTTCTAGCCCGCATTATTCATAAATTTAAGTAGGAGCGACAGAATCAATGAAGGCTTCAAGGGGGAAGGCCGGGATGGACGAAGCGACCATGTCGGGACTTCGGGAGCGACTCCATTCCGGCCGTCCCCCATATACAGTTCGGTTTTTTGAATAATGCAGGCTAGGTTCGAACGGAAATTTTCCTTAAACCCTGAGAAGGTTGGTGTTGACTCCTTCGTCTTTTCTTTCTAATATTAGGTCTCCATGATCCAATTCTTCAACACATTGAGCGGCCGCGTGGAGCCTTTCATCCCTATCACACCGGGTGAAGTGAAGCTCTATACCTGCGGCCCGACCGTTTATGATTATCCCCACATCGGCAACTACCGTGCCTATGTCTTTGAGGACCTACTCAAGCGCTTCCTGGAATTCATGAGCTTCCGCGTCCGGCACGTTATGAATATCACCGACGTCGATGATAAAACCATCCGCAACGCCCGGGAAAAGGGCCTGAGCCTGAACGACTACACCCAAGTCTATATCGAAGCCTTTCGCCAAGGCGTAAAGACGTTGAACATCAAGCCGGCCGATGTCTATCCGCGCGCCACAGAGCACATCCCCGGTATGGTGGAGATGGTCAAAGGCCTGATGGAAAAAGGCTATGCCTACGAGAAGGACGGCTCCTATTATTTCAGTATCGCCAAATTTTCCGGGTATGGCCGCCTATCCAAGATCAACCTTGAGGATCTCAAGACCGGTGTCCGCGTCGAGGCCGACGAATACGAGAAAGAGAGCGCCCACGACTTCGCCCTCTGGAAGAAGGCCAAAGAGGGCGAGCCGTCCTGGGAGACCGAGCTCGGAGCAGGCCGGCCGGGCTGGCACATTGAATGCTCGGTCATGAGCTCCAAGTATCTGGGCCGGACTTTCGACATCCACTGCGGCGGCGTGGACAACATTTTCCCCCACCACGAAAACGAGATCGCCCAGTCCGAGGCTTATTGGGGGGAGAAGTTCGTCAACTACTGGCTTCATTGCCACCACCTTGTGGTCGACGGCGAGAAGATGTCGAAATCCAAGGGCAATTTCTTCACGCTCGAGGACATTCTCGACAAGGGCTTTGACCCTATGGCGGTGCGGCTTCTGCTCCTCTCTACGCATTATCGCAAGTCCCTCAACTTCACTTTCGAAGCCCTGGATCAGGCAAACGCCGCCCTAAAGAGGATCCGGGATTTTTTCTATGAACTGGCGGCAGGAAAGTTTCCGGAGCACGGAGACAAAGGGATTGAAAGCTGGATCGCCAAATCACAGAAGAAATTTGTGGCCGGGCTGAGCGACGACCTTAATATATCCACGGCTCTGGCCGCCGTCTTTGACCTGATCAAAAAAGTCAACGCCGCCATGCTTCGGAATGCCGTCAGCGCCGAGGATGCCAAAAAGGTCTCGGATTTCATTCGCTCTCTGGACAGCGTCCTGGCCATACAACCTGATACTCTTTTACTGGCCATACAAACTGATGCTCTTTCCATGCGCGCTCAGGAAAATATTCATGTCCATGCTAATAAGGTGGCAGCAAAAACTAGCATTGACGGCCAAGAAGAAATCATCCAGGAAATCCGAGAAAAAATGGAACTCAGGGAAAAAGCGCGCTCGCAAAAGGATTTCCAGGAAGCCGATAAGATCCGCAAAGAGCTTCTGGACAAAGGAATTCTGATCGAAGATACTAAAGAAGGCCCGCGTTGGAAAATCGTCGGGAAAGGAATACAGGACCGGCCGTGAACCTCGAATCATCAAACGCGCGCCTGACGGCGAAAGGCCGTCAGGCCCCGCATACCCTGGGGACCGCCGGCGAAGAAGCGGCGGTGCGCTATCTGAAAAAGAAGAAGTACCGGGTCGTCGTGCACAACTTCCGCTTCCACCGCGGCGAAATCGATCTCATCGCTTACGACCGGAAGACCCTGGTTTTTTTTGAGGTCAAGACCCGGCGGAGCCTGAGCTTCGGCCTGCCCGAGGAATCGGTCACGCCGGCCAAGCAGCGGCAGATCCGGAAGATTGCCGAAGCTTATCTCTTGACGCACAATCTGCGGGATGTCCCTTGCCGTTTTGATATCCTTTCAGTCTCATTCGACGAGCGGATCGGCTTGGACATCCGGCATTTCGAAAACGCATTTTGACGCCATGAATAAACATGGCGGGAGGAGGTTGACATGAAGCTCGGCAAGGGGGGATTATCGGTCCCCATCGTTCTCTGGCTCGCCATCCTGAGCGCGAGCCTCGCCTTCGGCCAGTCCGTGCCCAAGCCCGAGGAGGTCCTGGGCTTCACGGTCGGCGCCGATTACCATCTGGCCACCTACACTCAGGCCATCGAATATTTTAAAAGACTGGCGGCGAGTTCGCCCCGGATCAAGTTGTTTGACATCGGCCAAACCTCGGTCGGCCAGGTCATGACCTACGCGGCCATTTCGTCGGAACAGAATATGGCCAACCTGGACAAGTACAAGGACATCGCCCGCCGCATCAGCCAGGCGAAGATTTCTCCCGAGGAAGCCCAGAAGCTCGCCGCTGAGGGCAAGGCGATTGTCTATGTGGATGGCGGCCTGCACTCCGGCGAATGCGCTCCGGCCCAGCACAACATCCAACTCGCCTACGACCTGGTTTCCGGCAACGACCCCAAGACGCTGCGCATCCTGGAAGACTGCATCCTGGTCCTCGTTTTCGCCAACCCGGATGGCATGAACATGCTGGCCGAATGGTATCTTCCCAACGTGGGCACGCCCTTTGAGACCGCGCCCATGCCCTGGCTCTATCACAAGTACGCCGGCCACGACAACAACCGAGACTCCTACATCGCCAATTTGATCGAGACCCAGCACCTGACCAAAATCGTACACAAGGACTGGAATCCGGTCGTCCTCTACAACCATCACCAGACCGCGCCCTTCCCCGCCCGGATCTGGATCCCGCCGAACTCCGAGCCCACCAATCCCAACGTCCACCCTCTTTTGGTGCGCTGGCAAAACCTGATCGGCTCGGCCATGGGCGCCGCCTTCGACGAGGCGGGCCAGGAAGGGGCCATCTCCCGGATCGTATTCGACACCTGGTACCCGGGTTATGTCTCCCAGGTCGTCGATTCGCACAACATCATCTCGATCATGACCGAAACCGCCCTCTTCCGCTATGCCACCCCGCGCTTCTACACGGTCCGCGATTTCCCGGCAGAGTACCAAGACCTGACGATGTCGGCCTTCTACCCCAGCCCATGGCGCGGCGGCTGGTGGCGGCTGAAAGACGCTGTCGATTACTGCCTGACGGCTTCGAAATCGGTCCTGAACGCTGCATCCAAGTACCGCCAGGAGCTGCTGCTCGACAAGTACAGGATGGGCCGTGACACGATTGAAAAATACAAGAAAGAGCCGCCCTACGCCTGGATCATTCCCGAGCAGCAGGCCGACGCGCCCTCCATGGCTCTTCTCCTCAACAGGATGATCCTGCTCGGCATCGATGTCTACCGGGCAGGCCTGGCCTTCGCTGTGGACGGGCTCACATTCCCGGCCGGAACCTATATCCTGCCGGTGAGCCAGTCCAACGGCCTGTTCCTCAAGAATGTCTTCGAGGAGCAGCGTTACCCGGACTTGCGCAAATATCCTGACCTCTGGCAGGGTCTTGTCCGCTCCAAGAAATTCGAAGGCGCGCCATTCGAGGCCTATGACCTGATGGGTTGGACCCTCCCCTACCAATTCGGGCTCAAGGCCCACGTCGCCCAGTCTCCCGTCGAAGTGAAAATGGACCAGGTGAACGAAGTCGTTCCTCCCAAGGGACAAGTCGCGGGAGGAGGCGGCGCATACTTCATGAGCCACGAGACGAACGCCGGTTTCACCGCCACGAATAGAATCCTCAAAGCCGGCGGCAAGGTCCACTGGGCCAAAAAGGCATTCAGCGCGGGCGGCAAGAATTATCCTGAGGGCACGGTTATCGTCCCCGCATCCGGCGTCAGCGGCGCCATGATGGACAAGCTCGCCAAGGAGCTGAGCCTGCAGATCTCCGCCGCCGAGATGCCGAACGTGGAGACCTACGACCTGAGGAAGCCGAGGGTCGGGATCTACCAGTCCTGGATGTCTTCGGCCGACGAAGGCTGGACGCGCTATCTCATGGACCTCTATGAGATCCCTTACACGGTCCTCCATGACACCGACATCCGGGCCGGCGAATTGAACGCCAAGCTGGACGTCCTCATCATGTCCGACTACGGGTCGACCCAGGGCGTCGTCGACGGCTATGCCAAGGGCACCATGCCGCCGAACTACGTGGGCGGCATCACCACCAACGGGCTGCGCAACCTGAAGCTCTTCGTTGAAAACGGCGGCGCCGTGATCTTCGTCAACGGCATCTGCGAAATGGCCATTGAGAGCTTCGGCGCGCCGGTCCGCAACGTCCTCAAGGGCGTGAAAGCCGACCAATTCAACTGCGCCGGTTCCATCCTGAGGATGGAGTTCGATCCGGCCAATCCCCTGACCTATGGGATGCCGAAGGAGGCCGGGGTGATTTTCTCCGATAGCTGCGCTTTCGACATCCTACCCTCGTTCGGGGCCAAGGCCGAACCCAAAAGCGCGGCCAAGTACAGCCAGGATAACCTGCTGATGAGCGGCTGGATCTACGGCGAGGGGATGATCAAGCAGAAGTCCGCCATCATCGAAGTCCCCTCGGGGAAGGGCAAGCTCTTCCTGATCGGATTTCCCGTCCAGTTCCGCGCCCAGCCCTACGCCAACTTCAAGATCCTGTTTAACGCCATCCACTACGCCTCGGCGAAATAGGACAAAAAAGAGGGGACGGTCTTCGGGCCGTTCCCTCTTCTCTCGCTCCCTATCAATTTTAATGTAAAAACCGCTTCTTGTTTTCCTTTCCAACGGTCGCCCGGCGATACTTCGGACTCACGGCCTCTCTTTCTTGGGTTTAGCCAAAACGGGGAAAGTTCTCAGCAAGCGCTGGAATCAACGTGGAGACCCCTCCTGAATCCTTGGAAGCACGAGAAGGCTTCGGCCGAAGAACGCCCCGCAACGATTTCAGAAATCAAAATCCATACGAAAACCCGAAAATGATATTCCGTCCAAGCTCCGGCATGGCCTCGGGGTCGGGCCGACCATAGTAAGTCTTGTTGAAGACGTTGTTGAGCACGGCGTAGAGCCGGATGTTGTTACGTAAGTTGCAGGTGGCCTTGAAATTCAGCCACTCCGCGGCCGGGATAGCGACCTCTGCCGGTCCGGAGGTATCCTTTTTCGCCATGATCGTGCCGCTGGCTTCGAAGACGAAACGGCCGAGCCACGTCCGGGCGCCAAGGTAGAGACGGGCCGACGGAATATCATTCAGGGGCGCATCGTTAGTCTCGCTCCTTCCCTTGAGAATGGCCGCATTGCCGAAGATGCTGATCGCATTCACCGGGAACACCTCGAACTCGGCCTCAAGGCCCTTGATGACGCCCTTGTCCACGTTTTGGTAGGCGTAGGTGCTGGCGGTGCCCGCCACTTTGACCCGATCAATCATGTTCTCGATCTCGTAGTTGAAGCCGTAGAGGCCGATAAAAACCCGTTTCCGGATAAGCTTGACGCCGGCATCCAGGTTGATGCTGGTTTCGGGCTTGAGGTCGGGCTTGGAGATGATATATCCCCGGCCGGTGATTCCGGAGTAGAAGCGCTCGCTCAGCTCCGGCGCGCGGTAAGCGCGGGCCGCATTGGCGAAAACGGTGATATCGTCCGTTAGCTTCCAGGAGGCGGCCAGATAACCGGTCAGCGCGCTGCTGTTGTTTTCCTGGATTTCGCTCTTTCCTCCGGGGTTCGCCTTCTGGCGGAGTATATCGAACCTGAAGCCTCCCGTGAGGTCCAGGTTCGGGAGGCTTCTGAAATCTCCCGAGAGGAAGAATCCGAAGTCGTTCCTCTGGCCGTTGTCGTAGGGCGTCTCCTGGAAGATTTTTATCGTCGCTCCAGCGGAATTGTAGGAAGTGTCCTGGTTACTCGCTTCGACGCCCGAGCGGCCGAAGAAGTCGGATCCGGCCGTCACATGGAAGTCCTGCCACACCATCTTGTGGAAGGTGACCTGCCATCCCATATCCGTACTTTCAGTCTTGCTCAGGGAGACTTTGGAAACATAGCCGGCGGTCTCCTTCGTATCCGTTCTCGTGTCGAGCAAGTTGGGATTGAGGTAGAAGTGAACGGACAGGTCGCCGTCGCCCGCGATCCCTCGCTCGTTCCAGCGCAGCCGGACGAGGTTCTGGGTCTCCTTCGGATACCAGGTGGGCTTGGTTTCGCTGGTACGGTTAGGCTTGCCGATATCAGTGCCGCGTGCGCCCAAGAAACTCAGCTCGATCGTCCGCTTTTCGGTCTGGTAGACGATCTTGCCCAGGAGGCTCTTCTGAGTATATTGGGATTGGAGGATTTCAGCGTTGGGAGCGGAATAATTCCCGGCATCCACGCCTTGGGCCGAGAGAAAGAAACCGAGCTTCCCGGTGCCGGCCTGGAGCGACAGTCCGAGGCCTTTTTCCTCGTTATTCGTCCCATAACGGCCGTGGACCCGGCCGCGGATCCCCTCCTGCACATCGGGCCCGTTCGTAAACATGTTGATTACGCCGCCTATAGCGTCCGATCCGTAGAAGACCGAGTTCGGGCTGCGCAGGACCTCGATACGTTCGATGTCCTCGGGGCTGAGGAAGGAAGCGCTCGGTCCGGTCCGACGGTCGCTGACCAGCCGGGCGTTGTCGATCAAGAGAAGCACGCGCCGCCTGGACATGCCGCGGATGGAGGGCACCAGGGAGAACCCGCCGGAGCCCAGGCTGACCACGCCGGGCAGGTTACTTAAAGTATCGGTGATGTTGGCAGCCATTTTCCCGGCGATTGTCTCCCCGAGCATCACTGTGCCCGCGGCCGGGACCTGGGCGGACGGCTCTGGAAAGCGTGTGGCCGTGACCAGGACTTCCTCCCGCTGGCGGATGAGCGGGACCAGGGTTATGGTGACCTCGGCGATAAGCTGCCGTCTGCTCAGCCGGACTTCTTCTTCCAGATAATCCGGATGGACGACAACCAGCCTCACGCTCCCGGTCTCGGGCACGATAAGGGCAAACCAACCCTGATCGTCGCTCTCGACCTTCACGCCGCTCGCGGGTTCCAGGACCACGGCGCCCGCGATGGGCTTTCCGTCCATGCCGACAACCCTGCCCTTGATTTCGCCGGCGATTCCCAAGCTCAATATGGTAAAAAACAGGAAACAGAGGAAAAGATATTTTTTCATGATGAATGCTCCTCCGGAAGAAAAAGGATCAAGAACAAGAAAAAGAGGGATGTGGAGTATGATTTGGCCATAACACAACCTCCTTCAATGTATTTAGACACAAGAATGATTTTATTTCTTCCAATTCTCCCAGCCTGCATTATTCATAAACCGGGTTCCATATGGGGGGAAGGCCGGGATGGACTCGCTCCCGAAGTCCCGACGATGATGAAGAGCTTATGATGAACGGCTTTTTTTGCAGACTGTAGCGGCCAGGATTCTTTTCCTTCTTTTTTTCAGCTTCTTCACTACCGAAGGGTCCGCGGATTTTTTGAGCAGGTCCCTGATCTTCAGGCGAAGCACGGGGTGGTAGGCTTCGGGCGAAAGCTCCTTCAGAGGCGTCAGGACGAACTTTCTCTTGTCCAGGCGGGGATGGGGGATGATCAGTTTTTTGGTCTGGATGATAGATTTTTCTGCAAGCAGGATATCGATGTCCAGGGTCCGCGGCCCATCGGAAACGGCCGGCTGCCGCTTCAGCTTTGATTCGATTTTTTTGATGACATCCAGCAGGTCGTAGGGATTGAGCCGGGTGGCGACTTCAATGACCTGGTTGTAGAACCAAGGCTGTGCGGCATAACCGACCGGCTGGGTCTTGTACAGCGAGGAAGATCGGACGACTTTGACGTTTTCCTGATCCAAAAAGGCGAGAGCTCGGGAAATATTTTTTCTCCGATCTCCCAGATTGCTTCCCAGGCTTAGGAAATATTTCATGAAAGTCCAGAGACAACCGATTTCAAGATGGCTAGCATAGCACTATTCAAGGGAGTTTTCAAAACTTTTTTCAGGCGCGGACGAGACCGAACCTTTTCAGAATCCTCAGGACCGAGAGGGTCACCCAGAGATGATCCTCGGCGGTCGCCACGGCACCTTCGGATTCCCAGAACCCTCCCACGATTTGCTTGTTCATCAGCCAGTCCAGGGCTTTCCGAATCCTCTCGTCCTCGGCGTCGAAGCCGAGCTTGGATAGCGAGTCCAGGCTGCTCAGAGTCCCGTTCGTCCAGAAAGGATAGGTGATGTCCACCCAGCAGGATGGTTGCCCCTTTTTGGGGTCGTGCTCGTTCCGGGGAAATCTCTCCAGGATTATCTCCCCGGCCTGCCGGGCCGTCCGGCTTTTCTGCCAAGTGGGAGATTCGGCCAGCGCCCGGACAAAAAAGCCGGCAATAAACTGGAAAAAGGCCTGCCGTTCTTTTTGGAGGGATTGCGCTTCCCGGGAACGGTTGGGACGGACGGGACGATTGTTGTTCTTCGAGTTCGTCCGGGCCGAATTCCATCCCTCGGCTGCGGTCAGGTTATTAGCGATCCAGCGGAATCCCTTCTGGACCCTCCGGTCTCCGTCCAGCCCGTAACGGCACAGGATCTCGAGCGATAGGGCATGGAAGGCCGGCGAGCACTCGTCAGCCTGTACGCTCCGGAAATCCCCCTGTTTGGACTGGGTGAGAAAGAGAAAAACGACCGCTTTATGGATTTCCTCGTCCTTGAGTGTGCAGCCGTAATCGTATAGCTTGTACAGGTTTTTCAGGGTGTCGGCGATAGCCCTGGCCCGCGCCGCGGCGGGGGAATTCTCGATGACTTTATCACACCAGCTCCCGTCCTGCCTCTGGCCTTCGAGAATCCGGACGCGGGAGGCATATTTTTTGAGGTTCCGGACCTCACGATCATAGGGAACCTCCAGGATGTCTTTTTTCAGCCAGTAAAGAACGGGCAGGCTGCCTCTCTCCAGGAGGAACTCGATCGCCTTGCCCGCCATGTTGTTGGTCATGATATCCGCCTGTCGACGGCGGGCCGCTGGTCTGGCTTCATCGGGGATTCCGGAAAATGGGGGCAAAAATAGGCTTTTCAACCAGGGATGTCGGGGCATGAAAAGAACGAGTTATCAGGACGGAATAAAAGGGCCAGCACCTCACCATCTCTCACTCATGCGGAGTTTATTATTTTACGACAAGTGGGAAGTCCTTGTCAATCAATAGGATAAGGCAGGTGTTATTGGAGCTCCGTTGCTCCGCCGCCCCGACCCTTCGATCATCCTCCAATATCACGGAAATGGAATGGCTTTCGTCAAAGGGGCCCTGGATAAAAAAAGGGGGATTCGCTATGATGGAAAAGGAGACTCGATAGCTCGAGGAGGTCGAAGCCCATGAAAAAAATCCTGACCTGGCGTCTCATGATCACTCTGGTCCTCCTGGCCTGCTCGGCTGCGGTTTATGCCGTCCATTATTTCCTCTTCCGGGACTTCCGCGGTATCTTTTTCAACTTGATCTCCGATTTTGCCTTTCTTTTTATTTATGCACTGATCATCCTGCTGGTTGTCGAGCGCCTCCTGGCCCAGAGGGAAAAGCTGGCCATGATGAAAAAAATGAACATGGTCATCGGCACTTTTTTCAGCGAAGTGGGACTCGAGCTTTTGAGGAAATTCTCGGCCTTCGCCGACAACGCCTCCGGATTGGCCGGAGATCTCCAGATCACCAGCCATTGGGGAAAGAAAGATTTCCAGAGGGCTCTGGCGCTGGCCAGGACCTTTTCTTACAGCGTCCGGATTGATGCCTCCGGACTTCCGGATCTCCGCGACTTGCGCCGGTTCTTGCTCGAAAAACGGTCCTTCCTCCTGAGGCTTCTCGAAAATCCCAACCTGCTCGAGCACGAGGGATTCACCGACCTTCTCTGGGCCGTGTTTCACCTCACGGACGAGCTCGCCTACCGCATCGAAAGCCTGGAGGGACTCCCGGCCGGCGACCTCCTCCACCTGGCGGCGGACCTGAAGCGCGCCTATTCCCAATTGACGAAGGAATGGATTGCCTATATGGGGCATCTCAAGGAGAGTTATCCCTTCCTCTTTTCGCTTGCGGCCCGGATCAATCCCTTCAACCCCAAGGCCTCAGCCGTGGTGGAATGAAAGAGATTTTCTAGGCGGGTAAACGGATCAGAAAACGAGTGCCCGCGCCCTCAGTGCTCTCCACATCGATCTCTCCGCCGTGCAGGGAGACGATATGCTTCACAATCGAGAGCCCGAGTCCCGTCCCTCCCAGTTTTCTCGATCGAGACCTATCGACGACATAGAAACGTTCAAAAATGCGATTCAAGTGCTCGGCGGGAATGCCGACGCCGGTGTCATTCACTTCGACGACCGCTTGGCCGTCCTCCCAGCGGAGGATAACGGCTATTGAGCCTTTCTCGGTGTATTTGACGGCATTATCGATGAGGTTGATGAACATCTGCTCCAAGCGGAAGGGATCGCCCTTGATCGCAGGCAGAGGCTCATCAGCCCTCAGGTCGATGGTCAGGTTTTTCTCCCTGGCTCTGGGCTCGAAAATCGCGATCACATGGTCGGCCAAGCGCCGCAGGTCCACAGTCTCGACGGCCATGAGAGCAGGTTTCTCTTCGAGCTCTGAGAGAGTCAACATGTCCTCGACAATCCGGATCAGCCGGTCGGTGTTTCGCCGGATGATCCCAAGATATTCCCGGCCGGCCGGGCTCACCTCTCCTTCCAGTGTCTCGGCGAAGCCCTTAACCGCAGTGAGCGGCGTGCGGAGCTCATGCGATACGTTGAGGATGAAGTCCTTCTTCATGCGCACGACGTTCTGGATATCGGTCATATCAAAAAAGGTGATGATCACTCCCTTGCGGGACGCCAGATAGGCAGCCCGGCACAAAAAAGCCCGGTTGTTGAACTTCAGCTCGGCCGACATGTCCGCTTTCTCCTCGCGGACCTTTTTGACCAGTTCTACGAACTGGGGGACCCGCAGAGCCTCCCAGTAATACTTCCCCCTGTCCGGCTGTTGAGAAATCAGCTTATGGTAACTGGCGTTGCTCAAGATGATCTGGTCATTCTTATCGACGACCATCAGACCCTCTTCCATGGAGCCGATGATCCCTTTCAGCTCTTCCCGCTGGTGGGTCAGGTCGTCAAAAAGAGTCCTCAGCTTGGCGGTCATCGTGTTGAAACTCTCGGCGAGTTCGCCCCACTCGCCGCGACGCCGGATGGACATTTTCGCGCTGAAATCCCCGGCCGCCACCCTCTTCGAAGCCCCGATCATCTCTTCAACCGGTCTGGAGAGGCTGCGCGTAAAAAGAAAAGCTCCGGCCAGCGAGAGGGCGGTGATGACCAGCAAGGCCAGCCAAAGGTCCTTTTTGATTCGGGAGAGAAGGCTGTTGATCTCCCGAATGAACAGGCTGACCCGGAGCGCGCCGACAATCTTCCCCCCTCTCTCAAGGGGCAGGCCGACATAGAGCATATCCTCCTTAACCGTTGTGCTGTAACGGATGGCGCTGTTGACTCGTCCCTGGATCGCCTCCAAGATTTCGGGCCGGAAACGGTGGCTCTCCATGGTCTCAGGATTTTCTTCGGAGTCGGCCAGGACCTTCCCCTCGGGATCGATGACCGTGATGCGCGTCTTGATTTTATGATCCAGGTCCCGCAGGAAAACCTCGAGCTCAGAGGATTGTCCCTTATCAAGAAAGGAAAGGACCTGCGGCTCCAGAGCCATTCCCAGATGTTCCAGCCGGCTTGTCAGGACCTCCAGATATCGCGTCCGGACGGTTCGGGCCGAAAACGACATGAAGAGCAAAGTGAGAGCCAGGAGGATTAGGACGTATCCGCCGAACAACTTGAAAAGGAATGTCTTTCTCATTCTTCCAGCTTGTATCCCACTCCCCGGATATTCTTGATCAGGCCGGCGGCCTCAGCTTTCTCCTGGAAATGTCGCCCATAAAGCCCGCTCATAGTTTGGGCTTATTATACGTTCCCGGAAGACGAACATCAACCGGATTTTCCCTAAGAATTGTCATCCGCATCGGTCCTCGGTATAATAAATCATGAAAACAAGGAGGGTGTCATGGAAAAATTTTTATGGTTTTTCTTGATTCTGACCGCAGCCGGAGGAATGGCGTCCGCCGCGGGCGCAGGATATGAGCAGGATGTCATCCCGACGTCGGCCGGCGACCTGAAGGCCACCTTCTTCGGACACGCGTCTTTGATGTTCGAATTCAACAAACTCGCCGTTTACGTCGATCCCGTCGGCAATACGGCGGATTACAGCAAGCTGCCCAAAGCGGATCTCATCCTCCTCACTCATGAACACGGAGACCACCTGGACCCCAAGACCATCGACCTTCTCAAGGGCAGCGCGACCGAGATCATTCTGACCGCCAAGGCGGCGGACAAGCTGAAATCAGGCACGGTCATGGCCAACGGCCAGGTCCTGACCCGGAAGGGCATCAAGATCGAGGCGGTTCCCGCCTACAACATCGTCAATATGCGGAGCCCGGGCATGCCTTTCCATCCCAAGGGCGAAGGAAACGGTTATGTCCTGACCTTCGGCGATAAGCGGGTCTACGTGGCCGGAGACACGGAGAACATCCCTGAGATGAAAAACCTGAAGGCGATCGACGTCGCCTTCCTGCCCATGAACCTGCCTTATACGATGACCCCGGAGATGACCGCCGATGCCGCCCGGACCGTCAAGCCCAAAATCCTTTATCCCTATCATTACGGCGAAACAGATACATCCAAGCTTGTCAATTTGCTGAAGGACGCTAGGGACATTGAAGTCCGCATCCGCCGTTTGAACTGAAACGAGCTTTCCTCGATGACTCATAAATCTTGATTTGGAGAGATAAAATCCTCGTTTCTTTGAAGCGGGAAGGCGGGGATGGATGAAGCGGCTATAGCGGGACTTCGGGAGCGAGTCCATTCCGGCTTTCCGCCCATATGGAAACCGGTTTATAAATAATGCAGCCTGGTCAGGGTTTGCTCTCGCACTGCTTCTCTTCGATGTGGTGCTTGATCGTCTTGCCCTTGACCATGTAAATGACGTCCTCGCCGATGTTGGTAGCGTGGTCGGCGATACGCTCCAGGTGGCGGCCGACCAGGATGAGGTCGACCGCCCGGTTGATGGTTTCCGGATCTTCCATCATATAGGTCAGGAGCTCGCGGAAGACCTGGTCGTTGAGGCAGTCGACGTCGTCGTCTCTCTCACAGACAGACCGGGCCAGCAACTCATCGCGGTTGATGAAGGCGTTGAGGGAGTCCCGGACCATGTCCTGGGCCATGACAGCCATGCGGGGGATATCGATCAGGGGTTTCAGTTGCGGATGTTTGATGAGTTCCAGACTTCTCTCGGCGATATTCACGGCCTGGTCCCCCATCCTCTCCAGCTCGGCGGCGATTTTCATGGCCGAAGTGATGAAACGCAGATCCCCGGCCATGGGTTGCCGCAAGGCCAGAAGCTTCATGCAGGATTCGTCAATCTCGATCTCCAGGATGTTGATTTTTTCCTCACGAAGGAGGACGTCCCGGGCCAGTTCCTCCTTACGGTCCTTGAGAGCCTTGACGGAGAGGGCGATGGACTCCTCGACGCGCCCAGCCATATTCAACAGCTTCTCGCTCAGGCCTTTGAGTTCTTCGTCAAACTGCCTTTCCATCGCGCACCTCCGTGATCATCATCATGATACTTACTCTCCGCTCAACTTGCAAGCGCTCACCCCTCATCCGAATCTCACGGTGATGTATTCTCCTCGGTCAGCCTGTTCTCCGGCGCCGTGAAGATCTTATCCGTTGGGAAACGGATTCGGTTTCTGGAACACCATGCTGACCAGCCTCCTCAGCTCCACCACATCGACCTCGGTCGTCTCCGGGACTGAACCTGCGCCATCCTGGCCTCGATTATCGGATTCTATCAGAAATTGAGATTCGTTCATCCTCGCAACCGGTTGGCAGCGCGCCGGTTCTCCGCTATAATGGTTGCTTCTAAATCTCGGAAAGGAGGACGGAATGAGGAAACGATCGCCCGGCCGGCGCATCGCCGGCATACTCTGTCTTCTCATCCTGGCGTCCCTAGCGTCGGCCCAGGCCAATCTCACCCTGAAAGATATCCTGGAAAAGAACATCAAGGCCGCGGGCGGGCGGGAAAAACTGTCCCAGATCCAGAATATCTCGTTCAAGATCGGCGGAACGCGTTACTTCGCCGCATCGACCGGAGAACTCAAGATAATGACCGGCAAGGAGCCCGTCGTCACCGAGGTCACCCTGATCAAGGGCGATTCGGTCCGCCGCAACGCGCTCAACGTTGTGAGCGAACTCTCCGGCGTTCGCAAGGCGACAAGCCAGGTCCTGGCCAAGCTCTATGCCGGCGTCTTCACGCTCCAGAAATTCGAGAAGGAGCTTGCTTTCCAGGGGCTCAAGGCCTATGGCCCGGAAAAATTCTATTTCCTGACGGCCAAGGTCGATCCGCTCGGCGTGGATTTCTTTATCCGCGTTGACGACTTCTGCCTCAAGCGCCTCGTTTTTCGGGGCTCAACACCCGAGGGCGATAAATACGAAGTCAACTATGATTTCGGCCCGTTCGAAGACGCCGAGGGCGTGAAGATTCCGCTTTCCTGGTTCAGCTCGCAGGTCGGGACGCGCGGCACCCTGGCCGAAGTCTCGGAGGTCAAGATCAATCAGCCGTTCGACAAGGACTTCTTCGCTAAGGCCGATGTCAACGCCGGGACGACGGAGGCGGCCCCGGGACGACTGAAAGGAAACATCCTCGATTTCAGCGGCTCGCCCATGGGCTTTTCCATCATGACCAACTGGCTGAAGTCCGACATCGACACGGCCGGCTTCCGGAGTGGCGATAAGTTGGCGTTCAGCGGAGAAGGCTTCGCCGAGGAACTCGTTTTCTACGCCTCGGCCAACGAGCTCCCGCCCCAGAACGTACTGGCGCAGGGCGCTCGTCTCCTGACCCCATCGCCCCGCGGAGAAACTTACGTTATCCAATTTTTCGCCGTCGACACGGCGCAGATGGCCGCCAAGCTCAGGGTTCTGGCGCCGATCGAAATCGTAAAAAAATAATCGAGGAGGATACATGTCGTATATAAAAAGACGGAACTTCATCTCCACCGTGACGTCGGGCCTGTTCGGCCTCGGCATATCAAGCAAGCTGGCCTCGGGGTCCGCGTCTTCTCTCTCGGCTCCCCAGGAAGGCGCCCCGGTCAAGATCAAAAAGTACAACGAACTCGGCAAGACGGGGATCAAGGTCCCGGACATAAGCTTCGGCGCCATCTCGCTGTATGAGCCCAACGTGCTGCGCTATGCCTATGAATGCGGCGTCACCTATTTCGACACGGCCGAGAGCTATCTCCGGATGAAAGGCGAGGCGTACGTCGGCCAGGGCCTCAAGGACATCCGGAATAGAGTCGCCATCACGACCAAACACGGCCAAAATTTCAAGCAGAAAATCGAGAAGTCCGCCTTCATCCAGCGTATCGAAGCGAGCCTCAAGCGTCTCCAGACCGACCGCGTGGACGTCGCCATGATCCATAACGTCGACGATCTCACGCTGGCGTTGAATAACCAGGAGCTGATGTCCGCCTACGAGCAGTTGAAGAAAGACGGCAAGGTCCGGTTCACGGGATTCTCCACCCACAACGCCAAGGTCACGTTGAAACAGGCTCTCGACACCGATTTCGCCCAGGTCGTCCTGGTCATGTACAACCATATGGAAGGCAAGGAGATCGAACCGCTCGTCAAGGCCGCCCGGCAAAAAGGCATCGGGACCGTGGCTATGAAAATTTTCGCAGGCGGCATGCAGGGCCGGCTCAAGTCCCTGGTCAACCAGAAAACAAGCTATCCTCAGGCCGCCATCCGCTGGGTCTTGAGCAACCCGGATTTCGATACCTGCATCCCGACCATGAGCAGCTATTCGCACGTCGAGGAATACGTGGGGGCGTCCGCCCAGCCCCTGGACAGAGCCGCACTGCAGACTCTTGCCTCCTACCGGCGGGAAGTCGACCATGTCTATTGCCGCGTGAGCTGCCGCGAATGCGTTTCCGCGTGCCCGAAGAACGTCGCGGTCAATGACGTCCTACGCTACGCCATGTACTTCGAGCATTACGGGATGGAGAAGGACGCGATCGGGTATTATGCGGAGTTGGAGCTGGAGAGGAAGCCGCTCGCCTGCGCCGGATGCGCCGCTCCTTGCGAGGGCGTCTGCCCGCACGGACTGCCGGTCAAGGCGCGCCTGCTCCATTCGAACGAGATCTTGACGGTTTAATATATTTAGGAGCTTGAATAAATCAGTAACGCTTTCCCCGCTGCCAATTTCGAAGGGTGTCACTCCGCCTTTCGTCCCGGGATCCATTTGATGCGGCCGCTTTAAAGCCAGGGTTCTTCCGGAATTAGCCTGCATTATTCATAAACCGGACAGTCTATGGGGGACAGCCGGCATGGACTCGCTCCCGAAGTCCCGTTATGGTCGCTTCGTCCATCCCGGCCGTCCCCCGGGTAGGCATGAAGATTCCAGCTTTTTACGCGAGATTTGTGAATAATGCAGGTGAGATCAAGACGGAAAAAAGGATGGCTCCTCGGGAGGGACTCGAACCCCCAACCTAGTGGTTACAAGCGCCCCAAAATTTCTTTTGGGCTTGGACTATCTCATCACCCTTCTCAAAATATCGAGGGTAGGGTGTCGGGCGCTTCCCCCGGCTTTCACTCCGAGGTACGAGATCGTGCTCTAGTCTCTGCACCTTCCCATTCAGTTTTCACTGGCTGGGCTTGGCTCAGGATTACCGTTCTTCGCCTGCGGCGAAGGGCAGGCTTCCCTGAATTCACCCGATTTTTCATCCACGATTTCTCGTGGAAGCTGCAGTTTAATTACAGCCACCCGCTCTGCCGATTGAGCTACCGAGGAGCAAGGCGCGAATAATTTAACACGAATCGAGGAATTCTGCAAGCGGATAATTCTTTTCATTACTGTAAGTTAGAAAACAAGGCAACGCCCGCGCGCCGTGAATCCGGGGTCGAGCCTTCGCCATAGCTATTTCTTCCAAAACTCCGGGCGTCCGACAAGCGGGATCCAGGACTTCCGGAAAAGCATGAGAACGGGGAAGAGGAAGAGCAGAATTTCAAGGGAATAAGTCAGGAGGTTTCCGGAAGAAAAAACATGAGACTTCTCGGCATAGGGGAAAAAGCCCAGATAAAACAATTTCGTCGAAAAAGGATACAGGAGGCGGAAGCCGATGGGCGAAACCGTGTCCAGGACGATGACATCGAGCGGAAAATGCGAAAGGGCCGTCAGGATGAAAGCCCGTCGCTCCCCGCGCCCGCGGAAAAAGAACGATAGGCCCGACGATGTGATAAGAACGAACAACAGATTGTGGGTGTAAGCCTGATGGACGAACACGGGGCTTTTCCCGAAGAGAAAAGAAAAGAAGATATCGATGTCGGGAAGGTTGGCGATCAAAAGGAAAAGAAAAAACGTTTTCCAGGTCTTTCGCTCTGAGCCGAGCCGCCAGCCCAGCAGTCCGGCGGCCGAATGGGCGATGGGGGTCATGGTCAGGGCGGCGTCAGAAGCGGGTGACGTCCTGTTTGTGCATCTTTCGGTAGTCCTCGCCGCTCATCCCCACGATCCAGCACATCTCGTATAGCCGCGAGCGCAGACGGACCCCGATCCGGGCCGCCAAGCTCTCCTCCCCCTTCTTGAAGTAGGGATTCCGGCCGTCTTCCTCTTCCTCGGAGTCAAGGTAGTTCGTGGTAAAAATGGTCAGCCGCTTCTGGTTGAAGCGCTGGTTGATGATGTAGAAGATGGTCTCCTCGACCCAGGCCGTAGGCCGCTTGGCGCCCAGCTCATCGAGCGCCAGGATCTCGCTTTCCAGCACCGGCGCCAGGATGTCCGATTCGGAGAGGCTGGATTCCGGAGTGAATGTGCCCTGGATCTCCCGGATCAGATCGCGGAAATCATAGAACACGCAGCCGACGCCTTTCTTCTCAATGAGCTCTCGGATGACCGCTACCGCGAGGTGCGTCTTCCCCACCCCGCAGGGTCCGATGAAGAGGAGCCCCAAATCCTGCACGGGATAATTCTTGACGAATTGCTTGGCTATCTTCATAGCGTTGTCCTGGGACGCGTTCTCTGGGTGGAAGCTTTTGAACGCGCAATCCTGATACCGTCGCGGGATGCGCGCCTGCTCCCAGATGATCTCCAGGCGGCGCTTGGCCTGGCACTCGCAGCGCCGGGCCAGTACCCGGCCTTCCGACGTTACCAGGGTCCAGCCTTCTCCTCCGCAGACGGGACAAACCTTCTTGTCCATCAATTCAGATATCCTCTCAGTTGCTGGAGTTTGTGGGACATGGACAACTTCCGCATGGCCTTTTGCTCGATCTGACGGATCCTCTCCCGGGTCAGGTGGAGCTTCTCCCCCACTTCCTGGAGCGTTAGCGGGAGGTCGTCATCCAGACCGAATCGCAATTTTAGCACAAGAGCTTCCTTCTCATCCAGCTCCTTGAGGATGTCCCTGATCTGCTCCTGGATGGAGGCTTTGATGATCTGGTATTCGACCGAGGGCGATAGTTCGTCCCGGAGGCGGTCTTCGACCTCAGAATCCCCCTCCGGCCCGGGCTCGTTGAGCGAGATGTTTTTCTCGGAAAGGATCTCCAGATCCTCCACGTCCTCCTCAGACATCTTCAGGCTTCGCGCGATTTCCTCCCGGGTGGGTTCGCGGCTCAGCTCGGCCTTGAGTTTCTCCCGCCGCTTCTTGATCAGGGAGATCTGGTCCGAAAGCTTCTGCGGAAGGTTGTAGATGCGCGAATTCTCGGTCAGGGCGTGGATGACGGCCTGCCGGATCCACCAGACGGCGTAGGAGATGAAGCGGACATTGCGGCTCGGGTCGAACCGCTTGGCCGCCTCCATCAACCCCAGGTTGCCCTCGTTGACCAGGTCGAGCATATTCAAGCCCATACCGCGGTACTTCTTGACATAGGAAACGACGAAGCGGAGATTGGCCTCGACGAGCTTGCGCAGGGCGGCCTTGTCGCCCTGCTGGATTTGCCTCCCCAGCTCCCGCTCATCCTCATCGGAATAAACCGGGACCTTGGAGATCCGGTCCAGGTAGAATTTGAGGCTCCTGGATTCCAGCGCGTCGTCATCGATCATGACTTAATTCTCGGGCTTCTCGATTTTCACGATCTTGGCGGAGGACAGAGGAACCAGCCCCCGCCGCTTTTTCTCGAACTCGTCCTGCCTCCCCTGGAAAAACTCCCGTCGGACGTATTCCAGGAATTCCGATACCTCGGCCTCGATCCGCTCGATCTTCTGCCGCATGTTGAGGATGACCTCGACCCCCGCCAGGTTGACTCCCAGGTCCCGGATCAGGTTCAGGATGATCTCGAGCTGCCGAAGGTCTCTCTCCGAGTAAAGCCGCGTGTTGCCCTGGCTCCGCGACGGCCTGAGCAGCCCTTCCCGCTCATAAAGGCGGAGCGTTTGGGGGTGGAGGTTGTACATCTTGGAAACGCTGCTGATATGGTAATATTGTTTGGGTTCGCTTTTCTCCGCTTTTTTTTGTCGCATCTCAGGACACTCCCATTTTGTCCCTCGGATTTTCCCCCGAGAGCGCCTCGAGCTCCCTCATCAGCTCGCGGATCCGCTGGTCATTGAACGGCGGCGGAACGATGTACACTTCCACGAACTGGTCGCCGCGGCTCCGGCCGCCGGCGAACGGCACGCCCTTGTCCTTGATCCGGAATTTCTGGCCGGATTTCGTGCCGGGCGGGATCTTAATGGTCGTAGGGCCAAAAAGCGTGGGGACCCCGATCTTGGCCCCCAGCGTGGCTTCGGGAACCGTGACCGGGAGCTTGAGGGAGATGTTCGCCCCCTCCCGCTTGAAGAGCGGGTGGGGGGTGACTTCGATGGAGATGAAGAGGTCGCCCGGCACTCCGTTCCGACCCGCGTTTCCTCGGCCCGGGATCCGGACCTTGGAGCCCGTGTCGACTCCGGCCGGTATGCGGACCGTGATGAGCTCGGACCGATCTTCCGTTCCCTGGCCGCGGCAGCGGACGCACTCTCGACCCCGGCCCGCCCCGCTCCCGCCGCAGGCGGAACAGGTTGAGGAAAATTTCATTGATCCCCGCTGCAGGAAGGCCCGTCCCGTGCCGCCGCAAGTGGGGCACTTGCTTTGTCCCGCTTCCGCGATATAACCATGCCCGCCGCAGTCAGGACAGGCAGCCCGCCTATTGAGCCGAATCCGGGTCTGGAGGCCGTTGACTGCGTCCTCAAACCCGATGGTCATGGTATAGTGGAGGTCCTCTCCTTTCTCCGGTTCGACCTGGACCTGGCGGCCGCTCTCCCCGAAGATATTCTCAAAGAAATCCCGGAAGGAGGACGTCCCGTAATCCGAAAAGTTGAAACCCTCGAAACCCGAAGCGGAGGGGCCTTGTGCGCCCGCGCCAGGGGGAGGCTGGTCTCCGAAGGAGCCGAACTGGTCGTACTGGCTTCGCTTCTTCGGATCGCTCAGGACCGAGTAAGCCTCCTGAATTTCCTTAAATCTGGCTTCGGCGGCCTTGTCGCCCGGGTTGAGGTCGGGATGGTACTTCCGGGCGAGCTTCCGGTAGGTTTTCTTGATCTCCGCTTGGGTGGCCTTGCGGTCCAGGCCCAGGGTTCGATAGTAATCTTTTCCCATGCCCGCTCCTCGGCCGAGCCGGCTCAATTTTTCTTCTGGTCGTCCACGACTTCGGCGTCGATGACTTCTTCCTCGGACGCGCTCTTACCGGAGCTTTCGTTGTTCGCCTGCTGTTGCCCCGCGGCGCCCGGCTGCGAGGCCTGCTGATACATCATCTCGGTCAGCTTATGCGAGGCCCTGGAGAGCGACTCCACGGCCTGGCGGATCTGTTCCAAGTTCTCGCTCTCGATAGCCTTCTTGGTGTTCTCGATTTCGCTCTGGACGCGCTGGCCGTCGCTTTCCGGGATCCGGTCCTTGTTTTCGCGCAGAAGTTTCTCCAGACTATAGATCAACTGGTCGGCCTGGTTTTTGGCGTCGATGACCTCGCGCCGCTTCTTGTCTTCTTCGGAATGGGCTTCGGCGTCCTTGACCATGCGGTCGATCTCTTTCTCGTCCAGGCCGCTGTGGCCGGTGATGGTGATAGCCTGCTGCTTGCCCGTGCCCATATCCTTGGCGGAAACGTGGAGGATGCCGTTGGCGTCGATGTCGAAGGTTACCTCGACCTTGGGTATGCCCCGGGGTGCGGGCGGAATGCCGTCAAGGTGAAAGCGGCCCAGCGTGCGGTTATAGGAGGCCATTTCGCGCTCTCCCTGGAGGACGTGGATCTCAACGCTCGGCTGGTTGTCCGAGGCCGTGGAGAAGATCTCGGTCTTTTTGGTGGGGATGGTCGTATTGCGCGGGATCATCTTGGTGAACACGCTGCCCAGCGTCTCGATGCCCAGGGTCAGGGGGGTGACGTCAAGGAGCAGGACGTCTTTGACCTCGCCCGAGAGCACCGCGGCCTGGACTGCAGCCCCGACAGCCACGACTTCGTCCGGGTTGACACTCTTGTTCGGTTCCTTACCGAAGAAATCTTTGACCAGTTGCTGAATGCGAGGCATCCGAGTCTGTCCGCCGACCAGGATGACCTCGTCGATTCCCTCGGACTTGAGGTTGGCGTCGGCCAGGGCCTGCCTGCAGGGACCGACCGACCGCTGGATGAGGTCCTCCACGATTTGCTCGAGCTTGGCCCGAGTCAGTTTCATGAGGAGGTGTTTGGGCCCGGAGGCATCGGCCGTGATGAAGGGCAGGTTGATCTCGGTCTCCACGGTCGAAGAGAGCTCCATCTTGGCCTTCTCGGCCGCTTCCTTGAGCCTCTGCAGGGCCATCTTGTCTTTGGTCAGGTCGATGCCCGATTCTCTTTTGAATTCCCCCACCAGCCAGTCCTGGACCCTCTGATCGATGTCGTCGCCGCCCAGGTGCGTGTCGCCGTTTGTTGAACGGACTTCCACGATGCCTTCGCCCACTTCCAGGATGGAAATGTCGAAAGTGCCGCCGCCGAAGTCATAGACGGCGATCGTCTCGTTCTTTTTCTTGTCCAGGCCATAGGCCAGTGCCGCGGCTGTGGGCTCGTTGATGATCCGGACCACGTCCAGGCCTGAGATCCTGCCTGCGTCCTTGGTCGCCTTGCGTTGGCTGTCGTTGAAATAGGCCGGGACCGTTATCACTGCCTTCTCGATCTTCTCGCCCAGGTAATCCTCGGCCGCCTTCTTGAGCTTCTGCAAAACCAGGGCTGAGATCTCGGGAGGGGAGTACTGTTTCCCGAAGGCTTCCACACGGACGTCGCCGTTCTGAGCCTGCCCCACCTTGAAGGGGACCTGCTTGATCTCCTGAGTGACTTCATTATGGCGCCGCCCCATGAAGCGCTTTATGGAATAAATCGTGTTTTCAGGATTGGTGATTCTCTGCCGTTTAGCGATCTGCCCGACCAACCTTTCGCCTTTTTGGGTAAAGGCGACCACGGAAGGAGTTGTTCGGCCGCCTTCTTCATTAGGAATAACGGTAACCTTATCACCTTCCATAAGAGCAACAACAGAGTTCGTTGTGCCCAAGTCGATTCCAATGATCTTTGCCATGATAACCTCCTTTATTTAGTCATTAAATAATATATTACTTGAGTATTTATTTGTCAAGTATTTTTTAATATCTTTATTTTCTTTAATATGAATTGTTTTCGAAGGATTGAGAGTTCAGCGGACGATCAGTCCTTTAATTTTATCAGGCAGCGCCCAGTAGAGAGATTTGGCACCTTTCTCGTCCGCGAAGATAACGTCAATCATGGTTAACGGCTTCTTTTTAATGTAGAGCCATAGGTTTTTCAGGGGGAGGCCGATGTACCAGTTCAGGAAGTGGCCGAAGCTTCCGATTCGCGAACCGATATTCTTGGCTCTGGGCCTGATATAAACGACGGTCCGCCCCTCAAGAATCAGACTGTAAGAAGCCGGCATGTCTTTCAATTCCAGGGCGTCCAGCTCGAACGAGGACGAGTCCTGCTCCGCCTCGCCCGGTTTGATCTTGACCCTCTGAGGGACAATGAGCGAGCTCTTCCTGATCACGGTCAGGGCCGAGAGCGGCGGCGCGCTCCCCCAAAAGCGCAGTTTCCCGATTTTCCATTCCTTGAGTGTGATCCCCTTGGCCTTGATGACGATCGTCTTGTTGTTGATGTCCAGGACGAAATAAAGCGATGAATTCTTGGCCAGCGCCAGTTCTTCCTTGACGAGCCGGTTTTCCTTGAGCTCGGAGATCTTATCCTGAGCTGAGGCCGAGGCGGCCAGAACCGAGACCAGCAGAATCGGGAATATGCGCCGCATGGCTCTCAATAAATATAGATCTTTGTCCCCACCGGGGCCGTTTGATAAATGAATTCGAGGTCCTTGTCCCCCACGCGGACGCAGCCGTGCGTGACGTTCCGGCCGAGAAGCCGTGTATAGAGTGTCCCGTGGATGAAATAGCCGTCACCAAAGCCGAGCGCGAAATCTCCGAGCGTTCCGCTTTCGACGCGGTCGGCCTGGTTCCTGGGCGGCTCCTTCCCTTCTTCGATGAACGCCCAGTCGGGCTTGACCCAGTCCGGGTCCTTGAGCTTATAGCGGATGAAGAACTCACCCCGGGGCGTGTCAAAGATCCACATGCGCTTTCCGCCAGGGTCTTCCAGGATGCTCCCGCTGCCGCAGGAGACCACGGCTTCGCGGAGGAGCTTCCCGTCCTTCATCAAATAGAGCTTGTTCTCCGCGGAATCTATCAGGATGGCGTAGCCGCGCGGCCCCAAGGCGCCCAGATTCCTTTTGAGCGCCCTATTTTCTGAAGCGAGCTTGGCCGCCGGCTTGGTTTCCTCGGCCGCATTGAATAGTGCCGTCCGCCAGGACGAGGCTTTCGGCCGGGAGACGGAATAGGTGATCGTGATCAGCCCGATCAGGCCGCCGAGGGAAATGGAGCCGGCCAGGAGAAGAATTTTCCTTATCTTCATGGTTCACATCTTCTGCATGATCTTCAGGACTCCGTTTTCCAGGTCTGCGCTCCCGACGATGGTCACCCAGGTCCCGGCCTCCGCCTGGGCGTAAATCTTGTCCATGGCCTCGTTCTCCACCGAAATGCAGCCGCGCGTGATGTTGCCGTTCCCTCCGCCGTGGATCTCGATGTCGCCGCCGATGTCCGCCCGGCCGGGAACCTGTCCGTTTTTCTTGGCCAGGCGGAATTGCCTCAGGTCTTCCTCGTTGGGATAGTTGAGAAGGAGGGCCTTATAATATTGAGTGTTCGGGAACTTGCGGATGATCTTGTACTTCCCCTCGGGCGTGGCGTCATCTCCGGCATGAAGCTTATCCGACAAGCCGTACCGGCCCAGGCCGATCTCATATGTGGCCACCGGCTTCCCTTTCTTAAACAGGGTGAGCTTCCGCGCCAACTTGTCTACGACCAGGACCACCGCGCCCGTCTTTTCGGAGTGGGCGATCGTCTCCTTAACCCACTTGCGCCACTTCTCGACCTGGTCGGCGTCCCGGTACCGTTCCAGGAGCGAATATACCGCGCTTTCGGACCGAGCGAGGTGCGAGCGGGCTGTGTTGACCTGCTGCTCCGCCTCAGTGTAATTTTCCCTCGCGACAAAGAGTTCGGCCTGGCGAAAGACCACTTCGGCCTTTGCCAGGTTTTTCCTCACCTCCTGGCTCTCATTGATTGATGCCGAAACGTCCTTCACCATGCGGATGCGCTGGCGAAGATCCGACATTTGCTGCTCCAGCGCCCGGATCCGCGCATCCTTGCGCTCCCGGGCCAGTCGCAGCGCATTCTGGCCTTTGGCCAGAAGATCCTGGAATTCCGCCCGGACTTTATCGTAGTCGCGGAACCAGCCGAACTTCGCCTTTTCCCGGAGCAGCCTGTCTTTCGCCGCCCGGTGCTCGCGCTGGTATTCGAACACGCCGTCAGGCGCGTAAACGGATGCACCGGCCCTCCTGAGGTCGTCCTCGAGAAGCTCGGCTTCCCGCGCCTCGGGAGGGACCGGTGGCGTTTTGCAGGAAATAAAAGTCAGGATGAGGAAAATGAAAACTATTTTTCGTGATTTCAACCTCAAAAGCCGCTTTCGTCTTTAATCCTTAAGGATTATCCCTTGCCCTTCACCTTCTCCATGGCCTTCTTGACCTGGTCGGAAATGCTGACAGCCTTCTCCTTGATGGCGACGGCCTTGTCTTTGGCGCCGAAAAAGTCCTGGGCGTCAAGAGCGGTTTGAACGGCCGGGAAGGATTCCTCAAGGCCTTTCAGGTCGGCCTTCATGGCCTCGATATCGGCCTTGGTACCCTTGCCCTTGGGAGCCTTATCGAGGAGGGTTTTGGCCTCATCCAGAGCGGCCTTGGCCTCGGTCTGGGCGGTGACGGCATTGTTCTTGGCCTCTTCTTTTCTGGCCGGAATGAGGGCCTTCACGGCTTCGGCGTCGGTCTTGACCTGGAGCAGCATCTTCTTGGCATTGCCGTACTTCTTGAAGAACTTCTTGGACTGAGTCGTGATCTCGTCCTGGGCGGCAGTCAACGCGCCGTTGACCTTGGCCAGTTCGTCCTTGGCGTAAATGGCGGCGCCATCCTTGACGGCGGCATCAATGACAGCCTTGGCGTCGTTGACTTCCTGGGTTGGCTGTTTGGCGCAGCTGGTGAAAGCGAACGCGACAACCAACCCGACCACGAAAAGCTTGGTAAAACCTCTCATAAAATGACCTCCTGTGAATTAAGAAATTTCTCGTCTCGGGACCAACTCCCGTCGAACGTTTCTGATGCTATGACCATCCTGCCCTTCAGTGGATATACACGTTTCCTTTACGGAGAAATCGTGATCAGACTTGCGAACGGTGAGGAGAACTAAGGAGGAGCCAGGCCATCCGGCCGGCTAGACAGAAATGACGAATCGTTCATCGATGATGTCCCCTAGTGATCTCAGCGGATGTTCCTCTTAAATTAAACCAATTCGTTCTTTTCGTATATCATAGCAATCGGCAAAAGTCAAGCCGTCGAAATTGATCGCGGCGCCCCACGGGAGTTGCCCGCCGCGGAGCGCCGCGTATGCTTGCGGCGATAAAAACGCCTTCAGAGAGACGCGGCTCACTTGTCCGGGTCGATGATGAAGCCTTCCTTCATCCGCATCTTGACCTCTGCACGGGACGTCTTGATGATGGATTCCGCGATCTTGAAGCGCTCCGTTTCGGGCAGGTTGAGACGCGCCACACCCTGCTCGATGGCCTTGCTGCCGACGGCCACGGCCTCGCGCGGGAAGACTTCCCACTGGTCCATATTGGGGATGATATAATCCTCGTTGATCCCATGGTCTTCGGCGACCTTGGCCAGCTCTTTCGCGGCCACGATGCACATCTCATCCGTGATCGTCTTCGCGCGGACGTCCAAAGCGCCGCGGAAGATCCCCGGGAAGCCGAGGGAGTTGTTGACCTGGTTCGGAAAGTCGGAGCGGCCCGTCGCCACGATGCGGGCGCCGGCCTCCTTGGCTTCCCAGGGCCAGATCTCGGGAACCGGATTGGCCTCGGGGAAGACGATGGCGTCCTTGGCCATGGTCTTGATCCATTCGGGCTTGATAGTCCCGGGTCCGGGAGTGGATACGCAGATAAGCACGTCGGCGCCCTTGATGGCATCGGGGACATTGCCTTTTTTATTCTTCGCGTTGGTCCTCAAGCAGAGGTCCCATTTTTCTTTGTACTTCTTCTGCAAGGTCTCCCGGTCCTCTCGGTCCCTGGCCAGGATGCCTTTGGAGTCGACCGACAGCATGTTCTCCGGGCTGAAGCCGGCGGTAATCATCAAACGGGCGATGGCTATACCTGCAGCGCCCGAGCCGATCACGGTAGCTCGCGCTTCGCTGATGTCCTTCTTGACAATTTTCAGGGCATTGTAAAGTCCGGCCACGGTTACGCAGGCCGTGCCCTGCTGGTCGTCGTGCCACACCGGGATCTCGCATTCGGTCCGGCATGTATCGAGGATCTTGAAGCACTTGGGGTGTGAGATGTCCTCGAGATTTACGCCGCCGAACGTCGGCTGGAGAGCCTTAACGATGTCGATGATCCTGTCGGCGTCATGCTCCGCTAAGCAGAGCGGAAATGCATCCACGCCGCCCAGGTACTTGTAGAGCAAACCTTTGCCTTCCATGACCGGAAGACCGGCCTCGGGGCCGATATCGCCCAGGCCCAGAACCCGGGATCCGTCGGAAATGACCGCCACGAAGTTCCACTTGTTGGTGAGATCATAGACCTTTTCCCTGTCCTTGGCGATTTCTTTGCAGACGGCCGCCACGCCGGGCGTGTACCAAATAGCAAAATCGTTGAAATCTCTGACACGGCACTTCAACGAGACTCCGATTTTTCCTCTATAAAAAGGATGAAGGCGGAGAGCGTCTTTGGAGGGTTGTTCGGCCTTGGCCAACAACTCTTCCACAGTGACTTTTTTCATTATTAAAAACCTCCTTGAAAATAAAAGCGATAGTTATTATAAGCTTTTGGACATTAAAGTCAACCGAGCAAGGAATTTCAAAATTGCCGATATAAACTTGTTATCGCGAGCGAAGCGCGGCGATCCGAACGAGTTCCCATGAGTTTGCCGCGCTCCCTTCGGTCGCTCGCAATGGCAACCAAATCAATCACTTGTACTTTTATCGGCAATTTTGGGCCCAGCAACGCTTTTGACATTTTCGGGCGATTTCTCCATAATGGCATTTTAATTCGACAGGCATTTCGGTTGCCCCTGGATAGACTCAGCTCATGATGAAATACATCCGCTCGAAAATTGCAGCCGCGGCCCAGGAAACGCTGCCGTCGGCGCTGGCAGCCGTCCTGATACTGACGCTGGCAGCGGCCGGCTGCCGGAAGGTCCCGCGGCCGGACAACGTCATCCTCATTACCTTGGACACGCAGCGGCCCGACTACCTCGGCGCCTACAACCCCGGCCGGGCGAAGACGCCGAACATCGACGAGATCGCCGGCAAGAGCCTTCTTTTCAAAAACGCCTCATGCGTCATTCCCATCACTCTCCCTTCCCACGCTTCGATTTTTTATTCCGAGCCCCCCGATGCGGTCAAGAACTACAACAACGGCCAGCCCATCACCAAGAAGCGGGCGCGGCCTTCCTTCGTCAATCTGTTCAGAAGAGAGGGCTACGCGACCGCGGCCTTCGTCTCGCTGGGCGTCCTGGGGCACGAGTTCGGTCTGGATGAGGGTTTCGACGTTTACGAAGATGATTTTCCGGAAGACCGCTGGTACCTCTCAGCCGGGGAAGTCAACCAGCGGATCTTGCCCTGGTTGGAGCGGAACAGGGACCGGAAGTTCTTTCTCTGGGTCCACTACTCCGATCCCCACGATCCCTACTCCCCTCCTTCGGATCCGCCCGACACCAAGGTCTATCTCAACGGCCGTCTCGTCCACGAGGCCTGCCTCAACAAGTACTCGCTCAACGCCGTGACGCTGAACCTCAAGCCGGGGAAAAACGAGATCCGCTTCGAGGTCCGGAATGAAGACCAGTCCAACCCCGACCAGTTCATGGCGCGTCTGGACAAGTTCGAAACCGTGAACCTCGCCGACGGCCGGGAGATCCGCATTGACCCGGGGCGCGGCTGGTATGTCCGGCGCTCAGACAACATCTTTTTCTTCAAGAACAACAGCCTGGCCGAGATCAACAACTCCGCGGGCCTCGAGCAGGTCCGGTTCACCTACCGCGGCAAACTGTTGCTCTCCGTCCAGGGAGCCCGCGAAAAGTACAAGCAGGAAGTCGAGTACATGGACGGCGAGATCGGAAAACTCTGGGCTAAGCTCCGCGAGCTCAACCTCTTCGACAGGACGGCGATCATCATGGCCGGCGACCACGGCGAGGGCCTGGGCGAATTCGCCAACTCTTTCGGCGATCCCCACATCGGCCATATCCACTATCTCTACGAGATCTACATGAGGGTCCCGCTGACGCTTTACATCCCCGGCTTTTCGCGCGCCGGAAAGACCGAGGACGCCGTCGTCACTCTTCTGGACATCGCGCCGACCGTTTCCGAGATCATGGGTTGGGAGCGGTTGCCCAATTTTCAAGGACGCAATCTCCTGGACCTCAAGGCAAAGGACGGGCTGTATATCTATCAACAGACTTGGCGTCCCGAAGCTGTCTGGGATAAGTTCGGCCTATTCGCCTTCCCCTGGCACATGATCCTGACGCCGGAGTCGCAGAAATACGAGCTTTTCGACCTGAGCCGAGACCCGGACGAGAAGGCCGACATCTTCGGCAGGCCGAATCTCCCCGCCGAGACCGACAAGATAAAACAGGACCTGACGGCGTTCGCCCGGGAGACACTCAAAAACAAGGTTGACATCCAGATCGACAAGAAAGTTCAGGAGATGCTCCGCTCCCTGGGCTATATTAAATAAGGAAAGGTCGGGTTGGCTCGCTCTCTATCCGGTTTTTTTCAGACGCCGGTAGATTTTCCCAGGGACGCGGAAGAACAGCCGGTTTAGAAATCTCAGGAACGGCGGCCGGGCCTCGGGAGAGAGCGCTGGGACGAGCGCTTCCTCGCGCTTCTTCGCCAGGTATTTCTGGACGATTGGGCAGCCCAGGCTCCCCAGGCAGTAGGGGCTGAGCTTGCCCCGGCTGAGGAAGGATCGGATTTCCTGGGCCGCGGGCGAGTTCCAAGCCGTGGCCCACTCGGACATGCGCGCGATGGGTTTCTCGCCGTGGCAGCAGGGAAGGATCCCGCGGCGGAGAATATAGTAGCTCTCCCACGGCTCCCGGCAGAGCGGGAACTTCGTGAGGCCGAGATCTTCCGGATCGCCGCCGACAGCCGCGCCCCCCGCGCCTACATTCTGATTCGATCGCCTTTCTTCCACTGTCCTATCCTTATCCGCGGGAATCGGCCCCGACGTTTACGGCCCAATTCACATGAGTTCCTTTCACCGTTTTATCCTTGCCCTATCCTTCTCCCTCTGTCCCCGGCGCTTTGATGATCCCGAAATTGAACTGGTTGGCTACTGGGACTCCGTATTTTTTGGAGAACCGGTCGCACTGCTTGAAAATCTCCTCGACCTCCTCGCGGCGTAGAAGCTCTTTCTCATAGTCGAAATGGTAGCCGCCGCGGTCCGCCCGGATGTCCGGCTTCTCCAGGTAGAGGAGCGGCCTGAGGACGAGCGAGTCTGCGCCGATCATCCGGCAGAGCTTGAAATAATCCTCGAGTTCATTCTGGTTGACTCGCATGGGCATGAAGACCATGAATATCTTGGGCAGGTTCCCGGCCTTCTTCCGTTCCTCGGCCAGGAGGCGGAGGCTGGGGATGATCCCCTCCCATTTGTCGTTCCTGACCTTGGCGTAGGTTTTGGCTGTGGCCGCGTCGAGCGAGATATAGAGATAGACGGGCTTTCCCACGAGCGCCCGTACCGTGCGAGGGGTGAACGCCTGGCCGTTGGTCGAGATCTCGGCGATCTTGTTGTGCCGGCGGAAGAGCTCCATGATCTGCTCGAAGCGCGGGTGGAGCAGCGGCTCGCCGAAGGAGCAATTGACAAGCGTCCGCGCCGCATAAAAAAATGGGCCGTAATCCTCGATCGTTTTCTCGTCGACCACCGCATCGCAGTCTTCGCCCTCGAGCTTTTTCATCCGGTCCCAGAGGCAATAGACGCAAGGCGGCTTGATATTGCATTTCGAATATAGGTCGATCCCCAGGTTGGCGGCAAAGGAATCCAGATGCGTTTTGCCCTCCTGCATCTCTCGATAATTGAGCAGGGCGTTCCGGTGGAAGAAAAGGGCGTGTTCGTGCCGCGCCCCGTCGTCATGGAATTCAAGCCGTCCGACACGGACACCGAGCTCTCGCGGGTCATTGCGGTGGTATTTGGGCGGGAACAGCTTATTGAGGCTGAAGGAAAGTTCGAGCGGACTGGAAATCTTTGAGGAAGTCTTTGCAGAATTCTGTCCAGGGCCCTCGTCCGCGGGAAGCTCGATGTCGTAATAATTCCATTTGTAAATGAGGGGGATTTCAGCGATCACGGCCCCGGCCGCGGCGACTCGCAGGAGTTGGCTGAAATCCGCGTATTCAGAGAAAACGGCAAGCGCAGCGTACCGGCCTCCCTTTTTGGCCGGACCGGGAACGACCATCCGGGCTTCGCGCCCCATCCAGCGGAACGGGATGAATTCGTCGTATTCCCATTCACGCCAGCCCTCGCCGTGCACGGGCGTTTCCAGGCTCTCTTCGGAAAGGACCTCGAGTTCGCGGAACATGACGCCGAACTCGCGGCCGTCGCCGGGCACCCTGAAGGTCCGGTCGAGCTTGAAGCTGAACCAGACGTCTCCCCCGTCTTCGAACGGGATGAGATATTGGGAGACGGCCGCCGCGACGCAGCGCTCGCCGGCCAGGCGGTTATTGATGTAGACCTTGAGCACGGGCAACTGATCCTCGGGAAAAGAGTGGGCGGCGGTGAAGGTAAGGAATTTTTTCCCGGCTTCGGGAATCCCTTTGGCCTCAGCCTCGGCCTCCTTCTGCATCCAGCGGAACGGCCTCACGCCGTCATGCTCTTCAGTATACCAGCCGTCATGGAAGGAAATATTTTCGGATCGCAGACTCATGAGAGGGCCATTGTAGTCTCTGCCGCGCCAACCTGTCAATTTTTGACAAACAATTTTTGATTGGGCTAAGATGGCGAGTGGATCTTCATGAAAATCGCGCCTCAGAATATCAAACTCCTGGTCCTGGCGCTGTTTGCCATCCTCACTGTGCTCCACCTCGCGCCCCTCTCCTTTCACCCGGCCTCAGCCCTCAACGATACCCAGGACTGTCTCCTCAATACCTGGATTATCTCCTGGGACCAGGGCCAGTTCTTCCGCAATCCGCTGAAGCTTTTTTCCGCGAATATTCTCTATCCCTACAAGGACACGCTGAGGTTTTCCGAGCATTTATTTCCTCAAGCTATGGCTTCTCTCCCCGTCCGGATCCTGGGCGGCAGTCCCGTCCTGGCGCATAACTTCATCTTCTTCCTGGGCGTCCTCCTCAACGGCTATGCCATGTTCCTCTTGGTCAGGCATCTCGTCCGCGATGACGCGGCCGCCGTCGCGTCGGGCGTCATCTTCGCCTTCGGGTCTTACCAGATGCAGCACCTGGCCCATATCCAGCTCTTCAGCTCCTGGCTCATCCCCCTGGCCTTTCTCTATCTCCTGCGCTTTTTCGATGACAAGAGCCTCAAAAATTCCGTCCTGTTTTCGTTGTTCTTCACACTCCAGGCCCTGGCCTGCATCTATTACGGTCTCTTTTTCATCGCCATTTTGGCTCTGGCGGTTCCTCTCTTTTTTCTAATACATAGAAATAAGATCGACCGGAGGCTTATCATGAGGCTGGGACTCCCCCTCGTCCCCGCGCTCGGCATCCTTCTCGTTTTCTCCCTTCCCTATCTTTCTCTCTTCAAGGACTACAACTTTCAACGGGACCTGGAAAAAGGCGCGGATCTGGCGGCCTATCTGGCCGCCCCGCCGCGGAACCTTGTCTGGGGCGATCTTACCTCCTTCCTGGGGACGACCGAGAGCTTCCTCTTCCCGGGGCTCCTGACCATCCTCCTGGCCGCAGCCGCGCTTCTCCATGAAAAAAGCCGGCCGGTCAGGATGATTCCCAAGACGTGGAAAATATTGTTCATCGTCCTGATCTTGGGCAGCCTGGCGTTCACGGCTCTTTCGGCGCTGTCCTCCGGGTTTGACATCGGGCTGGGCCCCCTGCGGGTTTCCAGTCACAACGCGAGCAAGCCGGCGTTCATCACGCTGTTCCTCCTGCTGGCCTTTTGCGTTTTTACGTTCATTATTTCCTTGAAGAAGGAGTCCGGCGGGAAAACCTCCATCGTCGCGCTCGTCGGCCTCCTCTTTTTCTGGGCCCTTTTTCTGTCGTTCGGAAAAGAACCCGCCTTTCTCAACCGATCTCCTTTCGCGGGATCGATTCCCTCCGGCATGATCGCGCCCTTCACCTGGTTTTACAATCTGGTCCCCGGATTCAAGGGGATCCGCGTGCCCGACCGCTTTGCGGTATTCGTCCTCTTCAGCCTGGCCGTCTTGGCCGGTTTCGGCGCCGCGGCCGTTTTAGCGAGAGTCTCCAAAAGAGGGTTGAAGCTCGGTCTCGCTTCCCTCCTGATCATCTTCTTGAACATCGAATTCCTCACCGCCCCCCAGACCCTGGTCCGAATTCCTTCGCCCCAAGACATCCCGCCTGTCTACGCCTGGCTGAAAGCGCAGCCGGATGAGGAAGCCGTGATGGAAGTCCCGCCGTTTCCTTCCATCAGCAACGAGTCGGTCTTTATGTATTTTTCCCTTTTTCACGGCAAGAAGCTGGTGAACGGATACAGCGGTTTTCTCCCTCCGGCGACGCTCTACATCCGGAATTATTTTCGCGCCTTCCCGTCATGGGGGTGCTTCGACATCCTGAAAAAGCTCGGAGTCCGGCGCCTGATCGTCCATGGGGGCGCCTGGGATGCGCGCCGGACGGAGATCATCAAATACAGGCTTGACACGCAATTCCGCTCCGACTTGAAGCCGGTCGAAACATTTCGCAGCCGCTTCGACAAACTGGGCGGCCTCGCGCGCTATTTCAGGGAAGACTGGGTTTATGAAGTCTCCCCGCCGGAAAAAAGCGAAAAAACGCCGCTCCGCGAGAAAGAGATTCCGCCGGAACGCTGGATGATCAAGGCCGGCCTCGCCTCCGAGCTCCTCCCCCAAATCCGGGATGGGGATATGACCAAGGGATGGACGACCGTCCGCGGCCGTAAAACCGATGACTATCTCCTGATCGAATTCGGGCAGCCGGAGACGGCAAGCCGGGTTGCACTCCACCTCGGGACGAAGCCCTATGATTTCGCCCAGGATTTCAAGGTGGCTGTTTCGGAAGACGGAAAAATCTGGGAGATGGCGCAAAAGTGCTATTCGCCGGGCGAGTTCGCGCTCGACCTTATCCGGTCGCCGCGTTCTCCGGTCCAGACGATCTATCTCGACCCGAAGCCCATCCGCTTCATCAAGATCGCCCACGTGGGCAACGACCGCAGGTATCCCTGGTCGGTTGCTGAGATCGACATCTTCGGACTCGAATGAATCCCGGCCGGCGGGACCGTTTATCCGATCAACTTAGAGGGGGGACCGTTCCACTTTTCCTCTTCCGACGGTCGCCCGATTCCATCGGGATCCCTGCCTTCCCTTCTCGGGCGGGGCATGAAACGCCGCCCTGCGACCAAGGGGTCATACCCCCTTGGAATCCCCGACGATCGGTTCCCCGCGGCAAGACTGCCGGGAAAAGGCAAGAATCGCCGATGGTCAATTGTTCAGAGCATGAATGGCTATGCCGCGCGCCTTGAGGGCCGCCTCCATCATGGCCTCGGACAGCGTAGGATGGATGTGGATGGCCGAGGACACATCCTTGAGCGTCATCCGGTTCTGGACGGCCAGCGTCAGCTCGGAGATCATCTCGGACGCGGCCGGCGCCAGGATGTGCGCGCCCACGATCACGCCATTCTCGTCGGCCAGAATCTTGATCATTCCCTCGGGCTTCCCCATGGTCAGGGCGCGGCCGTTGGCCTGGAGGGAGAACATTCCGGACGTAACCCCGACGCCTTTCTCCTTCGCCTCTTCTTCGGTCAGCCCGACTGAGGCGAACTCGGGGTCGGTGAAAACGGCCATGGGCAGGGCGTGATAAGGCATCTCTCTGGCGGCGCCCGCCAGGTTTTCAGCGGCCAGGATGCCCTCGTGCGAAGCCTTGTGGGCCAGGAGCTTCCCGCCGATGAGGTCGCCGATGGCACAAACGCCGGCGACGCCCGTTCCCAGCTTCCGATCGACCTCGACATGACCGGCTTTATCGAGCGAGAGCCGGCCCATGTTCCTGAAGATCTCGGAGTTGGGCTTACGGCCCACTGCGAGAAGGGCTTTCTCGCTCTCGACCTCGAACGACGCCTTGGTGCGGAGGCAGGTTCCCTTGAGTCTGACTTCTCTCTCCCCGACCGAGCTCTCCTCGATCTTCATGTCGGTCAGGATCTTCAACCCCTGCTTTCTGAGTATGCGGTCAAGACGCAGGGCCATCTGCCGGTCCGACCCGGGAAGTATATTGGGAAGGATTTCGAGGATGGTGACCTCGGTCCCGAGCCGCGCATAGATCAATCCCAGCTCCAAGCCGATGGCGCCGGCGCCGATAACGGCCAATGATTTCGGGACCTCGGCGAGCTCGAGCGCTTCGATGTTGGTCAGGACCCGGCGGCCGTCGGCCTTAAGGAACGGAAGCTCGGCGGCCCGGCTCCCGGTGGCCAGGATGAGTTTTTCGCCGGCCAATATTTTTGAGCCGGCGGCCGTTTCCACGGCGACGACCTTCTCGTCCTCCAGCGAAGCCCGGCCCTTGATGATCTCAACACCGTTCCTCAAGAGCAGGAATTCGGTGCCCTTCACCAGCTGATCAACGACCGAAGCTTTCTCTCCCTGGACCTTGGCCCAGTTCATCATCACCCGGTCCACGGGACCCTCAAGCCTCTTGTTGTCCTTTATCTCCCGGTAGATCTGCGTCTCGTGGAGCAGGAACTTGGTGGGGATACATCCGTAATTCATACAGGTGCCGCCGACTCTATCTTCCTCGATCAACGTCGTTTTCATTTTGAGTTGGGAGGCCCGCAGCGCGGCGACATACCCTCCGGGCCCGCCTCCGATGATGATGAGTTCGCGCGAATCGGTCATGAGAGCTCCTTTCGCCGAGATCGAGGAACAAGAAGCCGCCGTCCGGCTCCGCCCCGGCCGCAAGAATGATGAAGCTATTATTCTAATGAAATGCCCTCAAAACCAAAAGCGAAATTCTTCCTTGACAGTCCCCGGGAAAAATGGGGAAAATAGGAAGATTTTTTAGGAGTCATAATCCTCTGAGAAAAACGAGCCGACAAAATATTTTTTTTCTTTCGGTTTTCGGCTTTTCCCTGGCCTTCGTCGCGAATGCCGCGGCGAACGAACCCGCGGCCCTGACCGGACTCGCGACCGACGCCTTGTCCGCTCCCATCGCCGGCGTGCGGATCACCATTTCCTGTCCGGAACGGGATTTCCGGCGCACGCTGACCGCGGATGAGAAAGGATCATTCGCCGTCACCGGGCTCCCCTACGGGACCTATAGCATCGTCTTTGAGGCCAAAGGCTTCCAGATGCACATCCGGAACGGCGTTGTCATGGAGCCCGGCCGAAGCCTCTTCATGAAAATCGGCCTCTCTTCAGTCCTGCCCGGAGCCCCGGCTGCGCCGGCGCCGGTCCTGATCGATTTCTCGGACGACGCGACGCAGACCCTCCTGAGCGAGAGCCAGATCCAGGCCATGCCTTCCGGAAATTCCATCTGGTCGCTGATCGAGAATCAGGACCTCTCGGCCACGACCAACCGGATCGATGTCGGCGGGATATGGGCGTCTATCCCCGCGCTCTACAGCGCGCGCGGCGGGACTTCATGGACTCAGAACGGTTATTTCCTCAACGGAATTGATACGACCGATCCGGTTTGGACCGGCACGCCGCTTTTCTATCCGGATCTCTTCAGCCTCGGCTATCTCTACCTCCGGAACGGTGCCCATCTTCCCCAGTTCGGTTTCCCCGGCGGCTATCTCGACCTGATCACCAAGGAAGGAGGCCCATCCTGGCACGGCTCGGCTTCCGGCTATTATACCGACCGCAACTTCACCACAGCCAATATCACTCCCGCGCTGCAGAAAGAGAAACTCTTCGAGAGCCATTCCATCGGCTATTTCCGGAACGCCAACGCCCAAATCTCAGGCCCCGTCGTGCCCGGGAAGTTGTTTCTCTTCACTTCGCTTACGGGGCTGGATGAGGGGAGCCGCATCGCCGAATTCGCGACCGAGGATAAGGGCCGCGTCTATTCGGGCCTGATAAACCTGAAATACAAGACCACCGCCGGCAGCCTGAATTTGTTCTGGACCGGACAGGCCGTGCTTCACCCCACGTTCGGAGCCGGTCGTGATATCCCGGTCTCCTCGACCACCGACCAGAAAAATTTTTTCAACACCTTCCAGCTCTTCTGGGAAACGGGGATTGGCCGGCGGCACCTGTTCAAAGCCGGCCTGGGTTACAGCCTGGGTAACATCCATTCGCGCCTCCAGGAGGGAGCGGCCGGAGAACACGGCGAGGAAATCTTCACCGACATCCAATCCGGTCCCGCGGCCTGGTTCGGCCGCGACGACCGGAGCTCGCTCGTCCTGTTCGGCCGCGGCCAATCCCTTCTCGGAAGCGCAGCCTCGGTCCTTCACAAGCTCGATTACGGCGTTGAGCTTCGTTCGGGGACCTCTTCATCGGACAGGACGATCCCCGGTAATCTTCACCTCCGCCTCTTCGAAGGAAACCCCTTGGAAGTCGTGCGCTTCCGCTCACCATTCTCTTCCAAAGAGTCTTCCCGGAATTTTGCCGTTTTTTTCCAGGACAACCTGACTTTAGCCAACCACATCTCTTTGTCCATCGGCCTCCATCTCTCTTCGGCCAGAGGATGGGTGCCGTCCGAAGAGGCGGACGCCGCTCCTAAAAAAATCGAGACGCAGAACGAAATCCGCTGGCTGAGCCTTTCGCCCCGCCTCGCCTTCCGCATCCCGCTCTCACAGAACAAGACGTCAGCCCTTCGGATATCCGCCGGCCGATATTATTTCAGCCTCCCTCTTTATCTCATGGCCTGGGGAAATCCCGCCTCGCCCGCCGGCTCGGTGTACTCCTGGAAGGACCAGAACAAGGACCTCAAGTTCCAGGAGAACGAGGCCGGGGCGCTCATCCGCCGGGAAGGCCCGGGATTCTCCCGCATCGACCCGGACATCAAGAGGCCCTATACCGATGAGGTCTCAGTGGCCCTCATCCACTCCCTGGGCAAGGGATTCGTTTTCACCCTGGCCGGGTTCTACCGGGAAAGCCGCGATCTTATCGAAACGCTCAACACCGGCGTCCCCCTCACATCCTACGACCCCGTAAAGTTCACCGAGATCGGAGACGACCGGATCCCAAACACCCATGACGACCTCGTTTTCACTATCTACAATCAGAAGCCCGAGACGCTCGGCCGCGACTTCTTTCTCCTCACCAACCCGGAAGCCGACAAACGCGTCACCCGTTACCGGGGCCTGGACCTGACCGTGGTCAAAAAATACGGGACCGGCTCGGTCTTCTTCTTCTCGTTCACGGCCACTGAGGCTATCGGGACGACAAGCCCCGGCAATACCGAATGGGAGAACGACGACGCCCTGCCGGGCAGCCTTTACGACAACCCCAATGCCGCCATCAACTCCAAGGGTCGGCTGCGCTTCGACCGGGCCTACACCGCCAGGATCGGGTTCACGCTCCGCCTGCCGCTCGGGCTCCAAGTCGGGGGGATCGCCAAATATTACGACGGCCAGCCCTTTGCCCGGAAGATCATCATCACCGGCCTGAATCAGGGTCCTTTCTACATCCAGGCTTTTTATCGCGGCCAGGCGCGCTATGAATACAACATGACGGTCGATGTCCGCCTGGAAAAAGATTTCAGCATCGGGCCGTCCCGGCTGCGCCTCATCCTGGACGGGTTCAATATCTTCAACCAGAGCCTGGCCACGGCCGAGAACGAATGGACGGGGCCGGAGTTCTTGCTCCGCTTCGCCACTGAAGTCCAGTCGCCGCGGGTGTTCCGCATAGGAGTCGCTTATGAATTCTAAAAAAATAAGAAAGCCAGTCCTGGGCATGCTGCTGGTTGTCGGGCTTCTCTATCTGACCGGCGAGGCGCCCGGTCAGGAGGTTTTCATCTACCGGCCGTGGCCGGAAAAGAAAACCCTGGCTTCTGACGGAGTCCTGTCCGTGCACGGCGAGCTGTTCGTCCACCTCCAGGCTCCCTCCTCCTTCCCCAGCTTCAACGACCAGAGCGGCGAAACCGATCGCTGGAACTACGGCTTTCAGAATTTTTTCTTCTTAACACCCTCGACAACGCTCATCGCTCAGCTCGTCGCCCACGATGATACGAACAACCGGACAAAATTCGATTGGCATTTCTCGGCGCGCCAGAACTTGGCCCGCAACCTCGTGCTCGTCATCGGCCACGACAGCAACCATGACTCCGACCACTCAAGCTATCTCCACGGCAAGCTCTATTACACAAACCGCAACTATATCGGCGCGGCGCTGCCCCTAGAAGGAAATAATTTCTACGTCGAGCCCTTCATCTGGTTCTTCCATCATTCCAACCAGCGCACCCACCTCGACCTCTCCGGCGAAAAGATCAAGCAGGAGCTGGGGCTGCGCGCCGGACTCATCCTCGCCCAGCAGGCCATTCTGAGTCTCCAGGTCATTTGCCAAAGCGACGGGCTTTTTTACCTCGGCCAAGCCTATTCGGGCAACCTCTTGCTGAGGATCAAGCTTGCGCCCTGGTTCGAGCTTTCCCTGGGAGGGAGCCTCTGGAAGGACATCGAAACGAGCCCTCTCGGGACGAAGAAGACGTTCGGTAAACTCATGTGGGGGATCTCGATCCCCTTCTGATTCGGGGAAAACGCGATGCTCACAACGAGCGAAAAGATCCTGTTCGCGCTCGCCATCCTGGCTACGGCGGCCGCCTTCATCGCGCCCCTCTATTTCCGTTTCCGGCTCATCCGGGCCGCCCGCCCTGATTTTCGATCCGGCCACTTCCTCAGGCGTTTGAGCCACGCCCTGGGCCTGGTTCTGCTCCAGAAGTGCACCCTGAAAAACGAGCGGCCTTTCACCGGGTTCATGCATGTTTCTGTTTTTTATGGAGCCCTGACCTTCGACACCATGACCGTCAACCACACGCTGGAAGGTTTTTTCGCCGGCTTCTATCTCTTCGGCAACACGAGATTCGGGCTCTTCTTCTCCCTGCTCGTGGACATCTTCGCCTTGCTGGTGCTCGCCTTCGCTCTCTTCTTTCTCGTCCGGAGGTTTATCATCCGGCCCCAGGCCTACCGGACGTCGCTCCTCGATTCCGGCATCATTTATTTCTTCCTTATCGCCGTGACGCTGAGCTATCTCTATTTCGAGGCTTTCTCCGTGGCCGCTTATCCGGATACGGCGCGGCTTTCATTCCTGGGCCGGGCATTGGCCGACGCAGTGCGCGGCGCGGGCTCGAGCCCCGTCCTCATCCACCAGCACTTCAGATTCTCCTGGTGGCTGCACACTCTCCTTGTCTTCGGATTCATCGCCTATGTCCCCCACTCCAAGTACCTGCACATGATCACGGGGCCGCTCAATGTTCTCTTCAGGACGGACAAGCCGAGCGGGGAGATCAAAGCTTTGGATATCGAAAAATCCGAAGTCTTCGGCGTGGAAAAAGCGGTCGACTATACCTGGAAAGACACGCTCGACGCCTTCGCCTGCATGGAATGCGGCCGCTGCCAGGACGCCTGTCCCGCCTTCGCCAGCGGCAAGCCGCTCTCGCCCAAGATGATCATTTATAATCTTGAGAACCACGTGCTCAAGGAAAGCAAAAAAATATTGGCGGGGAAAAGGGACGACCTGCCTCAGCTCATGCCGAACGTTTACAGCGAGGGCGAGATCTGGACGTGCACGACCTGCGGCGCCTGCCAGCATGTTTGCCCGGTCGAGATTGAACACATCCCCAAGATCGTGGGCGTGCGGCAGAGCCGGGTCCTGATGGAGGGCCAATTCCCGCGGGAGCTCGGCCCGTTCTTCCGCAACCTGGAAACCAATTTCAATCCCTGGGGATTGGGCTTCTCCAAGAGGGCGGACTGGACAGCCGGCCTCGACGTGCCGCTCCTCCGGGACCGCCCGCAGGCCGAATACCTTTTCTGGGTGGGATGCTTCGGGTCCTTCGACGAAGAAGGGGCCAAGATCAGCCGGGCCATGGCCGGGATACTCAGGAAAGCGGGGATCGATTTCGCCATCCTGGGCGCTGAGGAAAAATGCTGCGGCGACTCGGCCCGCCAGCTTGGAAACGAATATCTCTACCAGACGCTGGCGCGCGGGAATATGGAGCTCTTCAATCGCCGGCATGTCCGCCGGATCATCACCATCTGCCCGCACGGTTACAATACGTTCAAGAACGAATACCCGGCCCTCCTCGACCTCTTCATCGACATGCCCGAAGAAGACAAAGAGCGATTGAGATCCATCGAAGTCATCCCCCACGTCAGTCTGATCGCTCGACTCATCCGGGAAGGAAGGCTGCTCCTGAGACCCGGCGGCCCAGGGATTCTCACTTATCACGACTCCTGCTATTCGGGACGGCGCAACGGGTTCCTCGCAGAGCCCCGCGAAATCCTCGCCGCGCTGAGCGCCGGCCGTTTCCTCGAGCTCGAGAGAAACCGGGAGCACAGCTTCTGTTGCGGCGGCGGGGGGGGCTTGATGTGGACCGAAGAGACGCTGGGAAAACGTATCAACCAGCTCCGCACCGAGGAAATCATCCGCTCGGGCGCGGAGCTGGCCGCGACATCCTGCCCTTTCTGCCTGAGCATGCTGCGGGACGGCCTCAAGGATAAAGGGAAGAGCGATATCCCCGTCCGGGACATCGCCCAGATCGTCGCCGAATCGTTAGCGGATTCCGGCTAAGCCCTCTTATTAATTCGCCAGGATCTCGCGGAAGCCGGCGATGGCCCGGTCAACGTCCTGATCATCGACGTCCTTGTGCGTCACCAGGCGTATGCCGCCGAACACGGCCAGCGCCCACACTCCCTTCTTTTTGAGCTCGGCCAATATATCCGCGATGGCGAATTTCGGATGGGAAAAACCGAAGACAATGATATTGGTCTGAACATACTCCGGGTTGAGCGTGATCCCGGGGAGCCCGGCGATGGCCTTGGCCAGCCGGGCCGCCCGCTCGTGGTCTTCCCTCAGCCGCTCCACCATCTGCGTCAGGGCAATGAGTCCCGGAGCGGCCAGGACGCCGACTTGCCGCATGCCTCCGCCCAGGGCTTTCCGCAGCCTTCGGCCGTATTCGATGAAGTTTTTCTTTCCCACGAGCAAAGAGCCCACCGGAGCCGACAGTCCCTTGGACAGGCAGAACATGATCGAGTCCGCCTGGGCCGCGTACTCCTTGACCGGAACGCCCGAAGCCAGGCCGGCGTTGAAAATCCGCGCGCCATCCATGTGCACCGGGATCCCATGCCGGTCGGCCACCTGCCGGATGGCCCTGAGGTTCTCGATGGGAACGACGGCCCCGCTCCAGTTGTTGTGGGTGTTTTCGACGCAGATGAGCGTCGTTTTCGGCGTGTGCACGTTGGGCTTGCGGATGTTCCTCTCGACCAACTCCGGATCCATGGCCCCGCGGCGCGACGGCAACGGCCGCGGCGTGACGCGAGAGATGAAGGTCAGGTGGGTCGATTCCATGTTGTAGATATGGGATTTTTCCTCGACGATGACCTCTTCGAGCTCGTGCGTCCAGGCCTTGACAGCGATGGAATTGCCCATGGTTCCGGAAGGAACATACAGGCCGGCCTCTTTGCCCATGATGGCTGCGGCCAAGTTCTCCAGCCTCTCCACGGTCGGGTCGTCGCCCAGGACATCGTCTCCGACCACGGCCTCGGCCATGGCCTTGCGCATGGCCTCGGTCGGGCGGGTGACCGTATCGCTCCGAAAGTCCGAATATTCTTTCATGGGATCCTTCTCCTCACCGAAAAATCAATCGCGCGCTCATTATAGATAAATTCAACAAAAGCCGCAAACGTCTTTTGGGCGCGCCCGCGCTTGAGTTATCGTGATCCCTAAAGGATCAAACGGACGGACGGCGCGGCGGACAGGACAGGCTCCCCACTCGCCCGCAGTGGAGGGGACCTTCTTAGGGAGGAACCACGAGGGCGGACGGGGAGGAGCCACGACAGGATCCTCGCCTCTTAGCGTTCATTAATTACGGAAATTCAAGCGTATTTTCCAGCGCCAAAGGGAACTTTTTTCCTGTTTACTTGGTTATGAATCTATGGTATTAATGTTTGTGGTTGAGCATCATTGCGTTTGACTTATGCCGACAAAAAAACTTAATAATTACAGCATCCTGTTTCTGTGCGGCCTCATCCTCTTCTTCCTCAGCGCCCTCCTGACCTCGCGGATCATCCTCCAAGGCGACATCGTTTCCATACCTGACCTCGTCGGGAAAACCCTGAGCGAAGCCCGCCGGGATCTGTCCCTCAAGAAGCTCATCCTGATAGAGGACGGCTCGAGGCCCAGCGATAGCTACGAGAAGGGCCGCGTGATTTTCCAGGCCCCCGAAGCCGGATCCAAGGTCAGAGTCAACAAGGTCGTCAAGATCGTGGTCAGCGAAGGCAGCGAGTTGATCGAGATCCCTCAGCTCGTCGGCAAAAGCCTGGAATTCTCGACCCAGACGTTGGTTGAGCGGGGCCTTATCCGCGGCAAACTCTCCCAGATCCACACGCCCCGTTACGCCGCAGGCCGGATCATCGCCCAGGACCCGCTGCCCTCTCGCGAGAAGATCAAGAAGGCGACGCCGGTCAATCTCCTCGTCAGCCAGGGTGAGGAGGAGGAGAAATTCGTCATGCCCGACCTGCTCGGCCTAAAGTCCCAGGCGGTCATCGCCAAGCTCAAGGCCATGGACTTCAAGGTGGGGAACGTCCGCTATGCCTACTACCCCGGATATGAGGCGGGCGTCATCATCAAGCAGTTCCCGCTGCAGGGATACCGCATCCAAAGGCGGAACCCTATCAACCTGGAGGTCAGCAAATGAGCATCCGCATCGCCCCCTCCATCCTGTCCTCTGATTTCGCGCGCGTCGGGGATTCCGTCCGGCTGGCTGAAGAAGCGGGGGCCGACCTCATCCACGTGGACATCATGGACGGGCATTTCGTGCCCAACCTGACGTTCGGGCCGGGGTTGGTCGCATCGCTGAAAAAGACAACCCGCCTCCCGCTCGACGTGCATCTCATGGTCGAGCAGCCGCGCTCCTTCATCCCGCCGTTCCTGGAGGCGGGAGCGGACTGGCTTTCGTTTCATATCGAAGCCTCCGCGCATCTGGACAAGGATATCTCGTTGATCAAGGAGGCCGGCCGGAAGGCGGGTCTGGCCCTCAACCCGGCGACGCCGATTCATCTCCTCAACGAGATCCTTCCCAAGCTCGACCACGTCATGGTCATGTCGGTCAACCCCGGCTGGGGCGGCCAAAAGTTCATCGAGTCCTCCCACGGGAAGATCAGCGGCCTCCGGCGCTTGATCCGGGAAGCCCATTTGGAGATCGCCATCGAGGTGGATGGCGGCGTCGGGCTGGACAACATGGAAAGCTTGATCCTGGACGGCGCGGATGTCATCATCGCCGGGGCGGCCATTTTCCAGAGCCCTGACCCGCGCGGCGTCATCGCCCGGATGAGAAACATCGCCCGGAAACACGAGTCAGCATGATCTGCCTGGTCACCGGTGCGGCTGGATTCATCGGCTCCCACCTCTGCCGGAGGCTCCTCAAGGACGGACACACGGTCACGGGCGTGGACTGCTTCACGGACTTTTATCCCCGCCTTATGAAGGAAAAGAATATCGAGCCCCTGCTCAAGCACGCTCGCTTTCGACTCATCGCCAAAGACCTGGACGGGCTTGACCTCCACGAAATCCTCAAAGGCGTGGAGGTTCTTTTCCATCTCGCCGCTCAGGCCGGCGTCCGGTCAAGCTGGGGACAGAATTTCACGATTTACACCCGGAACAACATCCAGGTCACCCAGAAGATCCTGGAGGCGGCCCGGGACACCACGCCCCTGAGGATCGTTTACGCTTCGACCTCATCGGTTTACGGCCTGACGCCCATCCTGCCAATGACCGAAACGGCTCCGCTCTATCCCGTTTCACCCTACGGCGTGACTAAGCTTGCGGCCGAGCAACTCTGTTTTCTCTATCACAAGAGCTTCGGACTACCGACGCTCAGCCTGCGCTTTTTTACGGTGTACGGGCCCGGACAGCGGCCGGACATGGCCTTCCACAAGTTTTTCCAGGCCATCGGCGAGGGCCGGGAGATCCCCATTTTCGGAGACGGCCGCCAGACGCGTGATTTCACCTACATCGACGACATCGTCGAGGCGACTGTCGCCGCCATGACGCTCGGCCGGCCCGGCGAGACTTACAATGTCGGCGGCGGACACCGCGAAACCCTGAGCGACCTCTTTCCAATGATGGAAGAGATCACCGGGAAAAAGATCCGGATCGCCTGGGTGGAGAAGCAGAAAGGCGATATGGCCGATACCTTCGCCGACATCCACAAAGCCCGGCGCGAGTTGGGCTACTCGCCCCGGACTCCACTCGAACAGGGGCTCCGCGCCGAATGGAACTGGGTCCGGGAGATTTATCACTTTTGAAGG
>Ga0315288_10000164_pt1 | contig 75809 bp, 90 predicted proteins | sample YL17G11_20_MG_FD_203454 | JGI IMG/M metagenome (GOLD analysis project Ga0315288, IMG submission 203454) | Sediment microbial communities from Yellowstone Lake, YNP, Wyoming, USA - YL17G11_20 | ecosystem: Environmental > Aquatic > Freshwater > Lake > Sediment | place: USA: Wyoming | collected... | reverse complement strand
TTCTTCTTTCGAATCATCGGCTTCAGCACACGACCTTTGTCGATGACCTCGTGTATCGTCAAGCCCTTTATGCACGGCTTGCCTTCGCTAACCGGGTCAGTAGCATCAGGCATTACGCGGACAAGGCGATCATCTTCGATGACAAAGTTCAGTCTGCATCCGCAACCGCAATACGTGCAAATGCTTTGTATCGTCTCCTGCATCTTATCACATCTTAGGCAAAATTCCTATTCGCTCCAATATAAACCATACGCCAAAAATTAGCAGTATTATCGCCTCTATCACGACTACACCATCTATCGTAAAGCTGCCGCTGAGGGCTCCGGAAATTATCTGAAAGCCGAGTAGAATTCCGACTATGTCCCTGACGATTCCGCGCAGACCCATAATTTGATTTGATTTCTCTTCATTTTAAGCCGTATAATGCACATTATTTTATGGCCCGAAAACTCAGGAAGGTAAAATTGAAAGACCTGCCGGCAGACGAACGCCCAAGAGAACGGCTTCTGAGGCTTGGGCACGATAGCCTGAACAATGCCGAATTGCTTGCACTTGTTCTCGGCACAGGTAGCAAGAAAGAAAACGTTCTTAGCCTTGCAAACCGCTTGCTGGCGAAATACGATATCTCCGAACTGTCTGCTGCGTCTCTGCCGGAGTTCATGCACATATTCGGAATAAGCCATGCGAAAGCCTGCTCGCTTATCGCCGCATTTGAATTGGGAAGGCGTGCTCAATCGCACCAAAAACCAAAATCGGATATTGCAAACCCAGCTGACATTGCCAATCGGTTCATGCCCAATATGTACAATGCAAAGCGTGAGGCACTGATGTGCGTATGCCTCGATTCAAAAGCGCATGTCATAAAGCACACGACCATTTCGATAGGCAGCCTGAACACAAATAACGTACATCCGCGGGAAGTCTTTCGTCCGGCTATCGAAGATTGCGCAGCTGGCATCGTTCTAGTCCACAATCACCCAAGCGGGGACCCGACACCGAGCGAGCGGGACATCGCCATGACAAAACGATTGGAGAAAGCCGGCAAACTCCTCGGTATAGAAGTGCTCGACCACATAATTATCGGCAATCATAGATACGTCAGCCTGAAAGAAGAAAATCTGATGTGAGTCACTTTGTTCTCTGCAGCTTCTTGATGTCTTCGGAGAGTTTCAGAGTAGACTTTCCTGTATCGGAAAGCTCGTAAATCGTGACTGCACGACCGCTAACCCGCCGCGCTGTCGCTTTGAGAAGGCCGAACTTTTCGAACTCTCTCAACCGCTGCGTCCTCATTTTCTCGTTCTGGCACGCATTTGCAAGATCCTTGAACCTCCTGGGCCCTTCCTCGAGACTCTTGAGCATAGCATAAGTGTAAGCCTTCGACAAGATGTTTATAACGTCCTTTTCCTTTTTCATGAATGGTATTTGACGCTGTCATTTGATTACCTTTTCCGAACCAAAATGGTATCAGACTTACCAGAATGTAAAGTATTTATTCTGACTGTGCAATAAGAGGAAAATGAAGTTCTACTTTAGCGGAAAAATAATAGGCGATATCCATACATCCGTTGCAGCAAGAGTTCTCAATCGCGACCTCACGCTTGTCAGCAGACGTGGTCTCCTTTTTCTAAGACTTAGGAAGTGCAAGACTTGAACTTAGCGGGTTCTGACAACCCTGCTCAAATGCCCTTCCTTCTGGAAGCGTATGACGTTTTCGACGAACGTTTCTATCTTAGGTTCGTGAGAAACAAGTATCATCTGCTGCAAGTTGAGCTCATTCAGCACGTCGCGTATGCGATCGATTTGCTCCGAGCTAAATCCGTCCGTTGGCTCGTCCAGTATAATCAAATCCTTCGTTCGAATGCTTTCAATCAGCGCATTAATCGCCTTGTTCAGCGCCAGGCGGTACGCTAGGGCTACGGCAGTCTTCTCGCCGCCTGATAGGTTTTGGTACTCGGTTTGGTATCCTTCTTGCATTATCAGCGGCGCAAACTGGTCGTCTACTTCAACGCTAAGGTTATCGTTCCCTATCAATGTGCCAAACCACGATTGGAATACTAGGTTGAATTCCTGCTGAATAGTCGACATAACCACCTGCTCGATAATCTGCATAAGCGGGATAAACGTCCGCTCGAGCCAGTTTGTGCATTCACCGGCTTTGACAGCTCGTTCGTGCAGAATGCGTTTTTCCACTATCTCTTTCTCAACCCGACCGAGCTCGCGCGTAGCGGCGTCAATCTGGCTCTCGACGCGCGCAAGCGTGCGGTCAACATCGCTCTTGCGCGCCTGAATCTTGGCAAGCTCCGCTTTAGCGGCGCGTTCGTGTGCTTCAAGCTCGGTCATCTGCCCAAGCTCGGCATGCAGTTGTTCAAGCTCGCACTCAGCTATTGCAATCTCCCGCTCATTTCTCATACGCTCATCAGCGAGCTCTTGCAACCGCTCTTTCTTCTCTCGCAGCTCGCGCACGCTGCTGTTATAAAGTCGAACTTTATAGTCATATTCGGAAATCTCGCGCTGCTTGCGCTCCAAAATCGTAAGTTCTGCGATTATACGTTCGGTTTCCGATTGAACTCTTCGGATTTCCTTTTCGCGTTCATGGACTTTGACAGTAAAACCGTGCTTATCGGCAACAGTCTGCCCGCAGAATTCGCACTGACCTTTATCGAGTATCGTCCTGTAGCGTTTGAGCTCGCTCTCAAGCAGCGAGCATTTGGCTATAAGCTCAGAACGCTGCTTTTCAAGCTCGCGCCTCCTTGCGGCCAATTCTTGTTCCGATAATTCAGGGACATTGGGTTCAGACACCGCCGTTGCCTCGGATGTCAGGATTTTCTTTTCCAAGTCTACGCATTCAACCGCAATTCGCTGGTTTCTGCTCCTCCGTTCCTTGACAATATTCTCTTTAGTAGCCGCCAGCTGCGCGCGCCTGCCAATACTCCTTATCTGTTCCACAAGCTTTTCCATCTCTGACGTTTTTGCAAGGAGTTCGCGATTAATGTTCTTGGCAATGAGCTGGTTCTGGGACAACTCTTTTCCTAGAGATTCCAACTGGTCACGCCTGGATTCGGCTTCTTTCGTTATTTGCTCGATATCAGCGCTCAGGCTATCATATTCGCGTCTCATCGCCCGCAATTCGCGTATTGCAATCTCTGCATTCGCGCGTATGCGGCCATACTTATCAATCTGGAATATTTTTCGCAGAATGCCCAATCGCTCGTCGGCATCAGCGAAAAGGATGCGCTTCATCTCATCCTGCGGCGTATAGACAGTATAACGAAACACTATCGGATTTTTTGTCTGGTACTCCATCGGGTAGCCCAGTATTTCGATCACCATTGCCCGAAGCTCGCTCGCCGTCTTGCTGTAACGTTTGCCGTCGATCTGAATCCATCCAGTTTCCTGCGATATTCCTTTCTTGTCGCGCTTCAGCGCGCGGTTGATTATAACGTCCTTGCCCGATACTTCAAAGCAAAGCCGCACAGAGCCTTCGTTCTTGCCGTGCCTTAGCAAATCCGAGCCGCCCAATTCGCCTCGCTGGATACCGAATAGTGCAAATTCGGCAGCTAGCAGAACAGTAGACTTGCCGCTGCCTACGTCGCCAGAGAGCAGTGTAGTCCCGAGCGGAAATTCTATGCGTTCAGAAGCATAGCTTCGCACGTTCTCAAGCTCGAGCCATTTCAGCAACAATTAAATCAGCCCCATCACTTTCTTCATGCCTGCTCTGATTTTCTCCTCGTATACGGCATTCTTTTCGTCCTCAGCCTTCTCGATGCTGAAAACGTCCATCATTTTGCGTACTTTCTCGTAATCTGTGCCTGCATTCTCTTCCACAACTGATTTCTCTATCTGCTCAAGGCCGCCGCTTGCTTCAGCAGACTTAGTAAGCTCGACCTCTTTCACAGATAAGTGCACAGACCGCTTCACAGCCAGCGCACCTACCGATTGTGCTCGTTCGGTTATCGTATTCCAATTTATGTCCGTCGGCTTGCCTGAAGCCAGCATGCCGTTCGCTTTCAAAAGTACAATCGTACCACCAGCGTCGAGCTTGCCGAGCTCGTTCAGAAACTCAGATTCGATTTGATGCGGCATCTTTCCGTTGCAGTTTATTTGCACCACTACGACATCTGCGAGCTTCAACAATTCCGTTTCCACATTTGTTACCCCATCCGAAGCATCAGCTATGCAAAAGCTTCCAGAACCCAGCTTTTCAAGCTCGGAGAATTCGGTAGGAAACAGCGGCCCTGGGAAGATGACAACGCCTTTTCCATGCGCCTGCTGTGCCGGCATATGCACGTGCCCGGCAGCATAATAGTCGAATCCTTTCGGCAGCGAATTCAGCGGCACGCCTTTCATGCCGCTTATCTCGTCAACCGCAGTATGAAGCATAAGGATATTATAATTCGCTCGTTCGGAATTTGAGAGCGAGCTATTTACATTCTCAAAATATTCGCGGTCAAGACCGCCCTTTAGGCCTTCGACGCCAAATATGCGAGCTCCACTCTTGTCCTCGACCCATTTCATATGCGCATTCTTGAGCAGGTCTGCCTCTTCGAGAACGCCGAGCATCGTTTTGCCAGTGGGAGAATAATCATGCGAACCAGCTATAGCGTAGACAGGTATCCCTGCTCCTTTGAGCCGCATTAATTGCCTTGTCGCAAATCTTAGAACATCCACGGCCGGCATCGAGCTGTCAAAGAAATCGCCTGCAAGCAGGACAAAGTCAAGCCGCTCATTGATTATTTTATCGACAGCCGTAGCAAATGCCCGCAGCGGCAGCTCGCGTAGTTCCGGGTGGCTTCCCCACGCGCCAAGATGGCAGTCGGCGATGTGTGCAAAGCGCATGATTCTACTGGTATCTAAAATCATTTAAGAGAAAGCGCCTATCGCGACCTTTTTACGCCTATGCGTCGGCACAATTTTCGAATCGGACATCTCGAGCAAAACGGTGAAACCGGGGCGCAAATCGTCTGCCCGTGCCGCACAAACAGCTCGTTCAATTCGATCCAGTATCGCTTTGGCACAACGCGCGCCAGCGCTTCTTCTGTTTCAATCGGCTTCTTCGTTTTCACAATACCCAATCGGTTGCTCACGCGGTGCACATGAACATCGACAGGAATCGCCGGTTTTCGAAAGGCATATACAAGTACGCAGTTCGCAGTCTTGCGGCCTACGCCCGGCAGTTCAAGCAGCGCCTCGAGCTGCTGTGGAACGCGACCGCGATGCTTTTCTAATAAAGCCCTGGAAAGGGCTTGCAAGCGTTTGGCTTTCTCGTGATAAAAACCGATTCCATATATCATCTTTTCGAGGCGCTTGGTCGGAATGCGAAGAAAATCCTCTGGAGTTTTGTATTTCTCGAAAAGCCGCTCAGCAATCGGTATCGTCGTGACATCCTTAGTACGCGCTGAAAGAACAGTAGAAACGAGAACCATAAATGGATTATTGTCGCTAAAACGCTCCAGCATCGTTTCTGTGTGATGACGGCGAAGTGTCCGAAGGATGGCAGGTATGTCGGATTGCATTGTAAAAATATGCTGCAACCAGAATAAATGCTGCCTATCAGCCGTAGCTTCACTTTTCCAGAGCCTTAATAATGTCACGGGCATCGGAAGATTCGTTGAAGACCAGCCATCTACGCCTTTTCGCAACGCGGATACTTTCTGCATCAGGGTTGCCGACCAAAACCGGCTTTGTGACCTGTTCTAGGAAGGAAAAGTCATGCGACAGGTTTCCAAAGCCTATCGAACCATCAAGGTTGGTTTGTGTCTTGCTCAGCCACTCCTTAAACGCCTTGGTTTTGTCGGCTTTCGAAGCTAACGTTCTCTTCATTTTGCCGGTGTATTTGCCATCCTTGACTTCAAGTTGCGCTGCAAGCACGTCATCAAACGCGAATACACCCTGCAGCGCTTCCATTATTTCTTCCGGTGTTTTCGTAATCGCAATAGTCTTATAGTGCGAACTGACCCAATTGAACAAGCGTCTTGAAGTGCCGAAAAGAGGTATTCTGCCTTCTTCTACAAATTTGTTCGCCATCGTCTTTATCTCTTCCACGCTTTGGCCCTTAAGCCCCTCAGCATAAAGTTGCAATGTCTTAGAGATATAGCGGTCGTGCGCAACAGTGCCCTGCTTCTCAGCTGTCCTCATCATCTGCATTTGATGCCACTTCTCCTTATCAAATTTGTCGTTGAATGCAAGGTACTCCGCGAAAATCCTTGGCAAAAAGCTGTCAACAAGTGTGCCGTTCACATCGAAAAATGCGACTTTATCGAAATCGAAGTTCTTCATAATCTGCTGCTGTAGCTGTTGTGCGATCTCTGGATTCTTTATCAAAACAAGCTTGATATCGTGCATTTCTCTGTAGACCCGCTTGTAAAATTCTGGAATATTTATATCGGACACGTTCTGAGAAGACAGATATACGCTTTCGATGTACTGCTTCAGTTCGAACGGAAGATACAACTGGACAACCGTGTCGCCGAGGACCATCGTGTCGCACGCTTGTGCGCACTGCACACCTGCCTGGACATGCACAAATTGGTTTCGATAATAGTCGGCACACCATTCGTCGATTGGCGTGTTTCCAGCAACTATCATAAACGCCTTCGAGCGTGCTTTCGTGGCCATGTTCATGATGTTTAGTGCCCGCTCGGATGCAAACAGCGGCGAGCGCAGGTGGCAACTCATGGCGCAGAACGGTTGTTTCGCACCCTTCGAAACTAGATACTCCCATTGCAGCTGTTTTCTATAAGTATCAGCTTCTTCCAGATTCTCAAATACGAAGATTCGGGTATCATCCTCTTCTTTGAATTCTTTCATGCCGGGCAGCTTAATCGGCCTGTCGTAAAGATAGTTGTGCCTAATGGATTCAAGATACGTAGATGCCTTCTCCAGCCACATCTTTGAAAGTACGTATCCTTTGTCCTGGCGTTCTACGACCCCGGCCTTCAGCAGATTTTTTGCCGCTTTGTGTACAGCGTGATAACTGATGCCTCGCCTGATTTTTTCTATTCGGGTGTGCAGCTCTTGGACATTAAGGGCTTTCTGCGACTGGCCGAGCTCAAGCATGAGCTGTTCCTTTACGCAGCACTTGTTATTTTCTTCCATTTTTTCCACCCAGTAGAGATTGCATGGAGTAAGCGTCTAACTTAACACCGTTGATGCGTTCGTAGCGTTCAAGTTTCTTGGCAATCCTAACAATATGCGGCTTATTTCTGTAGGCATGAAAAAGATCTTCCCAGCTTCCTTTGTAAAATGCGGCATGGATCAGGGATTGTTCGAGAGTAGACAGCGAGTTATAGAATTCAATATGCTCCGGGAAAAGTATAATTGGTCGCAGATTTATTTTGCCATCGTCCTTGCAAGTAGTCTCCAACCATCTGTTTCGTTCCTTCGGAATTTGGCGAGATGTGTAATTATTGCCTTTGGTTTTGTAGATATTGAGGCCGCAGTCATCTCTGTAGAAAAGGTCTGACTGATAGTTTTTTGATATCATGTCTTGTGCAACATTATCGACTGCACGACAATTTTCTCGATCTATGATTTTTCCGAATATGCCCAATACCGGCCTCGCATAGCGGTAAAAATCTTTTGGAGTACAAACCTCAGGGCCATGCCTACGGAATTTGGCATCGCACTTCTCCAGCTCCAACAGAAGTGATTTGTGCTCGCTTCCTTCTTCTACAAGATTACATGCCAAATTGATAAGATTGTTTATCACTTTAATATTTTCATAGCTCATGATTTCTCGCCTTTTATGCCTTTGATGGCAAGCAAAAGACGCTTTGCGAACGCCCTTCTGCTTCGTTCACCCTCAAAGATTGGTTCCCCGTCGTGCAATTCGACAAATTTTCGCATTGGCTCGCTAGTTTTAGCTGCGTATGGGTGAGCACCGAGCTTGACCCAAGCGTCCATCGGCCAGCTGTCGCCAAAACAGAATATTTGCTCATAAGGAATATTGTTTTTCTTCAGACATTCCAGAAAGGGTGTTGATTTGCCTCTGGAAACGTCCATTTCGTAAGCATCGGAAAGTTTGTCGTTGATAACCTTTATCTTGTTGCAGATGCGAAGCTCACTATTATTCAAGATTATGCCCGCATCGTTAAACCCCTGGCATATCTCATCGTATACGTTTGTTACGGCGCCAAGTTTTGGCTCCGTGTGCTTTTTGAACACAGCATACGCGATTTCAAGCAAAGGATCGCGTATGGCGCGCGATGCCAGTTCCCGTTTTGCAATACATACAAGGTCGGAATATTTCTTGCCTTTCATGACCTCGAGATAATGCTTATTAGTCTCGCACGCGGTTTGGCCAGGCGTATATTCACCGTTTGCGAACTTCAGCCACGGCTCAAGCATGTGAGCGCATGCGATATCATCTATTATGCCCTGCTCGTGCAAAACATACGCCCAAACTTCTCCCGTGAAAAACGGCTTTCCGTTTTCGCGCACGTACGGCTTTCCGTCCTTTTTCTTATAGCCCTCGATTGCAGTCTGGTCTATATCAAAAAAGGCCCATATGTCAGGTTTGGAATTTAGTGAATGTACCATGATGCTCATCTCTTGCGGTTATGATTGTTTTTCCGTCCATTTTGGACCGCGGGCTGCTTTTCAAAACAGCTCATGACCCAGGTCCGCAACTGCGCAGCTATTTCCGAATTGCGCATGACGATAAACTTTGTTTCAGCTTTGTGCTGGTAGATATGCCTGTAGAATTCTGGGATGTTGAGCTCAGCAACGTTGCGTGTTGTGCTATAAATCTGGCTTATGCGTTCAAGAACAGGCGCCGAAATGTAGAGCTGTGTCACAATATCGCCTAAAATCATCGTTTCACAGCTTTCACTCGAGGATATGCCGATTTGGACATTCACAAATTCGTTACGATAGTAATCTGCACACCATTTGTCTATTGGCGTAGCACCGGCAACTACGATATAAGCTTGAACTCCACGCTTCGAAAGTGCATCCAGAATATTCATCGATCGCTCGGTATACGTGACTGGAGTTCTCAAATGTAACGCTATTCCACAATACGGATGCTGGCAATTAGGTTGTGAGCAATATTCCATCTGAAGTTTCTTTCGATATGTGTCTGCTTCTGCCAGATTCTCAAAAATGAACGTCTTCGAATCGCCTTCTTTGAAATTTTTCAGATCGGGCAGGTAAAGCGGCGTTCCGCATTCTCCACATTTGCGGTTTTTCATGCCTTCAAGGAGGCTTAGCGCACGTTGGACCCAATCTGAGTCTATGATATAGCCCGCTTCTCCGCGTTTTACGATTGCCTCGCAGACAAGCTGCTGCACCGCTTTGTGCACAGCGTGGTAGCTTACACCGGGCCGTTGACGCTCAATCTTGGTATGGAGCCTGCGCACGTTCAGCGGCCACTCTTCGCCCAGCGCTTGTATAACTAGATTGCGAACGGAATTTACATTACCGAGTTCTATCAGCGGTGATAGCTCTACATGCGAATTTCTTTCCACACCCTACACCCTAATTTGACTGCGCTCCGCGCAGCTATTTCGCTATCAGAAATAGCACCAGAATCCTTTTAACCTTTTGGTTAAACCCGATTTTACCCCTCCTTTTTCTACTGCTTACACCATCAATATATATGGAACTGAAGCTCTCTTGCTATAGTGCTCCAAAAGTTCATTCTTTTCTAAGGCAATTTGCTATCGATGTTGATGCTGAACGTCTCGAACATGCACTTCCGCGCGTTCATCAGATTGTTATGAAGCAAAAACCCAAACAGGGTCTTGCATTCAAAGTGCTTCTACAGGAACTAGACCGACAGATCGATTGGCGCCTTGCAGCCGAGCTCGAAGACAATTTTCTAAACAATTAAGATCGGTGATTTTGGATTCCCAGAAAGCCAAAATACGCGAAAACGCAGATAGAGACCTGGAAATGCGGCAAATGCGCGTTCCTGTGGTACTACAAAACCTGCAAATGTCCGCTTTGCTCATCGCTTGAGCTGATAAAAATAAATTAAAAGTGTGATAACATGATCTGGAAATGCCCTCATTGCGGTCGCATGCTGTTTCTATAGCCTGTTGTGCACGTTCGGTAAGGATTTAACCTTTTGCGAGACTACAACTATACGGTAGTCACATGACGCCTATGCCAGAACGAAACCGTGTTTTCGAAGTAGAAAGGCGGTTCTTAGGACACATCCCGATTCCGAAGGGGTTTAAGCTGATTGAACAGTATACGCTCATCAAAGACGTCTATTATTCTATAGATCCCCAGATCCGCATAAGGTACATGCAGATGGCCAAGCCTGACAAGACTGAAAAGAATAAAATGACGCTCAAGAGACCTAGAAGCGCGGAAATAATGGAATATGAGACGCCGACAGGAGATTTCGATACCGCTCAAGAGATATTTTCAGCCGGCATGGGAAATCCCGTGACTTACGTAAGCGGAACGCGTGATTTTTACACGAACGGCGAAATAAACCTTTTCTCGGATGTAATCGAAAGCGTCCATAAAATCGGAGATAAGTGGACAGAAGTGGAAATCATCGTCAAGCAGACCGACGGCATAAAAGTCGCCGAAGAGAACATTACAAAATTACTCGCGGCGTGGAACGTAAAACCGGAAGTTGTCGAAAAACAAACTTACGTCGAGATGAAACTGAAAAATCTAGTTCTCGATGCGATACAACGTGCCGAGCCAGAACTTCTTTACACCGCTGACACGCTTGCAAGGTACTTCAAATGCCTGGAAGAACGTATCGTGAGCATATGCACGATTTTAGAGAACGAGAAAAAGATATCCAGCCAGTTGGGAAAATATTATCCGATCCCTGTTAAAGACCCTCAAATGCTCATCCAGTAGTTCTATTTTTATATTTTCACATGCGAAATATTGTGCAACAAATAAATTCTTCTATATGAAGCTTTTGTTGCACAATTTGTGCTCAACAAAATAGTATCACTTAAATATTTTGTTGAGCACAATATCGCATGCGCATAATCGTCGTTCTTGGCGGAATTTTTTCCGGCGTTGGTAAAGGAATCGCAGCTGCTTCTATCGGACGCATCCTGCAGGAATACGGATTCTCCGTTACAGCAGTCAAAATCGATCCGTACATCAATTTCGATGCAGGCACGCTGCGCCCGACCGAGCACGGTGAAGTCTGGGTAACTGACGACGGCGGCGAAATCGACCAAGACTTGGGAAATTACGAGCGTTTTCTCGCAGAATCAATACCAAAACGCCACAACATAACAACAGGCCAAGTATATTGGAAGGTCATAAACGACGAGCGCAAAGGCCGCTACCTCGGCCAGACTGTACAGTTCATTCCGCATGTACCGAACGAAATCAAACGCAGGGTAAAGCAGGCGGGTGAAAATTATGATTTCACAATAGTCGAAATCGGTGGTGTCGTCGGAGATTACGAAAACCTGCCGTTTCTCTTTGCGATGAAATCATTCGAAATAGAGCTTGGAAAGAACAATGTAGCTTACGTTCTTGTTACGTACCTGCCAATCCCGGATAATCTTGGAGAAATGAAAACAAAACCTACGCAGCAAGCAATCCACCTACTGAACGAAACTGGAATTTCGCCTGATTTCGTACTTTGTCGCGCAGTGCGACAGCTCGACGACGTACGCAAGCACAAAATCGAAACATACGCAAACATACCCAGCGAGCATATAATTTCAGCGCCTGATGTGCAAAGCGTCTATGATGTGCCGATAAACTTCGAAAAAGATAACATCGGCATAAAACTGCTGCGCCGCTTCAACCTCCAACCGAAGAAGCTGCCAGATTGGTCTGGTTGGATACGTGCTCTAAATCATATAAAGAATCCAACCCGCCGCGTTCGCATAGCGATGGTCGGAAAATACATCGCAAGTGGAGATTTCGCGCTTCCAGATTCCTATATCTCGATTAATCAAGCACTCGAACATGCAGGCGCTGAGCTCGATATCGGTCCGCAAATTACTTGGGTAGATTCTACGAAGCTCGAAACACTCAGCGACCACGAAATGAAAGCAAAACTAAGTGAATTTGATGGAATTATCATTCCAGGTGGTTTCGGAGCAAGCGGCGTCGAAGGAAAAATCCGTGCAATCCAGTATGCCCGTGAGAACAATGTTCCATTTTTGGGCCTTTGTCTTGGCCTTCAACTCGCAGTTGTCGAATTCGCTCGTAATGTCTGCCATATGGAGGGCGCTCATTCGACGGAAATAAACCCATCAACGCCTTACCCGGTAATCGATGTTCTACCAAGCCAGCGTGCTATACTACAACACTCACGCTATGGCGCATCGATGCGTTTAGGGGCCTACGCAGCTAACCTACAACCAGGTTCACTGATTCAAAAAATCTACGCAGAAACCGGACGCGCATCACAAGATGCAAAACGCATCGCTGAAATCAGTAAAGACGCGAAACAGGCATTCAGACTCGGTGCGATAGCGAATCAGCTTAATCTGGAAGGCGAGCCTGTCGACGCAGCCCTTGAGCGTCACCGCCACCGCTATGAAGTCAACCCGCAGTTCGTTCCGCAGCTGAGCAGCACTGGCTTGCTCTTTTCAGGATGGCACGTCCGTGAAGACGGCACAAAACTGATGGAATTCCTAGAGTTGCCAGGGCATCGTTGCTTCATCGCAACTCAAGCACATCCGGAATTCAAATCCCGCCTCGGTGATCCCGCTCCGCTATTTCTGGAATTTGTGCGTGCGTGCGCAAAATAGAATTCAGAATAAAATTAAACAAAAATTAAAACTTACTGCCGTATTCTGCTCCGCAGAAGCCGCAGAACATTAAGCCGCGCGGCTTAAGCGCAATCAGCCTACCGTCCTTGCACTTCTTACAGTGTTTTATCTTTTTCATGTAACCACACCCTGTATTTTTAACGAGCCGTTGCGAGAACAACGGCGAGCTATTCGCATTACTTGTCAGTAATGTGGAGGAAGTCCGCTCAGCAAACCCCATCCCACACCCGAAATCGCTCAGCTTGTTAATGATCTAAACGTGCACCCCATACACGCCTTCGAACCTCACTAACATGGCGATGCCAGTTTATATTCTTTCTCAATCGCGGGCGAGGATGTTATAACCCATATCTCGTTTCATCGATATCTGCAAAACTATATTACCAAAAATATCTTATTAGATATATATTTCGAAAGTGTTATTTCTGCATCGTGACTAATTCCTTGAAAATCGCGAAAGTGCAAAGTTTTAAATATCGGGCAAATTCGGCTGTGGGAATTCCAAACCTTAAATAGCTGAGCACGTATTGCTAACCGCATACGATGACGAGCTTGCGCGGCAAGTAATTCGTTATATCGTCAAAAGGTGTAACCCATGAGAATGTACAACGAAGATGACGACACAGATTGGGAAGACGAAGATGAAGAGGAAGAGGAAGAATAAACTGTATTTTGATTTTTTAATTTTACATAAAAAAGCTGACTCGTCTGTCACAGTCTGTCACAATTTGGAAAGCGAGCTATTTCTAACGCTTAAATATCTTTTATCGCTCATACTAAGCGGTTGGCGACCAAAGCGGAGGGGCTAGACCCGTTCCCATTCGAACACGGAAGTGAATCCCTCCAGCGGTGTGGAAAGTAGCTTCGAACAGAGGCCAAATCCACAACGTTGCTAACCACTTTTTATCAAATTAAATCGGTTTCTAACCAGCGTTTTGTGTTATGCCAGACTGCACGAGGTATTATTCGGCAAGCGAACTGAGGGAAAAAGGGCTCGACGACTGGAAGACATATCGCAAAAAAATCAAACAGCACTTTGAGAGCGATCCGGAAGCGAAAAATGCGTACAGCTTTTGGGGGCTGCAGCTGCCTGTCGAGCTAAAAGCAGCTGCAAAATATTTTCACGGGAACATGCAGGAAATATACTGCCGCCTCGTAAATGAAAGGTTGCTTGGAAAGCGTCAGGTGGATTTCTACAAAGCCGCAAAACTATACAGCTACCTTTTCGGCCACCGCAAGACCATAGGAAACTGGCGAAAATCTAACATGCAGCATACGCTTTATTTGCTGCTCGGAACGCGGTTTACAGACAAGGAGCGTAGTGATGCACAAGCTGCGTCTTACAGACAGCACTGGGTAGAAGGAATAAAATGCGACATAGGCGAAGATTTCGCACGGCGTGTTCGAAACTACATCAAGCCGTTGTACAATGAAATAGAAGGGATTCGCCACGACTTGGAAGCCGGAGAGGAAGCAACGTTCCAGATGAATTACTTCCATACGCTTACGCATAGTGTCGATGAACTTCTTTCTAAGCTGCAAAACGACGAGGACAAACAAACCGAACGTAAGAATGTGAACGAAATCCTAGAGTGCGTAAGATTGTTACCGAATCTCGCCAAAAGTATAGTAGATTCGCATGCAAAAAAGGTGAAGATGACTAAACCGGGACGGCACAAGAACGATCATAAGCAGTCTGCAGATCCTCCTGGCTCTTATGTTTTGCATGAGCTAAAAGACGACGATGATTATTAACTCGAATTTGTGTGCATAGGATTTTGTTTATATCCTGCCAGCGTACGAAATGTAGTTTTTATATGTTCGCTTGACAATTTGTAGCACGATGCCTCTACTCGGTATTTTGTTTAAAGCATTTATCGAGTAAAAGTATCTTAGAGAAAACAAAATGCCTCGGTGGTGTAGCGGCCTAGCATAGAGCCCTGTCATAGCCCTTTTCTGCGGAAAAGCGCTGGCAGAAAACGGTTGCAGCTCGGCTCTGACTCGGGTTCAAATCCCGACCGGGGCGCTAACATAACTCGCTCGCTTCAATTAGTAAAAGCGGGTTATTTTGTCCAGGGCCTGTAGTTCAGCCTGGTAGAACACCGGCCTTTTATCTCTGATAAAAGGTTTGAGACCTTTCGGTCTATGAAAGAAAGCCGGGAGTCGCGGGTTCGAATCCCGTCGGGCCCACTACTGGAGGATTCGAACCTTGGGTTCGTGTGTGGAGATGTTTCGTGAAACATCTCCAACAGCTCGGAAACCTCTTGGTTTCCGAAGCAATCCCGTCGGACCCATTCAGCATAGTCGTGCTTTGCATGCAAAGTACGACTATTTCGCTAACAATCGTGCTTAAATAATTTACATTCCGATTGAGTGGCAATAATCGCCGCGCTGGTGGTTGTTTGTCACATGTATTTCTTGATTTATTCGAAGTAATCGGCTAGATGTAGCTAGCTATTTTTATCGAGAATCGTACCGGCGTGTGTGGTTTTGGGGCAATCGGGCGCAAGCGGTTGTTCAATGTGGAGTGATTGACATGGCAGAAGAAATCGATATTTTCCAGTCTGCGCTTGTGCCCAAGCACGAAATTCTGCCAGAAGATGAAAAGAAATTGCTTCTCGAACAATTTCGCATAAAGGAATCGCAGCTTCCAAAAATCAAATCTTCCGATCCCGCAGTCAAAGTGCTCGGCGCGCAGAAAGGCGACGTCCTCCGCATAACGCGCAGATCTCCAACAGCCGGAGAACACTTCTATTATAGAATCGTTTTATCTTAGGTGGTAATTTGAAAGAGCTCATCAAATCATTCGTAGATTCCGTCGGCCTTGTTGGGCACCAGCGCGCTTCGTTTGACGAGTTCGTGGACTACAGGCTGCAGAAAATAATAGATGACATCGGCGAAATTGCGTTGGAAGTTCCTGAAATTGCGGAGTTTAAAATCAAGCTCGGTAAAGTCCGTATACCAAAACCTTCTATCAAGGAAGCAGACGGTGCCGTGCGTTTCATCACGCCGATGGAAGCGCGCGTGCGAGACCTAACGTACGCCAGCCCGATTTTCGTTGAAATGATTCCGATAATAAACGGCGTCGAGCAGGAACCGCAAGAGATTCAGTTGGGCGAGCTTCCGATTATGGTCAAATCGAAGCACTGTTCATTATACGGGCTCGGACCGCCCGAGCTGATCGATGCAGGCGAAGACCCTGATGACCCAGGTGGATACTTCATAGTAAATGGCACCGAGCGTGTAATGGTTCTCGTAGAGGAAGTCTTGCCAAACCGCCCAATCGTAGAAGTCAAAGGCGATATTACAACGGCTAGAATAAATTCCGAAGTTTCATCGTTTATCCAGAAGCATCTCACCGAGTACAAAGATTCGATACTCTATATTTCATTTGCAAACCTGAAAAAACTCCCGCTTGTCGTTCTATTACGGGCGCTCGGGATGGAAACAGACGAAGAAATAATCGGCGCCGTCTCGAAAAAAAAGCGTGAAATCGAAGAGATGTTCTTCAATGTAGTTGAATTCGAAGTCCGAACTAAGGAAGAAGCGTTCGAATTCATCGGCAAGAAGCTGAAAATTCCGCAAAAAGAATATCGAGACCAGCGTGTAAATGACATCCTCGACAAATATCTTCTTCCACACCTAGGCCAAAACCCGAAGGTGCGTATGGAAAAAGCGCAATATCTTGCAAAGGTCGCGCGTAAACTGATTCGGCTTGTGCTCGAAGGTCTGCCAGAACAGGATATCGATCACTATGCGTACAAACGCATCCATTCTGTCGGCGACTTTTTTGAAGTACTCTTCCGATCACTTTTGCTCGGAAAATATGGGCTAGTTTCGCGCATAGTATATTCATACCAGAAGCTTGTTCGTCGTGGCAAGATGCCGGCGATTAAATCAATCGTAGAATCCGACTATCTGACAAAACGCATCAGTTCACACATGGCAACTGGCCAGTGGGTCGGCGGACGCACAGGCATTTGTCAACGCCTCGAACGTACAAACTATATTCGAACGCTTGGCCACCTTCGAAATGTCATATCACCGCTGAGCAGCTCTCAGGAGCATTTCAAAGCTCGAGCGCTGCATCCGACCCAATGGGGCAGGCTCTGCTGCGAAGAGACACCTGAAGGAATAAACATCGGCCTGAGAAAATATCTTGCGCTCATGGCTGTTATGTCGGAAACCGCACCGGAGAAAGATCGCGAACTTCTCGTAAGCATGTTGCAGAAAGAGCAGCCCGGAGAAGTCGCAGTCTTCATGGACGGCCGTTTCATAACTACGACTATTGCACCGGAGCGCTTTGTGCAGCGTGTTCGTGATAAGCGCCGCGCAGGGCTGATGCATCCCCACATTTCACTGGCGTATGACTCGGTCTTCCAGGAAATAAACATAAACACCGATGCGGGCAGACTCATGCGACCTATTGTAATAGTTGATAACGGCAAACCGCGCCTGAAAGACGCTCACGTAAAGAAAATTGCAGACAACGAACTTGGCTGGAATGATCTGATACTGCAAGGTATGTTGGAATACCTTGACGCTGAGGAAGAAGATGGAGCTCTAGTCGCCCTCGATGCCGATCATTTGGAATCTGCTTCAACCCACATGGAAATAAGTCCGATTGTGATATTTGGTCTTTCGGCATCGCTCGTGCCATTCGCACAGCACAACCGAGGTGACCGTGTCAATTTCGGTGCAAAAATGTCCGGCCAAGCGCTGGGAATTTATGCAAAGAATTTCCTATTGCGAACGGAGACAAAATCCGACGTGCTCATCTATCCGCAAGAGCCTCTAGTTCACACGATTACGACAGAAAACGTTCCACTGCTGCAAGGTCAGAATATCATACTCGCACTCGCATCATTCCAAGGCTACAACATGGAAGATGCTATAATAGTGAACAAGTCGTCACTAGAACGCGGCTTCGGTCGTTCAATATTCTTCCGCTCGTACACGACAGAAGAGAAGCGTTATTTCGGCGTCGAGCGCGATGAGATTAAGATTCCCGACAAATCTGTCAACGGCTACCGCACAGAAGTTGCATACGCAAACCTTGCCGAAGACGGAATAATCAACCGCGAAGTTTATGTTAAATCCGGAGATGTGCTCGTTGGCCGTGTATCACCACTACGATTTTTCGGACCGGCAGAATCGTTCATGGTCGGCATCGAGAACCGGCGTGAAACATCCGAAATTATCCGTTACGGTGAAGACGGAATAGTCGATAATGTAATCCTTACGGAAACTGTTTCCGGAGATCGTATTATAAAAATTGTTGTACGCGCCGAGCGCATAGCTGAGCTCGGAGACAAGTTCGCAAGCAGACATGGACAGAAGGGCATAGTAGGTCTTATCGTTCCGGAAGAAGACATGCCCTTTACAGCTGACGGCATAACACCAGACGTGATACTCAACCCGCACGCTATACCGTCCAGAATGACGATAGGACAGCTGCTGGAAATCATCGCAGGCAAAGTCGGAGCAATGCTTGGCCAGAAAATAGACGCAACTCCGTTCGTTTCGGAGCATTCGGAAGACAGTCTGCGTAGTACACTGGAAAAGCTTGGTTTCAGTAACGACGGAAAAGAAAAGATGTATAACGGAATAACGGGCGAGGCATTTGAAGGACAGATATTCATCGGTCCGTGCTATTTCCAAAAGTTGCACCACATGGTTGCGAACAAGATACACGCTCGTGCACGCGGTCCGGTCACGCTGCTTACAAAGCAGCCCACTGCAGGACGTTCAAAACAAGGCGGTCTTCGCTTGGGTGAAATGGAAAAAGATTGCTTGATTGCACACGGAGCAGCGTTACTGTTGAAAGAACGTTTCAGCTCTGACAAGTCGAAGATACCGATATGCATAAAGTGCGGCATGCTGGCAATCGACGACAAGATAAAAGGCAAAATGTATTGTCCTGTCTGCAAGAAGGCTGATATTAAGTTCGTTGAAATGGCTTACGCGTTCAAGCTCATGCTCGATGAACTCAAGTGCGTAGGCATTTATCCGCGGGTTGTTGCGGAATAAGTTGGTTACCATGACTCTCAAATCCCTTGAATTCGGAATTCTTTCGCCGAAAGTGATCAAGGACATGTCTGCTGTCAAGATAGAGCAGCCAGAGCTTTACGATACAGACGGCTTTCCGATAGAAAGCGGATTAGCTGACCTGCGTTTGGGTGTCGTCGATCCCGGTCTGCGCTGCAAGACATGCGGCGGCTCGGTCGGCCAGTGCCTGGGTCACTTCGGAAATCTTGAGCTTACAAAACCTGTCGTCAATCCGCTTTATGGTAAAAAAATCTACATGATGCTAAAAGCTATATGCGGTTCGTGCTCGCACATGCTGGGCACGCCTGAGGAAGTCGCACAGATGAAGCATCCGCTCAACGAAATCGGTAAGAAGCGTCCGAAAAGCTGCCCGCATTGCGGCGCGAAGCAAAAAGAGCTTTCATTTGTGAAGCCGACATCGTACAGAGAGGGCCGCGAAGACTTAACATCCGAACAGGTCCGTCAGCGACTCGAAAAAATACCGGACGAGGACGTCGCAGCATTGCGCATCAGAGGTGGTCGACCCGAATGGCTGGTGCTCACAATCCTTCCGATCCCTCCGGTCACCGTACGACCATCGATAACGCTTGAAACGGGTGAGCGATCAGAAGACGACCTCACGCACAAGCTCGTTGACGTTGTCAGAATTAACGAACGCTTGAAGAAAAACTTAGAACTCGGTGCACCCGACTTCATTATCGCTGACATATGGGAACTGTTGCAATACCATGTTTCTACCTACATGGATAACGAAATATCCACGTTGCCGCCAGCACGACACCGCTCGGGCCGTGCGTTGCGCACGCTCATCCAGCGACTCGGTAAAAAGGACGGCCGCTTCCGCGGCAATCTCTCGGGCAAAAGAGTAAACTTTTCCGCACGAACAGTCATCTCGCCAGATCCTTGCATATCTATGAATGAAGTTGGTGTTCCAAAAAGTCTGGCAGAAGAGCTGACGGTATCGGTACGCGCTGTGAAAGGTAATTTAGAAGATCTTAGGAAGCTAATCAAAAACTGGCATACCTGGCCTGGTGCAAATTATGTTATCCGCCCGGACGGCATGAGGAAGAAAATCACGGAAGAAAATAAAAACGACATCGCTCAGGAACTTGTAGAAGGCTATCTCGTTGAACGACATCTGCTGGACGGCGATGTTGTCCTGTTCAATCGACAACCATCACTGCACAGGATGTCTATGATGAGTCACCATGTGCGCATAATGCCATATCGTACTTTCCGTATGAATCTGACCGTAACCGTGCCGTACAATGCAGACTTCGACGGCGACGAAATGAACCTGCACGTACCGCAAACGGAAGAAGCACAGGTCGAAGCCGAGCAGTTAGCATCCGTTGAGAAACATATTCGCTCGCCGCGTTATGGCCTGCCTGTAATCTGCTGCAAGCAAGACCACATAACAGGCAGTTATCTGCTGACACGTTCAGAAACACGCCTTAGCAAGAAAGAAGCTGCCGCGCTTCTGGCGACCATCGGACTTGATGATAAGATTGGAGAGTTGCCAGATACTATCTCGGGCAAGGATCTCTTCTCGTTCATATTGCCGAAAGACCTGAACATTACGTACAAGGCTTCATTTTCGGTCTGCAAGTGCAAACCGGAAGAGTGCACACATGACAGCTGGGTCGTCATAAAAGACGGTCGCCTGAAGAAAGGTGTTATAGACGAAAACTCGCTGGGTGAAAAGAAAGGAAAACTTATTAATGCTGTCGATCGCTTTGGGCCCGAAACGATAAGGCAATTTATCGACCGTGTATCACGACTCGCATTGGCGGTCGTATCTAGATACGGTTTCAGCATATCGGTCGGCGACATGGACATAAGCGAGCGTGCGAAAAAACGTATCAAAGAAATATTTTCAGAGTGCGAAAGCAACGCACGACGCGCGATCCGCGATTTTGAAACTGGAAAAATAGCAAGGTTGCCTGGTCTTACGCCAAAAGACGTTCTCGAGATGTCAGTACAACGCATGACGGGTGAAACAGGCAAGCGCGCAGCTGAAGTTATAAAGGAAGACATACCGTTCAACAACGCCGTAATGATGGCGCGAACCGGTGCGCGTGGTTCGTATGCAAACCTAACGCAAATGTGTGCATTCGTCGGCCAAGAGGCTTTGGAAGGCGAACGCATAAATCGCGGCTACACAAACCGCACAATTTCGCACTTTGCCCGAAATGATCTTGGGCTAAAATCACGCGGCTTCGTGAACCACAGCTACAAAGAAGGTCTTGACCCATTTGACATGTTTTTCGACGCTATGAACTCACGCGAGAACCTCATGGACAAGTCTCTGCACACACGCCACTCCGGTTACATGGAACGCCGACTTATCAATGCATTGCAGGACTTGAAGGTAGATTATGATATGACTGTACGCGATTCGCGCGGCCATATTGTGCAATTCTTGGCAGGCGAGGATGGCACAGACCCGGCCAAATCGGACGGCGGTAATGTACCGTTGCCGTTCGTGACCGTTAAGTGAAAGTGAACATTATGGAACTCTCGAAGAAAGTGCTTGAACGCTTTGAAAAATGGGCTGAAGCTAAGGGATTGAACGAAAAGCAGCGGGCAGACGCACTGGAAGAATTTATCCAACTTGCGGCTAAAGTACGCTATGAACCCGGTGAAGCCATCGGCATCATAGCAGCTCAATCAATCTCCGAACCAGCCACGCAGATGACGATGCGTTCCTATATTCTTGCTACACAGCGTGACAGATTATCCAAAGTCACGCAAGGCCTACCACGCTTGATAGAAATATTTGATGCGCGCAAGACGTTCGAGAAAAACATGAAGATACGCCTCAAGCCGGAATTTAATAACAAAGACGGTGCTGCAAAAATCGCGAACATCATCAAGGCGCGCAAAGTAGCGGATATAATCACTTCCGATTCAATCGACCTTGCAAATATGAGACTAGAGCTCGAGCTTGAACGGACAAAAGACCGAGAAAAGATAGAACACTTGTTTGAAAACACGTCAATTGAGGTATCCGGTCGGGAAAACAAGGTATGGATAAAACCGAAGAAGGACGACATAAAGAACCTTCGTAAGATTCGTTCAAAGCTGCTCAAGGCCCAGGTTGATGGGATAAAGGGCATAGATGAGGTTGTCGTTGTCAAAGACGGCGAAGATTGGATTATCCAGACAGCTGGAACCAACCTCAAGAAAATATTGCGCCTTCCAGAGGTCGACATAACACGCACGACAACAAATGACATCGATCAGGTTTATGAAGTCCTTGGCATTGAAGCAGCCCGCGCAGCGATATGGCAGGAAGCCAAAGCGACACTAGATGAGCAAGGCCTGGACATCGATATACGCCACCTGCTACTGCTTGCAGATATAATGACCGTAGAAGGCGAAGTCAAGCCGATAGGTCGTTACGGCATTTCAGGCCAGAAGGTGTCCGTCCTGGCGAGAGCAAACTTCGAAGAAACCAAAAAACATGTAGTCAACGCATCATTTTACGGCGAGTCAGACCATTTCAAGGGCGTCATAGAGAACGTCCTCGTCGGCGGAATAGTACCGATCGGCACAGGCATGGTAAAACTCGGAATCGATGTCGCAAAAATGAAAGCGTCGCAGAAGAAGTAAACATGTTGAAAGTGAGCCATATGGAACTAAAAATCATCGACAAACTTCCAGTCGGAAGCGGTGTAATAGGAACGCGTGAGATACAGAAAGGTATCAAGAACGGAGAAATCAAGCGCGTAATAATTGCCAAGAATTGTCCAGACTGGCTCACAAGTAAGATAACGAGCGCAGAAGTTGTGCAGATAGAAAAGTTCAGCGGCGATGAGCGCGAACTCGGAACCGTACTGGGCAAGTCGTTCGCAATCGCAATGGTAGGGTTCAAAACATGAAAGTCACGTTAGACACAGAAGCAATAAAAACAATTTCACTGTTTCAGAGCATAACAGGCGCAAATGTCAAGGACTGCTCAGAAACGGAAGATGAGATGTATTTTGTCGTAAGCGAGGGCGAATATGGGCTTGTCGTCGGCAAAGACGGCTCAAAAATAAAGTATGCCGAAAACGTGTTTAAAAAATCAATCAAAATTTTCGAATATTCGCCCGACCTAGGGCAATTCGTTAAAAACCTGATACCTGAGGCGCAGGACATCAGCATCAAAGAGCAGTCTATACGCGTCCGCATAAAGCCTAGCGACCGTGCGAAGGTCATAGGCAAAGGCGGTTCTCGCGTAAAGGTTCTTGCGGCATTTGTAGCTCGTCTCCATGATGTGGAGGATTTCAAGGTCTTATGATAACGAGCTATTTTTATACTTTACACTTTGATTATACAAGAATTCGGTTGATAACATGGCAGGAGAATTCGCAGCCAGAAAGATGAAACGGAGCAGGCAGAAGTTCCGCTGGGCCAAATCACGCTACAAGTACCGCGAAATGGGTTGGGCAAAGACCCGAAACCCGCTTGCAGGCGCGCCTCAGGCGAAAGCAATCGTACTTGAGAAGCGTCAGATTGAGCAGAAGCAACCGCACTCAGGCTTGATAAAATGCGTTCGTATCCGCCTTATCAAGAATGGTAAAGAAGTTACGGCATTCCTCCCTCGGACAGGTGCAATCAATGCTGTGGCCGAGCACGATCAGGTTACTGTGGAAGGTCTTGGAGGCTCGGGTGGCGGTCCGATAGGCTCAATGTGGGGCGTAAAGTGGAAAGTTTCGAAAGTTAACGACGTTTCCTTGGAAATGATTCGAACCGGCAGAAAGCAGAAGCCGACAAGATAATAATTTAACTCGCGCCGTAGCGCGATAAAGTGATTAAGCTTATGCGAAAACGCATCGAACGTGTAAACCCCCCGAAGCGGGCTGCAGCAAAAGCAGCTGAAGCGCGACCGAAACCTCAACTCAAGCTCTTCGGTCGCTGGGATTCGGCAGGAATTGAAGTTCACGACCAAGGTCTTAAACCGTATATTTCTCTGGATTCGCGACTAATCCCGCGCACAGCCGGCCACTTGAGAAGGCCGTTTCATAAGTCGAAAGCGCATATCGTTGAGCGACTTACGTTACATTTGATGGTGCCAGGTCATACAGGCAAAAAGCACAAGATTACATCCGGACCTTTAGGCGGCGGCTTTTGTACCGTACTAAGACACGTAGAGCACGCACTTGAGCTCATCGAGAAAGCGGAAAATAAGAATCCTATCGAGATTCTTGTACGCGCAATAGAGAATGCTTCGCTCCGAGAAGAGATAATTTCTTATCAGGTCGGATCGATCGTGGCACGCGAAGGCGTAGTGTCGGCACCGCAGCGCCGTGTTGATAAGGTGTTGCGCTTCTTTGCGCAGGGTTCATTCCGCAAGACTCATGGCAAAAACACGTCGCTCTCAGAAGCTCTTGCCGGAGAAATACTTGCAGCTTATCGCGGAAAAGAATGTTACGCCATCCGCGAAAAAGAACGCATAGAGCGCGAAGCTGTAGGAGCAAGGTAATCTGACGAGCGAACGGAGTGAGCGAGCAATATTCAATCTTCTATGGTGTCGTATAAATGGCAAAGGACAAGACGGAACTCATCGCAGAATTGATGCATAAGCCTGAGTATATACGAAACATATGTATAGCTGCGCACATCGATCACGGCAAAACAACGCTTTCGGATTCGCTGCTGGCGGGAGCAGGCATGCTCTCCGAAGAACTGGCAGGCACGATGTGCTACATGGACTTCACAAAACAGGAGCAAGAACGTGGAATCACAATTTGGGCCGCAAACGCCAGCATGGTTCACACTTACGACGGCCAGGATTACGTTATCAACCTCATAGACACACCCGGCCACGTAGACTTCTCCGGTGACGTTACGCGTGCGATGCGTGCTGTAGACGGTGCGATTATCCTCGTCGACGCCGTCGAATCTGTCATGCCTCAAACCGAGACGGTCGTGCGCCAAGCGTTGCGCGAGCGCGTTAAGCCGGTTCTGTTCATAAACAAAGTCGATCGATTGATCCGTGAACTCAAATTTACACCGGAGCAGATGCAAGAACGCTTTGTCAAAATCGTTGGCGATGTCAACCGCCTCATAGGCAAATATGCCGAAAAGGAATACGGTGAAAAGTGGCAGGTGAAAATCGCTGATGGTTCGGTTGCCTTTGGTTCAGGTTATAGAAAATGGGCGATCTCTGTTCCCGCTATGAAAGGACTCGGAATAACATTCAAAGACATCATAACGTATTGTTCGCAAGAACGCGATCGCGAGCTTTCGAAGATAGCTCCTATCCACCGCATACTTCTCGACATGGTTATTAACCATCTGCCCAATCCAAGGCAGGCGCAGGCGTATAGAATACCGAAAATTTGGCTTGGCGATCAAACGTCACAGATAGGCAAGGACATGCTTGAGCTCAACGAAAAGGGCATGCTCGCAGGCGTAGTGACAAAGGTCGTCCCGGACCCGCACGCAGGTGTCGTAGCGACCGTACGTCTGTTTTCAGGTACAATCACGCGCGGCCAAGAAGTCCATCTTATCGGCCAGCATGTCACAAAACGCATCCAGCAGGTCGCAGTATACAAAGGCCCGCAGCGCGTACAGATGGATGTGATTCCGGCAGGAAATATTATTGCAGTCATCGGAATACCCGAAGCGTTCTCAGGCGAGACTATTTGTTCATCGGATATAGAGATGACGCCATTCGAAGCTATCAAACACATATTTGAGCCTGTCGTTACCAAATCGATTGAACCGAAGAATCCGCAAGACCTGGTAAAGGTCATCGAATTCCTCAGGCAGGTCAGCCGCGAAGACCCAACGCTTGCTGTTTCAATAAACGAAGAAACAGGCGAATACTTGGTCAGCGGGCTCGGCGAGCTGCACATCGATGCAAAAATAGAGCGCCCGATCCGCGAAAAAGGAATAGAGATAACAACTAGCCCGCCGATTGTCGTTTATCGCGAAACCGTTCGCCAGGAAAGCCCTGTTGCCGAGGGAATTTCAAGTAACCGTCATAATCGCTTCTACCTGAGCGCCGAGCCGCTTGAACCTGAAATAGTTGCTGCAATGAACGAGGGCAAAATACGCCAAGAAAACGTCAGGAAATACATAAAGGAAGTCTCTCAGCAGCTCATCGAGTATGGTATGAGCCGCGACGAAGCAAAGAATGTAATCGACATTCACAACAAAAACGTAATCATCGATGCGACAAAAGGAATCCAATACTTGCACGAAACTATCGAACTCATAATCGAGGCGTTCCAGAATGCCACAGATAGAGGCCCGCTGGCAGGCGAGCAAGTTATAGGAGTCAAAGTAAAGCTTGATGACGCAAAACTGCACGAAGATGCGATACACCGCGGGCCTGCTCAGGTGCTGCCAGCCGTGAGCAGCGCAATCCGCGACGCGATGCGGCGAGCGAAAGCCACGTTACTCGAGCCAGTGCAAACCATACGCATCGATGCTCCGGAAGAGCTCATGGGTGCGGCAATCTCGCAAGCACAGAACCGCCGAGGCCAGGTCGTGGATATGAAAACCGAGTTCGGCGCAGCAATCATAACCGTAAAGTTGCCCGTAGCCGAGATGTTCGGCTTCGAAGCCCAACTGAAATCGGCAACCGGCGGTAAGGGCTTCTATTCGCTAATCGACGTCACGTTCGAAAAGATACCGGAAGACTTGCGCTTGCCAGCAATCACCAAAATTCGCGAAAGAAAAGGCATGCCGAAAGAGGCGCAATAGTGCAAAAGAGCACCGTTTAAATAGATTACTCTTTGAAAGAAAGTAATCCCTATAATAGCATGCGAAGAAAGTCTTCGCATCTGCAGGCGAAATCCGAGATTTCGCCTTGTAACGAGCCAGTGAACTGGCAAGCTATTCGTAGGTCATTTGTATAAAATGAAAATAAAGGAGGTTATGAAAAATGGCAGCAAAGCCACACTTGAATCTTGTAACAATAGGTCACGTCGACCACGGTAAGTCGACACTCGTCGGACGATTGCTGTACGACAGCGGTGCAATCCGCGAAGAGGAAATGAGAAAGCTTAAGGATATTGCGAAAGAGTTGGGCAAGGAAACGTTCGAGTTCGCGTTCGTGATGGACCGTGTCAAAGAGGAAAGAGAACGCGGTGTTACGATAGACATCATGCACCAGCGATTCGACACGAACAAGTATTACTTCACCATCATAGACGCTCCTGGCCACCGTGACTTCATTAAAAACATGATTACGGGAACCAGCCAGGCAGACGGTGCGATTCTTGTTTGCTCGGCAAAAGAAGGCGTGCAGGAACAGACAAAGGAGCACACATGGCTTTCGAAGATTTTCGGCGTGCAGCAAATCGTAGTCGCAATTAACAAAATGGATTCTGTAGGCTACGACGAAAAGAAATTCAACGAAACCAAGGAAGCTATGACGAAACTTCTGAAAGGTGTTGGACACAAAGTTGAGAACATTCTCTTTATCCCGTTAAGCGGATACCAAGGCGACAATGTTGTCAAAAAGTCTGACAAGATGCCGTGGTATAAGGGTCCGACTCTAGTCGAGGCTCTGGACACCTTCCAGGTACCGAAGACGTCAACCGACAAGCCGTTGCGCTTGCCGATCCAGGACGTATACTCGATTACCGGTGTCGGAACTGTTCCTGTCGGGCGAGTAGAAACGGGCGTTATTCGCACTGGTGATAAGATTATCTTCATGCCGTCGAAGGTTATCGGCGAAGTGAAGTCAATCGAGATGCACCATGAAACCGTAACCGAGGCAAAGCCTGGCGACAACATCGGTTTCAACGTCCGCGGTGTCACGAAGAAAGACATAAAGCGCGGTGACGTTGTAAGTCGAACAGACACACCGCCAAAGCCTGTGAAGGAATTCACGGCACAGATCATCGTACTAAACCACCCGTCTGTGCTGACGAAAGGGTACACGCCTGTATTCCACGTCCACACAGCTCAGGTCGCATGCACGATCACAGAGATCGTCAAGCAGATCGACCCGAAGACCGGTGGAACAGTCAAGGAGCATCCGGACTTCATCAAGACCGGTGATGCGGCAATCATAAAAGTTAGGCCGACAAAACCGCTAGTGATAGAAAAGCAGTCTGAATTCCCTGAACTCGCACGATTCGCAGTGCGTGACATGGGTATGACTGTGGCAGCCGGAATTTGCTTGGACACTGTGCCCGCAGAATAAGATAACTGCGCATTACAAGGCGAATCTGCGATTCGCCTGTGCAGATGAACTCTCTGGTTCATCTTGTAGCGCAGCTATTTTTTCTTTCTTTTCCTAATTCTCTCACTTTTTAAAGTGAGCTACAAAGAAACATTTAGAAACATATCATAATTCTTTGTGCACTTCCTGCGAAGAACGTGCGTTCTTCGAGGCCTCAAAGAACTCTGTTCTTTGAAGGTACGTGCTCCAAATAAATATTTCATTCCGATTCTTTATTTGGAGCACTGTAAACCACTTTAATACTTTACTATTGAATTATCGGCTAAACCAATGGCCGCTATTCTAAATAACGGCTATCGCAGTGATGCACTATGCAAACAGCACGCATAAAGCTGACGGGTAAGAGCCCACAGGAACTTGACGGCCTTTGCAAGGAAATAAAGGACCTTGCAGAGAAGATCGGCGTAGCTGTGCGTGGTCCAATACCACTGCCGACAAAAGTTCTTCACGTCCCGTGTATGAAAACGCCGTGCGGCGACGGCATGCACCGAGGCGGTGGCGGAGGCAACTGGGAAACCTGGGAACTCCGCATACACAAGCGTATTCTTGATGTCGGTGCAAACGAACGTGTTCTTCACGGAATAACTCGAATTCGACTGCCGTCTGACGTTAATATCGAAATCGAACTTACAGATTGATGCCTATGGCAATCGAACGCACGCTCGCAATCATCAAGCCTGATGGCACATCACGCAATATAGTCGGAGATGTGATCTCGCGATTTGAACGTGCCGGATTGAAACTTATCGCACTAAAGATGCTCAACGCTGATATAGCTATCATGAAAAAGCAGTACCCGGATAGCATGGCCAAAGCAGTCGGCGAGAAATCCGCCAAAGCAGGCGAAGCCGAGGCAAAGGAAAATCCCGAGGCATACGGACTGAAAGTCCTCAACTGGCTTCGCGCGTTCATGTCCAGCGGACCGGTCGTACCGATGGTCCTTGAAGGTGAGAATGCTATCAGCGCGGCTCGCGAAATCGCAGGTTTCACAGACCCGAGCGCTGCAAAACCCGGCACAATCCGCCGCGATTTCAGCACGGATTCCATTCTCGCCGCAAACAAGGAAAAGCGGCCCGTGAAGAACGTAGTTCACCTTTCGGGAAACATGGAAGAAGCAAAGACAGAGATTGCGATCTGGTTCACAACGAGAGAATTTGTCTCTCGTGTGCCGCAGAAGTAAGACTTCTGCTTGCAAACCAAAGGAGTTCGTGAAGCGGTAAACCGCGTATTAGTATTCGAATTCTATAATCGGCGCGAAATCGGATTTTTCAGCAGTCCTCGGTTGCTTGAAATCCTCGTATTTTACGATACTATTGTATTCTTTGATATCGTATCCCAGTATCTTTACTCTCATCGTGCTGCATCCCGAAATAAGCAAAATTCCAGTAGCAATAGCGCCGATAAGCGCCCATTTCTTGAACTCCACGAAGACCACTAAGCGCATTAGAAAGCTGTATTTTTAAGCCTTGTTCTACATCTTATCGCCATGCACAGCGGTGATGAAAATGCCCGAACAGCTACGCCAACCTATAGTTACGATCCTGGGGCACGTCGACCACGGCAAGACGACGCTGCTCGATAAGATTAGGCAGACTGCTGTTGCCGAGCGAGAACCGGGCCAGATAACGCAAAGCATAGGCGCAAGTCAAGTTCCCGCAAACGTCATAACAAAAATATGCGGCATCCTTCTTGAGAAATTCAAATTCAACGTTACTGTTCCAGGACTTCTGTTTATCGATACGCCTGGCCACGAGGCGTTCACAACGCTGCGAAAGCGTGGTGGTGCGATTGCCGACTTAGCCGTGCTTGTAGTCGACATAGCCGAAGGCCTTAAGCCTCAAACAATCGAATCGCTCGAAATCCTGCGCGCCGAAAAGACGCCGTTCGTCATCGCGGTCAACAAAATCGACCGTATCCAAGGCTGGCGTTCGGCTGAAAGCGCATCGTTCCTTTCGTCATACGACCAGCAATCTGAGCTGACTAAAACGTCATTCGAAACTGCTTTCTACAAAATTCTGGAGCAAATCTCGCGACATGGTTTCGCATGCGACCGCTATGACCGCATTGCCGACTTCACAAAGACCATAGCAGCCGTCCCTACATCGGGCAGGACAGGCGAAGGCATTCCGGACCTGCTCGCCGTACTCGTTGGACTCGCACAAGTATTTTTGCGCGAACAGCTCGTACTGACCGAGCTTGTCCAAGGTTCTGTACTCGAAGTAAAAGAAACGCCAGGCCTCGGAACCACACTAGACGCTATTATATACGACGGAATCATCAACAAAGGTGATTGGCTCGTCGTCGGCGGCCAAAAACCGCAACTCGCAAAAATCAAAGCTCTACTGATGCCCGAACCTATGCGTGAATTGCGCGTCGAAAAGAAATTCACACAAGTCGAAAAAGCAACTGCTGCATGCGGCATTAAAATCGCTGCGCCGGGCCTCGAAGACGTGACTGCAGGTGCGCCTATTCGCGCAACGCCCGATAAAGAGAAAGCGGAGCAACTCCTGAAAGAATTCGAACACGAGCGCGAAGCTATTGAGATCGTCCGCGAAGAACAGGGTCTCATACTAAAAGCGGATACAATCGGTGGACTAGAAGCATTGGAAGTTCTATTCAAGCAATATCCGATCCGGGAAGCCACATTAGGCAGTCCAAACCGTGAAGCAGTTATGCACGCCGATGCAAACGCAGACCCGCTTTACCGCGTGCTAATCGCGTTCAACGCCCCGATAACCGATGAAGTCCGCAAACTCGCCAAAGATCGCAAAATCTCAATTGTAGAATCGAATATAATCTACCACCTCGTCGAAGACTACCAGAAGTGGTGCAAACAGACGCAAGAGGAGATGCTCAAAGCGCGACTGGAAGGCCTCCCAAGGCCGGCAAAAATCCGAATCTTGCCAGGCTATGTCTTCCGCGCAAGCAACCCCGCCATAGCAGGCTGCGAAGTCACCGGCGTGGTCAAACAAGGATTCGCACTCTTCAAGCCCGAGCGCGGCCAAGTCGGAAAAATCCTTCAAGTCCAGAAAGAAGGCAAAACCGTCGAGCAAGCAATCACAGGCGAGCGAGCCGCAATTAGCATCGACGGCCCGACTATCGGGCGCCAAGTCGAAGAAGGCGACATGCTTTACACAGACCTCACAGGCGACGAATACCGCAGATTAAAAGAACTCGTACAATTCCTCTCAACTTCAGAGCAGACAGTTTTGCAAGAAATCTTCGAACTCAAACGTAAATTAGACCCGAGATACGGATTGTAGAAATTACTTCTTCTCTTCCGTTTTAGCCGCTTTCGGCAGAGCTTCTGCGAGCGGTTTCGGCCCTGCCTGAGCAATAGTGCAATTTACTTGCATCGTGTCTGCAGAAATCGTGTTGCCGCGAACTAATTTCATCTTGCGTATGCCTTCGCGCGGCTTTGCCTTCCTTTTCTTTTTGCGGCCGCGCAGCTTGCCGCTAAACCCGATGCCTTTCGTGAGTATGAGCGATTTCTTTACCGCGCCGTCGATATCAGGCCGCATCGGTATGCCGTCCTTGTCCGAGCCTCCGGTAATCTTGAGGACATAACCTTCAAGTCCGAGAAAGTCCGCTGTAAACGTCTCACCGATCTTTTTTCCGATAATCGGACAAACTGTCTGGTCCTTCTCGACCTGTCGCGACTCTTTTTTATCGCTTATTGCAAATCTGAATACCGGCATGACTTCACCAAGTGTTCTTCTACATAAATAACAAAAGGATTTAAACCGTGCTTCTATCATTACCACATGCCTAAGGTAAAAGCGCACAAAGCGCACGCCAAGAAGGATAAAGTAACTGATAAGGTAACGAGCGCCGAAGGCGCGAGCAATGCGCCCAGCGCGGCTATTCGCAAAGACGCGTTGCTCACAGAAGTCACAATCGGCGTTGTAGGACACGTCGACCACGGCAAGACAAGCCTTGTACAAGCGCTTACTGGCAAGTGGGCGTCGGTCTACAAAGAAGAACTGAAACGCGGCATTACAATTCGTTTGGGTTATGCCGATACAACATTTTACAAATGCCCGAAAGACGGTACATGGTGTGTTACTGATAAATGTCCTAAATGTTTCGGCCCGGCAGAACCAAAACGTGCAACCTCATTCGTCGATGCGCCCGGCCATGAGACGCTCATGGCCACTGTGCTCAGCGGCGCAAGTCTTATGGACGGTGCTCTTCTGCTCGTTGCGGCTAACGAAGAATGTCCCCAGCCGCAGACAGCCGAGCACCTAAAAGCGGTCGACCTCGCAGGCATAAAAAATATAGTTGTTGTTCAGAACAAAGTCGACCTCGTAACAGAAGAACAAGCTATGAAAAATTACGAGCAAATAAAAAAATTTGTTAAAGGTACAGTTGCAGAAAATGCTCCCATTGTTCCGATATCAGCATTACACAACTCGAATATTGATGTGCTGATCGAAACGATTCAGTCGGCAATCCCTACTCCGCAACGCGACCTCACAAAGCCGCCGCGCTTTTACATCGCTCGTTCGTTCGACATCAACAGACCAGGCACACCGATCGCAAAACTCAAAGGCGGCGTACTGGGAGGCTCGATGACCGAGGGCACAATAAAAGTTGGCGACGAAATAGAAATCACGCCTGGTCCGAAAGCCGGCGGCAAATATTCTCCAATCAAAACAAAAGTCATCGGCATAGTTCAAGCTGACTCGCAGCAAAAAAGCGCTGCGCCCGGTGGGTTAGTCGCATTGCAAACCGAGCTCGACCCTGCGCTAACACGCGGCGACCTCATGGTCGGAAATATCGCAGGCATGCACGGAAAGTTACCGCTATGCACAGATGCAGTCAGATTCAAACCTAGTTTGTTCGACTATGTTGTAGGAATCGCTGGCCATCAAGCCGTCGAACCAATAAAGACAGGCGAAGCCCTACTTGTGACAGCCGCAATAGCAAAAAGCGTCGGCGTCGTAACATCAGCCTCGTCTCAGAAATGCGAAATCAAACTCAAGATACCCATTGCTTCAGAATCTGGTTCTAAATTAGCATTAGCCCGCCAAATCGGCGGCCGATGGCACTTGATTGGTCGTGGAGAATTAATTTAGCAAAATTCTGGCTAGTTCCAGACTTTTTTGCCGAATATAGTATAGTTTAAACGGGTAGGGAGATTAATTTCTTGTTTTAACTTTTCCCACTGTTTCTTAAGAGATTCCACATTTGGTGCTTCCAAAATTCGCATAACGTTTCCATCAGTGAAATCAACGAACAATATACGACCTACATCATATATACCAGCACTGCATCGGTGTTCCCATACCTCTTTTATTTTCTTGCCTTGCTTGAGATAGGTTTGTAAGGTTTCTTTTAGATATTCCGCTTCACTTTTTGCGGGTGGAAGTTTATTGTAACTCACGTCTACTCCGCCTCGTCGTCTTTGACGATGAGTTTCTCGACTTCCTCTTCGAGATTTAGGGCTTCTGCGATCTCCTTGTAGCGGTTTCTTATCGTGACTTCCGTTACGCCTACGACGTCAGCAACCTCACGTTGGGTTTTACGCTCGCCTTCGAGCACAGATGCAATGTAAATCGCAGCTGCGGCACAGCCGCAAGGACCTTTTCCAGAAATAACGTCCTTTTCCTTTGCTTTCTTGAGTATTCTGATTGCACGCATCTGAATCTTGTCGCTCAGCTTAAGCATAGAGCTGAAACGCGGGATGTATGTTTCAGCGCGCGCGGGCAAGATACGAAGATCCAATTTGCGTGAGATATAACGATAAGTTCGGCCAAGCTCACGCTTACCGATACCGGATGCCTGCGAAATCTCCGTTAGCGTTCTCGGCGTTTCGTACTCGCGAGCAAGCGAATAGACTAGCGCAGCAATTATAGATTCGATGGAGCGTCCGCGCACAAGCCCTTTCTGCAGCGCACGCTCGTAAAGCTTTGCAACCTCTTCGTGCAGCGTCTTCGGCAAGCCTAGATATGAAACAAGACGCTGAAGTTCTGATAGAGCAAAAGACATATTGCGGTCTTTGCTTGTAAGCAAACGCTTTTGCCATTTACGAATACGGAAGAACTGTGAACGCTTTTTAGCAGGAACCTTAAACAATTCAGTCGCGCCTTTGCCGATTTCAGTCGTAAGACCTTTGTCGTGACGTTTGTGTGTTAACGGAGCACCAGTACGAGCGCGTTTAATACGCTGATCATAATCGAAAGCACGCCAATCCTGCCCAGAATCAACCATAGATTCCTCTACGACAAGACCGCATTTCGTGCAGATTCTTTCAGCACGATCGGGGTCATGAAAAAAATGAGTCGAACCGCAATCTGGACACTTGATTTTTCCTGTCATTTTAGTACACCACGTCAATTTACTCCCGAATAGTAACGGGAATTATCAAAATAACTTGTTAAAACGTAAAGTATTTAAAGCTTACGTTTTTGCCCAATAGTATTTAAATGCCGTTTTGCACCCATAAGTAGTGTCGTACAAGACGAACTATCTAGTTCGTCTGTACAGGAAGAGCAAACTCTTCCTTGTATTTTGACTCGCCATTCGAGGGTTCGAAAACGAGCTATTCGATATTGCTTTTAAGCTTGTTCTGCAATGTTTCGCCATGCAAGCTGTGATTTTAGCGGCAGGCGCAGGCACACGATTAGAGCCCGTAACGATGACGATGTCCAAAGGAATGGTCCCGCTCGCCAACAAGCCAATGCTAGAGTGGATCGTCGAGACGGCAAAAGCAGCTGCAGACAAAGTCATAATCGTCATACGCCGCAATCAAACCGATATAATCACACACTTCAAAAACTACCAAGACGTCGAGTTCGTCTACCAGGATAAGCCTATCGGAACGGCGCATGCCGTGCTTCAGGCGAAAGGCCACGTCAAAGGCGACTTCCTTCTAATGAACGGCGATATCCTTACCACGTCGGAAAACGTTGCAAAACTTGCAGAACTGCCGGCGCCAGCCATAGCAGGCTTTCCGATGCCAAATCCGGAAGAGTTCGGCGTACTGACGCTGGAGGGCAGCAAAGTAACGGAAATCAACGAAAAGCCGGCAAAGCCCAAATCCGATATAATCAACGCCGGGATTTACAAACTCAATGATTCGATATTTGAACTAATCGAACGCCTTAGCAAAACAGCCCGCGGCGAATACGAACTCACTGATGCTCTGAATGATATCATGCCTCTAAACTGCCACATAATTAGTGGATGGGCACACCTAACGTATCCGTGGGACATTCTTGAAGCAAACCGTTTCGTGCTCGACAACTGGGGCAAACAGATCGGTTCAGCCGATATCCGGCCAGGCGCATATATCGAACAGCCCGTCGCAATAGGCGACCAAGCGGTGATAGGACCGAACTGCCACATACGTGCATATTCTTCAATCGGGCAAGGCTGCAAAATCGGCAACGCAGTAGAAATCAAAAATTCGATCATAATGCCGAACACGTTCGTTTCACACTTGAGCTATGTCGGCGATTCTATTATTGGCCGCAATTGTAACATCGCAGCCGGAACAATATTTGCAAACTTGCGACTCGATGACAAAACTGTCAAGATGCAAATCAAAGGAAAAGTCGTTGATTCAGGTCGCAGAAAGCTCGGTGCGCTCGTCGGCGACGGCGTCCGCTTCGGAGTCAATTGCACAGTCATGCCTGGCCGAAGAATCTGGCCAAGCCTGAAAATCCCGCCATGCACAATCATCAAGAACGACGTAACAAAGCAGCCCAGCCTGAAGAGTTGGAAGAGGATTCTGGCGTAATCTAACGAGCGCCGCAGCGCGAGCTATTCGTCTTTAATTCTTTACTGGTTTATTTCTGCAAATGTGTGGAATAGTCGGCGTCGTAAGCAAAACCGAAATCCCGTGCAATTCGCTTATCAGCTCGCTTAAGCGCCTCGAATACCGCGGCTACGACAGCTGGGGCATCGCAACTAGCGACGGCTTCATTAATAAGGCGGTTGGAGAGATACCAGCGAATCCAAATTTCGATGAAGAGTCCAAGATGATGATTCTTCACACGCGCTGGTCGACCCACGGAACTGTCACTCAGCAAAACGCCCACCCGCACGCAGACTGTACGAATTCTTTGTTCATCGTCCACAATGGCATCATCGAAAACTATGAAGAAATAAAGCAATCGCTCGAACGGCGCGGCCATCTTTTCAATTCGCAGACAGATAGCGAAGTTATTGCGCATTATTTCGAGGAAAAGCTGCGTGAAGGCAAAAAGATAGAAGACGCGATCCCCGACTTCATGTCTGATGCGAACGGGACGTTCGCGATTCTGATAATGCAGAAAGGTTCTGATAAGCTTTATGCAATAAAGCGTGATTCGCCACTTGTGCTAGGTTTACTTAATGACGGTTTAGTCCTCGCTTCAGACATCTACGCCTTCTCCGACAAGACAAATCGTGCAATCTGGTTCGAAAACGGCGAGTTCGCAATCATAGATGCGAACGGTTACCAGTTTTACGACTCTGTTGGAAAAGCACTTTACAAATCCGAGCAGACATTCGAGCTGCCGCCCGAACCGCCGATAGGCAAATTCGATCACTTTATGATAAAAGAAATCCACGAAATCCCTGCCGTTGGCAAACGTCTGCTGCTCTCGTTAAAAACCGCTCAGAAAAGCAAGCTGGAAGAGCTTGCATCTCTCATCAAAAAATCTCACAAAGTAATTTTTGTCGCAGCCGGCACATCGTACCACGCCAGTCTGCTTGGTGTCTACCTGCTCAACAAAACCGGGGTTGAAGCACAAACTGTCATAGCCAGCGAATTCAAGGATTATGCTTTCATAGATGACCGCACGCTTGTAATCGCACTCAGCCAGTCGGGCGAAACCATGGACGTCATCGAGGCGCTAAAAGTCGCAAAGGCAAAAGGCGCAAAGATTGTATCCATTGTGAACGTACCGTACTCGACGATCCAACGCATGTCGCAACTCTCATTCGACCTGCTTGCAGGCCAGGAAGTCTGCGTTGCCGCAACAAAATCGTTCATAAACCAGTCGCTGCTACTGCTAGCGCTTGCGAATGAGCTCGGATATCAAAACTGCGTGGAAAGCGTAGCTGGAGAACTTGAGCAAGTTTTTGCTTCCAAACATCAGATCGAACAACTCGCACACAAGCTGAAAGACGCTCACGACCTTTACATTTTGGGACGCGGCCTCGCCTACCCGATTTCGCGAGAAATCGCACTGAAGCTCAAAGAAATCTCATATATTCACGCTGAAGGCATGATGGGCGGCGAGCTCAAGCACGGCACGCTTGCTTTAATCGAGCCCGGTATACCGGTCATAGGTCTCGTTGATAATCAAGAAATTATCTCAAACCTGAAAGAAGTCGAGGCCCGAGGTGGCGATATAACGGTCATTTCCGATTGCGACACCGAATTCGCAGGCATCAAGCTGCCAGCGACAAGCGAACTGTCGTTTGCACTAGGCGCAACCATCGTCGGCCAGCTTTTGACATACTACATCGCCAAAGAAAAAGGTCTGCCAATTGACAAGCCTAGAAACCTTGCGAAGTCTGTTACGGTAAAATAAAATAGAGCTGCGCAGCAGCGAGCAATTCGTTTACTTCTTGAACCTTTTCTGCTGTTTGAACAAGCGGTCTATATCCGCAATCGTGTTCGCATCTTCAGGACCTTTGTCTTCAGGGTCGCGTATGCGCAGCAGCCGTGGAAATCTCAGAGCGTATCCTGTCGGATACTTTGGCGAGCGTTGGATTTCCTCGTAAGCGACTTCAACGACCATCTCCGGTTTGATTTCAACCATACGGCCTTTCTCAGAAACGATGAGTTTTTTCAGTTCACGCGTCGCAGTCTCGAGCTGCTCATCATTCAAACCAGAACCCATCATACCCGTAGCGACAAAACGCTTCGCACGCGGATCGCGCGCGCCAAGAATGAGAGACCCAAGCCATCGCGCACGTTTGCCTGTACCCCATTCTGCACCGATGACGACAAGGTCAAGCGGTTCCATTATCGGCTTCACTTTCAGCCAGAAGCCGACTCGTCGCCCGGGCTGGTAATGCGCTTCCATGTTCTTTACAATAACGCCTTCTTCGCCGATAGCCAATGCAGCGTGATAGAATTTGTCAGCTTCGCTCAGGTTTTTGGTTTCAATATGGTCGACAAGCTGGAATTTGCCATTAATCGGCTCGATTATTTTCTGTAGAGCAATCCAGCGCTCAGCAAGCGGCTGTTTCATAAGCGATTCGCCGTTCAGCCACAGCAGCTCGAAAAGGTCGATGCGAACAGGGATTTGTTTTTCCATTTCTTCGATCCCATGTTTGCGCCTGATCCTTCGCGACAGTTGCTGGAACGGCCTAGGCTCTCGTGTCTTAGGATCGACTGCAAGAATCTCGCCCTCGACAATGCACTCTTTTGCTCGGAGTGCTTCCTTCGCCCATCCGACCACATCAGGAAATTGTTTCGTCACGTCCTCAAGGTGCCGCGAAAATATCATAACTTCACTGCCGCGCTTGTGAATCTGCGCCCTAAACCCGTCGAGCTTTGTCTCAAGCGCCGGTTTGTCAAACACTTTGAGCGCAGTTTCGAGGTCAGGCGCCCGTTCGGCGAGCATAACGCGCAGCGGCCTGAATAGTGTGACCTCTGCCTTCAGTCGACCTGCTCGGGCCATCTCAGCAACCTTGCCGAAGTCGAGTACTACGTTCAAAACATGCTCGATTTCAGCAGGCTGGCGCCCGAAAGCGGCTGCAATAGCATCACGCACGATGCCGTGCGAAACACCAAAACGCATCTGGCCAAGAACAGTTCTTGCAATATAACGAGCTTCAACAGGTGTTGCAGCCGCCAGTAGCTCGGCAACCAACGCAACTTTACGTTCCTGTGAACCGGTACCGGTAATACTGGGCAATTTCATCAGGTTTTCAAAAACTAGGTCGATTGTCAACTCTCTCTGAGCCAGCGGCTTTATTTTTCGGTGTTCGGCGAACCATTCGGCCGCACTGCCAAGGTCACCGGTTGTCTTGAACTTCTGCACGATTTCATCGCTGCTCGCACCGTAAGTCCGTTCAATAATCCGGCGCATCATTTCTTCGGCTACACCGATTTCTTCAGCCGCGGGCACGACGCCCATTGACATGTGCACAACCTTATACAGCTCGTCAGTAGAGCAAATTTTGTAGAACTCTGCCAGAATATCGCGCTTCTCGAGCTTCTTTGTCGTCTTTTCCAATCTCTCGTAGACATCAACAAGCTTTGAGTAGCGCATAGGCAACAATAGAATGTTGACCGCAGGCAAATAAAACCCTTAGAGAACTGAAAAATCGTTCGCATCTACGTTTAAAAACCTGACGCTCATAATAGGGGAGTTAATAGGGTGAAAAAGTGGTCATCAAAAAGACGTGGTTTGACATTACGGCGCCGGCTATGTTCGGCTCAGCGGTTGTAGGCCAGACGCCGGCTGCAGAACCGAAGCTGCTCGTCGGGCGAGTGCTAAAAATGGCGCTGCCAGACCTAGGAGTAGATAGCCGAAAGTTCTTTCTTAAGATTGGCATGCGAATCGACTCGGTCGACGGCATGAAAGCTCTCACGAAGTTCATCGGTCACGAGTGCACGGCAGAGCGCATCGCCCGCATGGTTCAACGACATGCTCGCCGTGTCGATTGCATCCAGGACGTCCAAGTAAAAGATGGCAAGCTGCGCGTAAAAACTGTCCTTATAATTCCAAAGCGCGTTGGCACTGCAATCAAGGATGCGGTTCGTGCAAAGATAAAAGACATCGTTAGCGAACTCGTCTCAGCAATGACAGTCGAGGAATTCATCCAGTCAGTCGTAAACGACAAATTGCAACTGGCAATCAAAGACGCCTGCAAGAAAATCTACCCAATCGGTATGGTAGAAATCAGGAAATCTGAAGTTCTGGCCTAGAAATCGACTCTTGGCTCCAAGTTCCTTAAGTGAGGCGGCTTTTCTATAAACTCTTTCAGACTTTTGGTCGTTATCCTGTAGTCTTCCTCCATTCCAAGTATTCTCGTCGCCTCACCGCATGCTATCTTCCTTTGGGTGGGTAGGTAGACACCGTCCTTGAAAACCCAGGAATAGACTTCTGGATTTCCTGGCCATTCGCCTATGTCGCCATAGCCGAACAGCTCGGCCACCTTCGAATCCTTATCACTCCAAAGCGCTGCCAAGATGTAATCGGCAGGCGTAATAACGCCAGAAATTTTGCTTCCGGCATCCAGAACATGTGCAAGATAATCTTTTGCTCCCTTAACGCTTCCGAAGGCCTTGTCGAAATCTGTTTCGTAGAGATATGCCCTTGTAGGTCTTATTGCATCTGGCAACGAAATCCTTGCGATAAATGGCATAACAAATCTCCATTACTATCCAGTGAGAGTGCTTATTCCTTTTTCGAAAATATCTGATACTGCGGGCATTCTGAGAATTTATCGGTGTTGCATATTTCCGTGCGATACTTATCAATAGCTTTCGAAACGTCATCTGCGGGATTCACGTTGAAAGCATTCTCGTAACATTCGGAACTGTGCTCATTGCACCCACACCTCAGGATTTGAAATGCTTTCAGATCTTTAGTCAGAAGGCTAACGATGCTTCTACTGTCAGTGAATATACATGGTTTATGAGAATACGGACATCCTGCCATATCTCACGCCCTCTCCAGCTTCTCTTCCTGGCGGGCGTTTATCGCGGCAGAAATCCAACACATTCCACAGACTAGGATTAGCAAGAATGCAATTAAAGCCGCAAGCCCGTAGCTGACAGCATTGGTTCCTTCGACCCACTCGATGTTGCTGGCGATCATGGCGCCTGCAAAACCGAATGCGGCTCCAAGTATCCACAGTCCATGAACAAACCAATCAAATTTGTACATATGTGTCACCACTGAAAGATAATACCTAACAGAAAACTTTAAAAGCCTTTGCTTTTACCTATTTCTTGCCTTTCTTTTTAGCCCGCTCGGCAAATATGGGTTCAATATCTCGCACGAAGCGGCGCACGTATTCGCGCATAATCTCGAGCTCGCGTTGGGGTATCTCCTTTACCTTCGCTTCGTCTAACGCTTTTCGCATCCCGACGACTTTCTTGAAAACGTCTCCGTAGTACGGGTCGATGCGACCTGCCTCAATAAGGTGCTTTTTGATCGCTTCCGGCAAGTCCTTCGGATCTGGCGGTAGAACATCCATCTTCTTCAGTGCCGCAACAGTTGCTTTAATCAAAACTTCATAGTTTTTCTCGACTATGCTCTCTTTGCGCTTCTCCTGCAGCCGCGCAAGCAGCTGTTCCATACGCTCGACGTATCGCTTGGCGCCGTCTATAAAAGCATCAAGCTCCGGGCCTGTTATATTTTTGACGTCCTTATGCTCGACGCCTTTTCTGAACTCGATAACTTTGTTCAGAGAATCAAGGTACTCCTGCTCAAGCAATTTTGCATCAACCAGGTGTTCTTTCACCGCCGTAAGTGTTTCCTTCGGCGTCGGTGGGTTTTCGCCCAAGTACATTAGAACGGCTTGAGAGCTGTTCAACATAGCATAGTAAAGGTCTTCGGCTACCATCATGAGCTTAATGCTCTCGACACGCTGTATCTTCTGCGGCGCAGCTTCCATGAACTTCTCGACCGCTTCGAGCGTCGTCGGTATTTTGCCAAGCTCGAGCAGCTTTCGCACCGGTATGAAAAAGCCGGTATCAAACAGCGCCCAGCCGTCTCGCACAATAGTATAGAGCAACGGGTGGCCGATACGCGCCATGTCCCAGAATTCGCTCAGCGTCCATGCAGGCTGGACAGAAATATCCTCAGAAATGTGCTTTCCCAAATCCTGGATAGTTTCGTCAAACCGCTCTTTCTGCTCCGGTGAAAACCGAGCCATCACGTCATCGATGACGACAAGCATGTCTATGTCTGACTTTTCGTGAAAGTCGCCCCTGACTAGAGAACCAAAAACAACGACCGCTTTGACGACTTTGCCGTATTTCTTGATAACCTCATCCTTGAACTTCTCGGCAAGCTTCAGCTTTTCTTTCCGTATCTTTTCCATCTGCGGCGTCAATTTCTTCTGGCCCTGTTCTTCCGCTGTAGTTTGCGCGGGCTTCGTTTCGGCCTTCGTTTTTTGCGTTTTCTTCTCCTTCGCCATGTTTATCAGCTTGATAGATTACAGAAATTGCGTTCACTTTAATACCTTACTAGCCTCCGAAATGTTTAAATACTACTTGGTAGTAATGAATTACATGCCTCATAACTATAGCGGTAGAAAAGGACACACGCTTCTCCATCCGAACTACTTCGAAGCGTTGAAGATTGTTTCGGATGAGCTTAATTTTTGGAAGGTTCCTTACGCAATAGTCGGCGGTTGTGCGACCCAAATCTGGCTTTCCGACGCAGTCGGCAAAGGTGCGCCTGTAAATGATATTTCGGATTTGAAATATCTTCTGCGTCCGACAAAAGATATCGACCTTATTGCTCATAATCCGGAACTGTTCTATCAAGCGATGAATACCCTTGCAGCTAATTATAGCAGAAATAGCAGAAAAAGTGGTTGGAGGTTTAATGTCGGGCATGCTGGAACGAAGCTCATGCGGGGCAATGATGCCATAAACTTTTCATACATAACGGATGCTGCAAGTTCTGGGCTTAAGATAGTCTATAAGGATTTCATAGAGAAAGCCGAGGAAGTTGAATTGAAACGTAGTAGCATGATAGCAAACCCGCGAGTTCTTATTCCCGAGCATCTTGTCGCGGCAAAGCTGACAGCCGAAGCAAATCAAGAAAAGCATTTAGGCGACGTTAGTAACTTGCTTCGCGTTCTCAAGACAGCAGGACAGCGTTTTGATGACGAAGACGTTAGAAGTTTAATCAAAACTCTGGGAAAATACGAAAAACTGGAAACCTTGGACAGGATTCTTGCATCACTGAAATAGCCTTACCTATACTTGCCTTTCTTCCACTCTTCCGCGCGGCCTTTCTCTATTGCAGCTCGTCCAAGGAAAGTGTGGGTTTCTTCGGGTATTGAAACCAAACCGGTAATAGGCGCCATAAAGTTATCTCGCACAGCGACACGCTGCCTTGCGAAAACCGCTTCGTTCTGCTCGGAAACGCCGTAAAAGCTCGCCGGCAGTTCGTCAGGTTTTGTGCCTTTTTCCAGCTCTTCCGCAATCAACCGCAGCGTCTGTACCGTATCCTGCACGACCTCAAGCGGCGTCTGCCCACTACCGCGCTCGTAAATCATGTATCCGTCTCTGAATCCCTTGTTCCGCAGCATCCATAGCCAGCGGTAAATATGCTCCTGCGCATGGCTGCCACGCGGTATTGTAGCATGAGCAGTTCCGAAGTAGGGTATAGGCCTGCCGAGATGGAATAAGAAAATTTGCTTGCCTGCATCATCGGGAAGCTTTTCTATAACCTTATCGGGCTCAAGTTTGTTAGCAAGCATGTGCTCGAAGTCGATGCACTGTTTAACGTGTGGTGAATTTATTTTCCTAATGAGATGATATGCGTGCAGCGGGCTGTACAGCCTAATCAGCCCTTCCATTCCCTCCGCCGCGTGCGCGGTTTCTAAAAGCAGATATAATCCTTTCTTGTCGCACCACTCCTTTATCGACATTCCGTCGAGGAGTTCTTTGTTTGCCTTGTGGTCCTTGCGCAGCAGATGGCCCTCGATATACTTCGCTGAAACCGCGGCGTTGAATTCGCCATGCTTTGGAACGTACGCTTCAATCGGTGAGCCGCCGCAAATATTATCCCACAGCGGATCGCGCTGGTCATTCATATATGTTGCAACGATGCGGTATGCTCCGATTTCTCCGTTTGTGAGTAGATATTTGCCATAGGGGGAATTTTTCCACATGTCGTATAGCGTATCCGGGCTTCCGTATACACGGTTCTTTATTCGGCTTTCCGCTTCCTGACCAACGCGAAATTCTATCTCCTCCCTCTGTTGGCGCAGACCTGCCGCCGCCTGCTGGGTTGTGATGGTTCCAGCCTTTACAAGCCTGTCGAAATCCGCTTGAGCGGCTGCGATAAGAGAACTTACCCTCGCCTTCGCTTTTGCAGTTTCCTCCTTTGCAATCTCTTCGTGTTTCTTTCTTAGCGCTTCTTCATCAACCGTTCGATGGACTTCGATGTAGTCCTCTGCCAGCGATTTTGCAGTAGAGTTTTGATCGCAGAGTGTATGTAACGGTCGACCATCAAAGCTGACGACAGGATAATAGAAACCTTGCGTCATGTACCGCGCTTCTTCGTATATGAGCTGCGGTTTGACGGACAAGTGAACGTTAACATAAAGCAATCCTAGTTCTGCTGCATGCTTGACCGTTTCGCACAAACGGATCTGCGCCTGCTCCCACAGGCGAAGTTCAGCTGACTCAAGCGCAAGAACTTCGCCTATTTCAGCATGAGCCCCGACTTTCATTCCAAGCTCTTTCATCACACGACCAACTTGATACGCCAAGCCTGGCTCCAGAAATTCGCTTGTGGTTTCAATATCGACCTGCACAAACCGCACGCCTGTCGTTGCTCCATACGCGATTTTAGCAGCCAAACCAAGCAAATCAGCCGTCTTGGCAACCGAATACCATCCTGTAGAAATACCGACTTCGTAAGCCATGATTTACCGACCCTGCTCTATACAAGAGGAGCTATTAGTAAGAAATCATCATTCGGCGGTTGGCTTAAACGTTTCGCAGATTACGGCTTCCCGAACCCGAATTTCTCCTTCAAGAACGTTACAACCGGACTGTACACGTTTTCTGCAACAGCTTTTGCATAGTATTTTGTAAGTCGTTCTTCGAGCATTCGCTCATATGGGCCTCGAGGCCTGAACGCTATCATGCCCCACGGCAGCTTCCGCTGCGAGCTTCCTTCTGGACCCTCCAGAACCTTAATCGCACTTTCTTTGTCAGCGATATCGGATTTCAGTTTTCCGAGTGTTTTTCCTTGTTTGATGGCATCGAGCTCTAGTTTCGATTTTTCGGATTTATCCTTCGTCGCCTGGATTTTCTTTTTAAGTTCGCTGAGTCCTGCGTTTCCTTTCTTCAGCTGTTCTTTAGCTTCGGTAAGTCTGATGCGCTCTTCCCCGAGCATCTCAGGCGTAATCTCTATTTTCGGTATCGGCTCGATGCCGAGCAGGCGGTCGATATAGCGTTCGAGTTCCTCCTGTTTTGCCTTTAGTTCCATAAGCTTTGCGAGCAGCGCATTCTGGGACATCACAAGACCGTTTACATCCCAGATTCCGTCCTCAAGCTCATGGCCATCCGCACTACGTACGTTAGACTTGTCGAAGATTATTTCCATAAATCCGTAATACAATCTGTGCCCAAGCATCCAATTCTTCTTGATCCAGTTCGCTGCTTCGTCAGCCCACATTTTGCCCGATGCTGTTCGCCCGGTAATCCAAGGGTATTCTGTAACAAGCCCCCATTGCGGATGAAATATCACATTTTGCTTTGTCCAATTGTCGTACGGGTCAATCGGCTTTTCGGTCATTAGCTCCGGTGCTGCTCGTTGGAGCTCAATCGGCTGGAAGTCCTTCCATACCCACAGCCGTACGCGAGATGTAGAGACAGCCTGCCCGCCTGAGCGCATAAACGTAGTGAGCTCCTCTTTCCTGCGCGACCCCGTTTCAAACGCTTGCTCAAGCATCTTGAACCGTGCGACGTACGGCTTCAGCCATTCACGATATTCATGTATAGAAGTCTCGCGGCTGAGTATGAGATTACGGATGCGACTGAGCCTGCCCTCTACCTCGCCTATGAACATGGTTTTCCATTCATTGTAAAGCTTGTTTTTCGTAACGAGAACGACTGCTTCGGCTTTCGATATTTTTAATCTATCCTTGAGTTTATCGGTGTCTGTATCATCCGGCGTCAATCTCATAAAATCTGATATAAGCGTAGGCCATCTCGATACAATCGAACGTACCGAGATGCCGTCACCAGTGTGCACATCGACTTGGTCGATAAACACTGCACGCAATGAATGCTCATCTTTTGTGTCGTAATAATTCTTGAATTCCTGATATTTTCGCTCATCATGTTTAAGCAGTTCGTAATCAGAAACTGCCTGGGCAGCGCTTGCAAGCCCGGCCTTTATTTTGGCTTCCAGTTCCTCTTTTTGTTTTGCGGTAAGCTGGTAGTATTGTGCATGTACTGGCGAAACTTCTATCTCTTCACTCGCCTTCTGCACCCACATTTCCCATTTCCTGAGCTGGAAACATAGCGAGTAATAAATGCCGGAGCAGCCGCCTGGCGCGGCAGTCATATTAAGTCTGGTATGCGCCTCGCGGGGACCCATCATGACTATGCGGCCAAGGTTGCTGCCGCCCCATTTGTCCAATTTCTTGCCATAAGTAGGTACAATGGTCTGTAATTCGCCGTTCAGGTCCTTTGTAATGTCTCCGAATAGCCATGCCATGATGTATCCTACCCGCGCTGCAATATAAATTTGAAGGACGAGAAATCACTTTGGCACAGTTCTGAGCTCCTCGGAAAACTCCTTCAGTTTTCGCTCAAAATCAAGCGTGGCTTCCTTCGACCAGTATAGGAAACTCATGCGCTTTCTGTGATAGTACATGCGATGCCAAAAGCGCCTTAGCATTTCGTAGAATATCGACTGCTGCCATATTGTATCTTGCGGATATTCCGTAATCAGTCGCGGCTTTATCACTATAGACGCTTTGCCTTCGCCTTCGTTTGTAACGAAGCCTCGCAAATCTATCTCAAGGCCCAAATAACTGTATATGTCAAAAATCTTAGTAACCTCCCATCCTATCTCAAAATGTTCGGCATCTTTATGCTTCTCCCATCGGTACTCCTTTTCCTGTATGTAGCCTTCTGGAACGTTGAATATGACGCGTAGCAGTTCCTGGACCTTCTTGTAGAACAGGTCCGCTCTGCGCCCGACAAAATCAAACCTAATCTGCTTTACAGGCTCGAAGACGTAGTCATAAATCATCAAGCGCGTTCGTGCCCATACCATTCTTATCTCTCCTCAATCTGTATTGTGCCAGCGAGATATTTATAAGTTTCCAGACGCCAATAATGATATGGGTCTTAAGCGCGACATCCTCATCGGCCTTGGCATCGTAGGAGTAATCCTGCTCATCATCGCTGTTCTGGTAGGCATCATAGTGCTACTGGTAAAGGCACTTGGCATCCTGATTATACTCGGTGGCATTTTCCTGATTATTTTCTTCCCGGACATAGAAGACTTCCAGCCCTTAGGAATGTCCAAGACGGGCATAGTGCTCGGCATAATCCTTCTGATCATAGGCGTATGGTTCATTTTGGCGTAAAGTTTAACTACTGCGGACTAGAAGTATAACTAGGTCGGTATACAATGGCTTGGGAAGGCAATATCTCATTTCGGGAAGACATACTAGCGCCATCCAGCGTGCTTCGCATCGAATATGCAGGCAAAGATCCGTTCTGGATATGTACTGCTGCAATGAAAATGCTGCGTGATACGTTCAAGCTGAGCACCAAAGACCTGCGCGAGGATGACGTACGCTGGGATGTGACGGGTGAGATGCGGGAGTTCTATGGCATATGGCGCAGCAAGCGCAAAGAAGACCAGTGGACATCGACATGGGCAAAAATAACAGCACATGGCTTCATCAGCAAGGAGCGTATTGGAAACGTCAAGATAAAACTTGAAGGTTGGCTTGAAACTAAGTTCGATTACTCCAATCCGTTTGCTCATTGGATGTGGAGGCTGTTCAATTACCTATTCTATTGGCGCCAGCGCCGAACATACCTGGATTACTCAAAAGACGACATCATGTCAATGCGCGAGCAGATTCTGCGCGCATACGGGATTCTGAAAGAATAATTTACAGTGCTCCAAATAAATAATCGGAATAGAATACTTATTTGGAGCACGTAAAGTGCACAAAGAAGTAGCATAAGGTTCCAAATGTTTCTTTGTAGCACTTTAACGATCTTGCGCATAATCTTCGAAAAGCGAAGCTTTTCGAGAGCTCGGAGATGCTTTGCATCTCCGAAGCCGCAAGTGAGCTATTCGTTTCCAGAAGCTTAGAAAGTTGTTCTCGGCATTCTGCTGCGTAGGTACATTTCAAGGGTTTTCATACGCTCGTTTAACGTCTCCGTCTGAGCACGGATAGTTGCTAGTTGTGCCTCTATAACCGAAAGTCGGTCCATTAGTTCGTAAATTCCGCGCTCTTCGACCCTGCGTTCGAATTCACGAGGCGGAGTAATGGGCATCTCAGATCGTGGAAATTCCTCAATCGATGGCGGGCCTAGAGATTCTATTTCAGCTGGTGCTACCGCTCGTTCGCCTTCGAATTCTGCACCATAGTGGCCACGTGACGCCGCTTTAGCGGCCGGTGTAGGCGGAAATGGCGGCGTACCGGGTGGATGCAATTCGCCAAGTACATGCTCACGAATAGCCTCTTCGCTTGGCGGTCCAGCCTCACGCCTGCCAATAAGCTTAGAACGCAATTTTCCGAAAACCATGTCATCTCCTAGAATGATTTCTCTCGGCGCCTAATAAAGCTAATTATTGTGCAACCAATAAGTTCTTCTGTGCGAAGCTTGGTTGCACAAATTGTGTCCAACAAATATTATATCGGATTACTTTGTTGGAACACAATATTTCAGAATCTTTTCTATAGCTTCTTCCACGCTCACCCATTCGATGCGGCTGCGTCCATCCTCGCGTACAAAAAGCCCCGCCCGATCGCAAACGTGTGCCATAAGCCACGCATCATGGTCGGCGACAAGCACGCACGACTTTGATTTCAGAAGTTCAGCGACAGCAAGCCGTTCTTCAGCCGTAAGGCCGTCGCTCGGCTGGTCCAGAACGTAAATATCGGCTTCGGCGCTCAAGCATTTTGCAATCGCAATGCGCTGTCTAAGGCTTTGCGTGATAATCGGCCGTCCGCGCAACGGGATTCCGAGCATTTTTAGCACATCCTTTGACAAACCTTTCAAAACTGCTCGTTGTTGCAAGTGCTCCGGCTTGTAAGAAACTGTAAATTTTCCTCTCAGCAGACCAGAAAACTCTTTGTCTTTGCCAGCGACGATTCCCAGCAGCGCTGATTTCCCAGTAAAATCGGCTCCTATCATGCCGACTCGCTCATTTCGATAAATCTCGCCATCGACCTGCATTGCATTCTCATTGAAACGCTTCTGCACGCCTGCAAGTTCAACCATCGCGCTTCGCTCTGCTCCAAACCGTTTCGCACGCTGCGCGGGGTTTTCGCCAGGCTTGCCCTTTGGGCGAATGCGAATGTTCTCGGGCAGCACGCCTTCAACAAAAGCGGAGATGCCTTCTTTCGCGCTGTAAAGCCGCGAAGACGCTCCCCACGTTTCATCGCCATAGAATATCGAAATCGAATCGCACGCCCATCTCAGAAATGTTATGTCGTTGTCAGCAACAACGACAAGAGAATTCTTGCCCTTTTCCTTAATCAGCTTAGCGACCTGCCATCGCTGCACGATATCCAGGTAATCGCTAGGGCAATCAAACAAATAAACATCAGCATTTTTTGAAAGCGCGGCAGCAATCGAAACACGTTGCAGTTCATTCGCATTAAGCTGTTCGGCGTTTTTCGTATCATACCCGCCAAGCCGCAGCGCATGCACGACCTCAAAATCCAGATTCAAGTCTGAGAGATTCCGCCGAAAATCAGGCAAGTGGCGTAACCTTTCGACCGCTTGTGGCTTGTAACTTGTAACCAACTCTTCCGCGTCGAGCTTCTTCAGCAACTCGCCAGTTTTTCCTTTGTATTTTTGAAGAAGCGTATACCATCCGCAGCTCGGGTCAAGCCTACCGGCAAGAATAAGCAATGCTGTAGTTTTACCTGCTCCGCCGAGCATGCCTACAACGCCTCGTTCGGGCAGCTCCGGTAGTCCGTACAATTCAAACCCTTTCTCCCAGCGGTGAAGTGGCGGCATCTTAGGTTTTACAGGCGTAGAAACTCGTGTCATGATTTATAATAACGAACGGTGCAATTTATATCTAGCGCACGAGCTATACGTGATAGATTATTATGCTCCTCTGGTTCGCCTACAACTTCCTGGTTCTGCTGACATCGTTGTCCGTAATACTCGAGAAAAGTTACGGAATGAATATAGGTGTTCTTGCAGCTTTAGCATGGATAATACTTCCAATAACAATTGTGATGATAGTACAATGGCTTGCCCATATACAATGGATCGTAATAGATGGTCTGATAATACTGATGAGCCTGCTAATAGTTCTCGAGAAAACGTTCGCCCTCAGCCTAGATTTCCTATCGCCGATTGCATGGATAGTTGCGGTGATAATGTTGATACTGATAGGAAAGGACCTGTTATTCATGAAAATTAAGAGATGATTTACTGAAACTCTAGCCGTTATCTTCTGGCCTTTATCGAAATTATATCTCCGTGCTTCAGCGGCTGGTCCGATCCGGTTGGCATGCCTGTTCTTGCATTTACGGCAGAAATAAACCCTTCTCCAATCTCCTTATGGATTTCAAACGCCAGATCCCGTGCAGTCGCGCCTTGTCTCACCAGAAAAGCATCTGGAAGAACGTTGCCTTTGCTATCAGACCATCGGCCAGCGTCAGCGACGGGAAAAACGACGATCATTTTCAGCAAATCATAAACGCAATTATCAAGCACCTTCTGGATTCCGGTCGTGCCGTACTTTTTCAAAAAGCCCGCTATGTACTCAAGACCTCTCTTCTGCTTGTCGCTAAGTTTATTAGGATCTGGAATATCGAATGAACTTGATCCGGAAACGTAGTTGATCATTCCTTCTTTCGCCGCTTCACGCAGCGCCAGTTCAAAGTCGCCGCTTGCCGGCAGTATCACTCTGCCGGGAAAATCTGTTTTGAGCTTTTCAAAATTCTTTTCTGAACCGGGGATGTCGATCTTGTTTGCGACTATTATCGTAGGTTTCGAAATCTTCCGAAGGTGGTCCACAAAAGCGAGCACCTGTTCATCTGACCATTTTTTGTAGTTCGTCTCATCCAATCCAGAAGCTTCCAGGGCAGCTTTGATATCATTTTCCTTAATCCTGAGCCCGGAGAATTGCTTCGGCATAACTTTGAGGAACGGTTCATTAGAGCCTTTGCCTGCCGCCGAAATTGCACGTTTGAATATTCCGACAAGCCACCAGTTGAATTCGGTTTCCAGCATATGAACGGCTTCACCCGGATAGAAATTCTCCGAAGGATTTCCTTCAAGATTAGTCTTACCGGAGCAATCTATCAGATGTATGAGCGATTGGCATTGCATTATGTCATCGAGAAAGCTTATGCCGCGGCCGCGTCCTTCGTGCGCATTGGCGACAAGCCCCGGAATGTCCCACAGCTTAAAAGCGACAAATCGTATGCCGTTCGCGCATTTACCGCATTTTTTCTTCTCGCTGCACGGACATTTCACAGCGACATGCGCAGTCCCTTCCGTGCTTGATGTGGTCGTAAACGGATACGGCGCGATTTTGACATCCTTCAGAGTCGCAGCTTTGAAGAACGTGGATTTACCGCACGACGGCGTCCCTGCAAGCGCGAGTTCAACTGGCATATGATAATGAGCCTCCTAACCTATCAGAGCGAACTATTCATAATCTAACGAGCTCCATTCACTCACTCATAGAGCGAGCTATTCGGTAAAGCATCGGCTTTACCGAATCAGGTGAAGTCGATACTTCACCTGCTATTCGTAACTAAACATACGGGATAGCTTTTTAATATGCACAGACGCAGACGATTATCATGTCGCATATCCACGAACTCATAGACTGGGTCGTATCGGTTTACATCGTCAAAAACGGCAAAGTCCTGCTCGTCAGACACAAGCAATTGGGTATGTGGCTCCCCATCGGCGGGCACGTTGAACTGGACGAAGATCCCGAGCAGGCGCTCTTCCGAGAGGTCGAGGAAGAGTGCGGTCTTGAGATAGAACTCATAGGGAGCGCGAAACCCAGCCTGAATGACCCCATTAGCAAGCCGCTGCCAACGCCCGCCTTCATCGACATTCACAAAATAAGTCCCAAACATAGGCACATCGTGCTTGTATATGTCGCGCGTTCAAAATCAGGAGACCCAAAGCTCGCCGAGAAGGAGCACCACGACATAAGATGGTTTTCTCGAGTAGACCTGAGAAAGAAAGAATTCGGACTTCTGCCGTCCATAATTTTCTACGCAGAAAACGCACTGAAGATGGATGAATATATCGAGAAGTCTAAGAAGTTCTAATTTACATCTTCTCAGGCGCTTCAATCGCCAGCAGCTTGAGACCGGAAGCCAGCACTTGTTTTGCAGCTTTTACGATCTTCAACCGCGCCGCTCGCGTCTTCGCGTCAGTGCGCAGCACAGGCGCAGCTTCGTAAAAGCGGTTAAACGCATCGGCTAAGCTGAACAAATAGCCAGAAACGTAATGCGACCTCATTTCTTCCGCAGCTCGTCGCAGCACGTCAGGATATCGCGCCAGCAACCGTAGTAGCGCCTGCTCTTTCTCGTTGCTGTACGGTAAACTGACTGCGCCCTCAGGCGCAGCTATTCGTTTTAGAGCCTTGATCTTCTTCGCTTTTTTCAATATCGCACTGGCTCGCGCATGAGTGTATTGAAGATAAGGACCGGTATCACCTTCCAGAGCAAGAGCTGCATCCCAATGGAAATCAACCGGCTTCTCAGGCCCGTATCGCAATATGAAATACTTGATTGCAGCCAGTGCATTCGCACGAGCGTGCTCTAATTTTTTAGCATCCGGTAGCTTCGCCCAGTTTGACTTCAGCTTCGCTTTCCATTCAGGCTCGCCCTTCACAGGCGACATGTGCTCACTTACTTTCTTCACTCCTTCGGCGAGCAAATCATCCCAAAGCACAACACGCCCCAAGCGTGAAGACATCTTTTTGCCCTCGAGTAGAACCATCGAATACGCAAGATGGTGAGATCGTTTTGTCAAGTCGGGATATCCGAGCAGTTCGAGTGTTTTGAACAGCTGCTGGAAATGCAGGCGTTGGTCTTCGGCGACGACGTAAATGTTAAGTTCAGGCCGCCATTGCTCATAGCGCCACAATGCAAACGCAAGGTCGCGTGCGAGGTATAACGCTGTCCCATCTGAGCGAAGTATTATCGTGCTCGGTAGGCCATGCTGCTCAAGATTGAGCACAGTCGCGCCTTCAGATTCAAACGTAAGTCCTTTCTCCTTCAGCGCATCTACAAGCTCCTTGCTGCGCTTAATGAACTGTGATTCGAACACAAATTTGTCAAATTCTATGCCCATCAATTTCCAGTTCTGCTTAAAGCCCGAAAGGCACCAGTTAACAACGCGCTTGCTCACGTCCGAATAGCCTTTCGTTCCCTTCTCGCATTCGCGCAGAATTTCTTCAACGCGTTCCTGCATCGAGGGGCTCCCTTCAACCGCAGCATTCGTTTTAAAGTAGAGTTGACCGAGCCACACGTCTGCCTTGCCGGAAGGCCGCTTATTTTTGGCATATGTCAAATAGCCTAGCAGTGCAACCGCGGCTTGTCGGCCAAGATCGTTGACATAGCAAAGCCGCTTCACTAAAAATCCTTGGCTTTCAAGTATGCGACTCATCGTTTCTCCAAGAATTGTCGAGCGCACAGTTCCCATATGAAACGGGTGTGCGGGATTTGGTGAAGAGAAATCGACAATAGCGGTTTTCCGCAACTTTTTCGCAAATCCGTATTTCGCGCCGATACCGGCAAGAACCTTGTCAGCCCAATCAGTCCAATCCACATAAAAGTTAACGTAAGGCCCGATCGCCTTCGTGTTTATACCCAGTATCGCAAGCTTGCTTGCAATCTCATTGCCAAGTTCAGCGGGGTTGCGCTGTTGCGTTTTAGCAAGCTCAAAACAGGCGAAAGCAAAATCTCCGAAGCCTTCTTTGTTCGGCTCCTCGAGCTGGACAGTCCAACCGAACTTGTCCTTGATCGTATCGATAATAAGAGAACGCAGCTCACTCCAAGGGTTTTGCATGTTATTCAAAACTAAATCTGCTGCCCGATTCTTAAAGCTAAATAATTTAACGAGCAGCCCGAGGCTGCGAGCTAAATTAAAGAAAACGCCTAGACTTCCTTCAGTTTCTTGGCCACGAAATCTATGACTTCTGGGTTCACCGGAACCGTTACAGATGTTTTGTAACGCTTCTCGCCCGTTGGCGTAAAGAAGCCGCGGCTTATGGAGATGAAAATGCTCTCTCGCTCGCCGTCTATTGCTTTCTTTCGTGCAACCTCAATGAAGTTGTTGTTCCCGAATGGAACGTGTTCCGCAGCGATTGTTTCGAATTGCACCATTGTTGATTCCTCCTTGTTATCGAATTAAAAGAAAATTTACCTCTTCTTCTTCGCTTTAGCAGTCTCAGCCTTCTCACGTGCCTGCCACTTTAGGTCTTCCCATTCTATCCAGACAACGATCAGACCGACGAAGATAAGCAGCAAACCGAATACGCCGATGAAGACCGTTTTCAGTGCGCTAAGTGCAGCCGCACCAAGCCAGCCTGCAACGCCATAACCGACGTAATCTGCTGCATACCAGTAGAGACCTGCCAATGCGATTATAAGTCCTATAATCAATTTCACCGCAGAGTGCATTGGTTCACACCTCTAATCCAACCGGCATTGTTTACCATTTGCCAGCTATTGTTACCAGAAGTATCTAAACAATGTTTAAATATCTTGTTTAGGGATTATGAGCTACTATGAAATCATCATACCGATTTATTGCCGAAGCATGGAAGAAGCCATCCGGGCTGCTTAAGCAAAAAACGCTGAAGTGGCGCAGCCAAGATGTCATTACGCGAATCGAGCATCCGACACGTCTCGACCGTGCGCGAGCACTCGGATGGAAGGCAAAGCAAGGCTTCGTTCTAGCGCGCGTGCGAATTGCAAAAGGCGGTCGCGTGCGCCCGAAGCCACGCAAAGGCCGCGGCCCGTCGAAGTCAGGCCGATTCTTCACGCCAGAAGCATCAAAGCAAGCAATTGCAGAACGCCGTGTTTGCCGTGCATTTCCGAACATGGAAGTCTTGAACTCGTACGATTCAGGTAGTGATGGAACCTATCATTATTATGAAGTAATTCTCATTGACCCAAAACATCCTTCGATTCTTGCAGACCCGAAGACCGCATGGATCGTCCGTCAGAGAAAACGCGCATTCCGCGGTCTTACATCAGCAGCTAAGAAAAGCCGCGGCGTTGCGATGCACAGGCCATAATTCTAATCCTCTGAATGGCGACTTGTAATTCATATTTTAGTCGTAAAATTCGACCTTTAATCCATTTCTGACATATATAATAGTGAGCGCTTGCCATTATAGGCGGGCGCAATGTACACGTCCGGTGGTGTGGGTGTTCTACGACCTATACGTTCATACATCAAGCTCAATAGGAGAATCTACGCTTGAAGACATGATTAGCTGGGCAAAGAATCTCGGTCTCAATGGGCTGGGAATAGTATTCTTTCCAGAACAGCTTCAAAGTCGCCCCCAGCTGCCAAAAGCGGACATCGATCTGGCAAGCGTTTGTGTAATCAAAGCAAACAGTCTGGAAGAACTCGATCAGCTGGTTGCTAGAAGCCGCCAGAAAGCAGAAGTCATAGCGGTATATGGCGGAAATTACGATATAAATCGTGCTGCCTGCTTGAATCCTGCAGTCGATATCCTGCTTCACCCGGAGCTTGGCCGTCACGACAGCGGTCTCGACCATATTTGTGCTAGGGCAGCGCAGGAGAATAATGTAGCAATCGAGCTAAATTTTCACTCGTTGTTAGAATCGTATCGCCGCCACCGCGTCTCGGCGCTAGCCGCTATGCGCAAGAACATCATGCTCTGCAAAAAATATGGAGCACCGATCATAGTTGCCAGCGGTGCACTGACAAAATGGGACTTGCGCTCCGGTCGGGAACTCGCATCAGTAGCAAACCTGCTAGGAATGGAGCTTGGTAAGGCAATCGATTCCGTTTCAATCACGCCAGAGCAAATAGTGCTCACAAACCGTGAAAAGCTAGAAGGCAAACGCTGGGAAGGAGTCCGCATTGTAGAGGAAGATGCAAAGGGAGAGTGAACTAATAAGGTCGTGGAGAAAAGGACTCGCTTTCGGCGGGCAATGCCAAAGAATCAGCCGAAGTTAAAAACGAGCCTTCAGTCATTTCGCCCTATTAGTTTCGTTGAGAAAGGTCTTTTGTAATGAACGAACCGAAAAAACTTCCACCGAGCCTTAGACCAAAAGCACGATATGTAGTAGTCGAGATAGTGTCTGCCAGCGCGATCACATTCGAAGACTTCACAACCGCGCTGTGGAATTCTGTGTTGAACCTGCTCGGTGAGCTAACCGCATCGGAATGTAGAATATGGCCCATCAGAAACTTGTACGACGAACGTGCACAGCGCGGCGTGCTGAAGTGCGCGCACGACAAAGTAGAGCATGTACGAACTGCATTGTCGCTCATAACGATGATCGGAGAATCCAAAGCGTCCGTTCGCATACTGGGCGTTACAGGTACTCTGAAATCCGCCAGAAACAAGTATCTCGGAATGCCTGACCTGAGGAGCTACCAGTAATTTAAGTATTCACATTATGTTCTCTAAGTGATGTCCATGCCAGAATCCTATCTCGATCTGCTTCGACGCGCCAAAGCATCGTTACCGCAAAGCGTAGCGGCAGAACGATGGGAAATCCCTCGGGCAATCGTCCAGATTAGCGGCAAACGGACAACCGTACGCAATTTCATAGAGATAGCAAAAACGCTTCGCCGTGATCCGCAGCATATCGCAAAATTTTTGTTCAAAGAACTCGCAGTACCCGGAAACGTCGGCGAAGCTTTGGAGCTGCAAGGCAAATTTAATTCCGAACAGATAAGTCGAAGAATAGAAGATTATGCTAAGGAGTTCGTGCTATGCAGCGAGTGTGGAAAACCGGATACGCAACTCGCGCGCAAGGATCGGCTTTGGTTTATTAAATGTGAAGCCTGCGGCGCTCAGCGTTCTGCAAAGGCGGTATAACCAAACGAAGCTCTCCTGAAGGAGCGCCGAGCTATTCGGAGATCATAGTATGGCACTTTCTTACAGATTGCATAAAACTGAAAATGATGTACTGCTCGCAATAGCCGACCGTGCAATCGTTGGAAAATCATTCTCCGATAATTCGTTCAATCTTAGCGTTTCTAAAGAATTCTACGGCGAAGCCGCCGCAGATGAGCAAGCTATTATTTCATTGGCAAAATCCGCAACGATTATAAACGCAATCGGCGAAGAGAGCATAGCGCTCCTGAAAAAGAACAAACTCGTGTCAGAACAGGAAATAAGAATGATTTGCGGTCTTCCGCACGCCCAGATATTTTCTATTTCTTGAGCGGCTGCGCAATCCACCGAGGCGGCCTGTACTGCGCCGATATACGCGATTGTGGCAAAAGCTGCATTAACTGTTCCGAATATTTGCCTAAACCGCGCCTCTGAAATCTGCTGGCAGCTGCTGCACAGTGATATGCCTGCTCAAGCTCTTTGCCGCTATAGCGTTCTGGTAAGTTCTCAAGAATCCACGCGTGAAGGCTGTCGATATCAACGTTAGTAGATCTGCGTTGGAATATTGCATCCAGCATTTCGAATATACGTTCCACTCTATCCTTGTCTATTTCTCGCAACGATGCTGAATCGACTGCATTAAGACTCTCGAGCGCTATCAGCGCAAACCGCACATCATAGTCGCTGAGCCTGGCAAGTTCGTAAAGAGCACGTTCGTTGCAATCAATCCGTTCTTCGGCACAGACCTTTTTCAGAAAACCAGAAAGCTCAACCGCACCGGCCTTTTGAAACTGAATTATCCGCATACGGGTGTCCTTGCGAAGTTCCACAAGATTGCGCTGATAAATATCGGTTGTCTCAAGCATAATCGGCCACATGCTGTGCTCGGTTAGTTTTAGCACGTCACCTGTAGAAATATCAACATCCAAATTGGCAACAAGAACTTTTCCTCTTGACCACATGCTTGACTGCGCGCTGGCGGCAAGAAGTTCATCGTAAGCACCAGATACGACTTCAAATCCTATCTCCGCTGCGACAAGCTCGACGGCAAGCGTCTTTCCGCAGCCAGGCGGTCCGCTTAAAACGATTGCATAGCCGCGCTTCCACGCAGAAATCAGGCGTTTTAGCTCATCGGCTTGCAGGCGGTTTCCAATCATGCCCGAGATTGTTTTGGGCTTATACTTTTCGAGAAACATGATGTAAACTTCTACAAAATCTTCTTAAGGCGGAATGTAGGAAATCGACCTTTTACATTTTTGTGCAGTATATCTTTCTATGCCGCAACGCCATCGAATTAGACGCAAACTGCATAAACGACACCGACGCCTTACCCTAAACCGCAGGATTAAAATGATTGAACGTGCGAACCCAAACGCCTACATACCGGAACGTTCAGAAATCGAAACATCAAACCATCGTGATGTAGCCCTACTCGAGCATGGCTGGGCACCTGAAGAAACAAAATTCGGCGAGCCCTTCAAAGGTAAAAATAAGATTTTCATTTCAGAAGGCAAATAGGCAAATTAGACCCTGAACTTCGCCACTTCTGCCAGAATGTCTTTGTGCGTCAGGAATAACGCTCTGCAACAATAGCGTTTCAAACCGAGGCTGTCGAGAACTTTGCCTGCTTTTTCGCCTTTCTCGACGCGCTGCTTGTATTCTTCCCACACGCCTGCTAATGGCTTTCCACACGTCATGCAACGGATTGGAATAATCATACTTTTCACCTAGCACAATATTCGTACATTTCATTTATCTCTATTCTAACGAGCCTGCGCTCCACGCAGGCGAGCTATTCGAATATATGTTTATCGCTTAGACTGCTGCTTTGTTCGGCGCGGACCAGCTGTAGATCGTGAAGGCTTGTGCGGTTCTGTTCTGCGCGAATCCGATACAATCAGCGTTCTATCATAATCGTGATACGTCTGGCGAAGTTCTTTACTTCCCGACCATTTCACAAGACCTGTTGCAAGTGCAGTCCGCGCAGCATCGGCCTGCCCCCATATTCCGCCGCCTGTGACATTTATGTCGACATCGACTTTGCCTGTAAGCTCAGCAGGTGCAAGCATCAGCGGCTCGCGCAGCCTCATGCGTACATATTTCGGTTCAATAAGATCAAGCGCTTTCGAATTGATTGTGATTTGACCGCTGCCGGGACGCACAGTAGCACGAGCTATGGCTCGCTTGCGCTTACCCAACGTCTGTATCGCCTTCTTTCGTTCAGCCATAAAATTTCACGCAGCGTTCAGATATTTCTTTCCTTGTTCTTTCGTTATACCGAAACGTTTAAACCACAATTCTTCATGCGATTCGTGATGTTCGATGTACTTGGACATTTTTATTATTCTTACAATCTGTCGTTTGCCTTTCGCCGTTCTTAGCACCACAACGCTATCATTATACTCGGGCTTGAGGGAATACCGTTTTGCTTGAATGGAGTTAAAATTGTACAAGTTGGACATACTCAACCATTCATAACCCTCGAAAGCTCGCCGATGCTGATGCATGGGCTGCGAATATCGCGTTTCATCGATTTTACATCGCCCTTAAGCCCTTCGGGCACACCCTTGTAAACGCGCAGCTTTCGAAACGCGGCCAGACCTTTCGCCTTTTTGTACGGAAGCATTCCGCGTATTGCGCGCCTAACAATCATGTCCGCGCGCCTTGGAAAGTACGGGCCGTGTTGAGGCGAGCCAATAGGGAGTTTTTCAAGATATTTTTTCTTAACAAACTCCCGGGCTCCAGTAATGACGATCTTTTCGGCATTCAAAACTATGACTTCTTCGCCTGCTAGTAGCAATTTAGCTGTTCTGCTCGCAAGGCGTCCAAGTACCGCTCCATCGCCATCGAGTATCATTACCATTTCCTACACCAGTCTTCAGTTCTTGGTACGATAGTTTTTAAATGCTTTCTACGGCGGATTAGTCTTGCGGGGGTGCCCGAGCCTGGCCAATGGGGCAGGACTTAAGACTCTTAAGTTTCGAGCATCTCGGATGCGATGACAGCAAGAAATCCTGTGGCTTAGTGCCTTCGAGGGTTCAAATCTGTGTGAAGCGGTTCGTTTCAAACAGTGAAAATCCCTTCCCCCGCATATGGAGAACTCAGTTCTCCAATGCAGGCGAAGTACAACTTCGCCTCGCATTTTCTTTTACTTCAGCTCTTTCTTCACAGCTTTTGCAAACTCGTCAGCACGATTCGAGAGGATCTCAAGCGCCTTTTCGAAAATCTCTTGAGCGCTCAAACCGCAAGCGCTATCGATATTGAAAGTAAAGGATTTACCGCGTTGCTCGTAGCCCACGGTCGCGGCTTGCCATTTCGCATGCTCTTGACCTAGTCCGAGTTGAGCCAATGCTGTAAGCTTAACCGCCTGGTTCTCCAGAAGCTCGACAATTAGCATATTTGCATCAAGCGGTACAACATCTTTATCATCGGGCTGAAGGTCGCCGGCGCGCACAATTCCAGGACCCATCTTCTCAAGCGAGAATCCGGCTTGGCATTTACTGCATCCTTTGCCTTTGCACGTGCATTCCGAAGGAAGATTATATTTATCCGCGGAGAATTTGAGAGGAACCATACCGAAGCGGTGCGCAAGCGTTTCGTCTACGAGGCCAGAACCGTTTGCCGTGAAATCAACATGCTCAATAGCCATTACGGGAATCTCGCCTACCATAATTCTGCGCAACGCATTAGCCATTGCAAACTCTATGTCTTCCACGCGCACGCGCATCGTGCGCTCGTTCTTTTCAATAATTTTGACTTCCATTCTTACACTCTCCGTCCTCTTCGGCCGCCTTTCTTGCGGCAATGATCGTGCGGTATTGGTGTAACATCCTCAATTGAAAGTATGCGAAAACCTGATCGCGCCAGTGAACGGACAGCCGGCTGAGCACCTTGTCCGGGAATCCTGGACTTGTTATGGCCGGGTGCGCGTACGCGTATGTGCAATGCGTCAATTCCCATCGCACGCGCTTTGTCCGCTGCTTTTTGAGCAACTCTCATGGCAGTAAACGGTTTGCCTTTCATCATATCGCGATCTGTGACCATGCCGGCGGATATCATAGCAAGCGTTTCGCTGCCGGTAAGATCAGTAATATGAATAATCGTGTTGTTCATTGACGAATATATATTTGCAACACCCGCCTTCATGCAGCTCCCCCTGTAACGATCATTTTAGATTTGACTTTCTGAACGATGTCAACTTTATCCTCCAAATCAGCAGGAACAAGCGCGCTTGGCCAGTGCACAACTTGGTCGCCCATGATGACATGCCTGTGGACTATAAGCTGACGCGCCTGCTTGTGCGTTTTCACAAGACCGCGCTTCACAAGAACAGTTTGTAATCTTCGGTTGAGAATATCATCCGTCTTTAGGCCGAGAATATCGTCCAGTGTACTGACGCTAAAGCCTATTCTTCGCAGCCTGGAAATCAGTTCATCCTGAACCTTCTGATTTGGGACAGCCTGCAACTCACGTGCACGGCGCCTGAAGTCACGGACTATTCCTTCTGCTCGCCAGAGCTCGTGCTTTCGCCTGAGACCGAACTGCTTGAGCACTGGCGCCTCACGCTCTAGGCGTTCTTTGTCGAAAGGCTTATGCGGCCTTGACCACTTTGCTCTGTGTTTTCTTGGATGACCCACTTTTATTTCACCTTAGTTCAAGCTGCCGATTCGAGTAATTTCAAATCCTTTATTTTATCAAGCTCGAATTTTCTAACCGCTACTGGTTTTTCCTTATCGGTATAAGCAAACAAAATTCCTTTATTTTTCAATTGACAGTCGAAATAGGCAGTAACTCTTGTTCCATCGTACGCCATTTCGAATCTATCATGTGGCTGAATCGATTTTCCACTCATATCCTTCGGGAATAAACTTTCTGGTAGAGGACATACCATCATTATCACTTCTTTGCCTCCGCTGGTTTCGCCGCCGGGGCAGCTTTTGCGGCCGTTGCAGACGCTGCTTTAGGCGGCGCAGCTGCGGCTGCCGCCGCCTTGCGAACGACTCCGACGCCGCGGCCTTGCCTGCCGGTACTGCGCGTGCGCTGTCCGCGTACAGGCAGGCCAAGTTCGTGCCGAATGCCTCGCCTGCACCTTATGCGTTTCATGAAATGGATGTCTTCGCGCTGCTGGAACGTAAGAGCATCTCCGACCAGATGCACATCTGCGCCGCTTTCCGGAGCTTTTCTGCGGTTTATCATCCACTTTGGAAGCGTTGGCGATTTCGACTGATTAAGTATGAACGCCTGAAGTGCTTTTACTTCGGTTTCATTCAGAGAACCGACCAATTTGTTGCCGTCTATGCCCGTAGACGTGCAAATTGCATTCGAAATCATAAAACTGATGCCTTTGATTTTGCGCAGCGCATGCTTTGCCGGAAGCGTTCCATCCACGTCTGTCGCGGCTATGCGCACAATTCTTCGAACACCCGGACTGACCGCTTTTTCAGGCTTTATTTCAGGCATCTTTGGAGGCTTTGCCTCCTTAGCCTCTTTTGCTCCGCCTTTGATAGTAACTTCAACATCAGCCATATCTACTCACTTTTCGTCCACTTCAGCTTGCGTGGGTCTCGACCCATTTCCTTAGAAGCTTCGCATTTCGGACTGCAAAACCAAAACATTTTACCTGTCTTGAGCACGATTACTTTACCCGTTCCTTCTTCGATATTCCCCGAGCAAAACGAACATTTTTGCATATGATACCTGACCTGTTTTCTAACGAGCCGCTGTAATCTGCCGAGGCGCCCTAAAGAGCGCCGAGCTATTCAGCGGCGAGCTATTCGTCTTATCCTTATTTCATCTCCTTCCGAAGCTTCCTACGCTTTCCATCTCAGTTTCACGCACCATGAGCACATCTCCGAGGCGTAGCGGACCTATAACGTTTCGCGTAAGTATTTTACCCTTGTCCTTGCCGTCAAGCACGCGAGCCTTTACCCTAGTTATTCCTTTGGCTCCCACGCGCCCGACAATCTGGACGACCTCACATGGTGTTGCGTCATCTGGCATAGTTCTTACCTAACGAGGCGCAAGCATTGCTTGCGCCGAGCTATTGTAATTATTCAGTTCCCTCACTTCTTCCCGAGAATATCGGCAAGCGTCTTTTTAGCTTCGCCCGCATCGGCTACTGCAACGGCTGTCGTGCCGACATCGATGCCAGCAGCCCGGCCAAGTTCAACCTTCGATGGCACCTTGACATAAGGTATTTTCTTTTCATCGCAAAGAGCAGGTAGATGCATAACGATTTCTGGCGGGTCTACATCCTCCGCAAATACGACTACCTTTGCCTCGCCACGCTCGGCTGACTTTGTGACTTCGTTAACACCGCGACGGATTTTTCCTGTTTCGCGAGCTGCCTCAATCACCTCGAGAATTTCTTTCTCTTTCATTGGATCACCTGTATTTTTAGCTGCGCCGCAGCGCAGCAATTTATCATGACAAGCTTACACAGCATGCAGCGAGCTATTGAGTTTTCGTATGAAAAATAGCTCGCTCGCACAAAGGTGCAAGTTCATCCGTTAGATTACCGTATTCACATCCAGAACCTTTTTAAGGTTTCTAGAATGGTGAAAGGTAGTGAAAGGTATGGCACAATTCCTCAAAGTCAAATGCGAGAAATGTCACAACGAGCAGATTATATTTAGCAAGGCGTCCGTCATAGTCAAATGCGTCGTCTGCGGCGAAGTATTAGCGGAACCTACAGGCGGCCTCGCAAAACTCAAATTCAAGCCCGTTGAGGTCTTTGAGAACAGGTAGATTAACGAGCTTGCGGAGCAAGCGAGTAATTCGTATTCGTTACTCCACGACCTCAAACTTCGCTTCTATATTGCCTGCTTCTGCGACAAGCTTGTTCAGCTTGTCGACGAACTCTTTACCGCCTTTTTTTGGGTCGAGAGTACGATACTTGACAAGATATTGCGGCGCGGCAATATAGCGTACGTCGAGCTTCGCATGCTCGACCTTCTGAAGCATCTCGCGGATTGCCTCGACACCATTTGACGCATACGATCGCAGAAAGAGCTTCGCCGTGAACTCGAATTCTTTCTGTTCAATCGACTTTTCGGCGACTTCGACAATCGCATCAACCCATTCCTTTGGAAGTACCTTTTCCAGCTTTTCGCGTTTTGATAGTGACTCCTTGAATGCTTCATACATCGAACCGAACCGCTCCTGCAGCAAAAAGCCGACTTCATCGTAGCTTTGTTCCAAAGTTTTGCCAAGCTTCTGGCCCACTATCTCGAGCATCTTCTCGGCGCGCTTTTCCATGTTGTACTCCTTCAGTTTTTGCGCACGCTGCTGCGAGCTTGCACGTTTTAGTGATAAGGAAAGAGGCTCCTGCCTCGTGACGATAGCCGCGACCTCCTGATTTGGCTTGACAAAATGTCTGATATCACGCACCCAGCCTGAAGCAATTTCGGAGATGTGTATCATGCCCTCAACATTGTACTCCGAAAGCTGGGCAAATGCAGAATTAGGATTGATTTTGACTATCTTCGCAATAACTATCTCGCCCTGCGACGGCAGCCCTCTTCGTTTTGGCATAAAGCATAAACCTCGGGTAGGCGAACATAACATGTTCGCCTAGCATGGCAAGGATATGTGAGTCAAGGCTTAAAAACAACCCGTCGTGTTTAAATCAGCCGAAGAATAATAGCGTTCTAGGTGCAATTATGGAAACTACAATTATACAATTCGAAAAAGTCAAGTTGAAAAACCCTATTCTCATCGAAGGACTGCCAGGCATAGGTAATGTCGGCCGCGTAGCCGCGGGGTATCTCATTTCCGAACTCAAAATGAAACACTTCGCAGACCTTTACTCACCGCATTTCCTACCGCTCGTTGTTCTCCACCCAGACGGCATAGCTAGTATGCTGAAAAATGAATTTTTCTACTGCAAAGGCAAAAATCACGATATCGTTATACTGAGCGGCGACACGCAGTCCATAAATGCAGAAGGTCATTACGACATCTGTGAAAAGATAATCAGCTTCGCGGAAGGCCTGGGTGTTGAATCTATTATAACACTCGGTGGCTTTGCTGAAGGCAGAGAAGTCAAAGAACCTCGCGTAATAGGCGCTGTGAACAACCCTGGTCTTGTCAAGCGCTATTCCAAATTTGGAATCGACTTCGGAAAGAACCATCCGGTCGGCACAATCGTCGGAGCGTCAGGCATCCTGCTTGGCATGGCCGGATTACACGGAATTGACTCGTTGTGCATCATGGGCCAAACTATGGGATTTCCCATGATAACGGATCTAAGGGCTGCAGAAAAGGTAATCCGTATGCTAACGGGCATTCTGGATATAAAAGTCGACCTTGCAAAACTCGATGCAATAGTCAAACAAATGGAAGAAAAGATTCGCCGCGCAGAATCAATGCACAAGCAGATGCTCGATCAGCTATCAAAACCGAAAGAAGAAGTGAGATATATCGGGTAGGATGGCGTGCTTCCTTATAACGAGCGGCACGAAACACCGCGAGCTATCCGTGAGCTATTTCCAACCTAAACAAACGCTTATAACCTTGCTTATTACAAATGCTGCAGAAAGCAGAGCTTTCTGGGCTCTCGGAAATGTCTCAAGTTGTTGTACAACTTGGACATATGTCGAAGTCAGACTTCGACAAAAGCTTCGCTTTTCGAAGATGTGCAATCCGCGCTGTGGTGTTCAGTATGGTAATACAATTGACTCGCTTTGAAAGAACACGAATCCTCTCTGCACGCGCATTGCAGATAACAATGGGTGCTCCGATACTCATCAAAACCAGCGCCACAGACCCAAAGGAAGTCGCCAAACAAGAATTCGAAGCAGACGTTTTGCCGATAACCGTAAAGAGGCCATTTTAAGACTACTTCTGAGTGTCTAAGCGCCCAACGTAAACATGGTTTAATCCGTAACCCTTTACAATAATAATTCTATGCCTGCTAAGATTCAATCAATCGACCTTTACCCTATCTACGATTCTTTGGGTGGCCAAACGCTGGAAGCCGCCATAAATGGCCATGCGGCCGCATGCCCGGGCGGAATCTCACGCAGCGCGTACGAGGCAAAAGTGCTGGCGATAAACCAGGCGCTCAAAGCGTTCGAAAAATCGAAGAAAGATCTTCTGGGAGCATTTACGCAACCAAGTTTCGATGCAAAACTCGAAAAGCTCATGCCAAAGCTTGGCGCGCAGGCAACGACCGCATTATCACTTGCATTCTACTCGGCCAGCGCGCTTCCTGAACCATACAATACTTTTCCAAACCTTCTTGGCAATGTCTTGGGTGGCGGCGCACATGCGCCCTGTAAAACAAAGATGTCGATCCAGGAAATTCTTGTTCTGCCGCGCGCTAAGACTCTATCGGCAGCAATCGAAACTAACTTTAAAATCTGGCGCACAGTCGGCGAAGAGCTGGCAAAACGTGGTGCCTGCGGCCTCAATTATGAAGCTGCATGGAACGCAGATATAAACGATGATTCCGCACTGGCGCTCGTAGCCAAGATTGCAAAGCAAAATAGAGCACAGATAGGCATAGATATCGCTGCATCTCAATTCTTCAAACAAGAGAAATACAACTGGAGCGACCGAGCGCTGACACGAGATGCTCATATAGAACGAATACTCGGTTTTATCAAAAAATACAAGCTAGCTTACGTAGAAGACCCGCTTCACCAGGATGATTTCGAAGGCTTTTCAAAAATCTTGGAAGCTGCAAAAGGCAAAGTAATGGTGTGTGGTGACGACATTATTTCGACAAATCTAGACCGCCTAAAGCGTGCAGCCCGAGAACATTCGGTGAATGCGGTTATAATCAAGCCAAACCAAATCGGCACTGTAAGCGGCAGTCTGGCAGTTATTGCGCATGCGAAAAAGAACAAAATTGTGCCGGTAATATCCCACCGATCCCGCGAAACGCCAGATACGAGTATATGCAGATTGGCACAACTCTGCCCGATCGCCAAATTCGGTGTAGCAGGTATGCGTACAATCAAACTAAATGGCCTGTTGCGACTGTGGCATGCGGCGTCGAAACCGAAAATCGCGTTTTAAAAGCTTTTTCTTCAAGAACAAGCAAACGGAGATGACCATGCGAGGAAAACGCTAGTTTTCCTGCACAACAAGAAACAAGAGTTTCTTGTGTGCTGGCAAACGAAGTTTGCCATGCATCGTAAAATCGGAGATTTTACTCATGCCAAAAAAACCAGCCGCAAAAGAGCGATTGATAGTTCCGCGCGAGAAGTACCTCGCTGCAGGTGCACACATAGGAATGACTTTCAAGACGGCTGCTATGAAGAAGTTCATCTACAAAGTCCGCCCGAACGGGCTTGCAGTCCTCAATATCGGCGAATTAGATCGTCGTATAGGGCTTGCAGCAAATATGTTCGCAAATGCAAAGAATCCGTTAGTTGTTTGCAGAAAGGATATCGGCTGGGATGCTGTCACCAAGTTCGGCCAGATAACAGGGATACCTGTACAGATAGGCCGTTTCATGCCCGGTTCGTTGACAAATCCTGCGTATGAGAAATTCAGCGAACCAGACTTGACAATGGCGATCGACCCTATTGCCGATCACCAGGCATTGCTGGAATCTGCGAAGGCGCGCATTCCAATTATAAGTTTAGCCGATACATCTCACGATACGAGCTTTATTGATCTCGTCTTGCCGTGCAACAACAAAGGCAAGAAATCGCTCGCGCTAATATTTTGGGGAATAGCAAGTCAGCTGGCGACAAAACAGAACAAAGAATTTACGTACAAGCCAGAAGATTTCGGATGGGAATAATCTGACTGCGCCAAAATGCGCAGCACTTCGTTTGGTGAAATGAATGGGAATCCGACCAGCAAAATGCTACAGAACTGTTCACAGAGCCAACACCAGGCAGTCGCAGAGAAAACCTAGGAAAGGCTACGTGAAAGGTGTCCCGAGGTCGAAAGTCGTAGACTTCCGCGCAGGCGAGCAACTTCCGTTTCCTAAGATTGCCTACTTGATTTCAAATAACGCTGTCCAGATTCGCGACAATTCGCTTGAATCGGCCCGTGTTGTTGTAACACAAAGCCTGGAAAAGGCATTCGGCAAACCTCAAGGATACTTCTTCCGCCTGCGACCGTATCCTCACCATGTTATACGAGAAAACCCGCAGGCAACCGGAGCTGGTGCCGACCGTTTCCAGCAGGGCATGCGCAAGTCGTTCGGAAACCCGATAGGCAACGCCGCACAAGTGCGAGTCGGCCAAATATTGATGGAAGTCTGGACAGACGAAGCAAACATCAAGCATGCTAAAAATGCGTTAAACTCCGCGCGCTACAAGCTTCCGACGACATGCAGGATTGTAGTGCAGGATGCGAAATAAAATAACGAGCTAGTGCCAATCTGAGAAGCGAGCTATTGATTCTAGTTACGTTTTATCGTTTATACCCGCCGTGGTCGCTCAGCACGATGCTGAAAAGTATCGGTGTGATTATTACCGTAATCAGTATAAGCACTATCATCGAGCCGTAAATCTGGTTTGTAATTGCGCCCATCGTAAGTGCGATTTGCGATATCACGATCCCGCATTCGCCTCGTGGTATCATGCCTACAGCTATTACGTTTCTGTCACGATTCCTGAACCCGATCCATTCTGCAACTATGCTGGAGCTTATCACTTTCGTGAGGATGGCCGCCGCCGTTAGTATGCCAATCAACCACCAATACTCTGCAAGGAGTCCGATGTCAATGACAATCGCACTGTATGCGAAGAATATCGGCACAAAAAAACCATAGCCGATAGTGCGGACTTTAGGCGCAATCACGGTATCCGCAAATGCGGATCTTGACATCAACATTCCCGCAAGAAAAGCCCCCACCAGAGCAGCGATGCCTATATTCTCGGCAAAAAACGTTACTGCAAACACTATTGCCAACGGTATGGAGAGCAATATTTGCTCGTCTTTTAGCCTCTGGACAAACGACAAGATGCGATCCACAAACTTCGCCCCGACTGTCACGACAACAAGTATGAATCCTAGGATGACGAAGAGGAGCTGGAAAGATGACCAAACACTTGTCGTACCAGCAAAATAGCTTGCAAGGAACGACAACCCGAGAATTGTGATTATATCATCTGCCATCGAAGCCGTCACCAAGAATTGGCTGACCTTTGTATGGAATTCCCCGCGGTCGAGCAGAATTTTGACGGGTATAGCGGTCGATGTTCCCATGAGCGCTATGCCTAAAAATACGCCTGTATCAAAGCTTCCAAGTGCGAATAAGCCTATCGCAAACCCTCCGACAAGCGAAGCCGCGCACGCGATTATAGCGAGAATGCTTCCTTTGTAAATATGCCCTTTCATGCTGTCAAAGCGCGTTGAAAGCCCGATGAGGAAAACGAGCAATATTATGCCTATTTGTGAAATATCGCCAAGCAGAGCGCTCGGCTTCACGATAAACAGCACGGGTCCAAGCACAATCCCTGCCAGAACTTCGCCGACAAGCGAATCGACCTTTAGCCGTTCAGCTATTTCGCCAAACATCTTCGCCACAAAAAGCAGTATAGCTATGTCCAGCAGGACTCCTATTTCCATGTCGAATTGTTTGTCAGAATGAGCTATATAACGATTTCTCGACTTTCGGCTGTCACGAAAGCGTTAAGAACCAATTAACCTTTGCACGCAAGCAGCGGATTCGTGCAATTTCCAGCGTCTTTCAGGCAATTTCCGAACTGAACCCATGCCTGCTGCGGTATATCCATCACGCACCGCAGGTTAACTACGTTGCCAACGGCGATTTTAACCAGCGACACCATTCCCCACATTACGAATACAACCACAATACAAACAGCGAAAATCCTCAGAATACGAGACGGGGTAAGGATGTGTCCGTGCGCTTTCGAAAGCGCATTTTGCATCCGTTCAGCGACTTTCTTTGAAGCGCTAAGCCACCATATTCCGCCAAAAGTTCCGACTACATCGAAAACTAGCAGAAGCATTGCAAGCTCTATTTGCCTGCTAAGAAACAAGACGATTACTACAAAGACGCCTGGTATGGCCATGATGATACGATGGATGTTTTTTGCTTTCAAGGTGAACACCTGTTCAGCACAAGCAGAAGCTTAGCTTCTGCTGTGCAGCAGAACTCAAAGAGTTCTGCTTGCATCCCGAAAAGAAACGATTTTCTTTTCGAGGATGATACACATTAAGCCAGCGGAATATTCTTAAATCACGAAATTAAGCGCCGAGGGTGAGATTTGAACTCACAAGTCCTTGCGGACACCAGCTTTCCAGGCTGGCGCATTACCAGGTTGTGCCACCTCGGCATATCATAACTGCCAGAAGGCAGCTATTGCAGAAAAAGGTACACGATTATTCTTAAGCCTTGACCACTCGGTCGATTTGTACGATGATTACGTTATTTCTTGTAAGGTCTTCTGCAACGGCATAACCAAGCGCAAGCAACTCGCCCTCAACGGACAAGATAGCGACTAATTCTCCCTTCTGCATGCCGCTGTTCACCTTCACGATTCCTGAAGTAGAAATCGGTGAACCATGCATTACGACTGGGATAGAAGAATCCTTTACTACAATATTCGGAATGTGTGCGACTGCACGTTCGATGGGTAAAATAATTCGCCTTAGCGAACTATCGTCACCCAAAGCATTCTGCAACTCTTCCATCGTATGGCAATCTTTTTCGCCAAAAGGCCCGGATCGCGTCCTGCGCAATCCTTTCAGATGTGCACCGCCGATCTCAGCCCCGATATCGCTCGCCAACTTTCTTACATAAGTTCCGGCTTCGCACACCACACGCAAACGAACATCATTGCCTTCTCTGCTAAGAACGTCTATAGAATAAACACGCCGCTCACGCTCGCGTCTCACAACCGCAGACTTTACAGGAGGTATTTGTTTAATCGTGCCGATAAATTTTTCCAGCGCAGTTTGCAGTTCGCCTTCGCTAACGCCCCTATGCAAATGCACCACGGCAATATATTCCTTATCCAGTCTTTCTAATGCGGGCGCAACTCGTGTTGCGCGACCGAGCAGAATCGGCAACACTCCAGTTGCATTTGGATCAAGTGTACCGACATGCCCGGCAAGTTTCACTCCAAGCAGTTTCCTAACTTGTTCCACAATTTCGCGAGAAGTTGGGCCAGCTGGTTTATCGATAATTAATAATCCGTTTTCTACAGGCATGGATTACGCCCGTATACCATACGCTGCTCTGATAATCATTGCAAGTGGTATCGAAACTAGAATGTACCACCATATCCAGCCAAGTTGCCACCCGCCTACAAGCGGCAATCCGTCTGGAAGCTTTGCAGCGATAAGTGCAAAGTGAATCTTGCCATTCGACTCAGAAGCGTGCCACGTATTCCCCGCCAAAGCAACGTCTTGCGGCATCTGGCCGCTAAGTTGCGCCCCATCGCCCGCTATAGTAAAGCTCCCGTTGATTGCGGTTATCGTATAGTTTCCATTAGCGGATAGCGCGAATACGCCAGCTCCATCGACTAAGCTAACATCAATGTCACGATAATACGTTCCCAACCACGGCAGCAACAATACCACGATAAGAAAGGAAAGCAGCATGGGCTTTGTGTTCATGCGCATAAGCTCACGCTGAGCCGTCATCGACTGTGACATTAGCTCCTTCTGCTTTTCAGGCGGAGCTTTGCGAGCTTCTTTGCTAAGCTCTTGTGACCGTGCCTTGGCCGCAGCAGCTTTGTCTTGATTCACAAGAATTCGGTAAAATGCGTTTATCACAATCAGGATGATAGCTGAAACCAGCGTAATACCGAGTGCTGCATTCAATCCATCAAACATAATTTTTGACCTCGTTCACGGAAATTAATACAATGCGAAGCTAAGCTTTGCATGTACAGGCGAAATCCAAGATTTCGCCTTGTAAGGTCGGAAGAAATTGAGCGAATACGTTCGGTTTTGTCGCCGAACGGAAAACAATTCGCTCCTGTTTCTCAACCCTATTATTTTGCTTCATAAATTACGTCTTCTCAACTTTCCTGACGCGGAAGCCCTTGCCAATCGAATGTAGTTTCTTGCACTCCTTGCATTTGAAACGCCAATCGACTTTACGTGTCGGTTTTTCGCGGCCTTTCGGGTTCTCTTTCGGGAAGCTGCCGTATCCTGTCATTTTCCTCAAAAAGCGTCTCTGGCCGCGCGCAAGCGTGCGTCGCGGCTTTCGCTTAGCATCCTCGAGCGTGTGCTCGGTGTGCTTCCTACAGAAGTTACAATATCGCATTTGTATTTTTGGGACAAGCATATCATTTCACTTTGTTTTTCTAACGGGCCGCCTGCTGGCGGCGAGCTATTCAATGTTGTTTTACTTCCTCGACTGTTCCGCTTTTCAGCAAGATTTCAGCGACATCCGCCGGCAACTCAATAGTTTCATCCTGCTGCAATTTGTATTCCTTGAGATCGGGCCCAACGAATTCTGCGCTTTTGATAACGCGCCACAGAACCTTGCGCTGAGACTGAACTGCTTTGCCAAAGAAGTCTTCCCTGAACCTTTTTAACCTTTCCACAATCGTCCAAAAGAGCTCCGCTTCACTTGTAAGTAGGTTTTCAGGCGGTAATCCAGTCCGCGCGGTTATCAGTGCGCTATCTATAATCTTCTTCTCGCGCAACTCAAGCAGCCGCGTTATCGTCGACTTTACAGCCTGAAACTCAAGTAGATCATCCGGATTGAGCTTTTCCTTGCGCTCTATATAGTCCTTTAGCTCTGACAAAAAATTATCAGGAATTTTCTGCAACTTTTTGCTTTCGCGTTCTGCGCGTTCGAGCTCACGGATGGATTCGAATGTTAACATAATAATCTGACTGCCACTGCCATATACGAAGGCAGCTATTCGTTATCGTTATAATCCTCAAAAACAAGAAAGGATTAAAACCGATCTTATCCTCCATGCGTCCTCGTCTTATGGCCAGCCAAAGCTTGCATCGTCTTGAACTCTCGGTTGCACTCGTCGCAGCTGAAGCCTCGCATAACAACGCTTGACTTTGCCTTGAGTTTATCATCACTCGCATGCTCAGCAGGCGAGCTATTCGCCTTGCGAGATACCCCCATCTTCCTAAAAGGGTAGCTAATCGGGTTCTTTATCGTTATTTCGCCGAGCTTGTTTTTGCAAAAGTTGTCGGGCTGGCAGATGCCGATAGATTTGTAAAACATCTCGTTCGAGCAGTTTGCTGGATTTATAGAGCGGTTTTGCTGCATCGCCCATCGAAACTGTCCAAGTATTGTAGTGCGTGGCAGCATAGGTGAGTTCTTTGAATTCCATTCGAACAGTTTTGCCTCAACGTCCTGCCAAGACCAATTCGCAAACCGCAGGAAATTGATCAGTGTGAAAAGGCTTCGCTTTTTGCCATCTTTTAGCCCAGACAAAATCAGCTTGATGCAAGGCGGGAAGTTCTCTTCGTTTATTCGCTGCTCCCATTTTATCTCCCGTTTAGCAACCGGACGCTCCTCTTTCTTTTGAGCAGCCCACCAATCCAGCGCATCAAGTACAATACCCTCAGCGCAACCGGTCTGCGTCGCAAAGAACGGCTGCGTTTCCTTCAATTTCATAACAGCTTCCGGTTTTGCCATATCAGGCGAAAAGCTCGTTAATTGCTCGGGCTTTATCGGCAAAGAAACGAGCCACGTCTTTTCGTTCAATGAGTAGGGCGCACGCACTAGATGCCTCGCACCCCAGTCCTGCTCGACTTCAACAAAAAAGAACGGGCTTAGCTCCGACGGCGTGACTTCCAGCGCCTCAAGCATGTCTTTGAGTGATCTGTGCTTAAGCAATTCGTCCATAAGTGGCCCCGCAATCCGCGAGCGTATGAAACGCGAAAGTATACGTGGTATCTCAGGATACCCGATCTCGGCAGGTTTGTAATCAATCTGTTTCGGCAATGCTTCCCACGGCAAGCATAAATGCCATCCTCTTCTGCCAGAAAATTTCAATCCGAACTGCTTGATGCCGTATTTCGCAAAAAGCTCGCAAATAAGCCGCGCTGCAATGGTCGATTCCTCGAGTCCGAGCTTCGAATCGATGTCGACGACAAAATCCCAGCCTGTGCGCAGCGTATCATAACGAGCCTGCGGAGCAGGCGAGCTATTCGTATTCACTTGTGCAATTTGCATCGGATAGCGCCAGCGCTCGACAGAAATATGGAAAGATGTAACGCCCTTGCGTGCCAGCTGACCAACATCAGCTGCAAATTGTATGACATTCGGCCTGGAATCGTAATGCCCGCCTGTATAAACTCCGACAGCTTCGCGGCCAACCGCGGCAGCAGCTATCGCTTTCGAAATAATATCTTTAGAATAATAGTCGATTACAAACGGCTGTGTTTGTTCCATATTTTGTCTGAGCCGAAAGTCTTTAAATTCAAATTATCCTACCAGTAATTTTGCCTTCTCGATAGAATACGACCAGTCTTTTGGGAGTCTATTTTCCCTGATATAGTATTTTACAAGCCTGCGTATCTTTGATTCTATATGGTCAAGCGAGTGGCGCGCCTTGGCATCTTTCTTGTTGGAGCCACGATGTCTATGAACGATAACAGCCTGCTGCAGCAAATTGAACATGTCTTCTGGCACTTCACGCGGCACCGCAGTCTGAGCAACCCTAGAAACGCGCACGCCAAACTTGCGAGCATCCGGAACGCCATACTGGTCGCGCAGCAACTGGCCTATCATTGCGCTGTTGTTTCCTTCTTTTGCTAGCTTTGTAACCAGCGCCTCAATTTCATCTTTCTCGTAAGTTACCCAATCTGCTTTCTTTGGCACTTTATTCACCGTTGAGTTTGAATTTTTCAAACCGCTTTGCATTCTTTGCCATCTTGGCAAAGTACTCTTCGTCGATTTCCATCCCAAGTAGATCAGCAAGCTTTAAAAAGTAAATAAAGACGTCTGCAAGCTCTTCGCGCATGGCCGCCCAAAGCTCCTCGGTTGAAAAACCACGTTCGCTGTGGCGTATAACCTTTTTGAGTTCGTTTGCAAACTCGCCAAGCTCGCCTGTCATGCAGACTACACCTTCCTGTAGCCTTCTGACCTTGTCGTCGGGATTTGCTGACCATCTCCAACCATGTTCGTCATCGAACTTTCGCTGGAAATCCATCATTTCTTTAATAGTTGTCATTATCGTTCCCTATATCTCCCGCGTTTCTCTATCGCGGATAACGTTTTAATAACCTTTTCTGCTCCGGAGAAATTTTCGTGATATGCTTCAAGAACAACGTGCCATAGTCTCGCAAGCAGAGCCCAATGTGTTGACTCGATTGCATGGTACAGTAAATACAAATCAACGGCTTTATCCTCCGTTTTCGGGCTCTGGAAGCCGAGCCCGAAATCGATGAAGTAGATATCATCGCCCCGAACAATCATGTTCGACGTCGTCAAATCGCCGTGAACGACGTCGTACGTATGGAGCTTGCCTATGGCTGCTCCAATTTTTCTGGCTATTTCTTCGCAATTCTCTTCGGTCAGTATCTCCTTAACGCGCTTTCCTTCAATCCATTCCATTTTAAGAACTGTGCCGGCAGTGTCCATAACTTGTGGCGTACAAACTCCGGCACGCCTGGCCGTGTTAAGCAACGACGCTTCGTGAGCAGTCCGCTGCTTGCGTAGTGCTTCGTCTAGCTTAGAGAGCCTGTAACCTTTCTTTACGCGTTCTTTTACCAGAACGCCATCTTCGCGCGTAAGAACGGCTTCTGCGCCCTGTGCTATTCTGACTGGCTCTACTTTACGCTCGCCAGCTATTTTCGCGGTCATATGCCACCTTTCAACGATGCGCTTTTATTCTTTTTGAGCGAGTTAAATCGCATGACTTGGACGCTTGATAAATCAAAATGCCTCAAATGCGGAGCATGTGTAGCAGTCTGTCCGGTGGGCGCACTCGAGCTGGTAAGCTTTCCTGAAGTCAATAACAAGTGCACAAGCTGCCAGAT
>Ga0315288_10000162_pt1 | contig 76234 bp, 77 predicted proteins | sample YL17G11_20_MG_FD_203454 | JGI IMG/M metagenome (GOLD analysis project Ga0315288, IMG submission 203454) | Sediment microbial communities from Yellowstone Lake, YNP, Wyoming, USA - YL17G11_20 | ecosystem: Environmental > Aquatic > Freshwater > Lake > Sediment | place: USA: Wyoming | collected... | reverse complement strand
ACCGGCCGATTGGCCGGGGTACCGCTGGCTTTAGCCTGCCTGAGGGCCTTCCGCCTGGTCCGAATCGTCCGACCTGTCCGGCTGGTCCGACTCTCGACTCCTCGACTCCCCTGGGCCCCGAAGCCTTGGCGAAGGGGACTCGACTCTTCGCTCCCTCCTACCACACCGTCTGCCACGATGGCCCCGTCTTCTACTCCTCCGAGATCGACTGGGAGCACCTGGATCCATGAATGTCCCACGGTCCTACCCGTCCGGCCTGTCTCCGTTCGGCAGGAGCCCTGGGCCCCGTAGCCTTGGCGAAGGGGGCTTGCTCCTGCCCCTCCGGAGCCCCTGCACCCATGAGTACACCTGATCTCACTCTCCGAATCGCCGCCATGACCCTGAAGAACCCGGTGCTCGTTGCCTCGGGCATCTTCGGCTACGGCGATGAGTTCATGGGGCTGGCCGACTACGGTGAGCTGGGGGCGCTCGTCCTCAAGACCGTGACGAAGCATCCGAGACCCGGCAACCCGCCCGCCTCCCGAACCGCCGAAACCCCCGCCGGCATGGTGAACGCGATCGGCATGGAGAATGTCGGGATCGAGGCCTTCCTTCGCGACAAGCTGCCCGTCGCATTGGCCTATGGCACAAATATCGTCGCGAGCATCGCCGGCGATACGCCCGATGATTTCGGCTACTGCGCCGCCTTGCTCGACTCGTCCCAAGTTGCGGCGATTGAGATCAACATCTCCTGCCCCAACGTGAAGCAAGGCGGCATGGCCTTCGGCGTCGATGCGAGTTCCAGCGCCGAGGTCGTATCCACTGTCCGCGCCGCGACGAAGAAGCCCATCATCGCCAAGCTGACCCCGAATGTGACCGAGATCGCCCCCATCGCGCTCGCCTGCGAGGCCGCCGGCGCGGACGCGATCTCGCTCGTCAACACCTTTTCCGCCATGGTCATCGACGTCGAGCGCAGACGGCCCCTCCTGGCCGCGGGGATGGGCGGCCTCTCCGGGCCGGCCATCCGGCCGGCTGCCGTCTATCGGGTCTACCAGGTGGCGAAGGTGGTGAAGGTTCCCGTCATCGGAATGGGTGGCATCTGGAACGCCAACGACGCCCTGGAGTTCATCCTCGCCGGCGCCTCCGCGGTGACCGTCGGCACCGCCCTCTACGCCGACCCAGCCGCCGGCAACCGCGTCCTTGCAGGCATCCGCGAATACTGCCTCCGCCATGACCTCGCCACCCTCACCCCCCTCATCGGCGCCGCCGTCTCGTAGGGGCGCATGGCCATGCGCCCTCGTTGGGCTGAGGGAGGGGCATTCCTGCCCCGACCCATCCGTTGCGTTCCTGTAGGGCAATCTGGGTACCGCAGGCTTTAGCCTGCAACTGGGTACCGCAGGCTTGAGCCTGCAACTGGGTACCGCAAACTCTACCCTGCAACCATCCCCGCGCACCCCCTCGCCGTTCCCCTTTTGGACTGCGGCGCGCAAGCGCCGCTTTCTACGGCCTACTCTCGACTTCCGAGTCTCGGATCTTGGCCGTTCCCCTCTCCAAACTTGGAGAGGGGGCCAGGGGGTGAGGCTGCCGTTCCTCGCCCCCTCCTCCGTCCCCTTCGTGTCTCTGTGGTTCGGCCGTTCCTCCGTTTTCTCCGCGCCTCTGCGACTCAGCGGCTATCCCCACCCCCCTCCCCGCGCGCGGAGAGGGAGCAGGGGGTGAGGTTCCCGCCGCAGGCTTGTCCGCCGCAGGCGGGCGGCCAATCAGTGTTCATCTGCGCTTGCCCGCCATAGCCGCGACGCTCAACGTCGCGCGGAGGCGGGTTCATCGGCGAATGCCTTGGCGTTCGGCCGTTCCCTTCGTGCCTTTCATGCTGCCTTTGTGGTTCGGCCGTGTCCCCCCTCTCTCGCCTCTTCCGCTGTTCCCCCTCCGCCTCTCGACTCCTCGACTTTCGACTCTCGCCTCCTTCATCAACCAAGCGCCTTCTTTGGTCGATCTCTGCCACCATAAAAATACAGCAATTCCCTAGCTATTGCGTGTTTTCTCTTGACTTGAAATGCTATAATGGAGGCAGCGAAGCGGACAGGGTCTCCCGCCTCGCTGAAGCGGGGCAGGAGAGCCTGGTCGATTCGATGTTGCTGCCTCCCCCCCTTGGAAATCGAGACACTTCACGTGCCTTCTGCCCTGCGACGGGAAAGGTTCATCCCAATGACCGAACGCGACGTGATGAAACTGGTCTTCGACGGCAAGCGGCCACCCTATGTGCCGTGGTCGTTCGGGTTCACCCTGCCGGCCCAGGAGAAGTTGGTCCAGCACTTCGGCGACGTGGACCTCGAGCAGGTTCTCGGGAATCACATCGTCGGCCTGGGCGATGACATCGGCTTCTTCGAGGACATCGGCGGCGACTGCGTCCGCGACGGCTTCGGCGTCATCTGGGATCGCAGCATCGACAAGGACATCGGCAACGTGACGGGCATGGTCCTGCCGGAGCCGACGCTTCATGGCTATACGTTCCCGAACCCCGTCGATCCGCGCTTCTTCGCGGACATACCGCGGAAGCTGGCGACGTACCCGGATCGCTTTCGCGTCTACTCGCTCGGATTCTCGCTCTACGAGCGGGCCTGGACGCTGCGCGGGATGGAGAACCTGATGATGGACTTCATCGACCATCCCGACTTCGTCCACCAGTTGCTCGAGGCGATCTCGGAATGGAACATCGCCCAGGTGCAGGAGGCGCTGAAGTACGACATCGACTGCGTCCACTTCGGGGATGATTGGGGCCAGCAGCGTGGGCTTCAGATGGGGCCGCGCATCTGGCACGAATTCATCAAGCCCGTCCTCGCGCCAATGTACCGCGTCGTGCGGGATGCCGGGCGCTACGTCAGCATTCACTCCTGCGGCGATGTCGACGAGCTCTTCGATGATCTCGTCGAGCTTGGGCTGAACTGCTTCAACCCATTCCAGCCCGAGGTCATGGACGTCGACGCGTTGGTCCCGGAGTACCGCGGCCGCCTTGCCTTCTTCGGCGGGCTCTCTACACAGAAGACGCTGCCCTATGGCACGCCTGAGGATGTCCGAAGGGCAACGCAGCACCTGATCGACCTGGGGAGCGACGGCGGATACATCCTCTCACCTGCCCATTCGGTGCCGAAGGATGTGCCGCTCGAGAACATGCTGGCATTCATCGAAACCGCGCAGGCACAACCCGGATACCCCTCGTAGGGCAGGAGCCGGCCTCCTGCTCGTTCGCCTGCCCTTTCTACTCCTGCTCCGCGGGCGCTCCGCCCCTCGAGACCAGCCCATCGCGAACAACGTACGCGTGCAGGTCCGTCGCCATGCGCCACGACTCGCTTCCCCAGCCGCTGGAGTCGTAGACGCAGAGAGAGGTCGTGCCCGTATCCTTCAGCGCCGGCGTGATCCGCTCCTCATACTCCCACCAGCCAGGCAGCGCGTGCCGTCGCCCTGCGTGGGCGAACGCACGGATGCCATTGGGGTTCTCTCCTAAGGCGGCACTCAGCATGGCAATAGTCGCATCGAGCTGCCGCTGCCCGGTGAACTGGGCCCTCGGCAGGTAGATCTTGGAAGGGCAGATCATCACCAGCCTGTCGCGGCCTGCATCCAGGTCACAGGCCGTGCCCATCTGGCGCAGGCAGGACGCAAACGCGATCTGCCACTTGCTCGGCACGCCGCAGACGACTGTCTCCCCATTGCGCAGACCGGCCGCGGTGAAGGAGGCAGTGTCATTGAGGGCTGCACTCTGGGTCGATGGCAGAAGACAGCAGTGGCTTCCGCGCGGGACTCGGAGGTCGGCGATCCCGAGCGGTACCCCTTCACGGAACCGCCGATCATCGGGATCGGTGCACTGCGGGATCGAAACCAGTTGGCGCCGGGGGTAGTACCCATCTCGCCCGTCCTCGAACGCCACGAGCACGAAGAGGCGACCTATTTCCTTGATAGTTCCCGTGGTGCCGGCGGGGATACCCGGGAGCGCTATCGCCGTGCAGACCGTCTCCCCAACCATCATCTACCAATTCCAGGTAACGTCAGAGTTATCGCTCACGGGGCCACCGCTGCGCGGCCGTGTCATGGGCTAGTAGGTACGTACCTTATCTTGTCCCGGTTCCCTTCCTGCTTTCTCCGGGCAATGTCAGAGAACTCGCATAGGCCGTCGATGTGACATTTCGACGACATGCTGGGGCTGTTGTCTCCTCGTGGGACTTCGGGCACCCGAAAGCGCCTTGCATCTCGGCTAGCTGTCGGGTACCGTGCTCCCGCAGTGCCATCAGCGTACGCGACTGACCAGTGGGCTCGAGACGGCCTCCGGACCTTGCCGGAGGCCGTCGGCTATTCTGGGGAAAGAGGGGACGCCGTGGACAGCACAGCGGTGGACGAAGCAAGCCTGGCTCTCGGCCTTACCCGTGACAGAGGCGACGCCCTGATTGCGGTAGCGCAGGCGCAGGATGCGATCAGCCTCCGCCTGCTGCTGGAGCTGCGGCGCCGCCTGAAGGCCACTGCCGAGCGCGAGCTGGCAGTGGGAGCCGATCGGCTGAGGACCTTCCGCAGTGACCTGCACCGGGGCGAAACAGAGCTGCGGCTGTTCAGTGCGGCGCTGAAAGCTCGCAGCCAAGATCTCGCGAAGTCGCTCACCCGCGTCCAGCACAGCCAGGCGCGCGCGAGCCAGACGTGCTCGCGGCTCTCGTCACTGGAGCACGAGCACGAGGATCTATGCATGCAGCTCGATGCGGCCGAACGCGAAGCCGCCGGGCTTCGCCAGTCGGTCCGCGCGACACGACCGACGCGCAACGGCACTCTCGACTCATTGGTGCTGGCGACAGAGGGGCTCGTCAATGACCTCGCCCATGCCGCGCGAGACCAGGGGCAGTTGCGGGCGCGCGGGCAGGACGTGGTCCAGGAAGGCGACGCCCTCGCCGCGCGGGCCCGCGCGCTCCAACTCTGCTTCTCCTCGCTCGGTAAGGCAGTGGCCGCGCTCTGTGATGACATCGAGGGTGTGCTCGACGGATTGCCTGCGCGCCGGCGGCCGGCCGTCGACGGGGTGATTGCGGAGGAGCAGCGCGTTCGGACTGCGTAGACGGCATTTAGAGAGGGGGGAGAGACATGCGATCTGCCGGGATCATCGGTACCGCGTTCAGGTATCTCTGCCTAACCGGGCTTGGGGAACAGAGAGCGCTGCTGCCAGGGGCGGAGGTGAGGGCGCGATGGTGGCTTGCAGTCGGGCGGTGGCTGATGCGCAGTCGGAGGCCGAGTGCTGCCTTGCTCTGCTACCGAAGGGCCACGGCCGGGGATGTGCGCAACCTCGCCGTCTGGCGACATCGGGCGGCCGCGGCAGTCCGGACGGGCCGGCTCGATGAGGCGTGCCTCTGCTACCGGGCGATGCTGAGGCTCGACATGGGCAACCCGAGGGCATACTCGCGAGTGGCGGCCTGCTACATCGCGCTGGGGTCTGGCGCCGCGGCGGTGAAAGTATGCCGGGACGCCATCGCCCGCTTTCCCAATGAGCCGTTTCTCTATCGGCAGCTCGGGCAGATCCTGTTCAGCCGTGGAGAGGTGCACAGCGCCCTGAGAGCGCTCTCGCGCGCAGCCGAGCTGGGCCCGCGCCACTGCGACACCCAGTACTTCGTCGGCCTCGCGCTCCGCCATGCCGGCCGGCGGAGGGAGGCAAGAGAGGTGCTGCGCTATGCCGTCTCGCTTCGCCCCGATGACCCGAAGCTCTACTACGCCCTCGGCCTCTGCTGCGATCCCGAGGGTGACGGCGAGAATCCCGTGAGCCTGCTGCTCTCAGGCCTCGCCGCCGAGGACTTGGCAGCCGACCTCCCGCCAGCCCCTCGCTGGACACATCCGTAGGCGAGACGTTGTGGGAGGGGCATTTGTGCCCCGACCCCTATCGGTGGATCGGGCTTCGCTGCTTTAGCACCGAAGCCCCTCCAGTACCTGTCTCGCGCGCTCGACCTCCGCGTCGATCCTGCCGCGCACCGCATCACACAACTCAACGGCCGCCCCCTCCACCACGGCGACCTGACTCTCGCTGCTCCGCGCTCTCCGCCGCGCCGACAGAGCAAAGAGCACCCCGCCAGCCGCCGCAGCAAGTGCACCCGCGAAAAGCCACGCGACCGCCCCGAGTGTCAGGCTCCCTGGATCGGACATGCTCGGACCCCTCCATCAGTCGATGCCGTGGCTTCAGCGCCAGTTCGTGTGTGGACGCGGCGGGAGTGTCCCCGCAGCTCTACAACCCTCGAACAGGCTCGAACAGGCGCAAATCCTGTGACGCCATCTCAAATCCCCGCCAATCTGTGGAATACTGCCCGACGGTGCTGAACAAGGCACCGGACCAGGAAGGCACGGATTGCCAGAGGCGAATATGGGCGAAAAGGGGGTGAGCGCGTGCGTATGCCTAGCCACGTCCCGCTCTACCCGATGCGGACGGTGGCCAAGCTCACCAATGTCGAGCCACACCGCATCCGCTTCTGGGAAACGCGATACGGCCTCGTCAGGCCGACGCGTGACGAATCGGGACGACGCCTGTTCACCGGACAAGAGGTCGACCGCATCCGCAAGATCGGGCAGTTGGTCGACGGTCACGGCATGAGTCTGGTGGCAATCCGAAGGTTTCTGCGCGAGGAAGTCGCGTAGAGCACAACCGGCCTTCCCGCGTCGTAGCAGAAAGGGGGACTGCTCCCGTGGGATGGAATCTGCTCTCGGACGTCAGTAGCCAGGCCCTGACTGGCGCGCTGGCCGGATCGGCCGCCCGCCACAGGGCGCTCGCGGACAATATCGCAAACGTAGACACGCCCGGCTTCATCCGCCAGGACGTGGAGTTCGAGGAGGCGCTCGGCATCGCCGTTGAGAGGGCGAGGCGAGCGCCTCAGCGCGGCTCCGATCTGCTCGCCCTCGCCAGCTTCGCGCCGCAGCCAGATCGCTCATCTCCCGCGCGCGCCGACGGCAACAACGTCGACATCGATCGCGAGATGGTCGCGATCGCCGAGAACGCGCTCCGTTTCCAGTCAGCGACGGAGGCCTTGGCCGCCAAGGTGCGCGGCCTGCGCTCCGCCATCCGGGGAGCTCGGGGGTAAGGGGGTAACGTATGGATGCCTTCGACATCAGCGCATCAGGGCTTAGCGCCCAACGGGCCCGCCTCGACGTTATCGCGGGCAACATCGCCAACGTCGAAACGACCCGCACACCGGACGGTGGCCCTTACCGTCGCGTCGAGACAGTCTTCGCTTCGAGCGGCGAGCCAGGCGGCGTCGAGGTGATGGGCACGATGATGGACCCGCGGCCGCCGCGGATGGTCTACCAGCCGGGCCATCCCGATGCCGATGCAGAGGGCTTCGTCGCCTACCCGAACGTGAATATCGTCGAGGAGATGGTCGACCTCGTCTCTGCCAAGCGCAGCTACGAGGCCAACGCCGCAGCCTTCGGGGCGGCCAAGTCGATGGCCCAGCGCGCGCTCGATCTCGGGCGCGCGTGAGGCCGCGGGCAGGCTGAAGCCCTCCACACGGCCGGCGGGCAAGCCTGCGGTATCCGGGCGGTCGAAGGCAGGCTAAAGCCTGCGGTACCCGGCGGTGGGGGGCAGGCTAAAGCCTGCGGTACCCACGGCCTGCGGTACCTGCGGACGGTGGGAAGGGAGCCTGAGCCATGAGAGTTGAGGGGATGGGAAGCGCCGGCGCCCCCGCCCGAGCATTCGGGGAGGCAGGCGCGAGCCGTCAGACCGGTTTCGCCGCGGCTCTGAAACAGAGCGTCTCGAGCTTGACTCAGATTCAGGCCGCGGCCGACGTGGCGATGCAATCCGTCGCAACCGGCGATCTGTCACAGCTTCACGCCGCAATGGTGGCGATCCAGAAGGCCAGCCTCGCGCTCGAGCTGGCCATTGCTGTGCGCAACCACGCGGTTGACGGGGTCCAGGAATTGCTTCGGACTCAGTCCTGAGAGTTGGCTGTCAGAGGTGCAGGCAGGCTGGAGCCCTCCACACGGCCGGCGGGCAAGCCTGCGGTATCAGTGGTTGGTGAGGGGTTTGTGGGGTGAGTGAGAGGGGAGGTTCCATAACGGATCTGGGAAGGCTGTGGCGCACGGCCGCGCCTGCCCAGCGGATCGGGATCGGCGCGTTCATCGTCATCTGCGCCGGGCTGCTCGCGGTCGTCAGCGGCCTGGCGAGGAAGCCGAGCTACGGGGTGCTCTACGCGAACCTCGAGCAGGAAGATGCCGCCGCCGTCGTCCAACGCCTACGCGACCTGAAGACTCCGTACCGTGTCACCGGCGCCGGCACGGTCGAGGCGCCCACCGACTCCATCTACGAGCTGCGCCTCGACCTCGCTGCCGATGGCATACCCGCCGGCGGCCAGACGGGCTTCGAGCTCTTCGACCGCACCCGCTTCGGGCTCACTGACTTTGGCGAGCGCCTCAACTTCCAGCGCGCCCTCCAGGGCGAACTCGCCCGGACGATCGCCCATCTCGATGCGGTCGAGCAGGCGCGGGTTCACCTCGCACTCCCGGCCGAACGGCTCTACTCCGACGCGCAGGAGAAGCCGACCGCCTCTGTGGTGCTCAGGCTGAGGGGTGCGCAGGCGCTGAACGGGAGCCAGGTCCGCAGCATCGTCCACCTCGTCTCCGGCGCGGTGGAGGGCCTCAGCCCGGAATCAGTGGCCATCATGGACACACGCGGCAGGCTGCTATCCAGCCCCGACGACTCCGGCGCAGGTGGCATCGGGCTCGGCGCCGCCTCGGATCAGATTCAGCTCCGGCGAGAGTACGAGCACGAGATCGAGGCGGCCGTCCAGTCGATGCTCGATGGCATTATCGGGCCGGGGAAGGCGATGGTCCGCGCCAGCGCCGAGATGAGCTTCGACCGGGTCGAACGGGAGCGCGAGACATACGAGCCGGCCTCCAGCGACACCGGCGTGCTGGCCTCGCGCCAGGAGAACCGCGAGACCTACAGCGGCCTCAGCCAGGCTCCCGCCGCGGGCGTGCCGGGAGTGAGCGCGAACACGGGGACGGCGGCCACGGTGGGGAGCAGGCTGAAGCCCTCCACACGGCCGGCGGGTAAACTTGCGGTACCCGGCGCGGACCAGTATGACCACAGCGAGGTGCAATCCCAGTACCTCGTCTCCCGCCAGCGGGAGACGACGACTCAACCGCCGGGTCAGATCAAGAAGGTCTCGCTCTCGGTGTTCATCGACGAGAAGGCCGATCTGGGCAAGGTCGACGATCTCCGCGGAGCCGTCTCTGCCGCGGCCGGACTGGACTCGAACCGCGGCGACAGTATCGTGATCACGCGCATCCCGTTCACACCGCCGGCGCCTGAGGAGAAGGGCGGCCAGATGTACGCCATCCGGGACTTCTACTTCCGGGTCGGCAGGGACTTTGCCGCCATCGTCCTTGCGGCGCTGTTCCTGCATTTCGTGGGTGGCGCCCTTCGTCGCTCGCGGGGTTCGGACCCTATGCTCCCCGCCCCGACGCCGGCGCCTGTTGCCACCGGACCCACTGCGGCCGCTCCAGCGCCTGCCCCGCAGTTCGATGCGCAGATAGACCCGGACCGCGCCGCGGCCGTGCTGCGAACCTGGCTCTCGGCCGATGAGCAGGCCGGAGACAACGGCAGGACGACTGAGGCCGGGCCACCCTCGAGTGGCTAGCGTGGCGAGATGAGACCGCGCATCATCAAAGCACGAGACCTGACAGAGCCGCTCATCCCGTGGCGTCCCGAGCCTGGGAGGGCAGGTGTCCCGCCTGCGGCCGAGCCGCCGCACTTGCCTCCCGTCGACCATGGCGCGCTGGCGCGAGAGTCGCGCGAGCGCGGCCTTGCCGAGGGCATCTGCACGGCCGAGCAAGCCTATCGCGAGAAGCTCTCCCGCCTCGACGCGATGATGGTGGCCGCTCAGGAAGAGCGCACCGACTTCTTCGACCGGATCGAACCGGAGCTGGTCCGGCTCTCGGTTTCGATTGCGGAGAAGATCATCGGCCAGGAACTCGCAGTGCGCCCCGATGTGGTCGTCGACATCGTGCGGGCTGCGATGAGGCGCCTCCGCGACCGAGAGCAGCTCCGCGTCAGTGTGAACCCGACCGACGTCGAGCAGGTGCGGGCCGCCCGCGACGATCTCATCAGCGCGGTTGACGGTGTGCGGAAGCTGGAGATCACGGAGGACCGCCGCGTCTCGTCCGGCGGCTGCGTGATCGAATCGCAGAACGGCACGCTCGACGCGCGCATCGACACCCAGCTCGACGAGATCACTGCGGCGCTGGAAGGCGCGATGCCTGTCGGGCAGGAGCTCAGCGGCGCCGCGGCGCTGGGCGGCCGTATCGGAGACGATGACAACGACAACCCAGCTTGACCTCAACCGATATCGCCACGCAGTAGAGCGCATCGATGCCATGCGCCTGAACGGCCGCATTGCCCAGGTGGTCGGGGTCATCGTCGAATCGCTCGGCCCGGCCGGCCGGATCGGCGAGATCTGCCACATCCGCACCGGCCGCAATCGCCCGATCATACCTGCGGAGGTCGTCGGCTTCCGAGGCAACCGCGTTCTCCTGATGCCCCTCAGCGGGATGGGCGAGATCGCACACGGCAACGAGGTGATCGCCACGGGCCGGCCGCTGACTATCCGCGTGGGGCCGGAGCTGCTCGGCCGCGTGCTGGATGGTCTGGGCCGGCCACTGGATAGCGGGCCGGTGGTGGTAGCGGGAGACGAGGTGTCCGTGCACCGGTCGCCCCCTCACCCCCTCCGGCGGACGCTGATCCATTCGCCGCTTCCTCTCGGCATCAGGGCGATCGACGCCTTCCTGACCTGTGGGAGGGGCCAACGCATCGGCATCTTCGCCGGAAGCGGCGTCGGCAAGAGCACGCTCCTGGGGATGATCGCGCGCAACTCCACTGCGGATGTGAACGTGATCGGGCTCGTCGGCGAACGCGGGCGCGAGGTGCGCGAGTTCACCGAGCGCAACCTCGGCCCCGAGGGGATGAAGCGCTCGGTGGTTGTCGTCGCCACCTCCGATCAGCCCGCCATTCAGCGGCTCAAGGCCGCCTTCGTCGCCACTGCGGTGGCGGAGCACTTCCGCGACGAGGGCCTGCACGTCCTTCTCACGATGGACTCGGTGACACGCATCGCGTGGGCGCAGCGCGAGGTCGGGCTTGCCATCGGCGAGCCGCCCACCACCCGCGGCTACACGCCCTCAGTCTTCGCTGTCTTGCCCCAGCTCCTAGAGCGCTCCGGAGCAGGAGAGAAGGGGAGCATCACGGGCCTGTACACGGTGCTCGTCGAAGGGGATGACCTCAACGAACCCGTCTCGGACACCGTCAGGGGCATACTCGACGGACACATCGTTCTCACTCGCGCGCTGGCGGAGCGGGCCCACTTCCCCGCTATCGACGTCCTCGCCAGTGTGAGCAGGCTAATGCCACAGATCACCACGGCAGAGCACCGCGCTGCCGCCGACGCGCTGCGAAGGCTAGCCGCCGTCTACCGCTCGGCCGAGGACCTGATCAACATCGGCGCCTACACCGACGGCACGAACCCCGAGATCGACCGCGCCAAGTCGGCGATCGGCGATATCAGAGCATTCCTCAGGCAGTCGGCCGACGAGCGCGGCGACTGGGATGCGACGGTGGCGCGGCTCCAGGACCTCGCGCATAAGGAACGAGTGAGGGAAGGCTAAAGCCCTCCACACGGCCGGCGGGCAAGCCTGCGGTACCCACGGCCTGCGATACCCGGGGGAAAGGTGGCAGCATGAGACTCTTCCGATACCGGCTCGCGGCATTGCTCGACAGAGCGCGGCACCACGAGCACGCGCACCAGATGGAACTGTCGCGGCGGGAGCAGCTCCTGCGCGATGCGGTGCAGCGAATGGACCGTGTCTCCACAGCGATTGAGGATGTCGCCGGTCGCCTGCGATCCATTCACACCGGACACGTTGACATGCACCGGGCGGCAGAGCTGGGCCGGGAGATAGAGCGCCTGCGAGCGCTGCTCGACCATACGCTCCAGCTCCAGCGTGCGATGGAGCGCCAAGTCTCGGATGAGCGCCAACGCCTCCTCGACGCGGCCCGTCACCGAAGGATGTTCGAGATTCATCGCGATACCCTTGCCCTGAGCCATCATCGCGCTGAGCTGGCGGGCGAGACGAAGCAGCTCGATGAGCTCTCCACCATGCGCTTCTCCGCCCGGGCAACGGAGGCGCGGAGAACGCCATGAGGGCCGAATATCTGCGACCGACGAGTGGATGGCGGGCTTTACAAAGCCCGCCCCCAGCGGGCTACCTTCGAGCACAGGCGCGCGTCGCCGCCATCAAGACGCGCTTCCGTGGACTTCGGCCATCCTTCGCCATCGCCCTCGGGTCTGCGAACCCCAGCGCTCCCACGAGCGTGCATGACGCGATCAAGCGCGCGGCCGCCCGCGCCGGCGTCGACTCGAACCTACTGCTGGCAGTGGCGGAGGCAGAGTCCGGCCTTCGGCCCGACGCTGTCTCACCGAAGGGAGCGGTGGGGCTGATGCAGCTCATGCCCTCGACCGCCGGCATTTTCGGCATTCACGATGCGTTCGACCTGGAGCAGAATGCGCGCGGCGGCGCCGCCTACCTGCGGCAGCTCCTCGACCGGTTCGGCGGCGACGTCGGCCTCGCCGTCGCCGCCTACAACGCCGGCCCCGGAGCCGTCGAACGCTATGCGGGTGTGCCGCCATACGGCGAGACCCAGCGCTTCGTCACCCGGGTCCTCTCCCGCCTCTCGGAGCTCGGTGCGCCCGACCTGTAGGCGCGGAGGGCGCTTCGGTTGGGCGGCCGAGCAGGCTAGAGCCCTCCACACGGCCGGCGGGTAAACCTGCGGCACCCAGGCGTCGACGAACTCAAGCCGTCCCCGCTAGATGGCGATAATCATCATCGAGGGCAGGCTGTAGCCCTCCACACGGCCGGCGGGTAAACCGGCGCTACCCAGGCGCCATTGACGCCACACACATGCAGGCAGCTCCCCAGGTCACAACCCCCGGACTCTCCGTTGGGCAGGGGCCCTGGTCGCCTCCGGCGACTGGCTCCGGCACGTTGTCTGTCGTCATCGGCGGCCTGCCGTTGCAGCCAGCGCCGGGTCAGGAGACTGGGTCAGCGTTCTGGACCATCCTCTTGGGAGAACTGACCGCCATGCCGGTGGGGTGCACCCACTCCGAATCCACTTCCGTAGAGCCCCAGACCGGGAACGGTGATCTTGAGGGGACGAATCGTGAGCATCCCGATGCCCGCCCGCCGGTCGCTCCTCATCGCAGCGCCCCAAAGCGGCCGGTCGGGCGGGCTCCAGTAGAGCCGACAGCTCAGCCGGTGACCGCGGTCACAACGGCGCCCGCACTCCTCCTGCTTTCGAGTGCGGACAGCAATCCCGAGGGAGTGGGTGAGGGTGAGCCGCTCCCGGCTGGAGAGGCGTCTCCAGAAGCTCGCGCGTCGACTGCCACCACTGTGCCGAAGGAGGCGCCGCGGAACGCTGCGGTCATCTCTCCGCCTGTCGCAACCGAAGAGGGGAAAGGCGAGAGTCGACAGTCGAGAGTCGAGACGAGCGCGGATAGCCCGAATGCCATCGCCTTGAAACAGCCTCCGCTAGCTCGGGCCGAGGGCCTGACCACCACACCCGATTCGCCCCCGGCCCGGGCACCCACTTCCGCGGCGCCTGCGCCCGCAATGCCGGCCCCAGACAGCGCCGCTGCATCAGGCCAACCGCAGGGCGGCGCGAGCCAAGAGCCCCCGGTTCCTCCTGAGCAGAGAGGCGTCGCCGAAGAGCAGGTCGCATCGCGCCACGATGGTGGCGACGGCGCAGTGCAGCCGTCGGCTCAGCCGGACGCGGACGGCGTGCGATCGCGAAGCGCATTGCCAGCGGCGCCCGCTGCGCCGCCGTTGCCTGAGGAGGTGCGAGTCGTCGTTGCTCTCAGGAGCGGGACCCAAACGCCAGCCGCTATGCCCTCAGGGCCGCACGGCAGCGAGAAGGCCGCGGGCGACCAGCATGCCCGAGCATCAGGGGCGCAGAGGGCTGAAGCGCCCTCCACACGGCCGGCGGGCAAGCCTGTGCAGCCGGCCGCTGAGCCGGTGGCCGAGCCAATCGAATCCGTAGTACGCGCGACAATGACAGCCGCGGCAGGAACGGATACGGACACCCGTGAGCGCGATGCCTCTCAGAGCGACGAGAGACGTGCCGGCACGAAGCTGCGCGTTCCTGACCGGGAGCCGCAGCGCGCGTTCGAGTCGGTCGTCAGGGCTGACGCGCCGGCGTCTGAGGTCGTGAGAACGGATGCGCCTCGGCCCGGCCAGGTGACCCCGGAGGCGCCGGTCACCGTCACTCGCGAGCATCTCGATACGGCTGCGCTCCTTGGGCAGATCGGCGCCGGGGCGCGACGGGCGCTCGAGCTGTCGCGAGTGAGCGTGCAGCTCAATCCGCCAGACCTCGGCACGATCCACATCGCAGTCCAGTCGCGCCAGGGACAGCTCTCAGCCCACTTCCATGCGACCCATCCTGCGGTGGGCGCCTGGCTCGAATCACATGCGGACTCGCTTCGGTCCGAGCTGACCGAAGCTGGATTATCGCTGCAGCATTTCTCGCTGTCCGGCGAGTCGTGGCAGCGGAGCGGCCGATGGCTCCATGAGCCCGCATCTGGCTCGAAGGCCGAGCAGCGGCTGTTGAGGACGCTGGCTCCAATGGCGGAGGCGAGTGAGGAGGAAACGCGGGGTTCACGGAGCCCGCGCTCAACGATCGACTGGCGGGCATAGGGGACGGGACGGATGACTGACGCGACATTGCCAACCGCGCAACTGACGGAGGCGAGTGAGAGGGAAACGCGGGGTTCACGGAGTCCGCACCCAGGCTGACCGCAGGACGCAGGCTTCACGAAGCCTGAGCCCAGCCTCACGGAGCCCGCGCTCAACGCTGGCGGAGGTGAGTGAAGGGGGGAACGCGGGGTTCACGGAGCCCGCACCCAGGCTGACCGCAGGACGTAGGCTTCACGAAGCCTGAGCCCAGCCTCACGGGGCCCGCGGTCAACGCTGGCGGAGGTGAGTGAAGGGGGGACGCGGGGTTCACGGAGCCCGCGCCCAGCCGGAGCCCGGAACGCGGGGTTCACGAACCCCGCGGGCAGGCTGAGCCCAGCCGGAGCCCAGGGGGGACTGGCGGGCATAGGGGAGGGATAGATGATTGCCGCGACATCACCAACCGCCGCAGCCGCGCAGCCGGATCTGTTCACCGGGGCCGGGTCCGCGACGCTGGACCGCGACGCATTTCTCAAGCTGTTTATCACACAGATCCAGCAGCAGGACCCGTTCGAGCCGATGAAGGCCCAGGAGTACGTCGCCCAGCTCGCCACCTTCTCGAACCTCGAGCAGCTCCAGAACGCGAACGTCCAGCTCGCCGTGTTGAACCACGTCCAGGCAGTCTGTCAGGCATTCCTGCTGATCGGCCGCACGATCACAACGAGTGACGGCAGCGTCAGCGGGGCGGTGACGGGCGTCACGTTCGAGGAGGGACAGCCGAAGCTGCTGGTCGGCGAGCAGGTCGTCGATCCGGGCGATGTGGTGAGCGTGTCCTGATCCGGGTGTGCGCGACGGATTCGCCAACAGGGAAGGGGCAGGAAAATGATCTCGATTTTCACCGGCGTGGCCGGTCTTCAGACGTATCAGCGCGCGGTCGATGTGATCGCGAACAACATCGCAAACGTGAATACGGTGGCATTCAAGGCGGCGCGCGTTTCGTTCGCAGAGGCGCTGGCGCAGACACTGCGCGCCGGCAGCGAGAACGGCACCAACCCGATGCAGATCGGCCTCGGCGTGGGGCTATCGAGCATCGAGAACATCATGACCCAGGGGAACCTGAAGTCCACCGGGCGGCCCACTGACGTCGCCATTCTCGGCGACGGGTTCTTCGTGCTGAGCGATGGCAAGGGTCTGTCGTTCACCAGGGACGGTGTCTTCCAGCTCGACGGCCGGAACCGGCTGGTGTCGGCAGGCAACGGCATGCGGCTGCTGGGTTGGCTGGCCGATCCGGCGACGGGCGCAATCGACACCTCTACCGACCTCAGTCCGGCGACGGAGATCTCGATCCCGATCGGGACTCGCCTCTCCGCGCGCCAGACGGCGAACGCTGTCTACCAGGGCAACCTGAATGCGAGCCAAGACCCGGCGGATGTGGTCGACACTCCCTTTACCGTCTACGACTCGCTTGGTGCGCCGCACCAGATCACGCTGACGTTCACCAAGTCTCTGAACCAACCGAATGAATGGACCTGGGCGGTGACGAGCCCGGACGGCGCCTCCGCGGATACCGGGACGATCACATTCACCGAGAACGGCGAGTGCGAAACAGGCAGCATCGATTTCACACTCACGCTTACCACGCCAAACGGGGCGACCGCGGACATCTCGATCAATGCCGACCTGACAGCGATGACGCAGCTCGTGGGCGAAACAAGCGCGCAGTGCATCAGCCAGGACGGCCTGCCGGTGGGCGCCCTGCAGAGCTTCAGCATCGATGAGAAGGGGATCATCACCGGCATCTACAGCAACGGCATGGCGGAAAAGCTCGCCCAGGTCGCGCTCGCCGGATTCACCAACCCTGGCGGCACGTCAAAGCTCGGCGGCAATCTCTACGTGCCGTCGCCGAACTCGGGCAGCCCGATCATCAAGCCGCCGAACGTCGGTGCGAACGGGACGCTGGCCGCCGGCTTCGTGGAGATGTCGAACGTCGATCTGGCGCAGGAGTTCGCGAACCTGATCGTGACCCAGCGGTCGTTCCAGGCGAACTCCCGCGTGGTCACGACGGCCGACGAGATGCTTCAGGACGTGTTGACGCTGAAGCGGTAAGTGAACGGCTGCAGACCACGGATGAACACGGATGGACACAGATATGCGGGCGTTTCACGCCCGCATACTGACTTGCCGAAGAGAATGGCGACGGCTGGTGGGTCGGTGAAAGGACTGCCTAGGTGATCCAGCTTACACGGCTTAATGGAACGCCGGTGATCGTTAATGCGGAGCTGATCAAGTTCGTGGAGGCGACGCCGGACACGGTGATCTCGCTGACGAGCGGCGAGAAGATCATGGTGCGCGAGCCGGTGGAGCTGGTGGCAGAGCGCGTCATGAGCTACCGGCATCGAGTCGGGGAGCCCGTGGAACTCGAGACGGGCTGATGATCGGCACGGCGACCGATGGATCTCACAACGCTCGTCGGACTACTGCTGGCGTGGGGCGCCGTCATCCTCTCGGTGCTGCTGGAGGGCGGCGGGCTCGGCGCGTTTCTCAACCTCCCTGCGGCGCTCATCGTGATCGGTGGGACGCTGGGGGTGACGGTGGTCGGCCTCCCGATGCGGCACGCGGCGGGGGCGGTGGGGGTGCTCATGCGCGCTTTTTTCGGGCGTCGGGTGGAGGCGGTGGAAGTGGCCGAGCTGTTCACCACTCTGATCCGCCGCGCCCGGCGAGAGGGCGTGCTCGCGCTCGAATCCGAGGTCAAGAACATCCCGAACGAGTTCCTGCGCATGGGGCTCCAGCTTGTCATAGATGGCACCTCCCAGGAGCTGCTGAAGGAGATCCTCGACACCGAGATCAAGGCGATGCGAACCAGGCACGCGGTCGGCCAGCAGATCTTCACGAACAGCGGCGGCTTCGCCCCGACCCTGGGCATCATCGGAACCGTGATGGGCCTCGTCAACATGCTCGGGAAGCTCGACAAACCCGATGAAATGGGCCGCAACATCGCCTCCGCCTTCGTCGCCACGCTCTACGGCGTCTCCATCGCCAATCTGCTGTTCCTGCCCATCGCGAACAAGCTCAGAGCAAACAGCGAGGAAGAACAGACCGCCTACGAGTTGGCCATAGAGGGACTGCTTGCATTGCAGGCAGGGGAAAGCCCGCGGGTCGCCGCCGCGCGCATGCGCTCGTATCTCTCGCCCCGCTCCAAGCAGGCGCTCGAGTTGGCCGGCGGCGTCGAGCGATGAGCGACGGGCACGACAGCGGGGGCGGCCTGCGCTGGCTGCTGACATACGCCGACATGATCACGCTGCTGATGGCGTTCTTCATCATGATGTACTCGATGTCAGTGCTCAACGTGGACAAGTTCCAGCAGGCAGCGGCCAGCCTCCGCTCGCAGTTCGGGCCGAAGAAGAGTGAGGCGGCGTCGCCAGGCGGGAAAGCCCACTTCCAGCGGGCGAGCATTGCGCCGATGGGAGAGGCGAGCCTGGAGGACGATCTTCAGTCCGTCAAGGATCAGCTCGAGGAGTACATCAAGGAAAACCAGCTCGAGGATCTGATCCGCACGAGCAGCCAGACGCGGGGTCTCGTCATCACCCTGGTAAGCGATAATCTGCTTTTCCCAGTCGGTGAGGCGAGCTTGAGGGCCCCCGCGCTCTCGATACTGGACAGGATCGCGAAACTGCTCGGCACCATCCCCAACCCGGTGGAGATCGAGGGCCACACCTGCAACCTGCCGATCAGCACGGCGCAGTATCCCTCGAACTGGGAGCTGTCCGCCGCCCGCGCCTGCACCGTCGCCAGGTATCTCGCCGAGCAGTGGCACATCGAGCCGAGACGCCTGGCCGCGACGGGCTACGCGGACAGCCGGCCCGTTGTGCCGAACACCACCGAGGACGGCCGCGCGCGGAACCGGCGAGTGGAGGTCGTCATCCTCGCCACCGCTCCACCTGCTGAGGGAGCGCCCGACGTGGGGAAGGGAACAGACGGCGGCGCTGCTCCTCCGCCTTTGGCGGAGTCGCATGGCCGCCCTACAACAACGGCGGCGGCCGGCGATGGCGAAGGGTAAGGGCGGCCGGCGGCTGCGAATCCTGCCGGTTCTCATCGCGCTGCTCGCCGCTGGGGGCGGCGCGACGTACTTCCTCGTTCTAAGAAAGCCGCACAAGTCGGCCCCGCCTGAGGAGTCGTACACCATTGCGCTCGCCGACCTCAGCGTCAACCTGGCCGACACGAAGCGCCCGCACTATCTAACCACTTCCGTGAGCATCGTCGTCAAGGGCCTGAAGCCGCAGCCAGTCGTCGAGGAGCGCGACGCGCAGATTCGCGACGCCGTGATCATGGTCACGACCCAGCACACCTACGCCGACCTTCTCTCCGTCGAGGGCAAGGAGAAGCTGAAGACCGACATCGCCGCGGCAGTCGACGGCGTGCTGGCGGAGGAGAAGCTGAAGGTGGACGAGGTGTTGCTGACGGGGTTTTTGATGGAGTAGCCGCAGGAGGGTGGTAGAGGCGCACAGCGGTGCGCCCCTACGATTGCGGCGTGCGTTCGTGCCCCGCGGCTAAAGCGCCACACCGCTCCTGCCGAATTCACAGTGGGAGGGGTCCCAACGATGATACGTGGCCTCTATGCAGCGGCCGATGGTTTGCTCGTGCAGGCCGCCCGCACCGATGTGATCGCCGGCAACCTCGCGGGGATGAGTGTGCCGGGGTTCAAGCGCGATGTGCCCACCGTGACCGCGTTCACGCGCGCGCTGGAGTACACGGCATCGCAAGGAGCGGCAGGGGCGCCGGGCGGAGCGCGGCTGCTCGTGCCATCGTCTGTGACCGATCTCCAGCCAGGCGCCCAGCGACACACCGGCGCGAGGTTCGATGTCGCGCTCGAGGGGCCGGGCTTCCTCTGTGTGCAGACCCCGCACGGCGTGGCGTACACACGCAGCGGCGCGCTGCGGCTCGACACCCGCCATCAGCTCGTCACGGCCAACGGAGACCCGGTGCTCGGCCAGACCGGTCCGATCACGATCAGTGGGAACAGTGTCGAGATCCGGGAGAACGGCGATGTGATGGTCGACGGCGCGCTCGCCGACCGCATCAAGATGGTGGACTTCCCGCCGGGCACTCCGCTCCAGAAGATAGGCAATGGCTTGCTCGTCGCCGACGCAAGCGCGGCGATACCGTCGCCGAGCGCGCGAGTGCGCCAGGGCTACCTGGAAGCAGCGAACGTGGAGGCGGTGACGGAGATGGCGGCGATGATCTCGACGCTGCGCGCGTTCGAGGCGAGCCAGCGCGCGTTCCAGGCGACGGACGAGACGCTGGATAAGGCGATCAACGAGGTCGGGAGGGTGTAGGGGGAGGAACGACGAGTCATCCACAGATGAACGCAGATGGACGCAGATGGTGAACCGCTGAGACGGTGAGGCGCGGAGAACGGCTGGAGGGGACGGGAGGGGATTGCCCTGCTTCGCTCGCAACGGCGAGCTGCGCAGGGCAAGCTCTGGAGGGGAGAACGCAGGCGAGTCATCCACAGATGAACCCGCCTGAGGCGGGCAAGCGCCGATGGACACGGATTGGCCGCCTGCGGCGGGAACGGCGAACGGCAGAGAGTCGAGGGTCGGGAGTTGGCAAGGGGGGTTGGAGCATGATGCGGAGTTTGTGGTCAGCCGCCACCGGCATGACCGCCCAGCAGACGAACATCGATGTGATCGCGAACAATCTCGCCAACGTGAACACCGTTGGCTTCAAGGCGAGCCGCGCCGATTTCCAGGACCTCGTCTATCAGACGTTCAGCGAGCCGGGCGCGGCCGCCACCGAGGGGACGCAGGTACCGACCGGCGTGCAGGTCGGCCTCGGCACCCGCTATGCGGCGATCCAGCGAATCTACACGCCCGGCGTGCTTCGCCAGAGCGGGAACACGCTCGACCTCGCGGTCGAGGGCGACGGCTTCTTCCAGATCACAATGCCTGACGGCCGCACCGCGTATACACGCGACGGCGCCTTCAAGCTCGACGGGCAGGGGCGGATGGTGAACTCGGACGGGCATCCGCTGAGCCCGGAGATCACGATCCCGCCGGATGCGACCCACGTGAACATCGGCGCGGATGGCACAGTGAGCATAAGCGTCGCAGGTCAGAACGATTCACAGCAACTGGGGCAGATCACGCTAAGCAAGTTCCTGAACCCGGCCGGGCTGAACAGCTTGGGCCGCAACCTGCTTCTGCCCACCGCGGCATCGGGCGATCCGGTCACAGGCACACCGGGGACCGAGGGGATAGGCACGCTCGCCCAGGGGTTCATCGAGCTGTCGAACGTGAGCATCATCGAAGAGATGGTGAATATGATCGTGGCGCAGCGCGCCTATGAGGTGAATTCGAAGGCCATCCAGGTTGCCGACGAGATGCTGGCGATGGCGAACACACTGCACAGGTAAAGCTCTCACGTCGCGGGGTTCACGAACCCCGCGCCCAGCGCCGACGAGATGTTGGCGATGGCGAACACACTGCATAGATAGCGGTGAGATGGCAGGAGCTTCCGCTCCTGCCCAACAGGGTGGGGAGATGGGAGGAGCGGCTAAGTCGGCGGAGCCGACCGCCGTGGCGGCCCAAAAGGCCTAGCCACTTCCGCTCCCGCCCAACAGGGTGGGTGATGAAGCGATTGGTTGCTGTGATTGCGATGGCCGGAGCTCTGTTGTCAGGAGCGGCCGCCTCCGCGGCGGTCGGGCCGCATTCGGTTGACGTGGTCGGTGCGAGCGTCACGGTGCGAGAGCTTCTGGCGCCGGAGATGAAGGTCGATGCTGCCGACCTCGCGCTCGACACGGTGATCGTCAACGGCCTACGGGTAGGCGAGCGGCGCGTCCTCACACCCGCGGAGATTGTGCTGCGCCTGCGCGAGCAGGGAATCGACCCCGAGGCCCACGGCTGGGCGTGGACTCGCTCGGTCGTGATCACGCGCAGGTCACGGGCTATCTCGTCGGCACAGCTCGTAGCCGAAGGCGAGGCGGCCATCCGCCGTGAGCTGCACCTGCAGCCAGGCGATGAGGCGGTGATCACGGCGGTGGCGGAGCCACGGCCCCTGCTGGGGCCTGTGGGCGAGGTTGGCTTCACGACGACACTACGGCGGTCGGCGCTGCCAGGGGGGCTGTGGACGGCGACGGTGGCGGTGAACTCGAGTGGTGTGACGCCGTCTGTTGGGTCGGGGCAGGCTGAAGCCCTCCACACGGCCGGCGGGCAAGCCTGCGGTACCCAGACCCAGACGGGGCAGGCGGAAGGCTGCGGTACCCGGTCGGGGCAGGCTAAAGCCTGCGGTACCCGGTCGGGGCAGGGTGAAGCCTGCGGCAGCCAGTTGGGGCAGGCGGAAGGCTGCGGTACCCGGTCGGATGGAGCGGTGATCGCGGAGTGTGTGATCCGCTACCGCGTGCGCGTCGTCGGCGATGTGCTCGTGACTCGCCGGCCGATGGCTCGCCATGAGGGGCTCGACACATCGAACGTAGCGGCCGAGCGGTGTGAGATCACTGGACTGCGGGGGGAGCCGATTCGCACTGCTCAGTCCGTCACGGGCATGCGCGCTGCCCGCGGGGTGGGTCCGGCCACGGTCGTGACGACTGAATGGCTCGAGGAAGCGCCTGCCGTGCATAAAGGCGATAGCTTGCTTGTAGTCTCGCGGGTCGGCCCGGTCATCGCGCGGTCGCCGGTCACAGCGCTTGCCGACGGACGGGTAGGGGAGGTGATCGCGGCGCGGGTGGGAGGCGATGGCTCCAAGCTGCTCGTGAAGGTTTCGGGCGCGGGGCAAGGGGAGGTGATGGTTTCGCCATGAACAGACGGAGTAGGCGATGGTGCGCCGGGGACGCAGGCTTCACGAAGCCTGAGCCCAGTATGAGCCCAAGGGGGGCCGGATGAACACGCGAACGACGCTGGTCACTTGTTGTGTGGTGGCTGCGCTTGCGGCGATGTCTGTCGCGGCTTGCGCGGATTCGCTGTGGACTGAACGCGCTCGCCCTCTGGTCGCCGATCGCAGAGCGGCCAAGGTGGGTGATATCCTGACGATCCTGGTTGTCGAGCGGTCGGCGGCATCGCACCAGGCCTCGCACGACACTGACAAGAAGCTCGATGCGGGCGGCGGGCCCGGGGTGGGCATGCTCAGCTTCTTCCCATCGCTCTCGCTTCAGACGGAGCGCGCCACCTCGGGGAAGGGATCGACGGCGCAGTCGACGCAGTTCGTCGACCAGCTCTCGGGCACGATCACAGGCGTGACGCCGGAGGGGCTGCTGCGGGTCGAGGCGACCCGGCAGGTGAAGCTCAACCGCGATGAGCTGAAGCTGACCGTGACCGGCACCGTGCGCCCCGATGACGTGAGCCCCGAGAACACGGTGGTCTCGACGCAGATCGCCAACTGCCAGATCGCGTGGACCGGGCAGGGGCCGATCCCAGACAAGCAGCGGCCTGGCCTGATCTCGGCGCTGCTGTCACTGCTGTGGTGAGGCAGGATGGCGGGAGCCCGCCCCTCGACTTCGCTCGGGACAGGCAGAGGGGCTCCCCTGTGGTGAGGCGCGGGATGGCGGGAGCCCGCAGAGGGGCTCCCCTACGGCGTCACAGGAGATAGCGATGCGAATGAGGCGCGCCCTGCTGGTGGTCATGATAGCGGGCCTTACCGCGGGGAGCATGTGGCCGGCGGCCGGCGACACGGTCAGGATCAGGGACGTCACCCGGCCGCTCGGGGCGCGGCACAACCAGCTCCTCGGATATGGCCTCGTGGTGGGGCTCGACGGCACCGGGGATTCGGCCCAGGTCGCCTTCACGAACCAGGCAGTGCGCAATCTGGTGACGCGGTTCGGCATCAATACCGGCGCCGATTCGCGCACGAAGACCAAGAACGCGGCCACGGTTGTGCTGACGGCGGACCTGCCGCCGTTCGTGAGATCGGGTGATCGGATCGATGTCACGGTCTCATCGCTCGGCGATGCCCGATCGCTCCAGGGAGGGGTGCTGCTGCAGACCCCGCTTCAGGGAGCCGACGGCCGCGTCTACGCGGTAGCGCAAGGGCCCGTCTCGATCGGAGGCTTTGCGGCATCGGGCGCGGGCGCCCAGGTCGCAAAGAACCACCCGACCGTTGGGCGGATCTCAGGCGGCGCGCTCGTCGAGGGCGAGGTGCCGATGAAGCTTGCCGAGGCGGGCGTGCTGGTGCTGTCGTTGTCGGAGCCTGACTACGCGACCGCGGTGGCGGTGGCGCGGGCGATCAGCGAGGGCATCGCCGGCGCTTCCGCGACTGCCGTGGACAGTGCGACAGTCAGCGTGAAGGCGCCGGAGGCGTTCGGGACCAGGCCGGTCGAGCTGCTGGCGGCGATCGGCGAGCTGCTGGTTCCCGTCGACGCGCCGGCGCGAGTGGTCGTGAACGAGCGTACGGGCACGATCGTCGTGGGCGGCCCCGTGACGATTGCTCCGGTCGCCGTCGCCCATGGGAACCTGACCGTTGAGATTGCGACGACCGCCACCGTCTCCCAGCCGCCGCCGCTGTCCCAGGGCACGACCCAGGTCGTGCCGGCGACGACGATCAGCGCGAAGGAGGAGCAGGCCGCCATCGTGCCGATGCGGGCAGCCACGGTCGACGATCTCGTGAAGGCGCTCAACGCGCTTCACGCCACCCCGCGCGACCTTATCGCGATCCTTCAGGCGCTCAAGGAAGCGGGCGCGCTGCACGCGACGCTGGAGGTGCTGTGATGCTCAGGGGGGTATCGGACAGCAGCGATTGGGGCAGGAGCAAGCTCCTGCCGAACGGAGACAGCAGCGATTGGGGCAGGAGCAAGCTCCTGCCGAACGGAGAACCCATCCGGCGGGGATGCGGCTCCGCCGACATCCCCGCCCTACAGGGGGCCTGTCAGGACTTCGAGGGGTTGTTCCTTTCGATGCTGTTCCGGGCGATGAAATCGACTGTGCCCAAGGACGCCCTGTTGTCGGGAGGCACCGCAGGGGAGCTGTTCGAGTCCATGTGGGCTGATCAGGTGGGCTCGCTCTCCGCGCGATCAAGCCCGCTCAGGATCGCCGACATGGTCTTCTCTGCGTTGGGCAAGGATTCACACGGATAACGCCGGCGCGGCCTAAAGCCCCGGCTCGATGCTGCCGAAAACAGGACTGAAGGCCAGACGTGTCCGCGTACGGCCTTTGGCGGAGGGATGACATGAGGATCAGCAACGAGCACATCAGCCGGTTGATCGGCGCACGGGTGGAGCGCGTCTTCGGCCCGGGCAAGCAGACCCCCGCGGATGGTGTCATCGGCACGAGCGCGGACGGCGCCGTCTTCTCGACGCGGTCCGAGGACGTGCGCGCTGGCATGGCAGCGGCGCGCGCCGCCACCAGCTCCGACGAGGCGCGGCTCGCCGCGCTCCAGGCACAGGTGCGGAGCGGGCAGTACCGGCCGCCGGCGGAGGCGGTCGCCGAGAGTGTTCTGCGCGACTTGGGAAAGTAGACCTCTGTGGCTGACAGTAGGGGGGGCAGGTGGACGACATATCTGGAGCGACAGCGGGCTCTGCTTGAGAACATGCTCGCGCTCACACGCGAGCAGCGCCGCTATCTCATCGAGGGCGATGTGCGAGGGCTCGAGGAGACAAACGGCCTGCTCGGCGCGCTGCTGGCGTCGAGCGAGGCGCTTCGCGAGCGCCTTCCGGAGCCAACCGGGCCCGCCGATCACAGGACGCTCGCGGACCTGCGCGAGCTGGCGGTGGAGCTTCAGCGGGAGAGCCGGGTGAACTACGTGTTGGCGTGCCGCGGCGCGGAGTTCGCCCAGCACACGCTCGCGCTGATCCACGAGGCAACGGAGGGCGAGACGACTGTCACCGCCGGGGCCCGCCGACGCGACGGTCTGCGCCTGATCGATCGGCCCGCCTAGAGGGGGATACATTGCCGGGGTTGTTTGGCGTAATCAACATCGGCCTCAGCGCGCTGTTCGCGCACCGGGACGCGCTCAGCGTCAGGGCGCAGAACATCGCCAACGCAGATACGCCGGGGTACCACCGCCAGGAGGTAATCCTCGGACCGACACCTCCGGTGCCTCCGGCAGGAACCGCCGAGGAGATCATCGGCGGGCAGTTCGGCACCGGCGTAAACGTCGTGGACGTGTACCGGGCGCAGGAGAGCTTCCTCAGTATCCAAGCGCGGACCTGCCAGGGCTCTCTTGGCCGGTTCCGATCATCCGCAGAGGTGCTCCGGCAAGTCGAATCGGTGCTGTCACCGGGCCCGGGTGAGGACATCAGCGCCGCGCTCGACAAGTTCTGGGACGCGTGGGAGAGCGTGGCGAACAAGCCGGAGAACCTCGGACTGAGGTACGTGCTGCGCGACGCGGGAGTGGCGCTGGCGGAGACGTTCCGCGACGAAGTGGCGCGCATCAACTCCATCAGGTTGACCCTGGATGATGGGATCGGGGCGCGGGTCACAGATGTCAACACCATCGCCGCCCAGGTCGCCGAGTACAGCCGTCAGATCAGCGTCGCCCAGGCCGAGGGACGATCCCCCAACGACCTGCTGGACAGCCGCGACGTGCTGCTCGATAAGCTCGCCACGCTGACCGGCTCGATGCCGGTGAGCAGCGAAGGCGGGCTGCTGATCGTCTACCTCGACGGGCGCCCGCTCGTGCAGGGAGCAACCGCCTATCCGCTATCCATCGGTACCGGCGCGGGCGGGGTGGAGATCCGCAGCGGCTACGATGGCGCGACGGTCAACGTCCAGAAGGGCGAGATCGGGGGGCTGGTCTACGGGCGCGATGTGGCGATCCCGAAGTATCTCGGGGAGATGAACGCGCTCGCCAGCTCCCTGGTCGCGGAGGTGAACACTCTCCACCAGAGCGGTTTCGGTCTGGATGGAGCGACGGCGCGCGATTTCTTTTCGGCCGGCTCCACGGCCGGCGACATCGCGGTTGACCCGGCGGTGCTGGCCGATGTGCGGGCGATAGCGGCCGGCGAGACGGACGCACCGGGCGACGGGGTGATCGGGCTCCAGATCGCGAATCTGCGGACGACTCCGGTCATCAACAACCGCAGCCTGGACGAGTACGCCCAGGCGCTTCTCGGCATGGTCGGCACGGACGTCCAAACGAGCGAGGATGGCGCGAAGACCCAGCAGTCGGCGCTCGACCAGATCCAGCAGTTGGAGCAGTCCGTCTCGGGCGTTTCGATCGACGAGGAGCTAACGTACCTGACGCTGTCTCAGCGCGCCTACGAGGCTGCCGCGCGCGTGGTGAGTGCAGCAGACGAGATGATCAAGACGATCATCGAGCAGTTCGGTGTGAGCTAGGGGGATCACTGAAGTGCGCATCTCCGACTCAATGATCGCGGCAAGCATCGTCGCTCAGATAGGCAGGGCGAGCACCCGTCTCTTTCAGCTCCAGCACCAGGTGGCCTCCGGGCTTGCCTTCACGCGCCCATCGGAAAACCCGTCCGGCGCGCTGCGAGCGGCCGCGCTGCGAGCCAACATCAGCGAGCTGACTCGCTACCAGGCCAACTGCGACCAGGCGGCCACGCCGCTCCGTCTGATCGAGGTCGTTCTCGGCGACATCGGCAACGCGCTGAGCCAGGCGCGGGAGGCGGCGCTGGCGATGTCACCCTTCGATTCGGCCGGCAACCAGGCGCTTGCAGGTCAGGTGAACCAGATCGCCAGGCGGATCGTGGGGGATGCCAACGCCGACAGCGAGGGCCGCTACCTGTTCAGCGGCAACGAGGTGCTCACTCCGCCGGTGGTCGAGAATCCTCTCGGCATCCCGCCGTACATATACCAGGGGGACGACGGACAGTCGATCGTCCAGTTGAGTCGGACGATCAAGCTCGTCACGAACGTCAGCGCGGCCGATGTGCTCAACCTGGGCGGCGCGACTGACCCGGCACGTGACGACGCCCTCGAAACGCTCCGCAAGGTGGAGGCGGCGCTGCGCGCGGGAGACGCCGAGCAGATCCAGGACGGCCTGCAGGACATCCAGTGGCACATGGACCGCGCCCTCGCACTGAGAGCCGAAACCGGCACGCGGATGCAGCAGGTGGAGCTGGCGAAGGGCCGGCTCAATGATGGCGTGCCCGCGCTCCGCAGCCTGCTCAGCGGAGTCCAAGACGTCGATCTCGCCCAGGCCATGATCGGCCTGAGGAGCCAGGAGATCTCGTATCAAGCGGCGGCGGCGGCCGCGACCAGTCTTCATCGTGCCAGTCTGTTGGATTACTTCTAGGGGGGACGCGTGAGAGGCTGCATGCGGGTCGCTACGGCATTTGGCGAGGTGGACATTCCCGACGAGGTCGTGCTCCACTTCCCGGCCGGCATCTATGGCTTTCCTCAGCTGCGGCGCGGCTGCTTGCTGCCCTATGGCGCGACCAGCGGACTGCGCTGGCTCCAGTCGCTGGATGAGCCGTCGCTGGTGTTTCTCACCGTGGAGCCGTACCTCGTCTTTCCGGGATATGAGGCCGATCTTCCCGAGTACGACGCGGAAGCGCTGGAGCTGACAGCGCCCTCGGAGGCGGCGATCGTGACCCTCGTGACGATCTCGGCGGAGTCCGAGGCGGTGACCACGAACCTGCTCGCTCCCATCGTCATCAACACGCGGACCCGCTGCGCGCGACAGATCGTGCTGGACAGCGACTGCTATCTTACCAGGCATCTCATTGGCGGCGAGATCAAGGATGACTTCCATGCTGGTCTTAGCGCGGAAGATTGGTGAGCGCATCCTGATTGGGGAGGAGGTGGAGGTCACGATCATCTCGGTTCGCGGCGATCAGGTGCGCATCGGCATCGCTGCGCCGGCCGAGGTGAACATCTGCCGCGCCGAGCTGGCCCACCAGGTCCGCTGCGAGAACGCGGCGGCTGCGAGGGGCGCGTGGGCGGTGCGGGAGGCAGCATCGGCGGCGCTCAAGCCCGCTCGCGATGCTGCCGATAATGACACCAGAGTCCACGCACCGCGCAGCGTTCGCGCGATCCGAGAAAGGAGGCGTGCCCGGCAGTAACCACCATAGGCGACTCACCGCCAGCGACCTGCCCGCGCGCTGGCGTCTCACGTGACGAGCGGGCGTCCCGATCCCACACGGCATGAAGCCGAGCCCGGCCCCCAACTCCCGGGCGTTGATCAAGGAGGAATCGTTCGATGGGACTTCGCATCAACCTCAACACTGCGGCGTTGAACGCCCACCGTTGGTTGGGTGTCAACGACGCATCCCTCGGCAAGTCGATTGAGAACCTCTCATCCGGTTACCGCATCAACGTCGCAGCCGACGACCCGGCTGGTCTGGTCATCTCCGAGGGGCTGCGCGCGCAGGCGCAAGGCCTCCAGCAGGCGATGACGAACACCTCCCTCGCCGTCAACCTGATCAAGACCAGTGAAGCGGCGATGCAGGAAATCCACAACATCCTGCGGCAGATGCGCGACCTGGCGGTCCACGCCGCCAACGCAGGCGCGAATGAGAATGCGGCGATCCAAGCCGATCAAGCTCAGATCCAGTCGGCGATAGGATCCCTCGACCGCATCTCCGCACAGACCCAGTTCGGCAGCAAGAAACTGCTCGACGGCAGTGCCGGCATCATGGGTCAAATCACTAGCACCACCGGAACGGCCGCCGGCGCATTCGTCTCCGGCACCTCCGAGACGACTGCCGACGACTACACGATCACCATTGACCAGGCGGCGACTCGCACCGATCTCGTCGGCAGCGCCGTGGTAGACCCGACATACGTCGCAGGTGTGCTTAAGCTCAACGGCGTCAGCATCGACATCGCCACTGACAGCACCGCCGCCCAGGTCGCCGCGGCGATCAACGGCAAGACCGCTCAGAGCGGGGTAAGCGCAACCGAGACGGGTGGCGTGCTCACTCTGGTACAGACTCACTTCGGCTCGGCCTACAACATAGACACCACCGGCAGCACCGTGGATCTGACCGTGGCCGGGCTCTCCCTCGCTGCCGGCACGCTGACGCAGGGCGTGAACGTGCAGGCCCACACCAACGAATACGCCGGCGCGGTGGAAGGCCAAGGACAGCTGTGGACGAGCACCGGTGGCTATGACAGCTCGGGCCTGACCATGCTGATCACGGCCGGCGCCGCCGCGGACACCATGACGGTCTCGGTGACGGCCGGCACCCTCACCTTCCAGATCGGCGCGAACGCCGGCCAGACGGTCTCGGCGGCATTGCAGAGCACCGCCACCACACTGCTGGGCGTCGGCGCAACGGGCCTCAGCGCCGGTGGCGCGACGGACGTATCGCAGATTGACGTCACCACCCAGACCGGTGCGAACGACGCCATCTTGCTGCTGGATCAGGCGATCTCCCAGATCTCCACGCAGCGAGCCGCTCTCGGTTCGTTGCAGCGCAACGTGCTGCAGAGCGCGTTGAACTCGCTGGGAGTTTCCCGGGAGAACGTGTTGGCGTCCGAGAGCAGCATTCGGGATACTGATATGGCGGCCGAAATGGTCTCCTTCGCCAAGTATAACATCCTGCTGCAGGCCGGCGGCGCGATGCTCACCCAGGCCAACCAAGCGCCGCAAGTCATCTTGCAGATGCTGCGGTAAGCTCCTCCGGTGCTACTCTGCGAAGTAGCGAAGGCACTTCGCTACGAAGCACGAGCTGGTATTGTAGTCAGGGAGTGGTCCGCCTCTGGCGGACCCTCCCTCTCCCCAAGCGGAAAGGGTGAGTGAGCATGGAGCCCCTGGAACCCCTCCCTTCCCAACAACCGGTGCCCCCCACGCCGGTGCCAGCTCGCTTGCCCGCTGCCGGCCGGAACGCCACTAGCCCGGCCACCTCCGGCCGGCAGCCCGCCACGGGGCCGGCGCGCAAGCCCGAAGGGGCGCCGGTCAGGCCGCTCCAAGCCAGCTTCCGCTTTGAGGAGCTGGCGCGGCAGGTCGTCATCACACTCGTGGACACGAGAACGAACGAAGTGGTTCAGCAGATACCGCCAGAGAAGGTGCTGAAGCTCATCTCCTATTTCCAGCAGAGGGCCGCGTCCGCGGCCGACAACAAGGCGTGAGGGGGGCGGACCAATGGCGGCCACATCATCCATCGGCGGGCTGATTTCCGGCCTCGACACCAACTCGATTCTGGATCAGTTGAAGCAAGCCGCCGAGGCGCCTATCAACAACCTGCAATCGCGCAAAGACGCTCTCAATCAGCAATCCGTCGCATGGTCGCAGTTCGAGGGTTTGCTGCTGAGCTTCCGGTCGCTCGCCTCCCAGCTCGGAACACCAGGCGGTGTCAGCGCATGGAGCACCAGCTCGGGCCGGCCGGACCTGGCGACGGCTGCGGCCGGCGCGGGAGCAGCGCCCGGCGCCTACACCTTCACAGTCGAGGCGCTTGCACAGACCCACCAACTCGCCAGCCAGGGCTACGCAGACGTGAACCAGACCGAGGTCGGATCGGGAACGGTCTCGATCGCTGTCGGCGACAGTGACCCAGTGGTGGTCGCAGTTGACGGCTTCACTCTGTCGGAGCTGCGGGATGCCATCAACAACGCGGGCACAGGCGTATCGGCGGCCATCATCAACGATGGGAGTGATCTATCGCCCTATCGCCTCGTCTTGACTTCCTCGCAGAGCGGCATGGACGGCGAGATGGACGTTGACATCGCGCTCTCGGGCGGCACGATGCCGGTCCTTTCAGAGATCCAGGCCGCTCAGGATGCCGAGATACATCTCGGGTCGGGGGCCGGGGCTATCACGGTCACCAGCAGCTCCAACACGATCTCGGGTGTTGTGCCGGGCGTCACCATGAACCTTCTTTCCGCCGCGCCGGGCACACCGGTGATAGTGACCGTCTCGGCCGACACGAACGCCATCCGGTCGCGCATCGAGGATTTCGTCACGTCTTACAACCAGATCGCCGACTTCTTCGCCCAGCAGTTCAACTACGACGCGCAGACCGGACAGACGGGCACGCTCTTTGGCAATTACGAGCTTGAGAGCCTTCAACAGAATCTCGCCGCCGGCCTGACGAACCCGTCATTGGGGCCACCGGCGATCTGCGCGCGCTCTCTCGGCTCGGTATTCGCTACGACTCCTCCGGCAAGCTCACCATTGACTCCGCCGTGCTCGCCTCCGCCCTTCGAGACCACCTCAATGACGTGGTCGGCGTTTTCGCCGCCACAGCCAAACCCACCAACGCCCACGTCTCCTATCTCACCGCCACCGCTGACACGAAGCCATCGGGCGCGGTCGGCTATGAGGTAAACATCACCCAGGCCGCCACTCGCTCCCGCCTGAGCGCGGGTGTCGCCCAGACAGATCCCCTCGCCGTAACTGAGACCCTCACCATCAACGGCGTCGTCATCACCCTCTCCGCCGGCATGACCCAGAGCCAGGTTGTTGCCGAGATCAACACCCACACCAGCCAGACAGGCATCACCGCCTCCGCCACCGGCGCCGACGGCCAAGGGTCCGGCAACTACCTCACGCTTACCAGAAGCAGCTACGGATCGCCGTTCCACCTCGCCGCCGCCTCAACCGTCTCCAACCAGGGCGGGAATGCCGCCACCGGCATCGGCACGGTCCAGGTCAGCGACACCGAGGCCGCGGGCGAGTCCGGAACCGGCACTGGCACCTCCGGGCTCGACGTTGCCGGCACCATCGGCGGGCGCGCCTGTACGGGGTCGGGCCAGCGTCTCACCGCCTCTGAAGGAGACCCCAAGGGCCTCTCCCTGCTCGTCACCGCCTCCTCCCCGGGCGGGTACGGATCGCTCGTCTATACAGTCGGCGCGGCCGCGGCCGCCTTCCGCGTCAGCCTCTCCGCCACCGACAGCCAGAACGGCACTGTCGCCCGCGCCCAGAGTTACCTGACCGACTCCGCCAACGACATTGACACCGAGATCACCCGTCTGCGCGGGGTCGTAGACCAGGAGCAGGGGCGCCTGAGGGCCAGCTTCACCGCCATGGAGAGCGCGCTGGCGCATTTCCAGAGCCAGAGCCAGTTCCTTGCAAACCAGATTGCTCAGATCAAGGCCAACGCGTGATGCTGAGGCGCGGGCCGGGCGTCGCCCTGGGGTTCCCCCCGTTGAGTTCCGCCACTAGCCCCATTGAGTATTGCCCCGGGGCGGCGTCGGCCCATACACCATGAGCCACCAGCGAAGCCTCGCAAAGTACCAGGAAAGCCAGATCCTGACCGCAAGCCGCGAGCAGCTCTTGCTGCTCACCTACGACGGCCTGGTCAGGTTTCTCGCTCGCGCGGAGCGGGGCATACGCGAACACGACTACGCTGAGAAGCACATCGGGCTCACCCGCGCGCAGGCGCTGGTCATCGAGCTGCACGGGACACTCGACCATGGCGCCGCGCCCCAGGTGGCAGACAACCTCGCCCGCATCTACTCCTACCTCCTGGACCAGCTCGCCCTGGCCGATGCCGAGGACGATCTCGACCGCCTTCAAGGTGTGATAGGGATTGTGGGCGAGCTGCGAACTGCCTGGGCAGAGGCCGCCAGAAGCGCCGCGCAATGAGTTTGCTCCAGAAGCTGGTCGCCCGACACCTGCGGCTTCATAGGCATCTACTCGATCTATGGCGAGTGACGTGCCCTGGGAGTGCAGGCTTGCCCGCCGGCCGTGTGGAGGGCGTCTGGCCCGCCTCCGACGACTGGCCCGAGTACGTGGCGCGGCGCCGGACTCTGTTCGATCTCCTCGCGGCCCATGACGGAGCGGCGCTGGCGGCGGAGAGCCGCGCAGCCTGTGAGGCACAGCCCGATCACCCCTTGGTGCCCCACATCGCCCGCCTGCACGAAGCTGAAGTGCGGATCATGCAGGCCATCGTGGACGTCGATACCCGGATGAGGGCAGCAGGCGAGGCGCGGCTTCGCGCGATCGAGCGCGAGCTGCGAAACGGCCGGCTCGGGGGAGGGGTGGCGCGAGCGTATGCGATGGTGTCGGGGAAGACCGGGAGCGGGTAGGCCGTGAGGCGCACAGCGGTGCGCCCCTACCGAGTCACGCGCGCTCGTCGAAGTGATGTGACGCGGTCGGGTTGGCCTCTTCCTCCTCCCGTTCGGCATCTGGCGGGCACGGGTATGCCCGCCCTACAGCACCTGCCTCCTCCTGGGCATCGCCATCAGGCTCGGCAGGTGACCGGCCCGATTGCTGATCGGAGCTGCCTTCCCACCGGTCTTCCTTGGATTCGCTTACGGGCTGCGCGCGCTGATGGCCCTCGACGCGGCGCGGCCGAAGGTCCTCGTTCGGCGCGGGGAGGCGCTCAGGACGCGAGATGTGATCGACGCCCATGGCAGCGGTTGTGGGGCAGGAGCGCAAGTCGCCAGAGGCGACCAAGGCTCCTGCCCCACGACTCCTCCCCCTCAGTCCCCTCTCCAGGTCTGGAGAGGGGATGTCCGCACGACAGGCCTGAGGCGAGTTGATGCCGCGCTGTCCGGCATGCTCAGCAGCGACTGAATGTGTGCGCGCAGCCTGATCACGGCCTTGCCGTGGATCTGGCATGCCCGCGACTCGGTGACCCCCAGCACCCGACCGATCTCCTTCAGCGTCAGCCCCTCGTAGTAGTAGAGGCTGATGACAGTGCGCTCGGATTCCGGAAGGGTCTCGATCGCACAGGCGAGCATCTCGCGCTCGGTCTGGCGCTCGACCTCCGCCTCAGGTGAAGATGCCGCCTCATCGGCGATGAGGTCACCGAGCGTCCCGGCATCCCAGCCGTGAGTTGCGATGGTCTCGTCCAGCGACTGCATTGCCTGGAGGGCGACCTCGTGGGCGAGCGTATCGAGCTGATCGACGGTCACGCCGAGCTCATCTGCCACTTCATCATCGGTCGGGGCTCGCCCGAACTCATCCTCGAGCTTGGCGAAGGCGTCGGTCAGCTTTCCCTCTCTGTGGCGGACCGAGCGCGGCAGCCAGTCAAGCTCCCGAAGCATGTCCATCACCGCCCCGCGGATGCGGTAGTACGCGTATGTCTCGAACTTGATCCCGCGGGACGGATCGAACCGGTCCACCGCATCGATCAACCCAACCACGGCCTGGCTCAGCAGATCGTCGTGCTCCAGCGCGGGGCCAGGCTTGAGGTTCAGGCGGTCGACCACGTAGCGCGCCAACGGCGCGTACGATTCTATCAACGCTCGCCGAATATGTGACGAGCGCTCCCGCGAGTACTCCTGCCAAAGCTGCTCAACGTTTTCCACCGTAGACCTCCACCGTGTTGTTGACGACGATTCGCAGGGGTCACGAGCCCTGCGCCCAGCCTGAGCCCAGCCGACCATCCGCAGGGTTCACGAACCCTGAGCCCAGAACGCAGGGTTCACGAACCCTGAGCCCAACCTGAGCCCAGTACTAGCGTCTCTGCGTCCGCTCATCGCCCCCGCCGGACGATCCGTCCCGATCGGGGCGCGAAGGTGGGCGGCCCGAGCCTAAGGACTCCACCACCGAGGTGCTCCACCGGGCGAGACAGAGCACCCCCACAAATGCGACGATGCTCCGCAGCACGGCGTAGAGCGGTTCCACCCGCGCCCGGATCGCCAGCATGCCCGTCATCCCGAACGCGGTCAGCGCGACCGCCAGTGAGAGACCGGCTAACCCCTTGCTCGCATCCATTCGTCGTCACTCCTTCTCCCCACCAAGCTCACCCCGATCATCGGCGACCGGAGCAGCGATGCCGACTGACTTCACGGTCGTCCCGGGGGCGATCTCCGAGTGCGAGATAACGGCGAGCGACGGCGCGCGCCGCTCCACCAGTGCCCGGACCAGCGGCCGGGCGGCCGGCCCGCACAACAGCACGGGCCCGTGCCCGAGCGCCATCATCCGATCGGCCTGCCGCATCACGCCCCGCATGAGATGCTCCGTCCACGACGCGTCGAGTCCACCCCCATCGGGTCGTGCTCGAGCCAGCAGCTCCGACTCGGCCATCGGGTCGAGCGCGCAGATCCACAGCGTTCCATCGTCCTCTGTGAGCTGAGCCGTGATGGTACGGCAGAGCGTCTGGCGGACTGCCTCGGTGAGCGCCTCTGTGTCCTTGACCGCTGGTGCGTGAGCGGCGAGGGCAGTGAGAATCCGCGGCAGATCGCGCACAGGCACGCGTTCCTCGAGCAGGCCGGCGAGCACGCGGTGCAGCTCACTCACGCCCAACACCTTGGGCACCAGTTCCTCCACCAGCGCAGGCGAGCTCTGTCTGAGGTGGTCGAGCATGGTGCGCACATCTTGCAGACTCAGGATCTCCGCGGCGTGGGCCTTGATGACCTCTTCCAGGTGGGTAAGCAGCACCGTGCCCGGGTCCACCACCGTGTAGCCCATCATCTCGGCATCGACGCGCCGGCTCTGCGGAACCCAGCGGGCCGGCATGCCGAAGGCCGGGTCGGTGGCGTCTATCCCGGCGATCTCCGGCCGCTGACCGGTGGTGCTCATGACGAGCACGTGCCCCGGCCGCAGCTCTCCCTGCGCCACTCGCGCGCCGGAGAGCTTCACCGCGTAGCCGCTGCCGCGAAGGGTCAGGTTGTCGCGCACCCTCAGTGGCGGGGCCATGAGTCCCATCTCCTCTGCGATGCGGCGCCGGAGGGAGCTGATGCGCTCCAGCAGATCGCCGCCCTGGGCCGGGTCGGCCATCGGGATGAGGTCGAGCCCGATCTCCAGTTCGAGCGGCTCGACCGCAATCAGGCCGACGAGCTGCTCTGCCGACGGCGCGGCCGGGCGAACAGGATGCGTGGGCGCAGGGCGCTGAGTGGTAGCGCGTGACGACTTCACCGCGCGTGCCATGATGCCCGCGCCTGCCGCCACCACGAGGAACGGGAGCTTCGGCAGCCCCGGCGCGATGGCGAGCGCGGCCAGCGTTATCGCCGCCAGCGCGAGCACGCGCGGGCTGCCCAGGAGTTGGGCGCTGAGGTCGCGGCCGAGTGGCGCTCCAGATGACGACCGCGTGATGATGAGGCCGGTCGCGGTCGCCATGATGAGCGCCGGTATCTGAGTGACGAGTCCCTCGCCGACTGTGAGCAGCGTGTAGGTTCGCAGCGCCGTGGGCAGGTCCATGCCGCGCTGGGCAAGCCCGATCACGAAGCCGCCCAGGATGTTGACCACGATCATGAGCACGGCGGCGATGGCATCGCCCCGGACGAACTTGCTCGCGCCATCCATGGCGCCGTAGAAGTCGGCCTCGCGGGCGATCTGCTCGCGGCGCCGGCGCGCCTCCGCCTCATCGACGAGCCCCGCGTTCAGGTCGGCATCGATCGCCATCTGCTTGCCGGGCATCGCGTCCAGGGTGAAGCGCGCGGCCACCTCGGCGACCCGGCTGGCGCCGTTCGTGATGACCACGAACTGGATCACGATAAGGATGACGAAGACCACCAGGCCGACCACGTAGTTGCCCCCGACCACGAATGCCCCGAAGGCGGCGATGACCGAGCCGGCGTTGGCGTGGAGAAGGATCAGCCTCGTCGCGGACACGTTGATCGCCAGCCGGAAGAGCGTCATGATCAGCAGCAGCGACGGGAAGACGGAGAACTGGAGCGGGTGGGTGGTGTGCGCCGTCATCAGCAGGACCGTAAGAGCCAGCCCCACGTTGACGACGAGCAGACCGTCAAGCATCCAGTGCGGCAGCGGGATGATCAACATGCCGACGATGAGCACCGCGCCGCCGGACACCAGCAGATCGCTATACTGGCCGAGCTGCTCCGGCAGTCCCCGCCCAGAGAAGTCTTGTGCTCTTGCTTCTGCCACGTTCACTCCTGGGAGCGCAGGCGTCCCGCCTGCGCTGTCAGCCGGTACACGAACGCGAGGATCTCGGCCACTGCCTGGTACAGCTCAGGTGGAATCTGCCTGCCAATAGGCACCGAACGATAGAGCGCGCGGGCGAGGTCGGGGCTCGGGGTGACGGGGACGCTGTGCCTGGTCGCCTCATCCCTGATCCGCTCCGCCATCAGCAGGCGGCCCTTTGCGACCACGATGGGCGCCGGGGTCTTCTCGGCGTCATAGCGGAGCGCCACCGCGATCTCGACCGGGTTGGTGATCACCACCGTCGCACGTTTGACTGCGTCGATCATGCGCTGCCGCGCCATCGCGCGCTGGCGCTCGCGAATGCGCGAGCGCACGAGAGGATCGCCCTCGGTCTGCTTGTGCTCCTCTCGCTGCTCGTGGCGTGTCATGCGGAGCCGCCTCTCGTGCTCGTGGCGCTGATAGAGATAGTCGGCGGCCGCGCAGAGCAAGAGAACGCCTGCGATGCGGACAAGCAATCCGAAGATCAGGCTGCCCAGAGCGGCGGCGGCGGACGGGATGGGAGCTGCCGCCAACATGACGAGAGCGGCAGCCCGGCCGCGTAGGAAGAGGAACGCGACCAGCCCCACGAGGACGAGCCTCAGCACCGAGCGCAGCATCGCGAAGACGCTCTGCCTCGAGACCATGCGAACGAGGCCCTGGCCGAGGCTGAGCCGGGCCCACTTGAGCCCGAGGGGATGGGCGCTGATGACGAAGCTGCTCTGGGCGAGGCTCACGACGAGGGCGGCGACGCACGCACCCAGCGCTGGCGGCGCAACCATTCGAGCTGCCTGAACCAGGGTCGACTGGTAGACGGCGACGGCCGCGGCCAGTGTCGGCTGCCACCGCGGGCACTCGCGCATCGACTGGATGAGTGTCGAGATCGCGTCGGCGACCATTCCGCCCCATCCCAGCCTCAGGCCGACTATTGCCCCGATCATCGCGCCGGCGCCGGCCAGCTCTACACTGCGCGGGGCTTCGCCGCGCTTGCGCGCCTCTTCACGACGTCTGGGTGTAGCTTGTTCGGTGCGTTCCTCGGACATGACTCGCCCTTATCTCGCTGCGGCCAGAATCCCAGTGATGATGTCGCCGGTGGCCGGTATGAGCCCGCGGAAGATGGCGCTGAAAGCAGGAAGAGAGAGCATTGCCGCGAGCAGACCGACAGCTAGCTTGATCGGGAAGCCCACTGCAAACAGGTTCATCTGCGGAGCCGCCCGGGTGAGCAGCCCGAGCGCCAGGTCGGCCAGGAGCGCGGCGGCCACGACCGGCGCGGCGATCCGGATGGAGGCGAGCATCAGGCCGACGAGCGCGTCCGTGAGCACCGGCGCGGACAAACCAGGCCCTGTGCCTAGTGGGGCCGCGGCAAGGCTCTTACCGATGCCCTCGAGGACGACGTGGTGGCCGTTCGCGGCAAGGAAGATCAGCCAGGCCAGCGACATCTGAAGCTCGCCGATCACCGAGTTTCGCTCGCCGGTCTGCGGAGACACCATGCCGGCGAAGCCGAAGGCGGACTGCGAGTCGGCGAGCTCGCCTGCCATTTGCACCGCACTGAAGATCAGGCTCGCGCTGAAGCCGATGGCCAGCCCGAGCAGGAACTCGCCGCCTGCCGCCAGCGCCATCGACAGCGCGCTCGCGGCTTCAGGCACGGCGCCGGCGACCGGTGTCAGCAGCAGGCTGACAGTGAGCGCGAGCGCGGCCTTGAGCCGCGCGGGCACACGGCCGCTGCCAAGCAGCGGAGCCGCCACCACAATCCCGGCGACGCGGCAGACCAACAGCAGGAAGACCGGCAATATCGAGAGATCGAGTGTGAGGCTGACCATGGTCGCTTTACCGCCCCATCGCGGTGTGCCTGAAGACCGATGCCGCGAATGTCATCAGCGTCCGCAGCATCCATGGCGCGCAGACCGCCCCGGCGAAGGCCATGGCGGCGAGCTTGGGGACGAACGTCAGGGTGAACTCCTGGATCTGGGTGGCGGCAAGGAGAATGCTGATCACCAGCCCGACGAGCAGGCCCGCGCCGAGCATGGGCGCACACACCAACAGGCCCGTCATGACGGCGCTCCGGCCGAGCTCGAGCACGGCTCCCTCGGTCATGTGTCGCTCCTCAACGGAAACTCGAGACGACGCTCTCGGTGATGACCTGCCAGCCATTCACCAGCACGAAGAGCAGGATCTTGCAGGGAAGCGAGATGATGACTGGAGGCATCATCATCATGCCCATCGACATGAGCACTGTCGCCACCACCATATCGATGACGATGAAGGGGATAAAGATCATGAACCCCATGGTGAAGGCGCGCTTCAACTCGCCCACCATGAAGGCGGGGATGAGAGCATAGGTTGGGATGTCGTCGGGGTTCTTCGGCCGGGGCAGCTTGCCGAGGCGCACGAACAGCGCGAGGTCGGACTCCGATGCCTGGCGGAGCATGAAGGCGCGCACCGGCGCCATCGCCAGTTCGGCGGCGTGGTCATAGGCAAGATCGCCCTTCAGGTAGGGCTGGAGCGCCTTGTCGTTCACCTGCTGCCAGACCGGCGCCATCGTGAAGATGGTGAGGAAGAGCGCCATCCCCGCGAGCACCATGTTGGGCGGAATCTGCTGCGTGCCGAGGGCGCTCCGGGTGAATGAGAGGACGATGAGGATGCGGGCGAAGGAGGTCACCATCATGACGAGCGCCGGGGCGAGCGAGAGCAGCGTCATCAGCGCGACGATCTGAAGAGTGACGGGAAGCGCGGCCCCGTTCTCGCCGGCGTTCACGCTGAAGGTGAGCGCCGGGCTGGATGGCGCGGCGGCGAGCGCGATCATCAGTTCTGCCCGCCCGCGCCGGGCCCGCGGATTGCGGCGGCGGCCGACCGAAGGCGCGCAACTGCGTCAGTCTGCCGAACGTGATGTGGGGCGCCAGCCGCGAGCTGGGACAGGACGGCGGCGAACGGCGTCGGCGCGGGCATCCGACGCTCTGCGATCGGGTCCGTCTCAGGCCTGTCGACGGCCTCGTCGCTCACGTCGGCGAGAAGCGCGATGGAGTTCGGCGTCGACCCGACGAGCAGCGAGCGCCTGCCCACCGTGATGAGATGGATGGCGCGGTTTTGGCCGAGAAAGGAGGTCTCGGCGACCCGCAGCGCGCGTCGCTGATCGGCGAGCGCGCTCCGGCAGACGCGGAACCTGCGCGCAGCCGCCGCGCCTACCGATGCGACGAACGCCCCAAGTCCCATGCGGGCGCCGACCTGTGCCAACAACCCCACCGACCCCATAGTCCCCCTCCGACGGCGGCACGAGTTACCAGGTGAGGGTGGGAAGAAGGCAGGGCCCGCGATGGGTGAGCACGGGCGGCAGGCTAAAGCCCGCCACACGGCCGGCGGGCAAGCCTGCGGTACCCAAGGGGCAGGCTAAAGCCTGCGGTACCCACGGCCCCTCGATCCCCACGGACGACGCCTCTGCTACTTCCCGGCTCCCCCTGGTCTGTGGGCCCGTCCCCGTCGGGCCGCATGAGAGCCGCGAGGTCGCTATTCCACAGAATCGAGGGAATCTGAGACGATTTGTGACCGTTCGAGGGGATTTGAGGTGGGAAGGGGAGGCGGGGCAGGCTGAAGCCCTCCACACGGCCGGCGGGTAAACCTGCGGTACCCGGAGGAGGGGCAGGCTGAAGCCCTCCACACGGCCGGCGGGCGAGCCTGCGGTACTCGGGGGTGGGGGCAGGCCAAAGCCCTCCACACGGCCGGCGGGCAAGCCTGCGGTACCCGGAGGCGGGCAGGGTAAAGCGTGCGGTGGCCGGATCGGTTAGGCCGATTCGAGGGGGATCGAGCGCTTTGGGCCAGGCGCACCGTGGGGATGGGACCGGATGCGGGCCAGCGCGTGCAGCGCCGCCCCGTTGCCGGGGTCAAGCTTCAGCACCTTGGAGAAGGACTCCTCCGCGCCCGTCGTGTCGCCCGTCGTGTCGCCAGTCTGGTAGAGCGCGAACCCAAGACTCAGGTGGGCATCCGGCACGCCCTCGGCCAGCTTCACCGCCCTTTGCGCCGCCCGCAGCGCTCCGGGCGCATCGCCGGCCCTGAGCAACAGGCTCGCCAGCTCAATCCAGCTCATGCCGTTCTGCGGATCGCTCTTGCAGGCGAGCCGGAGGCTCGCGATCGCGCCGTTGCGGTCGCCGAGCCGCTCTTGCACTTCCGCGAGCTTCTCGGCCGCGCCCGCGTCGCCCGGCGAGATGCTGAGCACCCGGCGCAATTGGTCGGCCGCGGCCTGCCACCGGCCCGAGGCGACGAGCTCCATGGCAAGCTCCCGTTGAGCGATGGCGCTGTCGGGCGCCAGCCGGACTGCCTCAGCGAGTGCGCCCAACGCGTCATCCCGCTGGCCGGCCTCGAACAGCTTCTGCGCGCCGGCGGCGACCTGATTCGCGAACTCGGTCGTGCGCTGTCGAGCCTCAGCGGCAAGCAGGTAGCTGAAGATGCCCACTGCCGACGCCACCGATATGAGCAGCAGGCTGCGAAGGGCGAGGCGCCTCATCGTTCTTCTTCTCCAGGCGCCTGACCCTTCGTCGGCCGGCCGCTGCGGACGATTCGCATGCGACCGGCATCGGCGTCGAAAGCGACCAGGTACTCCCCGGGCTGGAGCCTCCAGGCGGCCATCACATCGGGGTGGACTGCCCCACGCGTCGCGGCGACGACGCGCACCGGGATGTACTGGCCCATTGCCAGGTCGATGGCCTGCGGGTAGCAGTTGGCGAAGACCGGCGCGCCCTGGTAGGCCTCGGGGAGGCCGCGCACGAAAAGCGTAGGAGGCTCTTCCGCAGCGCCGAGTTCGTGGATGAGGGCGACACCGGCGGACAGCGCCTGGCGCGCCTCGGCGCCGGCCTGGCGCCACGGCACGATGTACCAGACTGTGAGCGCGACGCACCCCACGATGGTGCAAAGGACAGCCGCGCCGCTTCGCCTCCAGCCCATCCCGCGGCCCGCACAGAGATCGCCGAACAGCCAGGCGAGTCCGATAGTCGGCAGGTAGGCGAAGCGCGACCATTCGAGTGATGCGGATGGCTGCCATCTGAAGGTCCACGATGGGATGGCCAGCACGAATACGAACCCCACCCACAGCCAGAGCCGCCTCGCGGGAACTCGGTCGAGGCCGGCGAGCCACCAGAACACGCCCAGCGCCATGGCGAGCGCGACCAACCACCATGCCCACCAGCGAAGCCCCGCGAGAAGCGTGACGTGGATCGGGAAGAGGAAGTCCCCCATAAGCAGCAACGGGTTCGAAGGGAAGATGGTGTTCCAGAACGTCCTCGGCAGCGCGTACCCGCCGAGGCCGCCAAGCACGTGCGCTCGCCAGCCAATGTAGGCGGCGAGAACGGCAGCGTAAGCGCCGCCGAGAGTTACGACCTCTGAGGAGATCCTAAGTCGCCAGGGGCGGTCAGGGAGGGGTTCCGGACGATCTGGCGCCGCGGGCTTCACGAAGCCCGAGCCCACGCCCGCGCCCATGCCCGCGCCCACGTCCACGCCGCCCTCCCGCACGGCGAGCATCAGAACCACCGCGCCCGGCAGCGCCAACGCGACCTCCTTGCTCAGCAGCGCGACCACGAACGCCGCTAACGCTCCCGCGAGGAGGAGAGGTCTGCTACGACCGGGGCCGGCCTGCGCGTAAGCGTGGACCGCGAGCAGAGAGAGGAGGCTGAATGCCGCGCAGAGCAGATCGGACGCCGCCGCCGGCCAGGATACGGGCTCGACGTGCAGCGGGTGAACGGCGAACAGCAGCGCCGCCGCAAGGCCGCCGTAGTTGCTCCCGATCAACCTGCGGCCGATCGCGTAGACGAGGAGCGAGTTGGCGGCGTGGAGGAGCACGGCGAGAAGGTGGAAGCCGAGGGGCGCGCCGTGCCAGAGCCGATCCGCCAGCCACCAGACGAGCAGCACAAACGGGCGGTAGAAGGTGACGAAGGCGGTCGAGCGCATCGCGTCGAGCGCACTTCGCGCCTCGCGGGCGCTTGCTGCCAGGCCGAAATCATCGGACATGAAACCGACGGTCAAGCTCTGGAGATAGGGGAGGATGGCGGCGAGGATGATGGCCGACCAGATCGCAGCAGGCGGCCACGTCAGATCGCGGGTGGCGGCGATGCGGAGAGATCCCCGCCCTACAAGGGATCGACCGGCGATGGCGGCGACCACCAGACACAGTGTAAGCGCCTGGTAGCTCCACGCCACGGGATCCGCCGGGTTCACCAACCGTCGCGCGACGACGATCACCCACAGGATCGCGATACTGGCGAGCAGGAACGCTCGCCGGTCTACTCGCGCCGGGGCGGCGTCGGCGGCCGCCGATTCCGCTGCTCGCAGCTCACCTGTCGCACTCATTCGAACTCGACCCTCAGCCGTGCGAGTCGCTGACCGAGTCCCTCGGCCGCATGCAGTGCCTCGTTGTCGGCGAGTATCTCGCCTGGCTCGCCTGCCACACCGCAGACCTCCCAATCACCATAGGGGATGCAGGCGCCGCCGACGATGATCATGCCGTGGTTCATCGCCGCCCAGTAGATGTTCTGAATGGCAAGCTCCTGTCCGCCCCAACGACCCTCACCGACTGCGAGCGCGGAAGCGACCTTGCGGGAGAGCGCGTTGCCCATCCGCCAGAGCGGCCGACAGCGGTCGAACACGGCCTTGAGCTGGGCCGAGATCGTGCCCATGTACACCGGCGTGCCGAAGACGATGGCGTCGGCCCACAGCATGTGGTCATACAGCTCCTGCATCGCGTCGCTCTGGGTGCAGTATGGCTGGCGGTCGGTACACCCGCGGCAGTCGACGCAGGGAGCGACCGTCCGGCCGCCGAGCGAGTAGAGCCGAGTCTCGACCCCTTCCCTGGCAGCGGCGGCAAGCAACCGCTCCATCAGGGTCTCCGTGTTCCCGCCTGGTCGCGGGCTGCCCGCAATGCCCAGTATCCGCTCCATCCAGTTGCCCCTTCGTCCTGGCCATTCTCTTTCAGGCACCAGGGCAGCCATCCCTCTACCGGCGGCGTGGCAATGGTTGCGAAAGCTGTGGCATGGATAGAGTTGGTGACTAGGAGCTGTTTCATAACCTCTATCTGAGGTTATGAAACAGCAGCACAAGCCGCCAGGCTCCAGCAGGCGCATTTCATGCCAGCGTCTCTGGCGAACAGCCAGGCGACCGAGGGTTATGAAATGCGCTCTACAATGGAGACGGGTGCCAAGGTGAGTGCGCTTGGGATGGCGCTGCCGGGCATGGGCTACGCGCTCTCGCTGGCGATCTGCGCGGTTTGCGAGAAGTGGTTCATGGGGCGATGGGGGGCGACCGGGCGCGAGCTCACCTGGTTCGTGCTCGCGCCGGCGCTCTTCAGCCTGACCCATATTGTGCAGAAACGGCGGGTGCAGAGCAGCTGGGGCTATGACATCCTTGCCGGTATGTGGGGCGGGGCGGCGGTTATCGGCCTGGTGTCCCACTGGCGGGGGCTCGGCGCCGTCGGCCCGCTGCTCAGCCTCCTCCGCTACGCGCTGATCGCGCTGGCCGGCGGCCTCTTCTGCATCTCGACCATAGTGCAGCGGCCGCTGTTCGCCACGCGGGACGCGTCGGGACCAGTGCTGGGCCGCGTGCTCGTGGCTCTCGTGGGCGTCGCCATGTTGGCCGTGTGCCTCGGAGTCGTCGCCCTCGTCATCTACCTCACCCCATTCCCCGTCGCCCTTGTCCCGCCAGAGCAGGGATTGGCGTACCAACGCGTCTGGAAGAGCGACTCGCAGAACTACCTGGTGTGGATGGCATGGAGCCCGGACTCGCGCACTATCGTCGGGCAGGGTCACGGTATCTGGCTGGTGGAGCCGGCGAAGAGGACCGCCCTCCAGGTTGCCGGTGACGCAATTATCTCCCCGGATCGGCCGTGGAACGCGAACGGGGATGGGTTCTTCTGTGTCCAGAGCGCTCCTGGGGGTGGGGGAGTCTGGTTCGCATCGGTCAAGTCGAAGACGCTCCACGGCCTGGTTGCGGGGCAGGTCGGAGTGCCAAGCTGTTCGCCCGATGGCACGGGGATCGCGTTCGACAGTGGAAAGGGCCTGGTTGTGGCGAGAGCCGATGGCACTGAGCCGAAGGTGGTGGCCGAGTCGGGCGAGGTGCCGTTGTGGGCCCCTGATGGTAAGCACTTGCTTGTCACCCGCACGACGCGGGCTTCACGAAGCCCGAGCCCGATCACGCGGGCCGGCAGCTCCTACTGGGTCGTATCGCTTGACGGCGAGTCCTGGCTGCTCGACGTGCCCGTCGTCGCACTGGACGAGGTCGCCTGGGTGAGCGGCGACGCCTTCGCGACCATCGTTGTGAAGGAGGGACCGAAGATCCCACTGCTGGGAGTGCGTCGGACGGCCGCCGTCACGACATGGGACCTGAAAGGCCGGCGCGTCAACCAGCACAGCCTCGGAAGCTACCTTGGCGGCGCCGGATGCAGCCTAGCTGCCAGCCGCGACGGCCGGCGCCTCGCTGTCGCAACAGATATGGAGGCGCCCTTCGGCGACTCGCTCGTGCTGCTCGATCTCAAGTCAGGGCGATTCCGCCGCCTGCCTGCGTCGCCGTACGGCGCCGTCGGCCTGGCCTGGTCCCCCGACGGCCGGTCCCTCGCCCTCTCCGACGTCAAAGAGGTCACCGAGGAAGAGAAGTACGCCTACCTCTCCGTCATCTCGGGCTTCAAGCTGTTCGACAAGGAGAAGCCGTGATAGAGTGGAGCGGGAGCCCGCCCCTCGGCTGCGGTCGGGACAAGCAGAGGGGCTTCCCTGCCAAGCATGACCGGTCTCCTCACCACCATCCGCCGCCGCGTCGGGTCTGAGATCGGCGTGGTTCGCAAGGACCACGGCGGGCGGCTGCGCGTCTGTCTGGTCTACCCCAATACCTACTTCGTCGGCATGTCGAGCCTCGGGTTTCAGGCGGTCTACTATCTGCTGAACTCGGACCCGAGCGTGGTGTGCGAGCGGGCGTTCGTGCCGGAGGAAGACAGCCGAGAGTCGAGCCCCCTTCGCCAAGGCTTCGGGGCCCAGGGAGTCGAGAGTCGAAAGTCGAGGGACCGGCAGGCGAGAGCCGGATCGCGATCCCTTCCTGCGCTGATGTCGTATGAGTCGCAGATGCCGCTCAACCAGTTCGATGTGATCGCCTTCTCCGTTTCATATGAGCTGGACTATGTCAACGTCCCGCGCATCCTGCGCCTCGCGAAGCTTCCGGTGATGGCGGCCGAGCGAGGAGACGAGCATCCTCTTGTCATCGCGGGCGGGGTCGCGATATCGATCAACCCGGAGCCGCTCGCCGATCTCATCGACGCGTTTGTGATTGGTGAGGTGGAGGAGATCGTCGGGTCGTTGGTGGGGGCGTTGAGGATCGGCGCGCACGACAAGACAGAGGGGTTGCGCGCGTTAGCGGCGGTGGAGGGGGTGTGCATTTCGAAGAGTCGAGAGTCGAAAGTCGAGAGTCGAAAGCCGGAGGTTGAACGTGCGGAACCGAATCTCAAGTCTCGAATCCTGACTCCCAGCTCCGCAGTCCAGCGGCAATACCTCCGCGATCTGGATGCGTGGCCGACGCACTCGCGAATCCTCACGAACGAGACGGAGTTCGGCGACCTGTTCCTGGTCGAGGTCTCGCGGGGCTGCGCGCGAGGGTGCAAGTTCTGCGTGACGCCGTCATGTTACTGGCCGCTGAGGTGGCGCTCGGCAGACAGCATCGTGACGTCGGCGCGAGCGGGGTTGGAGCATCGCGAGGCAATCGGGTTGGTGGGCGCGGCGGTCTCCGACCATCCGGATATCGACGAGATCGCGAGGCGCATCGTCGGCATGGGTGCGCGGCTGTCGGTATCGTCGCTGCGCGCGGACTCGGTGTCCGATGCGCTGATCGACGCGCTGGTGCGCAGCGGGGCGAAGAGCATCACCATCGCGCCCGAGGCGGGAGGCGAGCGCTTACGCCGCGCGATCGGCAAGGGCATCAGCGATGAGCAGATACTCGACTCGCTGCGGCGGGCAGCAGCCGCCGGGATTCGCGAGGCGAAGCTCTACTTCATGGTCGGACTGCCCGGGGAGGGGGAGGACGACGTCGCCGCGATCCCGGCCCTCGCGCGTCGGTGCCTGGATACGGCCGGCCTCTCTCGCGTCACGGTCGCGGCGGGCGCATTCGTGCCAAAGCCGAACACACCCTACGAATCCGAGGGCATGGTGCCGGTCGCGGAGCTGTCTCGCCGCCTGCGCCTGATCAAAGAGGAGCTGCGCTCCGACAGGCGGGTGCGCGTCGCGCTCGAGAGCCCGAACTGGTCCTACCTCGAGGGCGCGCTGAGCCGCGGGGATCGGCGGCTGGGAGCGGTCATCGCAGATGCAGAGGCGAACGGCGGCAACCTCGCGGCCTGGCGAAAGGCATTCGAGAAAGCGGGTCTGACGATGGAGCAGTTCGCGGGGCGTGAGGGGATCCCGTAGGAGCGATACTTTTGTCGCGATGCCCACCTACGAAGTGGGCCGAAACGGCGAGGGGACTTCGTAGCCGGCGTCCACCAGCATTCCGCACAGCAGGCGGCGCTTCTCCGCCGAGTCTGCATCGAACAGCGGCGCGCACTGGATGACGCTCCGCCTCTCTGCCGCGAGTTCGGCCGCAAACGCCAGGCACGTGAGTAGTCCACACCGGCGGCAGTTGGTGCGCGGAAGCAGTCTGTACACCGCCAGAGGCGTGAGCTTCTCCCGGCGGTCATGCGATGGCGTGATACCGTCGCGGCGAGCCCAGGTCTCGTTGATCAAGCGGGTGAGAGATTCGAGAACTGCACGCGCATCCTCGACATCATCGATCTTCGCCCCGGTGATCAGCCGCGCATGCAGGCAGATGATGCGATGCTCCTGGGTGTACGTCAGCGCCGGAACGGCGTGGTTGTAGATCGCGCGTTGGATCACTGTGTTGAGGTAGGGCAGGACTTCGGTCAGGTCACCGGACGGCTGCGCATAGAACCGGATCTTCGACGGGTCGGCCAGGCACGGGAGGATGTTCGTGATCTCGATCGACGCTATCAGGTTCTCCGCCATCGTCGCAAGAAGTCCTCTCAAGAGTCACGTGAGTGCTTGAGGCAAGCTATCTGCAACCTCCTGACGGAGTTTTCAGATAGCTTCTACGCCATCCACACGAAGTAGAGCCCGATGGCGACGAGCAGCCCACCTGCCGCGTACTCCATGCGCCGGGTCCACCGCTCCATCGCCGGCAACGCCTTGAGCACCCCGGTAAAGGTCCCGACGGCTACGATCGGCACCCCTCGCCCCAGGCCGTAGACGAACAGCATCAGCGCGCCGTACGCAAGCTTCCCTTTGGCCATCACGATGCCGAGGATGGCGACCAGTACCGGCGTGGCGCACTGCGACCCAGCAAGACCCACTATCAGCCCCAGCAGGAACGCGCCCACGAGGCCCGTCCGTCCGACGCGCTTCGGCTGGAGGCGTGTGAGGAGATCGAAGTTCAGCTTCCACGCGCCCAGCAGGTTCAGCCCGATGGCGAAGCAGACGAGGGCGACGAACCAGTAGAGGATCGCCTTCTGGGCGCCGAACAGCCCCCCAACCAGCGCCGCCGCAACACCGAGCAGCATGAACGTTGCCGAGCTGCCGAGCGTGAAGAGAACTGACAGCCAGAAGCTCTTGCCGCGGGTGGGCTCGTGCTGTCCCGCGACGTACCCGATCAAGACGGGCGCCATCGAGATGTTGCACGGGCCGAGGCTCGTGAGGATGCCGCCCAGGAAAACTAGCAGGTAGGCGAGGGCGGAGAACTCCGAGACGATACGCGGGATCGTCTCGGTGGCGAACTGGTTCACCTGACGAGCCCGAGCGACTTCGCCTGCGCGTCGAAATCTTCGATCGGGTAGTAGCCCACGTGTCGCCCGACTTCCTTGCCGTTGGCGTCGAAGAACACCTGGGTCGGGATGGCCGAGATGCGGTACCCCCGTGCGACCGACGGGTACTCGTCGGTGTTCACGAAGACGATGTTGACCTTCCCCTGGTACTTCGCGACGGCCTCGGCCAGCACCGGCACCATCTTCTTGCACGCCTGGCACCAGCCCGCGCCGAAGTCGGCGACGGTCGGCCGGCCGCTCTGCAGCGACTTGTCGAACTCGGACCCGGGGAGCGGTTCGCCGGTCTTCTTCGCTGCTTCTATCTCCGACGCGCTGGCAGGCTGGGCCGCCGGCTCTCGCCCGGGTTGCGGCGGGCCCGGCGCGGTGCTATTGAGGACGGTGGCGTGGGCCTCGGTCGGCGCCACCCGCGCGGACGTACGTGCGCTCTGGCGAGCGGTGGTGTGCTTCACTGCTACCAGACCAAGCAGAAGGACAACGACGATAACGAGAGCCCAGTGCGACTTGTTCCATGTCGGTTGAGACATATGACTATCACCGATCCTCTTGCTAACACCAATCCTCGGGCACGCCGTAACCGGCTTCCACGAGGAGTCCGACGAGAGCCGTCCGGCATTCGATGTGATCCGGGCGGGTGAGCGGGGTGCACCGATCGACGCTCGCCTTCTCCCGGGCGAGCTTGGCGGCGAAGGCGAGGCAGCCTGTCTCGCCACACTCGCCGCAGTTCAGCCCGGGCAACAGCTTGAAGAGCGTCAGCGGACTCAGGTTTGCGCCCCTGCGCTCGCTCGGTGTGATCTCATCCCGCCGCGCCCAGGTATCGTTTATGAGTTGCTGCACCGACTGCATCGCCCGTTCCGCTTCGTCATAGCCGGCCACCCCGCCGAAGGCGATACGCTTCGCCCAGAGCGCGAAACTCCTCTCCTCATGGGTGATCTCGAGCGTTGGCGCATCGGGATTGTAGCGGCAGCGCTTCAGGACGCCGTTGAGGTAGGGCATCACCTCGCGGATGTCCTGACCCAGGTCGACGAGGCAGCCAACCGACTCAGAGTGCGGGCTGCACTTGAAAACCTCCAGCCGTATCTCGTAGTCCCGTAGCAGCGACACTCGTGCGCCTCCGGCACATTCCTGCGCGTCCTGAGCGAGGCCGCGCTTCGCTGTTCGCGGCGACTGCCTGGAAGTCATCCCAAAAGTCACGTGAGCGCTTGAGGCAGGGCACAGCATGCTGTGCCCCTACTCCGGCTATCTGCAACCTTCTGACGGAGTATTGAGGTAGCTTCTATGCCGTCAGCCAGGCCTTGATCTCGTCCAGGGCGGGAACGCGCCCCGAGACCTTCACCTTCCCGTCGACCGCCAGCGCTGGCGTGAACATCACGCCGAACTTCGCGATCTCCGCCAGCTTATCGACCTTGACCAACTCGATCTCGATCCCCAGCGCGCCGGCGGCCGCCTTCGCGTTCTCGGCGGTCTGCTGACATTTGGGGCAGCCCGTGCCCAACACCTGCACTTTCTTCATCGGCGAGTGTCTCCTGAGGCTGATCGTATACTCTGAACATTCCTACCCCGGCCGGGACTGCCGCAATCGCGCCAGGCGCACGCACCGGGGTGGCGCTGATACGGTATTCCGCGCCGGCAGCCGTAGGCCTCCCGCCAGCCGCAGGCAAAGGAGCCGCCGGCCTGCCGGCGAATTGAGCGGCGTCCAGGCGGTTCCGCACCTATCGCGCGCGAGTGGTCCAGCCCGGGAACTTGGCCACGCCCGACACCCCAGGGAGAGGGATACCCATGTCTCAGGCATCGATACGACTCCGCAGTAGGCGCTTGCTCTGCATCCTTGCGCTCGCCGTGGTCCTCATGGCATCGGGTCCATCGGCGCGAGCTGCGGATGCTGTTCCGGACGTCCCACGCCTCCAGGGCGTGACCGTGGACGGCAGTGCCACCGACTGGGGCGACCGCGGCTTCCGAGTCGAGGTGCTGCCGAACGATCAGGGCATGGTCCGCCCGCCACAGGACCTCGACGCGCAGCTCCGCCTGGGCTGGAACGACGAGGGGTTGTTGGCGCTCGTGACCGTGGTCGACAACACGCCGCTCGAGAGCCCGGGGACCGAAACGTTGTATACGGCCGACTCCGTTGAGTTCTTCATCTCACCGGCGCTCTCCTCTTCGGCCATCTACCAGTACATCGTCGCGCCCGGGCGCGACCCAGCGATCCCGGAGCCACGGATGAAGCTGTACGACTACCGGCGCGACAAGAGCCGCGAGCCCGCAGTCACCATTGTCACGACGAAGACCGCAGATGGCTACGTAGTGGAGGCGCTGTTCCCGTGGGCGAATCTCGACCTGACGCCGAAGGTCGGCATGGAGATGGCCTTCCAGGTCTTTGTGAATGACTACGACGCGCCCGGCAGCGGGTTCCAGGTGATCTGGTATCCGCGCGACCGCGAAGGAGCCGGCTCGCGCGTGAGTCATCCCATCAGGCTGAGCGACAGCGCCAGCCCGCCGGTGTTGATGGTCGCCCGCGGTGTCCTCGAGCGCATGCGCCGCACCCGCGTCGATGTGGCGGCGGTGGAGCGACTCGCCGGCCGGTCGGTCGAGCTTCGCGACGGCGACACCGTTCTCGGCAAGGCGGAGCTGGCAGCCGCGAACGGCAGAGCCACCGCCCAGCCTCTCGGTCCCCTGCCTCCGGCACAGGGCTTCCGCGATCTCGTCGCTCGCGTCGATGACACGACCACAGCGGCGGTCAGCATGCCCGATCTCGGCCAGGAGCGCGCGAGATCGCTGATAGAGATCCCGGTCAACTTCCACCCATATGTCCTGTCCTCACCGGAGTTCCCACCGTGTGACTTCGACCAGCCCAGCCTGGTCGAAGACCTGATCGGCAGGTACAGTCTCAAGACGACCTTCTACGATGCTGACTACAACCCAGTCCCGAGAGCAGAAAAGCCGGGCCGGTATGGGGCGGTGGTCGAGGTGATCCCGGAGCGCGGCCGCGGGCTTACGGTGTTTCGGACGCTCTTCCGGCTGCCGCAGGATCCAGGGATAGACTTCTGGTGGCCGCGGAATGTCCCGCTGAGGGTCGAAGTGCCGCCGGCGCCCTGGATCGACGGCGCTCTCGCGGCCGAGCAGGCCGGCGCGATCAACGATATCTTCTGGGGGGCCTTCCTCGGCAACATGGAGCGCGACGCGAGCGAGGCCGCACTGATGAGCGCGCTCTACGGGGGCAAGCCGACCGGTGCGAAGGCGACCATCCAGGACGACCTCCTGGCGCAGGACCGGCAGTGGTGGGTCGGTTTGAAGCGGAAGCTCTACGGGATGGAGCAGGCCTACCCCACGCCGTTCGTCTGCCCGCGGCCAAGCGACGGCCCGCTGGCGCCGGTGCTGCACGAGGGGACGGCGGCTGACGCTGGTATGAAGCCCGACGCGCCGGCGAAGATCGATGCCGTGCTTCAAGAGTGGGCTGCCAATACGGACGAGGGGTTCCAGGTGTGCGTCGCGCGGCACGGTGTCATCTTCCTCCACAAGGCCTACGGCCGGCGCGGCGGTCGCCCGATGACACTCGCCGACCGGAGCTGGATGGCCTCCATCACCAAACTCCTCTCGGCCACTCTTCTGATGATGCTGGTGGATCAGGGGAGGGTGTCGCTGGACGACCCGGTCGAGAAGTTCCTGCCGGAGTTCCGCGGCGCGAACGTCGCGACTCCGCTGACGATTCGTCATCTGTACACCCATACCAACGGCCTCTGGGGACACTGGGGCGATGAGCAGCACGACTTCGACCAGCTCATCGGGAGCTACTACCCGTATCTCAAGATAGGGCAGAGCTTCAGCTACAACGGCGCGGGGTACGCGCTCGGCGGCAAGGTGATGGAAATCGCCACCGGCGAGGCGATCCCTCTTCTGTACAAACACCACCTCCTCGACCCCCTGGGGTGCGAGAACACCGAGGTGTTCGGCACGAGCTGGGACGCCCGCAGCACCGCCATCGACATCGCCAAGGTCGGTCAGCTGCTGCTGAACCGCGGGGCGTACGGCGACAGGCGCTTCTTCAGCGAAGCGACCTTCCGGCAAATGCTCCCGGAGCGGCTGACCAAGGTGCTCGGCCCGGATACCACGATGGACAGAGGGATCGGCACCCACTGGTTCGAGGGCGAGCCGCTGGGTAAGGGAACCTTCGGCCACGGCGCAGCGTCCTCGGCGACGCTTCGCATCGACCCGGTCAACGACCTCGTGATCGTGATGACGCGGAACAGTGCGGGGAGGAACTTCGAGACCTACCACCCGCGGTTCCTGAAGGCCGTCGTCGAGGGAATCGCCGGCTGACGGCGGCGGCGGGATGCCGTTCCGAGGGCGACAGATAATCTGTGGATGAGTCAGAAGGTGACGGCGAAAGGGTCGCCGAAAGTCGGCACTGCGGAGGCGCGGCAGCGGCCGTCGCCGCCGAATTGACGCGGCCTTAGACAGCGTGATACGATAATACGATAATGCCCTCGACGGGTAGACTTGCGCTGGCCCCGGTTCCACCGGGCAATGCGTCTGAGGCACATTGCCCAGGGCCGCGGCGCGGTTCTCGTCGCGGGCGCCGTGCACTCGCTGACATATGTGGCCAGCTTGGGAGGAGACGTCCTATGACAGCAGAACTCCGGCAGGGCGCGGGCGAAGCCCGCGCTTCCTCTCACTCCAGCGAGTGCGAGCGGAAGGTTCATCTCCGCCCCGCTGCCCGCCGCGCGTTGAGCGCCCTGCTCGGCTGTATCATCATCGGGGGGCTGGCCGGCGCGCTGCCCTCCTTTGGCGCTCTCGGCAAGAAGGAGCCGACCAAAGAGCAGACGGAGTGGTGGGGGAAGTTCTCCAAGGAGATACGGGTCGATGAGCTGGAGCGACATGTCGGCGCCCTCAGCCAGTTCACCCCTCGTCTCGCCGGCTATCCCGGCGCCAACGATGCTGCAAACTACATAGTCGGCGAGCTGGAGCGCCTGGGTCTGCGCGATGCGAGCTCCGGCGGCCTGGTGAACAAAGCTCATCCGAGGCTCAAGTATCGCGAGACGTTCCTGGTCACGGTCCCCTGGGTATGGGGCCAGCCGACCCTCGAGGTGATTTCCAACGGCGCAGTGCTCGAGACCTATCCGGTGTACCCGCTATGGCCGAACCTGGTCCGCACCTCGCAGCTTCCGGAACAGGGCCAGGAGTACCGGCTGATCGACGGCGGAAATGGGCACCTTGGGACATTCAACGGCAAGGACATCGAGGGGACGGCCGTCCTGATGGGCTTCAACTGCGGAGTCGACTGGCTGAACGCCCCGCGCCTGGGCGCACGAGCGATGGTCTTCGTGGAACCCGACACGACACCGACCCGCGGCGAGGCCGAATCGAAGTTCCTGCGCATCCCGATCAACATCCCGCGCTACTGGATCAGCCGCAGCGACGCCTACCACCTTCAGGCACGCCTCGCCTCCCAACCGCAGGTGCAGATCCGCATCAAGTGCCGCATGACCTGGGAGGCCAAGCCGGCCTGGAACATCGTCGCCGAGATCCCAGGGACCGACCCGGAGCTGAAGAAGCAGACCGTCTACCTCACCGCCTACTACGACTCGATGTCGATTGTCCCGCAGCTCGCGCCCGGGGCGGAGAGCGCGACCGGCGCGGCCTCGCTGCTGGAGATCACCCGAGTCCTCGCGAAGTACCCGCCGAAGCGTACGGTGCGAGTGATCTTCAACGGCGCTCACTTCGTCGGCCTGGCCGGGATACGGAACTGGGTGGCCAATCACCTGACCGAGCTGACGGAGGGCACGCCCACGAGAGAGCGGACGCGGTTCCTCGGGTTGATCCCCTACGAGCACACGGTCAAGAAGAAGCTCCAGATCAACATGTTCCTGGCGTTCGACCTGTCGAGCCAGAGCCGGCGGGTCGGCGTCTTCTACAAGGGGATGTTCTACGATCAGCGCGAGGACACCGACATCAGCCGTCACTTCTCGGACTTCGGCCGGACGCTGCGGGAGAACGCCGCGCTCATGGCCGACTGGGAGACGACCGCCGGCTTCAGCGACGCCGAAGCGCAGTTCGCGGACGGCATCAACCCGATCTATGGGAAGCCCTGGCGGACGTTCATCTTCGGGAAGATCGCCCTCGACAACGAGCCGATCACCCTGGGTGGCGGCCGCGGCGCGGGCTTCGTGACGACGGATGATGCCCGGGACCTGGTCGATACGCCCTTCGACACGTTTGACGCCGTGAACTTCCAGAACCTCCTGAAGCAAACCGCGTTCCTTGCCGCGTCGATGTGGGACATCGTCAACGACCCGAAGATGCCCATGGACAAGGAGCCGACCTTCGACCGCATGAGCGTGTCGGGCGGGTTCGCCGAGCTGTCCGTGGAGGCGCTCGCGTTCGACCCCAAGAAGAGCATGTTCCCCGAGAAGAAGATCGAAGGCACCATGGTCGTCGCCCGGATGTCCGACTCGAGCCTGATGGGCACACGGGGCGACCTGGTCGAGATCATCGACATGAAGACGGGAGGAGTTCACTTCTGGGGCTACCCGACGATCAACGCCTATGGGTGGCGAAAGCCCACCTACATCGAGGCCTACCACACGAACGCCAGCACCGGCGACATCGACTACGCGCCGGACTGGGGCCCGATGGGCAACCGTCACCATCCGCGCGATCCCACCGAGTTCTTCATCACCTCGGGCAAGAAGGATTTCACGGTCGTCATCTTCGACTGCGTGCCGATCTCCCTCTATGATCTGGTCGACCCGCAGAGCCTGACGACCCTTCGCTATATCAAGGTCTACGACGGGTTGAGCGACGCCGAACCGCGCCGCTACGGGCTGACCGTCCCGCATCCCGAGCCGTGGCGGGGGCACGTGGAAGACGTTGCGCTTGTCTTTGCGGACAAAGGGCAGCGCATCAAGGTCATGATGGGCCTGGGGGGAGGGTCCGTCAGGATGCTCCTGCTGGACGCCAAGACGATCAACAAGGAGCACCCGAGCGGGACGGGCTACCTCGCCGACAAGCCGATGGCCTTGTCCCACACGCCGTTGCTTGTCACGGAGGATATGTGGACCCTGGACGAGCTGCGTATGCAGAAGCTCGCCAGCTTCCGCATCGTGAACGACATCGTGGTGAATCTGCACAACACCGCGCGGGGCCTGCTGAACGAGGCCCGGGCAGCGCTCGACAAGAAGGACTACGAACTCGCCGACGCCAAGGCGCGGGCGGCCTGGGGCTACGAGGCCCGCGCCTATCCGGCCGTGCTGTCCACCATGAACGACGTCGTCAAAGGCGTGCTGTTCTACCTCGCCCTGATGCTGCCGTTCGCGTTCTTCTTGGAGCGCCTCATCTTTGCCTTCCCGAACCTGCGCACTCAGATCCTGGGGTTCGTGGGGATCTTCGCGGCGATCTGCCTGGTGTTCAGCTTCATCCACCCGGCCTTCGAGATCACCAGCAACCCATGGATCGTCCCACTCGCCTTCATCATGGTGGCGCTGAGCGTGCTGGTCATCGTCCTGGTGACGATGAAGTTCGAGGCCCAGCTCAAGGCGCTCCAGATGAAGATGTCGGGCGTGCACCGGGCGGACATCGGGCGCATGAGCGTGGCCGCGGCCGCCTTCTCGCTCGGCATCAGCAACATGCGGAAGCGCCGGGCCCGAACGGTCTTCACCTGTCTCACCCTGGTGCTGCTCACCTTCACGGTGCTGTCGTTCACCTCCGTGAAGACTGCCACTCGCTACAACGAGCGTCGGGCCAAAGGTGTGCCCTCGTACCAGGGGCTGCTCGTCCGCAACGCCATGTGGCAGCCACTCGAGGAGTCGGCCTACCGGATCCTCAACGACGAGTTCGGGCGCGATCGGGCAGTTGCTCCGCGCGCCTGGTTCTTCACCTCGAAGACCGAGGAGCAGTCATTTATCCAGGTCAGCACGGACGCGAGCGATGCGACCTATGACGCCCGCGCTGTCACCGGCCTCAGCCCGGCCGAACCTAAAGTGACGCATATCGATCAGGCGCTCGTCGCCGGGCGGTGGTTCAAGCCGGGGGACGTGCACGCGGCGATCATCCCGACGAGGATCGCTGAGGAGTTCCACATCAGCCCTGCCGATGTCGGCAAGGTCAAGATCTTCCTCGGCGGCGTGCCGTATGACCTGATCGGCATCGTCAGCGCCAGCCAGGCGAAGCGGAAGATAGACCTGGACCAGGAGCCGCTGACGCCCGTGGACTGGATTCAGATGCAGCGCATGGCGCGCCAGGGGGGCGGTCAGCAGGCGCAGCAGCAGGGGCAGAAGTCCGGGTTCCAGGAGTACCTGCACCTCTCGCCCGATCAGACGGTGTTCGTGCCGTTCGACACCGCGATCAACCTCGGCGCCGAGGTCGAGTCTGTCGCGGTGAGCTTCATCGCGCGGGAGGAGGTAGATCGGACGCTCAAGGCCCTCATGCCCCGCCTCGGGTTCAACCTCTATGCGGGCCTCGGAGACAAGATCGAAAAGTATAGCGCCATCGGCCGCACTTCGATCAGCGGCATGAGCGATATGGTGGTGCCGATCCTCATTGCCGCGTTCATCGTCCTGAACACGATGCTCGGCGCTGTCTACGAGCGGGTCAAGGAAATCCACATCCTCAGCTCGATCGGGCTCGCGCCGAGCCACATCGCCATGCTGTTCATCGCCGAGTCGTTCGTCTACGCGATCCTCGGCGCCATCTTCGGCTATCTCGTCGGGCAGGGGACGGCGAAGCTCGTCACCGTGCTGCACCTCCTGCCCGGCCTCTACCTCAACTACTCGTCGGTGTCGGCCGTCGCCTCCACCAGCGTCGTGATCGGCGTGGTGTTGCTGTCGACCCTCTATCCCGCCCGCAAAGCATCTGAGGTCGCCACTCCCGCGATCGAGCGAAGCTGGCAGCTTCCCGAGCCAGAGGGCGATAGCTGGGATATCCCGATGCCGTTCGCCGTGACCGGCGAGCAGGCGACGGCGATGACCCGGTTCATGATGGAGTGGTTCGAGGCCTACGAGGAGTACTCTATCGGGGACTTCGTGACACAGGATGTCACCAGCCGCGAGGAAGATGGCCAGTATGGCAAGGTCTTCGTGATCGATCTGATGGCGTGGATTGCGCCATTCGACCTGGGCGTAAGCCAGCGGGTGATGCTGCGGACCATCCCGACGGACATGGAGGACGTCTACGAGATCCGGCTCGGCCTCGAGCGTGTCAGCGGCGACGTCTCCTCCTGGCGCCGGGTGAACCGGCGGTTCCTGAACACGCTGCGCAAGCAGTTCCTCATCTGGCGGACGCTGCGGGCTGAGGAGCGGGACCGGTACCTGGGGCTGTCAGCGCCGGGCGAGCCGATGCCGGGCCCCGCGCCGGCGGGCGGAGCGTAGCGAAGGAGAAACGGCGAACCATCCGCAGATGAACACAGATGAACACGGATTCATCCGCCTTCGGCGGAAACGGCAAACGGCCGAGAACCCTCTGGGCGGACGGGACGTAGACAGGGAAAAGTAAAAAGGAAAAAGGCAAAACCGGAAAGAGGCAGCGGGTCCTTTCCTTCTGCCGTTTACCTTTTACCTTTTACCTTTTTACTTTGACGCACACGGAGAGTCAAGGTGGCGGAGCAGCTGGAACCGGGCGAGGAAGCGCTTCAGCCGGAAAAAGAGGAAGACGCCGGGCAATGGTTTGCGGAACGGCGCCCCGAGCTCGAGCCCACCGAGTTCAAGGAGGGGTTCACCCTCAAGACGGTGCTCGGCGCCGTGTTCGTCGCCGTCATCATGATGCCAGGCGCCATCTACCTGGGCCTGCTTGTGGGGCAGAACCTCGGCCCCGCCGGCCAGTGGACGACGATCATCCTGTTCACCGAGGTGGCCCGGCGGTCGTTCACCGTTCTCACCCGCCAAGAGCTGTACATGATCTACTACATGGCGGGAAGCGTGAACTCCGTCATCGGCGGGCTGGCGCTGGCGGGCGGAGCGTTTGCCTGGCTGATCTGGGCGCAGTACCTGGTGCAGTCTCCCTGGGCGCAGAACTTCGGGATCGCCGACCAGATTCCCACGTGGTGGGCGCCGCGCATCGGCTCCGAAGCCTACATCAAGCGCACCTTCCTGCATCACGACTGGGTCGTGCCCATAGTGCTGATGCTGGTGGGCAGCGTCGTGTGGCGAATGCAGTTCTTTGGCCTGGGCTATTTCCTCTTCCGGACCACCTCCGACGTCGAGCGGCTGCCGTTCCCCATGGCGCCTATCGCGGCGCAGGGCGCGACGGCTCTTGCCGAAGTGTCGGAGGAGAAGGAGTCCTGGCGCTGGCCCGTGTTCAGCGTGGGCACGATGATCGGCCTGGTGTACGGGTTCTTCTACGTCGCCATCCCGGTCATCACCAGCGGCTTCCTCGCCGACCCGATGATGCTCATCCCCATCCCCTTCATCGATCTGATGAAGAACACCGAAGACGCCTTTCCCGCCGGGCGCATCGCGCTGGGGACCGAACTGGGAAGCATCCTCTGGGGCTTTGTCGTGCCCTTCCCAATCGTGGCAGGCCAGTTCATCGGCTCCATGCTCCAGAACTTCATCTTCACGCCGATGCTCTACCGAATGGGCGGCTTCGACCTGAACACGGGGAAGTCATTGATCTTCCCCACGTGGTCCAAGGGCATGAGCCTGATCCAGAGCGAGGCAGCGCTGGGCTTCGACCTGTTCATGAGCCTCGGCGCAGGGATCAGCCTGGCGATCGCCGTCATCGGCATTCACGCGGTTGCGACTGCCATGATCAGGGATCGCATCCGGAGGGCGCAGGGGCTGACGACCCACGGCTATGGCGATGTGCCTCCCGATCGAGGCGACTACCCGATCTGGGCCGCCTTGGGGTTCTGGTCCGTCTCGACCCTGTTCTCCGTCATCCTGGCACATGCGCTCGTGCCGAAGTTCCCGGTCATCTTCCTCGTGGTCTTCGGCTTCCTGTGGTCGCCCTTGATCTCGTACATGTCGGCCCGCATGATCGGCCTGACGGGCCGCGGCATCGACGTCCCCTATATCCAGCAGGCGACATTCATCCTGAGCGGCTACAAGGGCGTCGATATCTGGTTCGCGCCGATCCCGTTCTACGACTTGGGCTACGCCGCCCAGAACTTCCGCGAGGTCGAGCTGACCGGGACGAAGATGGTCAGCGTGGTGAAGGCGGAGGTGTTCCTCCTCTTCATGATGCTCGTCTTCAGCTTCGTCTACTGGTCGTTCTTCTGGCACGGCAGCCAGATTCCGTCATCCCAGTACCCGTACGCGCAGACGTTCTGGCCGTTGTCAGCGTTCTACCAGTGCCTGTGGTACTCGTCCACGCTGCCAAACCAGACGGGGCCGATCTTCCTGCTTCAGGCGTTGAAGTTCAACGTGATCGGCTATGCAGGGGTCGGCACGCTGGCACTCTACGGAGTCTTCAGCCTGTTCAAGGTGCCGAGCCTCTGGTTCTACGGCTTTATCGGCGGATTCCCGTCATCGATGTGGTGGACGGTCCCGATGTTCGCCGGGGCGATGCTGGGCCGGTACTACTTCTCGCCCAGGTTCGGGGCGCGGACCTGGAACCGGTACACCCCGGTGCTGGCCGCGGGCTATACCTGTGGCGTGGGCCTTATCGGCATGGTGTCGATCGGCCTCACCATCATCTTCAAGGCGGTCAGGTCGCTGCCATTCTGACCACGCCAAGGCGGTGGAGTGGCCTCTGTTCGAACAGGATGGTGGCTTGAGCCAAGAAGAAGAGACGACGCTCATCGGCTGGCAGGGAATCTCCGCTCGCGTCCCGGCCGACTGGACGCTGGCGGGCGTCGGTGGCGATAGGAGGTCGGGCTACCTGCGGGTCGACTATGAGCGGACGCCGCGGCTACAGGTGAAGTGGTCGAGCCGCCACATCGACCTGGAGAAGAAGCGGGCCGAGTACGTAAAGCGGTTGAAGGTGGGCAAACGCCGCCGGCCCACCGGCCTGGAGGTCACCACCGACCTGCGGGTGGTCAGCAAGCGGGCCAAGCCGAAGAAGGACATCCTGACCTACGGCTGGCGCGGGCCGCAGTGCGGCATGGGTGTGCTCTGGAACTGCGACGTGTGCGGCCGAGCGATCATCGCCCAGGTCGGATGGCCGCTCGAGGAGGAAGGGCGAGAGGTCGCCCAGGAGGTCCTCGAATCGCTTGAGGACCACGGGACGGCCGGCTGGGACGCGTGGGGAGTCGACGGGCTGGTCTTTCTCGGGCCGACCGGATACGAGCTGGAAGGCTGGAGGCGGATGACGCGCTACCTCGAGCTGCGGCTGCTGCGGAAGCAGGAGAAGCTGAAGGTGGCGCGGTGGGGAATGGTGCCGCTCGTGCTCGGGCAGCTGTCGGTTCGGGAGTGGTATGAGGCGACGAACCGCAGGCGCAGGGACGTCGTCTGGAGGTCGGAGGAGGCCGAGATCAAAGGCCACGATGGTGTCGTGGCCTGGGGAGAGCGAAGGAGGCTTGCCGGCGGGGTGCGGACGCGAGCAGCGCGGGCGCTGCGGCGCAAACCGGTAGTGGAGTTCGGCGCCTGCGCCTGGCATTGCCCGGAGTCGAACCGGCTCTACCTGGTCGAACTGCTCTACGGAGGAGAGGGAGAAGCGCTGCACGGGGCGGTGGAGTCGATCATGTGCCACGAGGAGGCGTGAGGGTGCGAATCCGAAGGCAGCCGCGCCTCACGCCCGAGCAGATCCTCGGCTCGAGGCCGGTGCAGAACCCGCACGTGAAGACGGAGGAGCTGGCAGACGGCGGCCTGCGAATCCTGGCGCAGCGGAGCCGGGCCGGGTGGGTGCGGTTGCTGAGTACGCTCTTCCCGATCCCGAGGGAGCGCAGGATCGAGCTGGATTCGGTCGGCAGGCAGGTATGGGAGCTATGTGACGGCGAACACACTCTCAGGGATATGATCGACGTGTTCCAGAAGCGTCACAAGCTGACGCGGACGGAGGCGGAATGGTCTCTGCGGAACTACCTGAGAGACCTGGGGAAGCGGGGACTGGTGGGATTCGCGGTGGAGAAGCAGGATGAGTCGAAGAGTCGAGGAGTCGAGGAGTCGAAGAGCCGATGACAGGGACTGGGGGCCAGGGACTAGAGCCGTCCCTGTGCTCCAGCGCCTAACGCCGAGGCCGTACGAAGAGAGAGCGTGATGAGCGAGAACGACAGCAGGGGAAGCGTGCTTGAGGGCATCAAAGGCAGAGCGGGCATAGAGAAGCAGATCGTCCTGCCGTGGTCGCGGGCTCTTCAGATGACCCGCGAGAACATCTTCGTTCGCCTGGGCCGGTCAGCGATCACCGCCTCCGGCATCTTCCTCGGGATCGCCTTCTTATCGGCGGTCCTTTTTGGCGCCGCCGCCCAGCGGGTCGCCGCCAGCATCGAGGTCGAGAAGCTCGGGGTTCAGCAGGCGACGGGGGAGTTCCAGGCCCGCATCATCTGGCTGGCGTGCATGTCGCTGCTCGTGGCAACCGTCGGGATCGTGAACTCGATGCTGATGTCCGTAACCGAGCGCTACAAGGAGATCGGCACGATGAAGTGTCTCGGCGCGCTCGACAGCTTCATCGTGCGGCTGTTCCTGCTCGAGGCCGGGGTGCTGGGCGTGCTGGGGTCGGCGCTGGGGGCGATCATCGGCACCGGCGTCATGATGCTTGCCTACATCGGCCGGGTCGGATGGTCGGGAGTGCTCAAGGCGTGGATGACGGACGCCGTCCAATTCGGCAGCGGCAGCGGTATCCCGATGTGGCTGGCGTTCATCGTCACGCTCCTCATCGGCGGCGTTCTGTCTATATTGGCGGCCCTCTATCCGGCGTGGCGGGCGGCGAAGATGCCGCCGGCGGCCGCCTTGCGATCGGAATTCTGATGCTCTGCCTCACCCCCTTGCCCCCTCTCCAAGCCTGGAGAGGGGATGCCGAAGGCGGGGGTGAGGAATACAAGGAGGCCTGCGCATGTCTGTCTACGAGTATATCGTGAGGACGAAGGATCTCTCGAAGATCTACACACTCGGAGGGGTGGAGGTCCGCGCGCTCGATCAGGTCGCCCTCGACATCCGCCGGGGCGAGTACGTCTCGATCATGGGACCGTCCGGATCGGGCAAGTCGACGCTGTTCAACATGATCGGCGGCCTCGACAAGCCGACCAGGGGCACCGTCTTCATCGACGAGGTGGATATGGCCCAGCTCACCGCCTCCGAGCTGGCATTCCTGCGATGCCGCAAGATCGGCTACATCTTCCAGACGTTCAACCTGATCCCGGTGATGACGGCGCTGGAGAACGTGACCCTTCCGATGGTGTTCGCAGGCCTCACCACCGACGACGCGCTCGATAAAGGAATGGAGTTGCTGAAGACGGTGGGACTCGGCGAGCGCTATGACCACAAGCCGACCGAGCTCTCCGGCGGTCAGCAGCAGCGCGTCGCCATCGCCCGCGCCTTCGCCAACGACCCCGCCATCATTCTGGCCGACGAGCCGACCGGCAACCTCGACCTCAAAACCGGCAAGGAGATCATCACCCTCCTCAAGCGCATGAACGAGGACAAGAAGGTGACGGTCATCTCGGCGACACACGACCTGAAGATGATCGACGTCTCCGACCGCGTTGTCTGGATCCGAGACGGCAAGATCGAGCGCATCCAGGAGCGCAAGGACATCGATCTCCAGGTCGGTGTGATGGCGGGCGAAGAGCAGTAGAAGTCATCTCAAAAGTCACGTGAGTGCTTGGGGCAAGCTATCTCCAACCTCCTGACGGAGTTTTGAGATAGCTTCTACGGACGTTCGCCCAATGAACTAACATTGGGCGAACGTCTTTCTCCAGGCATTTGCTGGCCTTCTATGACTTTCGCCCTTACTTCTTTGGGCGAAAGTCATTAGGTTCGCCTCGCACACGAGAGTGACGAGTTCGCTTCGCCCCCGCTTTGAGGCGGGGGCGAAGCTGTTGAACGGTGTGAGCGCAGGCGGTCCGGGGTGTGACCGCCTGTCGTTGGTCTGTCTGTTTTCCTCACCCCTCGTTCCCCTCTCCAGGCTTGGAGAGGGGATGTCCGAAGGACAGGGGTGAGGATCAGGACTGCCGCTCCCACTCTTGGCGGTCACACCCGCGATCCGCTCTTTCTTGACACAGGTAGCACGATACCTTATGATCGTCGAGGCGGCGGAATTCGAGTCTGCCGGATCGGCAATGAAGACACAGACGGCGCACGGCGGCTTTCCAACGGCTTTGCTGACATTCTCGGTCATGCTCCTCGTGCTCGCCATCGGGTTCGTCGTCGGGCGGGTCGTGGTGGCGCGCGCCTATCTCACCTCTGCTCCCAAGATCGACCTGCAAGGCTCCGGCGGATCGGAACTCGACGAGGACCGGTCGGCCCCCGGCCACATCTACGTGCCATCGCCCTCGGCCTCGCGACCAGCCGAAGCGGCAACCGATGAGGAGCGCCCCCGCGAGCAGGCGGGTGAGCAGGGGCGGCCGTCGCCTGATGAGACGACCCGGGGGGCGCCCGAGGGGCCTCAGGCCGCGGGGTCGATCGAGCCTGGGAGCCCGCAGCCGAAGCAGGCTGAGTCACCGCCTGCCCAGGAGCCCAAGCCCGCCGAGGAGCCGAGCAACAAGACCTACTCGATCCAGGTGGGGGTATTCACCAGCCTTCAGGGCGCCCGGCAGGTGATGGATGAGCTGACCCGCGCCGGCTATCCGTCCCGGGTGGCCCGCGAGAAGCGCGGAGCCCAGGACATCTACCGTGTTGTGACCGGTCGCTACCGGAGCGAGTACGCTGCCAGGAAAGCGCTGGAGCAGCTCCGAACAGATGGGTTCGAGGCATTTTTGATCGAGCAGTAGCGTGCCCTCCCATGGGGGCACAGATCGTACGGTCTGGAGAGCGACTCACCGATGGACAAGGACGAAACGACTGAACAGGCTGCCGGCTCCTCGGACGATTGCCCGTCCTCTTCCGTGCCCGCTGAGGAGCTGATCCCGGAAGAGGAAGAAGAGGCGAAGCAGCTGTCAGAGATCGACGTGTTGCAGGGCGAGATGGCGCTGCTGGAACAGCAGCTTCAGCAGATGCGCGACCGGTACATCCGGGCGGTGGCCGACCTCGACAATGCCCGCAAGCGGGCCCGGCAGGCGATCGGCGAGGCCCGGCACCAGGCGATCACCGGCCTTCTCCAGGAGCTGCTGCCGCTCCTGGACAACTTCGAGCGGGCGCTCGAGTCGGCGGCGCCGACCGCGGGCGCTCCCGCGGAGACCCGGGCGGTGTACGACGGCGTTGGGCTGATCTACCGGCAGCTCAAGCAGGTGCTGGAGCGCAGGGGGGTGAAGCCGATGGAGGTCCTCGGTCAGCCCTTCGACCCGAACCTCCACGAGGCCATCGTGCAGGTGCCGGCGGGAGAAGAGCACCCCGAGGGCACCGTGGCGCTGGAGATGCAGCGAGGCTATATGTATGGGGACCAGGTGCTCCGCCACAGCGGGGTGGGGGTGGCCGTGCGGGAGGCCGGTCGGGACAAGGCGCAGGGCTAGCGCTTGGTTGTCGTCCATCACGCGAGAAGGTTCGACGCGGGGCACGTCGAAGCAGCAGATTCGCCGCACCCAGCGCGGAAGCACTACTGGTAAGATTCCTGCACTGCGGCGCCCACCGGAATGCGGGAGTCTCGCAAGAGAGCGGCTTCCGGCAGGTCGTGGTGCGGCCTGCAGAGTAACCTGAGTGCGCGAGATTCTCTAGAAGATGTTTCGTAGCCCGCCTGGGCGGGTCATGAAACAGGGATGCAGGGCGGTAGGCTTGTGCAGGCGCATTTCATGCAACGCATGGAGCGATCAGCCAACCACCCTTGGTTATGAAATACGCTCCAGAGGACGAGAGGTCGGATCGTGACGCCGCCGAAGCGCAGGAGACAGCGAGAGAGTCCGTCCGTGGGGGCGGTGGAGAATCCGAGAGAGGAACCCATGGTGGCAGAGGAGCCGCGGCCCGTCGTCGCCGCGGTTCCGAGGCCGGGAGAGGGAGAAAGCCCTATGTCTAGCCAGAAGGCACGCGGGGCAGTGATTCGTGTTATGGGCGTCGGTGGGGCCGGGAGCAATGCCGTCGACCGCATGATCGAGGTGGGGCTCGAGGGCGTCGATTTCGTGGCCGCCAACACCGACCTTCAGGCGCTGTCCCGGGCGCACGCGCCGTCGAAGCTGCAGTTGGGCGCGACGGTGACCAACGGCCTGGGCGCGGGCGGCGACCCCGAGGTCGGTGCTCGCTCCGCGGAGGAGAGCCGCTCGGAGATCAAGGACGCGCTCTCGGGAGCGGACCTCGTCTTCATCACCGCCGGCATGGGCGGTGGGACGGGAACCGGCGGAGCGCCGGTCGTCGCGGAGGTCAGCCGCGAGCTCGGCGCGCTCACCGTGGCCGTGGTCACGAAGCCGTTCTCATTCGAGCGCGGCCGGCGTCACAGCATCGCCGAGGAGGGGCTGGACAACCTCCGCACCAAAGTCGACACGCTCATCACGGTCCCGAACGACCGCTTGCTCGGCGTGGTGCAGAAGAAGGTCTCGCTCATCGAGGCGTTCCGGCTCGCGGACGAGGTTCTGCGAGAGGGCGTGCAGGGCATCTCGGACCTCATCACGGTGCCGGGCCTGATCAACCTGGACTTCGCCGATGTGAAGACGGTCATCCAGGACGCGGGCTCCGCCCTCATGGGCATCGGCGTGGGGACCGGCGAGACCCGCGCCGCCGACGCGGCCCAGGCCGCCATCTCCAGCCCGTTGCTCGAGACGACGATGGATGGCGCCACCCGTATCCTCTTCAACATCAGCGGCGGCAGCGATCTCTCGCTCGCCGAGGTCGAAGAGGCGGCGAAGGTCATCGCAGCCGCCTCCGATTCGCCCGACACGAACGTGCTCTTCGGCGTCGTGTTGAGCGAGGAGCCGAAGGAGGAAGTGCGGGTGACGGTGCTCGCCACCGGCTTCGAGCATGGTCGGCGATCGAGCACGACGGCCGAGAAGGCCGCCTCCATCCCCGCGGTCGAGCCCGTGCCGGAAACCGATCTCGAAGTGCCGACGTTCCTGCGCAACCGATAGCACGGTCGCATGAGACGAGTAGATCGAGGACCCGGCCGGAGGCCGGGTCCTCGTTGCTTGTTCCCCTCCGCGGTCTGCACCCGCCTCACCAACCGGTTCTCCCCCGCGGGGCATGGGACCGGCTCAGGGTCAGCTTCAGGAAATCACCTATAGATGCTCGCGCAAAGAAGTAACTGGCAACTCGGCCAATGCGCCCGTTCGGGGCTCTTTCTGTTGGGTTTCGCTCTTACTTCTTTGGGCGAAACCCAGTAGTGAGACTCCTGCCTGGCGGAAGCTCAGGATACCTGGGCACGACGCTCGATCTCGACCGAGGTGATCATCGGCTCCGCCGCTGCCGGCAGGGGAATGCCGTCTTCTTCCATCACATCGAGACACAGCTCGATGGCCTCGCGGACATTCGCCAGGGCTTCCTCGAGCGTCTCACCCTGGCTGTGGCACCCTGGGAGAGAAGGGCAGACGACACTGAACCCGCCAGCCTCTTCCTGGTAGATGACAACCGGGAATCGCATCGGCATTTCCTCTCCTTCCGCGAGCAGGAGATTCTGCCACATCGACCGCCCGCGCGCCCCGATCGGCGCCAGCCTACCGCCCTCGCAGGCGCGCGGCAATCGCGCGGATGTGAGCCGCGGTCGATCCACAGCATGCACCGATGATCGCGACCCCCAGCTCGCGGAACCGTTCGGCCGCGTCGGCCATCATCTCGGGTGTTTCCGGGTAGACGGCGCCCGACTCGGTGCGCTGCGGCCGGCCCGCATTCGGCTGCGCGATGAGAAGCCCCGGTGTCGCGGCGCGGAACTTCGCGATGATGTCGGCCATCTCCATGGATGAGATAGTGCCGCAGTTCGCGCCCACGACGAGCGCGCCGGACGCCGTCAGCTCCTTCGCCGCCGTCTCGGGCGTGACCCCGAAGGCGGTTCGCCCCGATGGATCGAACGACATGGAAGCAGCGATGGGCAGGCCGGTCGCCGCAGCGCCGTTGATGGCGGCCCGTATCTCCTCCAGCGCGGTGAAGGTTTCGATGATGAACATGTCGACCCCACCCTCGGCCAGCGCCTCTGCCTGTTCCGCGAATGCAGCTCGAGCCGCCTCCTCCGGGTAGTCGCCATACGGCTCGAGTATCTTCCCGGTGGGTCCGATGCACCCGGCGACGAACACGTCATCGCCGGCGGCCTCTCGGGCGAGGCGCGCGCCCGCCGCGTTCAGCTCGCGCGTACGGTTTGCCAGTCGGTGACCCTCAAGCACGGGGCGGCTGCCCTGGAGCGTATTGGTCTCGATGATCTCCGCGCCCGTCGCTCCTTCGTCCAGCGGGTGCCTCTCAAGCACCGGGCGGCTGCCCTGAAAGGTGTTGGTCTGGATGATCTCCGCGCCGGCCTCGACATAGGCGCGGTGGGCCGCGCGCACCAGGTCCGGCTGCTCGACATTGAGCAGCTCGAGCGACCTGCCGGGCTCGTGACCGCCTGCGCTCAAGGTCGTTCCCATCGCCCCGTCGCAGATGAGGAAGCCGTCGCGCAGCTTGCCGATGAGTCTTTGGACTCGCGCCTGGTCGGTTATCGGAAACTCGCTTGCACTGCAGGATGGAAGTTGAGGCATTGTAGAAGCGGCGCGAACGCGTGTCAAGCAGGCGGGAAGCACACCGCGAGGAATAGTGCTCCGACGACTCTCTCGCAACGGAGGCGAGCCAATGCTCTTCGCGATCATCGGCGGCACGGGGCTGTATCGCATGGATGACGCCGCCCCGGGCGAGCGACTCACCGTCGATACGCTCTATGGTCCGGCCCAGGTGGAGCGGATCGGCGTTGGCGGCAGCCGAGTGGTGTTCCTCCCGCGCCACGGCTTCGAGCACAGCGTGCCCCCGCACCGCGTGAACTACCGGGCCAACATTGCGGCTCTCAAAGAGCTTGGGGTCACCAACATCCTCGCCTCGGCCGCCGTCGGGTCGATGGCGGACGGCCTGCCGCCGGGTTCGCTCGCGCTGCTCACTCAGTTCCTCGACTTCACGCGGGACCGAGCTTCGACGTTCTTCGATGGCGAGAGCGGCAAGGTCGTCCACGTGGATGTGACCGATCCATATTGCCCCCATCTTCGAGGGGAGTTGCAGGCGGCGGCCGAGACGATTGGGGAGAAGCTCCATCCCGAGGCGATCTACGTCTGCGCCGAAGGCCCACGGTTCGAGACGCCCGCCGAGATCCACATGTTCCGCCAGCTCGGCGGCGACCTCGTGGGGATGACCAGCGTCCCCGAGGTAGTGCTTGCTAGGGAGGCAGGCATGTGCTATGCTGCCGTGGCCATCGTGACCAACTGGGCCGCGGGTGTCTCGACGGCGCCGGTGAAACACGGCGAGGTGAGCGACTTCATGGGCCAGCACACGCCGCGCGTTCGCGCGCTGTTCGCTCAGGCCATCGCCGATCACAGGGAGATCGACTGCACCTGCAGGTCATGGGCGAAGGGCTGACGGGGAGGGGTAGGGGAGGAGCGCTCGGCACGCCCGCCGGCCGTGTGGCGGGGTGGCTGGCCCTTCAGCAGGCGCCGGGCATAGGCGCGGCTGCGATGCTGCGGGTCGCCCGTGTCTTCGGGTCACCGTACGCCGCTCTGCACGCACCCATCGATGAGTTGGTCGCGCGCGGCGGCATCTCTCTCGATCAGGCGAGAGCAATCGTCGCGCACAAGGACGCCGAGGCCGCGCTCCAGCACAATATCGAGGCATGGCGCTCTCGGGGCGTCGAGCTCATCTGCATCGACGACGAGAGCTACCCCGCGCAGTTGCGCGACCTTCGCACTCCGCCGCCGCTCCTCTATGTCCGTGGGTCGCTCCGGCCCGAAGACACCCGCGCGGTTGCGGTGGTGGGCACGCGTGAGCCCGACCGCGCGGGGGCCGCGCTCGCGCGGCGGCTCGGGCACGAGTTCGCAACCAGAGGGTTCACCATTGTCAGTGGCCTGGCGCGAGGCATCGACACCGCCGGACACAGGGGAGCGCTGCTTCCGGAGGCCCCTCCGGGTCTCGTCGGGACCCGACGGGGTCCCAGAGGGACTTCACGAAGCCTGAGCCCATCGGCGGAGCAGGGGAGGACCATCGCAGTGCTCGGCTGCGGGCTGCTGCGCATCTATCCCTCTGAGAACGCTCGTCTCGCCGGCCGGATCGCGGCGCGCGGCTGTCTGCTGTCCGAGGTGCCGCCGGAAACCGAGGTGCAGGCCGGACTGCTGCTCGCCAGGGACCGCATCCAGGCGGCGCTGTCGCGCGCAGTCGTCGTCGTCGAGGCGCACCGCGAATGCGGAAGCATCGTCACTGCCAGACACGCCGCACAATGCGGCCGCCTCCTCTACGGCGTGCCGTGGGAGAGGCCGCCATTCTCGGAAGGATGGAAGACGCTTCGCTCGATGGGTGCGCTGCCCATCACGGCCGATGCCGACTTCGACGAAGTGGCGGCCACGATCGACGCGCATGTGAGCGAACCGAAGGAGCGGCCGCTGCTCTAGCTTCCGCTCGACCTTCGCTTCAGCGATGCCCCGAGAATCACCAGGCATAGAGCCAACGAGGCGAGGCTCACCACGCGCCCGATGATGAGGCCGCGGGGCTGGTAGAGGAACTCCACGGTGTGCTCGCCGTCCCGGATTCGCGCCCCCATCAGCACGCAGTCGGTCTCGTACAGTGGCGCCGGCTTTCCGTCTACCAGGGCGCGCCAGCCGGGGTCCCAACGTTCGTTGAGGACAACGAGGGCAGCGCCATCGGAGCGGGCACGGACAAGGATGCGCTCAGGGCGCTTCTCCCCGACGCTGATGATCTCTGGTCTGGCAGCCGCGGCTGACCGTAACCTCACCCTGCGTTTCCCCTCGTTCCCTCCCATTCCTTTGTCGCCCCCTCTCCGCAGCCGTTCGAGGGGGAGGGGGGTGAGGTCCGAGGTGCTAAGGTCACCGGTGACGACCGCCGACGTGCGCAGCTTCCTCGCTTCGGCCAGAGCCAAGGTCGCCCCGAGCGCATCCCTGTCACCACCGGAAGCCTCGCCGACCACGAACGCGCGCGGGAATGCATCGCGGTCGAGCGAGACACGGAAGGGCGGCACATCGGCCGAGGGGAGCCCGTCGACGGTCGTGCCAGCCGGCATGACGAGGTGACGAGTGCCGACAAGTGAGTAGAGACTGAGGTCGTTGTCCCTGGAAGCTCGCCTCGCTGCCTCGTCAAAGAACTGCGCGTGCCTGGGATCGATGAATCCCGCATAGCCGCCGACGATCGGCAGATCGAACGACTGCGGCACATCCGCCGGCAGATAGACGCGAGCCTCGAGCCATCCGTTGGGGTCTCCAGCCCAGCCCTGTTGAGGCGACCAGTCGGCGTAGATGGGAATGGGCGTCACGATGAGCGACCGGCCCCATGTCGTGTCTTCCTTCAGTGCGCTGACGATTCGCGGGGTCGAGGTGAAGACCTGCGGGTCGGCGAGAGGCGCGAGAGTCCTGTCGAAGACGAACAGGTCGGCCACAGTCACCAGGGCCACGAGGCCGGTCACGAACGCTAGACGCCTGCCCTGCGCGATCGGTCGGCATGACGCTAGGGTCTGCCATCCGTAGCCCGCAAGGATCGCCGCCGCGAACGTGAACAGGAATATGCACCGCGCAGGCACGCGGAAGTCGGAGAAGCCGGGCACGAAGCGCAGGATCTGGTAAAGAGGATTGCCCTGGGCGAGCGCGAGCGCGAGCGCCACCGCCGCGAGCCCCGCCCACACCCAGCCCTTGCGCCTCGTCGCGCCGACAACCGCGAGGGCCAGGGGCAGGAGGCCGATGTAGAGCACGTACTCCCAGTAGTACCGCTCGCCCCGGTAGCTGTTGTCGGCAGGCGTTCCCTGCCAGTTCGGCGCGACGAGACCGATGAGATGCCTGGGCAGCAGCGAGAAGGAAGTCACATACTCCAGTGTGCCCCGGTCGCCGTGCGGCGCTAGCTTCGATAGGTCCGAAGTCATCAGAAGCTGCACGCACGCCAGACCGGCCCCGAGCAGGAAGACGGTGGCAGCCAGTCCGGCGGCGCGCGCGAAGGGTCGAAGACTGGGGAACCTCACCCCACGCGTATGCAGAATCGAGCGGTCATCCGCTGATGGCCCTCTCTCCGCAGCCGTTCGAGGGGGAAGGGGGTGAGGTTGTTCTGATCTCGGTTTCTCGACTCCTCGACTACCGCGTCGTGACTGCACGAAGCGCCAGGCAATCCAGAAGACGGTCAGCAGCGAGATGTGGAACAGCGTCTGCGGGTGGCCGCAGAGAGCGCTCGCGCCCCAGGCCAAGGCAGCTCCGGTCGCGTTCGGAAGCAGCGGCCCTCGCCAGGCGCGCTCGATGAAGAGCAGCACCCACGGCAGCCAGGCGGCGGCGCAGATCAGGCTGACGTGATGAATGTGCGCGAACAGGTAGCCACTGAACGAGAAGACGACGGCTGACAGTGCAGCGCTGACGGGCGCAAGCGCAATGGCGCGCGCGAGCAGGTACATTCCCACGGCCGCAAGCATCAGATGCGAGACAATGAGCCAGTTGATGGCAGCGGGGGAGGGGAGGAGCCATGAGATCAGCAGACCCGGCGGATAGAAGGCGGCGATCTGTCCCTCTGCCGCAATAGGATAGCCGCAGAAGATGTAGGGCGACCAGAGAGGAAGCCGGCCGGCGCGAAGCGCCTCGTGCATGAAGGCCTTCGCCGGCTCGAAGAAGTAGCAGATGTCGCTGTGAGCGAAGAAGCCCAGCAGCAGCATCGCGCGCCAGAAGAACGCCGCGTGAAGCGCCAGCAGGAAGAGGACCGCGAGCGCATCCGTGCGCGTCGGAACCCGAGAGATGGCCTCAGGCGCGGGTCTCGCGGGCGAGGTATCGGCTGCTCGCTGGCGTTCCTTTTTCAGATGCGCTTCCCCTGGCGGAGCCGTCGCAATATGCTCAGCGGCGTGACTTCCAGCTCGCGACCTTCCCGATCAGCGCCTCCGCGTCTTCGCGGTCCTTCGCGCCGCCGATCCCAAGCCATACGCCCTCCGGCCGCAGGTTGTCCATGATGGTATCGAGCTCGTCGGCCTCGATGTATATCTCGACTCCCTTGCCGGCCGCCTGGCACTTCTGATAGACCCAGACCCAATCCGAGGCCCGGCCGCGGCCGGCGCCGTAGACCCACTGGATTGCGCTCAGCTCCTCGATCGACAAGAGGCTGTCAAGATGCTTCAGCGCCTGCGGCCCGTCGAGGTGGTAGAGCGATGCGTCGTAGTGCCGGCACTCCTCCACGATCGACGGCAGGAATACATCATCGAACATCCGGGGCGAGACCATGCACGAGAAATCGTTGGACGGGACGAGCCACTTCTTCGTGGACACCGGGCCGGCCCACGTGCTGATGGGCTGGTCCGCCGCGCGGAGCTTGTCGTGGAAGCGATCGTAGACCTTGAGATAGACATCGGTGACATAGCGGATGAGCGACTTGACCTGCTCGAGAGCTTCGACCATGTCGTAGTTCATCTGCACCGGATCGCGGAACGCGGCGACGGCATCGCCGCCCGGATGGAAGTCGGTCATGCCCGTGTAGAACTTGCCCTTGCCTGCCGCCAGCAGGGCATCCGTCATCTCGTCGATCTTCTTCCAGTAGACGTTCTCCTCGCTGAACCTGACCTTGCCGACCTCGGACCAATCGTGCAGGATCGGGACCGACCACGAAGTGTCCTCACCGAACTCCAGCTCGCACCCGAAGAACGCGCTGAAGACCTCCGGCCCGAGATTGGGGTGGGAGTGGGGGAGGGCGTCGCCGAGGTACTCGGTGTTCATCACGCTGTGGAGCGCCATCGCCACCGCGTAGTCTGTATCCATCCACCGCTCGCGCAGCGTCTCGTGCTTCTTGTCCGGCCTCGGGAAGCTGGGATTCGGGCTCCACAGCGACATGCAGACGACCGGGCGGTCGACGATCGCGCGCTCGAAGAACGCGTCCTGCCGCGCCAACCGCTTCTCCCAGTCCGGAATGCGGTCGATTGGCATCATGTCTGCTGCCCCTCCTGCTTCATCTCTGGTATGGCACAGCCCTGATTACTTCTCGCCGCCGAAGCTGCCGACCTGCCCCGCCCAGTGCGTGAGAGATAGGCCGAAAGGCCGGGGGGGAGATGCGGCTGAAGCTCCGCTATCGTCGCCCCTTCACGCGGCTGTTAGGTCCGATAATATGGGTTATCGGAAGGGGGGAAGGTGCAAGCTCATGCGGTTCGCTAGGTGAGTGCCGGGCTGGGTTGCCCCTCCTCGGCGCTGGCTCCGGCAGCGAGAGCGGCCTGGCGCTCCTCTTCCCGCCTCCAGAGCCAGTTGTAGATCGTGTTCCGGTTGATCGCCATGCCCGTCTCTGCCTCGATGCGCTGAGCGCATTCGGCGACCGACAGGCCGTTCTCTAGCCATTCGTCGATCACCTGCATGATGGGACGGTGGTACTCCTTGGTTAGGAGCCGCTGCTTCTTCGACGCGAGCTGCAGGCGCCGCGGTCCGCGGGACATTGAGTCATCTCCATTGCCAGGCAGGCTTCCGTAATCCCGCTCATTTCTTACCACAGATGTTCCCATCTGTCAAATCCTCTCAGATTCGAGGTCCGCTCTGCCCGGACAGGGCCTTTTCTGCGCCCTGGGCGGGCCTCCTACTGTCCATGAGATTTCCTGCTTCTCACCGGAATCCCTGGCCCTTTCAGGCCTCAACTCGAGCGCCGCCGCCGGGCCGACGGCAGCCCGTCTGGATACTCCAGCGCCCGAGGAGCGTGCCCATTCGGCGAGATGCCGACCGCCTCCCTGGACCATCGAGGTGAGGTCGCCCCGTTCTCCCCGGCCGTCTCCAGTTCATAGGCGACGCGGCTCCGTAGCCTCTCCAGGGCGCGCAACAGGTCATCTGCAGAGTCATACCGATTCACCACATCTAGCTGCGCCTCCAGCCGGCCGATCTCGATGAGGTGCTCTTCTCGCCGGTCTTCGGCGAACACCCGCATCTCCTCGACCTGGCGGTTACGCATGGCTCCTAACACCAGCGATTTCCAAGTCAGCATGCTCGCAGCTCTCCCCCTCGGGCGCTCTGACCTGCGCGCTTCGCATCGCGCGCCCGCGCCTCCGGCCCAGTCCTGCCGATCCGATCCATCGCCAGCCCTCCTTTAGCAGGAGGGCCCTCAGCCGTCTCCTGCCTAGTTTATTCCACGCCTGGCGACGAATGTTACCGATCATCTGCGAAAAGACAAGGCCAGCAAGCGGGCCGTTGGCGCTGCCGGCTACTCGGCCGCCGGCTCACTCCAGTTGGCGAGTGATGTGCCCGGCTCGTATCCGCCGTTCACATTGCCCTCATAGGCCAGGATCATATCGCCCAGCAGCTTCGCGAGACTCATGCTCGCGCTCTCTGCCAGTTCCCGCATTTTCGCGGCGAGCGACCCGCGGATCGCCACCGTCAACATCTCAGGGTGTGCACGTTGCCCTGAACGGCTGCGTACGTGGCGCTGTGCGGGGCGCTCGGGCTGCGGTTGGGGTTGTGCCTGCGCCCCCTGGGCTTCCCGCCGTGCCCGGCGGGTTTGTGCGCCCCGCTGGGCGGCTTCGCGGCGGCGCTGTGCCTGGTCCTCCAGGCGCTGTGCGGTCCGCCGTGATACGGCTTCATCCTGCTGCTCTGCTCTACGTCGTCTCGGCATTGCCAGACTCCTTTCATATGCTCTGTTAGAGCGAAGCGATGTAGCCCTTGAGCTTCCGCTGATCGGTCTTCTCCCGGACATGGGCATCGGCCCAGGCGGCCCGGTCCTTCACATAAGCCATGACTGAGGTCTTGATCAACTGCTCCAGCACCTCGGGCGGAAGCGCGTCCAGTTCCACGGTATCCTCGCCGTGGGCCTCCAAGAAACCACTGGTGCGGCTGTCAGTATCCTTGGGTGGGACTGGTGGCAGTTCGTGCTCTTCGATCTGCACCGGCAGGAGAGCGATGCGCCGGATTTCCAGGGGATGGTGCCAGGTGGCGCCCATCTCATCCCGGATGCAGCGATCGATATCCACGCCCGAAGGGTCCCAGTCGCCGAAGTAGATGATCTCCGTGGCTCCTCGATCCACCGCCTCCACCAGCGTGCTGACCGAGGGATAGCCGCGGCAGAT
>Ga0315288_10000161_pt1 | contig 76474 bp, 64 predicted proteins | sample YL17G11_20_MG_FD_203454 | JGI IMG/M metagenome (GOLD analysis project Ga0315288, IMG submission 203454) | Sediment microbial communities from Yellowstone Lake, YNP, Wyoming, USA - YL17G11_20 | ecosystem: Environmental > Aquatic > Freshwater > Lake > Sediment | place: USA: Wyoming | collected... | reverse complement strand
TGTCTTCGATTCCTCGCTTGTGCCGACTGTACAGTCACCGCCGTTTATGCCGTTGGGGATACCATAGGAGAAATAGACGGTGCGCTCAGCGACCACCGGCCGCCCGGATTCGACCTTCATCGCCACAGACTTGCCCGCCAGGCCCGGCACGGCGTTCACAAGCGTGGTCCCACGGTACAGCGGTGGGAGTTCGAACTGCTGGACTGCCGGAGCGCCGCCCTCTACCAGGTACGTGACCGTGGTTGTTGCCGGCTTGTTGTTAGGGTTGAAAAGCAGCAGGTAAGTGTCGAATGCACCACCAGTATAACCCTCCGCCAGGTACCAGTGGCGTGAAGGGGCCGTGGCGCCAGTGCTGGAATGCCCCCCGCGCCTTCCCCCGTAATCGAAGTACTCCGCTCGCTGCGCGACTATGCCGCCGTCGGCTATGATCCTGGTAGCGTGACCCGTGCCCGGCAGTCCGGGGACCTGGTTAACGAATATCGTCTGCCTGGCACCGGGAGGAAGGAAATAGTTCTGTTCGATGGGGCCACCGGCTTCAGGGTAGTAAGTGGTAAGCGCGTTCACGGGGGTCTGCCCCGGGTTGAACAGGAGCAGGTACTCGAGGAAGTCACCCCCTATGAAGCCCTCGGCGAAGTACCAGGTGCGTGAGAGTTTAGAGGCTCCGCTCGAGCAGCTGGCTCCCTGAAGGGGAAGCCTTCCGATCGAGTCCGCGACTACCGTGAGTGGTGTGCCGTCCGGTGCCCATTCGTACGGCCAGTAAGCTTCCAGGGGATGGAGCCTGATGCATCCGTGGGAACGCGGCGTGACCCCGAGGCTCTCTTCGTAGTCGCGGTAGCCATCGTTGTAGCGCGGCCACGAGTGCATGCCGTAGTTCGGCCTCCAGTCCATCCAGTATTCGCACACGTAGGTGCCGCCGTAGACGTACCTGCGGTGCGTGTAGATGTGGTAACTGCCGGTGGGGGTGCCTGATGCCCCGGTGCTGCAACGGAGTATGTTGACGACCACCCCGTTCTCGTAGCAGTAGATGCGCTGGTCGGCGAGCGAAACGGTGATACTCTTGCCGACCTGCGATGAGCGCATGCGGGAAGGCATCTTCGCCGCCACTGGTGTGCCCTGGGGCCCTTCTTTCCACTGCGCGTCCAGCGCGCAAACACGGTAGTAATAGTCCTCATCTGCATTGACCTGGTCGTCCAGGAAAAACGGGAAATCGGACATGGTTTCGGCGGAGACGCCGCCGATGCAGGTGTACGGCCCGGCGATGTCCCGGGAACGGTATACGCGGTAACCGAAGCAGCCCGGTATGTGGTTCCAGGATAGCGTTACACGAACCCCCAGGTCTTCCTGGCGCTGGAGTACCTCGAGGCCTGCCGGTGCCGGCGGGCCGGTGCCGTCAGCCGTGCCCGCTGCGTTTGCTGCCCCTTGCATGAGGGCCAGGACGATGATCACGCTGATCGCCTGCGCAGCCAGCCGGGTTACCCTTGCTCTGACACTCTGAAGAGTACTCAAGAATGACCACCCCAGATCTGAAGCCCGTTTACATTTTATAGAAAACAACCAATATAATATATCGGAAGAAATGCGACGTATATTGAGTTAGATCAATTGTCGAGGCCCCTCCGGGCCCCGGGAACTGCGACAGCAACCTTGAGCACGGGCCTCTCCGGGCCCGGGAAGAGAAGAGGGGGTACAGGAATGGGATTCGAAGTGACGCAGATCAAGACGCTTATAGCAAACGCCTACCTTATTACCGGTGAGCATGTTGCACTGGTGGATACCGGAACCGGGATGGGTTACCGCAAGCTCGTGAGCGTACTGGCCGACAGGGGCCTGACACCCGGGGACGTCGAGTTCATCCTGATGACCCACCACCACTTTGACCACGCCGCGAACCTCGCGAAGATAAAGAAGCTCTCCGGCGCGACCGTGATCGCCGGAGCCGAAGACGTGGGGGTACTGGAGGGGACCGAGGAGAACCCGCCCCCGAGTGACCTCAACAGGCTGGGAAGGTTCCTCGGCAAGATGCCACGGAAGCTCTTGAACAGCTACCAGGCCTACGACCGGACGCCCGTTGACCGAAAGGTATCCGGCGGTGACCTGATAGAGGAGCTGGGGCTGGAGGTGGTGGCGGTTCCCGGACACACGAAAGGCGGTATGGCCTACCTCGACCGCCAGGGGAAAAGGGCCTTCATCGGTGACATGGCGAGCAACTACCACGGCAAGTGGACCATGCCCTCGATCTCGTTCAGCCACAGCATCGAGGAGATCTTCAAGTCTCAGGAGCTGCTTGCGGGCCTGGATCTCGAGACCGCGTATCCCGGACACGGGGTGGTCATCCAGCCAGGTGCCTCCAGGGCGATAGGGGAGTTTGTAGCCAGGCAGCGGGCGAAGCGCGGATAGGAGCCCCTGCCACTACCTCCTCCCCCTTGACGGGTATTGCTGATAAACGGACGCAAACCGGGGTCAAACAGCTCTTTGCGTAAACCGTGATCAAAACTGATGCAGCGCAAAGAGCTGTTTGACCCCGGTTTGCGTGGACACCCATGGTGGTCAGGTCCAACACACCAGGACCTTACCCTTTCATGCCACACCATCAAGAGCTGTTTGGGCCCGGGTACCGTCAGTCCAGATACCGCCGGGAGAGTTGCACGACTTTTCCGTATTCCTCGACCTGGCGGTCCCGCGCGGCCTGGTCCCAACCGAGCACGTCGCCCATTATGTCGGCCACCATCGGCGCTACCCCCAGGCCCTGGTCCGCCGTGGTGTAGTAGATCTCGGTGCGCCTTACCAGGAAGTCCTCGATGGTGCGGGCCATCTCGCTCTCGGCGGCGAAGCGGACCTGTGCCTTGACGTGCGGCACATCTGGGGCGAGCTGCTCTCCGAGCGACCCATCCGAGTCCACCATGGCCAGGATCTCGAGCGCATCGGTGCCCTGCTTCATCAGACCAACCAGCACATCGTCATCAAACCTCATGCGCGAGGCAAGCGCCCTGGCTCTCGCCTCGCCATCGGGGGTCGGCGTACCGATTATGGGGTTCATCTTGGTCTGGCATGGACGCTTTGCCTTTATGCCAAAATCCTTCAGCAGAACCTGCGCCGTGAGGTCCACCATCTCCTCGGCCATGGAGCGCCCGGTTGTGAGCTTGCCGCCGGCGATTGTGAGAAGCCCGGACCGTCCCTGGTAGATGCGGTGCTCCCGGGAGACCTTGCTCGCGGCAACGTCCGCCCCGCCCTCCTCCATGCAGAGGGGTCTGATGCCGGCGTACGTGCTGATTATATCGGACATGTCGAGGTTGGCCCTCGGGAGGGCGCGGTTTGTCGCCTCCAGGATGTATTCTATGTCTTCCCGGGTAGCATAGGGGTTGTCGAGGTCATCGCAGTAATCCGTGTCCGTCGTCCCGATGAGGGAGAAGTGACCGCGAGGGACGACGAACATCAGTCGGTCGTCGGTGGGGGAAACCACCGGCAGGGCGTTCCTGGTCCTGGCCCGGCCGTGCGGAACCATTGCGTGCACTCCCTTGGTGTTTCTGAGCTTGGTCGGCGCGTCAGGTTCGTCCATGGCGCAGACCTCGTCGCCCCAGACACCGGCCGCGTTCACAACGACGCGGGCTTCGACGTCAAACTCCGCGCCTGTGAGCGAGTCGCGCACCCTGGCCCCGCAGAGCCTGTCACCCCTGGACAGGACCCCGGTGACCTCCACGTAGTTGGCGCAGTCGGCCCCGGCGTCCACGGCCGACATGGCGAACTCGAGGGTGAGCCTCGCGTCGTCGGTCGAACAATCCCAGAAGACACCGGCTGCTTTTATCCTTTCTTCGTCCAGACCCCCTTCGAGCTCCATCGCTTTTTCGCGGAGGTACATCTTGTGGTTTTCGACGTTTCTGAACATAGCCATGATGTCGTAAAGCCAGAGGCCCATCCCTATCATGAAGATGCCGTTCTTGTCACCTTTGTATATTGGGAAAGTGAAGGCCTGCGGCCACACGAGGTGGGGGGCGTTCAACAGCAGCCTGCGCCGCTCCGCGCACGCCTCGAACACCAGCTGGAACTGGAACATCTCGAGGTATCTGATGCCACCGTGGATGAGCTTGGACGAGCGGCTGCTCGTACCGAATGCCCAGTCTCGTTTATCGACGCAGGCCGTTTTAAAACCCCGGAGCGCTGCGTCCCTGGCTATGCAGGCTCCCGTTATGCCGCCCCCGATAACGAGGACGTCGTATCCGGTCGCCTTCAGCCTGGTCAGTATCTCTTCGCGTGAAGATCCCATTTTGTTTTTCACTCCTCCGATTTTGTATTGCCTCTCGCGGCAACGCCGGCGCTTTCATTGTGCAGGAGCCGGTATCACAGGGATTTCGGTTGTTTATCATATCCCGAAAACGGTCCGCGCTGGAACCCCGGCGGCATGTGATCCCGCGAGCGGCCGGTTGACAATCTGCGTTCCCGCAGGAGAATTATCACAATAAGACCCGTTTGACAGGCGGGAGCGCCGTTGAAGATAGACATGCATGTGCATACGAACATATCCTCCCCCTGCAGCCTGATAGACCCCGGGCGGATGGTGGAAAGGGCCCTGGAGATCGGGCTGGACGCTGTTTGCGTGACGGAGCACGACGAGATCGAGGGAGCGCGGACGGCACAGGAGATCGGGGTCAGAAAAGGTTTAAGGGTGTTCCGCGGAGTGGAGGTATTCACCGATTTCGGGGACATGCTCGTTTACGGGTTGTACCAGGACGCGCCGTCCTGGATCACCCCATTCGATAACCTGCTGGAGATGTGCGGAGAGGCCGGCGCTGTGATAATAACCGCGCATCCCTGCCGCGTGGCCGACGAGCTCACCAGGCTGTACGGGGCAGAAGGGGCCGGCTACATGCTGGGGCGCGTGGATGCCCTCGAGACTCACAACGGGGGTTCGAGCCCGGAGGGAAACCAGGCCGCTCTCGAGCTCTCACTCAAGTGCGGGCTTCCGGGGACTGGAGGAAGCGACGCGCACCACGAGTTTCAGCTCGGCAGGTGCCTGACTGTCTTCGAGGACGAGATAAGTTCTGACGAGGAGCTGGTGGAGGCGCTGAAGTCGGGGCGGTACCGCGGCGCGTACCCGAACGAGATCGACTGAGCGCGGGTCGTCCAGGTGTGTCCCGCGGGGGTGCTTGCCTTTGGCGGAGAAGGTATGGACTGCTTTTTCGCGCGGGAGAAGAGAGTATCCAGAGAGGGTGCCGCGGAAAGCCAGCGCCAATCCTCTTATGGCATCCGGTCAGTATTCCGATGTATAGTCAACTGAAAGAGTTTCTATGTTCTTGTGATGAAAAGGTAAGGAAGTTATGACCGGGCTCACTCAGCGGCAGAGCGGTTTTACGCTTGTTGAGCTGATGATCGTATTCCTCATCCTGGGCATACTTATTGGAATTGCCGTTCCGGTCATGTTGAACTCCCGAAAAAGCGCCCGCCAGAGAGTATGCCAGGCCAACCAGCGAGTCGTTGACGGTGCGGTACAGGCTTACTCAGCGCTTAAAGAGGGAGAATACCCCGACGAACTTGATGATTTGATGCAGTCGGGTACCGAGCTTCTGAAGAAAATCCCTCATTGCCCGAACGGGTCCACAGGTTACGAATGGGTTCCCAAGGTTCCAGAGGATCCCCCTTACACCTCTTCCCCTTACATCTCCTGTCCGTACCAGGCAGACCATAAACTATGATCTCTGGCGTTCGTTTGTCAGGCTTTCTCAGGGGAGGAAGGCGAACAGCGTCGCGAGTTCGGTTATCTCCAGGCATGCCCCCAGGATGTCGCCGGTCAGCCCCCCTATTTTTCTCCACGTGTAGATCGACAGCAGCAGGGAGATCGCCAGCCCGGCGGAGATATCTGGTTTAAGTCTCGAGCCTTACCCGACATGGCCTGCGCTCCGGCTACAGCTCCGGCCAGTCGTTCAAGAGCACGCTTGACGCGTTGATCCCGGAAATCATGACGAGGGGAACTCCGCCCCCGGGGTTCGTGCATTGCCCGGTCAGGTAAAGGCCCCTTACGGCCCTCGAGCGGTAGCCCGGACGGAATGGCCCCATGTTGGTCGGGCTCATGTCCAGGCCGAAGAAAGCCCCCTCCGGCAGCCTCAGGCGGCGCTCGAGCTCGACAGGCGTCACGGGGTCCATCCAGGCGATGTTGCCGCTGAGGCCGGGAAACGCCCTCTTCTCCAGGGACTCGATATTATCCCACGCCCACTGCTGAGCGATATCGTCCCACTGGTGGTATTTCAGCCTGTAAGGGGCTATGCATATCGCTGACAGCACCTGACCGCCCGCGGGGGCCAGGCTCTCGTCCTCTGTGGAGGCGCAGCTGACCAGGAAAGACCCGTCGTCGGGACGGTAGAGGAGCCCCTTGTCGTAGAAGTCGCTCCACACTCCGTCGAATTTCCGCCTCTCGGTCAGCAGTACCGTGAAATGTGAGCGGACCGAGTCCATCTTCTGCTTGAGGCCCATGTAGAATGTCGGCGAGGGGATAGAGCAGGGCTGGTTATTGACAGCACGCCTGGTGAAATAGGGAAGATGCTCGGGCCCCACGAGCTCGAGGTAAGTAGAGCGTGAGTGGACGTTGGATAGCACCGCGCGCGAAGTTATCTCCTCGCCGCTGGCGAGACGCACCCCCCTGGCGGCCCCGTCTTTCACCAGGATCTTCTCGACCGGCGAGTCGAAACGGATCTCGCCCGCGAACTTCTCCATGATGCGCCGGAGCGCCTTCGGGATGGCGATCATGCCCCCCCTCGGGTAGTAGTAACCCATCCGGCCCATGAACGAGACAATGGAGAGCAATCCGGGGGCCCTGTGCGCGGGGAGCGCCGCGTACATGTTCTCCCATCCGAAGATCAACCGGACCCTGTCATCGTGGAAGTAGCTGTTCATGACCTTGTCCAGCTTTCGGGACGCCAGCCACAGGGCGACCGGCGCAGCTTTTAGAGCTTCCAGGGACATGACCTTCTTCGCCATACTGCTCGGTTTCCGGACGTCTCGAAGCCCGGGCATCGGCCTGTTTTGCATGGCGAGGTACGCGTCGAAAAGCTTCTGCATGTCCCCGCAGTAGCGGTAAAACCCCTTTACGTCCTGCGGGCTTATAGAGTTGATGGCTTCAGCCACCGCGTCTATGTCCCTGGGGAGAAGAAGCCGCGTACCATCATCGAGGATCACGTCGTAGATCGGGTCGATGAGTATGAAGTCCAGGTAATCCTCGAGGCGCAGGTCAAGCAGTTCGAAGAGCTGGTAGTACATCTCGTGCCCGATGACGAACACCGCCCCGACATCGGGCTTGAAACCCTCGACGTCATAGTTCGAGCAGCAGCCCCCGATCCTGGCGCTCTGCTCCAGCACCAGTACTTTCAGGCCTTCCCTGGAAAGGAGTGCCCCGCTGGTGAGGCCGCCGACGCCCGAGCCCACGATGATCACATCGTAATCGTGCTGTGCCACCTGCCTGCTACCCCCTGTTGGAGCGTCTATCGTCCGCGCTTTTCCGGGCCTCTCCTAAACCAGGAGCCGGAATGGGGCCTCACGGGCCTCCGAGAGGAACTTCCTTATATTCGTTTGCTTCTCCTCGTCCAACCTGAGCGCGAGATACAGGCCCAGGCATGTCCCGATAACAGCGAGAAGAATTCTGAGGCTGCACGCGGCCGCTCTTTTTCTCTGCCTCTGTTGCTCGCCTGATGATTCTACCGTCATCAGCTGGACTCCCCTCGTTTTCATGGCCCGGGGAACCGGGCGCTAACGGCAACTATTCTAACCGATGTTGTAGTGCCGGTAGCAATGGCAAGTGGAGTTGAGATCCGTCTCAGGGTATCTACGGGGCCCGGGCATGAAAGCGTTACTGCCGCCCGCCCCGCACTCGCCCTCCCGCTCCGCCGCCGGAAGGCCATGCCGCCCGCTCGCCGGCCGGGAAAATGCGGATGCTTGTCGGCTCGGTGGGACAGCCCTGCTCGCAGGCGCCGCATCCCGTGCACCTGTCCTCGAGAACAACGGGCCGCAGGCCGTCGGCGTCGATGGCGTTGAACCGGCAACGCTCCTGGCACACCAGGCAGGGCCTGCCTCTCCAGCCCAGGCACGTGCGCCGGTTGACCTGCGCCGTGCCTATCCTTACGTCCGCCGGCTTCTGATGATCTATGGCCCCCGCGGGACAGACCTTTGCGCATGCCTGGTCGCACTGCTCGAAGATGCATCCGGCGGTGCGAGGGCAGAAACGCGGCGTCCACAGCTTCTGAAAGCCGTCCTCGATGCCCATCGGCTTGATGCACGCGGGAGGGCAGGCGCGGGCGCACTCGCCGCAGCGGTTGCACTCCGCGAGGAAAAGGGACTCATCCTGCGCACCAGGCATCCTCAGCACCGGTTCGCCGATATCCCTGAGCCCGATGCCGTATCCCGCCAGCATCACCGCGCCGACACCGAGTGAAGCCACGAACTCCCGCCGGGTCACGGTGAGCCGGTAGTCCGCCGGTGGCGATTCAGCCTGCCGCTCAGCGGGTTCCTCGACAGTGGTCCGCGGGCGCTCCTCCGAGCTTTTCGAACGGCTGATGGCTGCGCCGAAGCTCTCCAGCGTGAGCGCTCCGGGCGAGGGGCACGCCGGCACGCAGGCGCCGCACGCGGTGCAGTCTGCCGAGCGAAGCCTGCCGCTGTCGGTTTTAACGAAAGGCTCTTCGACCCCGAATGTGCATTCTCTGTAACATGCCCCGCAGTCTATGCAGGCTTCGGAGTTCTTGACAACCGAGAGAGGACTGAGGCGCGATCCGAGCCTTTTCCCCGCCAGCGAGAACAGGCTGAAGAGGGCCCCTAGCGGGCAGACCTCCTCGCACCAGAAGCGGGGGCGGTACAGGAACGCGACCAGCAACAGGATCACTAGCATCACCGGTATCTGCGGCAGCAGGATGAAATATACGCTCTGGTTGAACACCACCAGGGGGCTGAAGAAATAAAGCAGGTTGACGCCGACCAGCGAGAGGGCCATTACCAGCAGCAGGATGATGTACTTGACGCGGACCCTGCGCGGGACTTTACCGGCACGCCGGGCGCCTTTCAACTCCCGCACTTGCTTGCCGGTGGGCCTGTAATACTTGAGAGCCCTCGGCTTGACAGCTCCGGCCACGTCGAAGCAAGTCCCCAGCGGGCATATCCAGCCGCAGAAGAACCTGCTGCTTACAAGCGTCAGTCCGAGAAGCAGCCAGGCCGGCCAGTAGCGGGCAAACGCGGAGGCGCTCTTCGCGGCGAGCAGGGCGAAAAGCCCCGCCAGCGGGTCGAACCTGAGGAAGATGTTCGACGGAGGAGTGGAAAGAGGAGGATAGGCGGCCTTGAAAGCGAGAAGAACGAACAGTAGAAGGAACACCGCCTGTACGACGCGGCGGGCTATAGTCACTCCTTTTCCGCCGCTCATCTCTGCCCGCATGGTGCTTAAACCTCAGCGACTTTCAATTTGTTGAAGTCGATTTCTCCTAGGCCGGCGCGGCCGCCGTAGACGATGTGCGGGACGTCGGACGCTTTCATTCCGAAGAGGGTACAGGCATAGCCGTCCGCAGCCACGACATCCGGACTCGCTATTACCTTGCCTGCGGCGCGGGTCGGGCCAGGCCCGCCCGGGCCGCGGTCGAGCAGGATTATCGAAGCGTCTATCACGGAAAGCGTGGGCCGAACCAGGGTGTTCAGGTCGGCGATCGACTGGTGGAGATCGAAGTTGTGGATGTTCCCCATGTCGGCGGTCACCCCGATGAAGTTCTTCATTCCCAGGCTGAGTCCCGCGCTCCCGTGATGCTTCGCTTTTGGCACGGTTATGACCACGTCGGCCTGGAGCACCTCCGGGTAGATGCCGGCCCTTTTCATCGCTACTCCGCCGGGTATCTCCGTATCGACACCGTGGTCCTTCTCACACGGGCCGAAAGCGATGACCTCAGCCCCGGCACGCTTAACTGCTTCGCCTATCCCGTTAGCCCTGAAACAGGCTTCCGGACTCGCGGGCAGGCAGTGGTCCATCACTATGACCCGGCCCGCGCCGGCCTCGCGGCACATGGCGATCACCTGGCTGACCACTTCCGGATGTGTGCTGGTCGCTCCGCTTATGCCGTCGAGGAACGATGCGTTAGGCTTGATCACCACCATGTTCCCGGGTTTCACGAATCGTGCCATCCCCCCGACCGCATCCACCGCCCTGCGGGCAAGCTCTCCGGGGTTCTGCCCGGACGCGATCCCCAGGTCCGCCTGCCCCGGGACGGCAGTGGGAGCCGCGGGCACGGTGCCGGGAGCGGGTTTTGTTGTCGCCGGTGAGGAACTTTTCCTCGCGCATGAGGCGATCGAACCCAGGGAGGCGGCCAGCAGCAGGCCGCCGGTCCACTTTCCCGCTTTGTGCAAGAACGCCCGCCGCTCGACCTCACAGGAAAAAGCCCTGGCCGCCCGTTCGATGCTCTCTCGCGAGAACAGCTCCGGGTCGAATCCGTCTTTCATCCGTATATCCCGTTTCTTTCATATAAAAAGGTCGTATTGAATCTAGGACACCCGGGTACGCGCCGCAATGATAATCGACAACCGGATCTCCAGACGTATAACGGAGGTTCGCGGCAGACAGGCCACATGCAAAGTCCAGGGTCTCGGACGCTATCCAGGAGAGAGCAGGTAAGCCGCGATAAGAAGCCGCCTGGACGGTAAAGGACGAGATGAGGCTCGGGCAGTAACAGTTATCACTTTTCTTGCGGTTTAAGGGCGCTCTCGGAGTAGGTGCACTCGGGGTCCCATAGCAACCATTCCTTTGCGCCCCCCTGCTCCACGGCGTCGATCTGCCGTCGGACCATGTCCGGAGTATAGGTGACGCGGAGGCTGAAGTCCTGTATCCACGGCCGCAGCCTGGCCGGTGTGCCGGTTGTGACTTTCTTGAAGTCCGCCATGGAGCGGGACACGGTATCGAAAGGGTTGGCCTCCGGGTCCTTTATGTTGTATTCTCCGGCGTTATAATGCGAGGGATATACCATCGGGGATAAGTAATCCACGCCCCTGGCGAGGTCCTGCACCCTTTGCCCGATGCCCATTTCACCCTGCTTGCTTGCCGTGAGCCCGAAGACGTCCGCTGATATGAACACGTTATAGGGGGCCAGTTTATCCCTGGCGTAGTTCAGGAAACCATCTATTACCTGGCCGGGAGTGCGACCGTCCTGTTTTGGATAAAGACAGGTCGTGGTGTTCCCGTCGGAAGGGAACCTGACGTAATCGAACTGGACCTCGTTGAACCCCGCTTTTGCGGCCGCGATGGCGACGGAGAGGTTATAGTCCCATACTTCACTTGAGTACGGGTCCATCCAGACTCCCTTGCTCCAGGGGCCGCCGTACTTGTCCTGCACCACGAGGTCCGGCCGACCGCTCGCGAGCTTGGGGTCCTTGAAGACCACGATGCGGCAGATCGTATAGATGTCCCGGAAGCGCAATTTGTCAACGCAACCCTCCAGGTTTATGTAGTCGTTGGTGCTGTTGACCTGCTTCGCCAGTGGGTTGTCCAGCTCGAAGCCGATCTGGCCGGCCTCGTCCTTGAGGTCGACCTCCAGAGCGTTTAACTCGGTACGCTCTACCAGGCCGATGAGCTTTCCCATGTCGGAGTCACTGGCTGCCATGAAAATCGAAACGTGGGCGCCCTTGGCGTCCGGGATCTTTTGCGTGACGATGTAGGTAGCGGACTGGTTGCCCGCGCTGTCGGTCGCGGTGACCTTGAGGCTGCGGCTTCGGGCACTGGTGGCTGTCCCTTTAAGCTTCCCGCCGGCATCCACCTGAACGGGCTTGCCCTTGACCTCGACTCTGGACCCCTCCTCTGCCACGCCCGAGAACTGCACCCGGACCAGGTCCGACCCCTTGACCTCAGATATTTTCTTGTTGGTAACGGTGACAGTCGGCGGCGTGGTATCTACGGAGAAAGACCAGTTCGCGCTCCGCTTCCCCATCAGCCCTCCGCCTTTCAGCTCAAGGTTCACCTTGTGGGGTCCATCGACAAGGGCCAGCCTGCACGATATCCCTTTCTTGTTGAGGCTGACCTGAGGGGTCACGTCTTTTCCATCTACCTCGAGCGACAGCTCCCCGGGCTTGAGGGCGCGGCCGATAGACGCGCATATGTCGACGTTCGGGTTTCTGGTAAAGCCGTTGGGAGCGGGGAGAAGCGCTCCTATGGGTGAGGGGTAAACGAAGAAGAAGAACCAGACCAGGAGCACCGCCACCACAACGAACACCATTCCCAGTACCACGTGGATGCCCTTTATCTTCTGAAATCGGTTATAGGCGGACGACGGCAGCACTTTCTTCATGCGTCGCGAGAGGCCGTCCACCGAACTGGTGGTTTCCTCCAGCTCGGGGAACGAAAGATCCTTTCTCCTGCCGCCCAAGAACGTTTCCCTCCTGCGGCTCCTGTTGGTGAATATTCGTTTTTTCGCCATTTACCGGCTCCAGTTCATGAAAGCCGCTCGACCCTAGTACCCAACGAATCTGACGCCGGCCGGAAGCTTGTTGCCGAGCAGGCGTGTTTCCATGTACGAGGGAGCGCAGATCGTCTTGCTGTTGCCGTCGCTTACGAAACGAAGCTCGGGGTGCCTGTCGAAATACCGCAACCAGTAGTCCGAGCCGCTTGCGCCCGAGCCGTCCTCCGGGTCGTAGTCCATGACCTGTACGCGTGGAAGAAGCTTGCCGGGGTTCTTGTAGTGGTATTGAGGATACATGGGTTCCGCTCCCACCAGCAGTGCCCAGTTATTGTGGTATGTGGTCCCTTCGTAGGAGCCGTCGAACATGAGATCCTGGTTCCTGGGGATCGACCCGTGGGGCAGGCACAGTATGTCTGTGGTGGCCTTCGGATTAACCTTCTTGATGTCCTTTACCGGTAGAGCGATCTCTTTCTGTACCTGCTCGTCGCTTACAAGCCCGAGCGACGGGTGCGTTATCGTGTGGTCGCCCAGCTCGAAGCCGCGGTTCAGCAGGTAGTCGACCTTCGCCTTCTTGTACCTGGCCTGGTCGAAGAGTTCCGGCAGGTAATTGAAGAGCGCTGTATATCCGAAGTCCGGATGCTTCCTGGAGAAATCGGACATCATCCCCATCGCGCACAGGGGGTCGATCCGGGTCTTGGCGCCCTCACGGATGTACCTGAACTGCCCTTCGGTGGAGTCGTCGAAGCTGAACACGATCGGGGTGGTACCGGCCGGGACGCTGATCCTGCCACGTAACAGGTCATTCAGTTTTACGAGCCGGAACCCCTTTTGATAGAGGCTCTCGAGGTCTTTCCTGAAGTTGTCGATGCTCCGCGTATAGTCGCTCTCCCGGTCGGCGATACGGTGGTACTCCAGGATCATGACCATGCCCATCTCGTTTGGCCGGACGCCCTTCTTGAGCAGCGCGTCGACATGCTCCGTGGCGGAGACCTTCTTGCCCCCGGACCCGCACCCCGGCAGCGCCAGGCATACTGTTATCACCGCCGCCACCGCGAGGTAAGCGATGCGCGGCAGCGCTGTTGGTAGGCTCTTTTGTTTCATGGCATAAGGATTTAACATGCGGCTTAACGCTTTTATAAACTGCAACGGAGCAATATTATCCATGTTTTGGAGAAAATTGGCAATCGGATGCGTCAATAGATGTCCGATTGCGGGTGACGGCGAGCCGGCCGGCGAAGGGCGTGACTTCTGCCTGATACGCGGCTGATATAATGAAAAGACAACGGGGACAGGAGGTCCAGAGATGTTCCTGAACCTTAGCCGTGACATGTTCGGGGTGAACCCCTGGGACGGGACCACGTACCAGGTGTCGAGTTATGGTCGCAGGAAACGCGACTATCCTGGCGTCGTGGGCCAGTTCCTCAAGAAGTGTGTAGACCTCAAGCCCGGTGAATCGTTCACCGCCGCGGACATCGAGGGCCCGGCCGTGCTGACGCGGATATGGTTCACGGTCCCCCGGGTGGTGAACCCGTCGGTCCTGCGTAACCTGGTGTTTAAGGTGCACTGGGACGGGGAGCCGGAACCTTCGGTCCTGACGCCTATCGGGGACCTGTTCGGCACCACTTTCGCCAGGCCCAGGGATTACTCAACCGCTTACCTGGCGATCACCACGGGCGCATACCTCTGCTTCCTGCCGATGCCTTTCCGCCGCCGCGCCGTGATCACGATCGAGAACCAGTCGCGCCTGCCGGTGGTCTCTCTCTTTTACCAGCTGACTTACCTCAAGCTCGAACGCGACCTGCCGGCCGACGTGCCGTACTTCCACTGCTCCTGGCACAGGGAGAACCTCGATGGAGGCGGCCCTCCCTATACCGTCCTTGACGCGGAAGGGAAAGGCTTTTACCTGGGCTGTCACCTGGACATGCAGGGCAGGGAGTACCCGTGGCGGCTGAACCCTGTGCGAGTGGTCCTGCCGCACGGGATGGGGCTGGGAATACTCGAGGGCTGGGAAAGGATGTGGATCGACGGGGCCGAGGAGCCGAACGTGCACGGAACCGGCGGCGAGGACTACTTCAACGGCGCGTGGTATTTCACCCGCGTGCCCTCGACGCACCTCACCCACGGTGTCACCAGGCGCAGCTACTTCGCCCGCCAGGTCTCCTGCTACCGATTCCACGCGGAGATGCCGGTGTGCTTCAAGGAGCGGATAAAGGTGACCCTGGACCACGGGCTCAACAACCTGCTGCCGGCCACTTACGAAGGCACGACGTACTGGTACCAGGATGAGCCGCACAGGACCCTCGGCGACCTGCCCGGCCCGAAAGAGAGGAAGCCACCCGGCACCATGCGAAACAGGCTGATCATGTCCTCTCCGCTGGCCTTCCTGGCGGCGGCTGCCACGGTCGGGACGAAGGTGGTCCGCGGGCGTTGAGAATGAGTTATGGAGGCGGGACATGTCCTTGGGGATCCGGGGGACCCCCACCGCCGGAATTGTGTTATCCTTTTGCCGGGCTTTTGATATTTACGCGGGAGGTTACATGATGGAGATACGCAAGGCGACCCTGGCCGACGAGGAGGCCGTGGCCGCCCTGATCCGGGAACTCGGCCAGGCGGTGGGCGTGAACGGTGGAGACGTCAACCCGGTTGCCTGGTACAGCACGCTGAGGAAGATGATCGCTTCTCCGGAGTGGAGCTTCCTCCTGGCAAGCGAGCGCGACGGGAATGTCGGACTTCTGATACTCCTGATCCTTCCCTCACTTTACCACGGTGGCAACTACGCGGCGATCACCGAGCTGATCGTCTCGAACGCCCACAGAGGCAAGAACACCGGGCGCCTGCTGGTGGAAGAGGCGAAGAGGATGGCCCGTTCGATGGGCTGCGCGGAGCTCGATGTCAGCGTGGAGATCGAGAACGAAAAAGCCATCGGTTTCTACAAGAAGCTCGGCTTCGAACAGAAGCATGCCGATTTCGGGATGAAGCTATAGGATCTGGGACGCCCAGTACTCCTCGTCGAATTCCGCCAGTTGTATCAGGACGCCGAAAGCGTCTCGCGGCCTGATGTAAGCTTCCTTCCAGTGCAGGTCCGAGGTGTTCACGTCTACCACGTTTATCCCCTTCTCTTTCAGGAAATCCATCGCTTCTTCCAGGCTCTCCACCTGGACGGTAATGTGGTGAAGGCCTTCCCCCCGCTTCTCGATGAACTTGTTGATGAAACTGTCGGGGTCCGGGGAACTGATGAGCTCTATCAGGCCCTCCTGGCCGATGAGAAAGTACGCCCAGTTGAATTCCTGCCCGTCGAACTCCCAGGAGTCGTCCAGGATCTTGCGCCCTCCCAGGACTTCCGTGAAAAAGCGCACGGCCGCTTCTTTTTCTCTTACCGCGATTCCCACGTGATCGATCTTTTTTACCTTCATGCCCGCTCCTTTCAGCATGGCTTAAGCTCCCGCCTGAAACATGATACTACGTCAGGCAGCCAGCGGCCTGTTTGCACACGCAGTGCCGGGTGCGGATTCGCCCGTTTCAAGCACGACGGCTCAACGGGCACTCTGCCTCGTTCCTCCGATAGAAGGGAAAAGCACTTTCCGCTTGAACACTTACTACAACAGCGGCAGGAGGTCGAGCGCAGGTTTGCTGAAGCTTGCATGGTACTGGATAAGATACCACCGGCTGGTTTCTTAGGGCGATCAGAGGTCCCGGATGGACCGACGGTTCAGCCTTACCCGGCTTCATCTTTCGATACCGTTCTTATTTGTTTCAACCCCGCTCAAGGAGGTTTCGACGATGAGGAAGTCTCAGGCCTGGACAGTCGTGGTAAGGTCTCATTCGAGTTACCATCTGATATTGACGGGTTATACTTCGTCTTCAACGGCGGCCCGACGCGAACGGGCATGGAATTGTGGGTAAGGTTCAAGCAGCCTGCTGTCAAAGGAGCCCCAGATGAAGAGGTTGTTCGAGGACATCACGCAGACGGTGGGCAACACTCCACTGGTTCGGTTGCGAAGGATCACGGAAGGCGCAGGGGCAGACGTCTACGCCAAGCTGGAGTCGTTCAACCCGCTGTCCAGTGTCAAGGACAGGATAGGCATAAGCATGATCCGCGACGCTGAGGAGAGGGGCCTCATAAACAGGGACACGACCATCATTGAGCCGACCAGCGGGAACACCGGCATCGCGCTGGCGTTCGCGTGCGCGGCTCTGGGATACAGGCTGGTGCTTACCATGCCGGACACGATGAGCGTGGAGAGAAGGCAGCTACTGGCCATATTTGGCGCAAGGCTGGAGCTGACGCCGGGGAAGGAGGGGATGCGGGGCGCGATCCAGGCGGCCGAGGAGCTCGCGAAAAGCATCCCTAACAGTTACATGCCGCAACAGTTCATGAACCCCGCTAACCCGAGGGCGCACCGGCAGACCACGGCGGAGGAGATATGGAATGACACTGAAGGAGAGGTGGATATCCTCGTCATTGGGGTAGGGACCGGCGGGACGATAACAGGCGTATCAGAAGTGATAAAGAGCAGGAAGCCGGGGGTGCACGTGGTGGCGGTGGAGCCTGAGAATTCCCCGGTGCTCTCGGGCGGGAAGCCCGGGCCACATAAGATCCAGGGTATCGGCGCCGGGTTCATCCCCGGGGTACTGAAAACGGACCTCATCGACGAGATCGTGACAGTCACCGACGATGACGCCGGGAAGTCGGCGAGGGATCTGGCCAGGCTGGAGGGCATCCTGGCCGGCATCTCCTCGGGCGCCGCCGCGTGGGCGGCCGTGCAGGTGGCGAACCGCGCGGAGAGCGAGGGGAAGCTGATGGTGGTGGTGCTTCCGGACACGGGAGAGCGCTACCTGTCCACCTGGCTTTTCACGGACCCGTTCGAGAGCCTGATGGCCTGACAGGCGTTCAAAGCCCTGGTGAGTCCGTCCTTGTCGTTCAGCTTGATGGAGAAGCCGGGGATCTTCCCGCAGAAATCGTATCACCGGTCTATAACGGAGACACCGACCCCCACGTGCTGGAATGCTACTATCGTTGGCTCGCCTTTGAGCCTGCACGCTTTGACATGAGGGCGTGTCGCAGCAGCTCCTTCGCCTCTTTTGTTTTTAGCCCGACCGGGATCTCGCTGCCGCCGGGACCCGCCACCTGGCTGATTCTCTCGATCAGCCCCATCACCGCGTATGCTGTCAGCTCCGGGTTAACCTTGCGGATAAGGCCCTCTTTCATGCCGCGCTCCAGGGCCATCCTCGTCCCCGCGTGGATCGCCCTGTATATGTCCCTGTACTTTTCCTGGAGCACCCTGTCGGTCGACCCGATCTCCAGGAAGTACATGAGGTATATTGGCCCGTGCTTTTCGAGCAACCTGATTGCGGGTTCCACACAGCGGAGGATTGCCTCGAGCCCGTTGGGCGTGTCCCTGACGACCAGGCCGAACGATTCGTTTATCTCGCTCACGATGTCGTCGAGGATGGCCAGCATTATGGCCCGCTTGTTGTTGAAGTACCAGTAGATAGTGCCCTTTGCTATTCCTGCCGCGGACGCCAGATCCGCTATGGTGGTGGCGTAGTAACCCTTCTCCGCGAAGACCTTCGAGGCAACTCCCATTATTTGTTTGCGCCTGTCCAGCGCCCGCCCGCCGGGTGTCGTCCCCACCGCCCCGACGAGGTTTCCCACGTCAGGTCCCTCGTGCCATTTGACTTTCCCCTTCTCCAGCAGTTCTTTGATCTCCCCCAGCGAAAGCTTTTTTTCGCGCTGAAGCACCTTTATCGAATTGACCATGTCCACGTAGCCGGGATCGAAGTAGGCCATGTTGGGGGCGGTTTTAAGTGGAGGGGGGAGCAGGCCTTCCCGCACGTAATAATTGATGGCCGAAGTCGACACGCCTGTAAGGCGAGACAGTTCGCTGACCCTGAGCAGTCTATGTGTCGCCGTATTAACCATAAGGAATCACCCGTTCAAAGTATAAAGTTATGCCGGACCTCAGGTCAAACTGGGCTCATCGGTCAGGGCTCTGAATTTGCGAAGGTATCGGCGAGGAGCACTGTGGCGAGGTCCTGGGAGAGAGCGAGTGAGGGCTTGGAAGTGAATAATGTTTTACGATTTCGGTCGGCGAATCCGGCCTCGGAAGCGGCTCGGGTGGACGTAATAGAATCGTTTAACGCTCAGCGATCGTCCGGCAACTGAATGCGGGTGCAACTTGAAAGTGGTTCAGATGTGACTGGCCTAAGTGGACCTTTCCCCAAACCCAGCCTCTCGCGGGGCACCGGACTAATCTGAATACCCGCCTATCGTATCGGTGCCTGCGCCCCTGCTCTTCCAGTACATCGCTCTCTCGCACATTATCTTCTTTCCGGAGTTCTTTGAGGTGACCATTATGGCGGCCCTTCCATTGATGCCCTTGTCGGCCATGTTGTAGGTCTTCCTCGAGTCGGCGGGGATGGTATCGGTGAAGACGGTGTTGTCTTCTCCGGTGGACGTGAGGTAGGAGATCTCGACCTCGAGGTCTGTGGAGTTGGGATTCTGTACGAGGGTGTAGGTCTCTCTGCCGCTCGTGGTCTGCCCGTCCGGCAGGTAGAATGTGGTATGCGGCTCGTTCATGCCGATGGAGTCGTGGCATGCCTCTCCAAGAGGGGTATCCGCTCCCCAGTACATGGCGCGCTCTGCGATTATGGGCTGGCTACTGTGCACCTTTGTCGATAGGTCGGTGTTGGATACCTGCGTGACATCGTTCACCCTTATGGTCTTCCTGGAGTTCGGGCTCATTGTGAAGGCGGGCTGGGGCTTTGCTCCCGACGGGGTCATGTAGGTGATGGTTACGTTCGTAGGGGTCTTATTCGGGTTCTGCACCAGAACGTAGGTGGTGAACCCCCAGGCGGTGGAGCCCTCGGCAAGGTAGAAGTCACTGGCGGGCGAGGTGGTGCCTATCGAGTCGTGACCCTCACGCCGATTGTTCCTGTACATCGCCCTCTCGGGGATAATCGGCATGTTGGAGGAGACCATAACGGAAGCGTCCTTGGCCCCGATGTCACCCCCCATGTTGAAGGTGGCCCGGGAGCCCGCTGGCACCTTGTGATTGACTGTCTTCGGTCCTTCTCCTTCTATCATGTAGGTGACATCGCAGGAGGCCTCTCTCGAGTTCGGGTTCTGTATCAACAGCCAGCACTCGAAGCCCCAGGCTGATGAGCCCTCGGGGAGGTACCACTTGCTCGTGGGGGCGGTTACCCCGACAGAGGAGTGGCCTTCCTCGGAAGGAGCACCGGCGCCTGTCCAGACCATGGTACGGTCCACCGCGATGGTCTTACCCTCCTTGCAGACCACCTTGGTGGAAAAGTCCTGCTCGCCCAGGACCTCTTGAGGGTTCACGCTTGCCTGGCTGAGTGCGGGGAGGTTGACAGTCCTTCCTGATACCGGACCTTTTGTGGTCTGGTAGGTTATCTGCGCGTCAACACTGTTTGTGTTCGGGTTTTCTATCGTTATGTATGTCGAGAAACCCCACGCGGTGGAGCCCTCGGCGAGGTACCAGGTTGGATATGTGTAGGTGAAAGTGGAGGCCTTTGAGCTGGAGGTCTCAACGAATGTGGTTACTGTAACTCTGACCGTGCCGCTCCCGCCCTCCGGGGCTTCGCACTGGATCGATTCGTCAGACCACGAAAGGCACTTCGTTACCCGTGTCGAGCCAAACGATAAATACGAGTTCCCCTGCTCGGAGCCGAAGCCCGAGCCGCGTACAGTCACTTTAGCACCTGCGGTACCATATGAAGGAGTAATGCTGTTTATTCTGGGGGCGTCGATTGGTTCGATCGGGTTCGAGTATAGCTCCGTGTCCCCGGCCGCAGCTTCCACCCGCACGAAGTCTTCATCACCGGCGACATCATATGTGGCGCTTTCCCTGTTGGACCAGGACCTCAGTACCGAACCGTTTTTGCCGACGAACCTTATGGTTGCTGGAGCGCTAGTCTCAACAGTGATCCCGCGATCATCAGTCACGATGTCCTCGAAGGACAGGGAATCTCCGCCTGCTATGGCATAGAAGCTCCCCCGCTTGAGCGCCTCTTTGATCTCAAGCTCGCTATCGTCGTCCGCTACGACGATGATCTTGCCTCGGTCCTGTCCCTGGACGGCGCCGTGGTAGTCGTCGGCTGCGAATCCCCACACGCTCTGATCGCTGCCGGTCAGGACCGAGTCCCACAGCGCAAGGGAGTACCCCTTGTTGCTCCCTAATTCTTTGTTCCTGTTGTAGATCTCAAGGCCCGAGTATCCGGTAAGCTGCAGCAGGTCCGCGCCGGTTTTCCCCAGATAGAAAGGATGGTTAACTATCGCGATGCCTTGCCGGCTGTTTATCTCGTCGATACATTGCTGCGCCGTCCTGGTGTCGGGCGACGGCGCATAGTTGCTGAACAGGCTCCCGATATGGTAGCCGTCACTCGTCGATATCTCGTTCCCCTTTATCGGAACCATATTCGTGGGATTTATCGGCCACGGCCAGTTCACCTGGTTGTGATCGGTAATGGCCAGGCAGCGGTAGCCCAGGTTCGCATACTTCGTTATGAGCCCCTCGGTTGAGTCGACCCCGTCGCTTTTGTCTGTGTGTGCGTGTATTTGCATCAGGATGCGGGCTCTCCTTGAGAAATCGTAAGGGTTGGGTACGTGTGAGCTGCTGGTCTCACTGCGCAGGTCGTTCAGTGAATGCCTGCCCACCTTGTCGGATGCGACCCGTAAGCCGGTCCCGGCCGATATCAGTATTGCTGAAGCAAAGCAGGCAAGAACCAGCAGAGCGGCTATTGAGGCGGTTTTTCTCTTTGATTTCACAGCGCTGCGATCTCTCATCCAGGGGCTAAAAGGTCGGTCCCTCCTCTCAGATGGCCCTCTCTTCATTGATTATCGGCACAGGACTATATTGTACTTAAGCGTGCCGCCGGCGGTCGATTCCCTGTTTGGCATGGGGTCAGGTCTTGAATTGTGAATTTATGCGAGACCTGGCACCTGACCCCAAAAGTGTGGCATAAATTCACGATTCAAGACCTGACCCCTTCAACGACCCGTAAAAGGTTTCGGCTGCTTTTTGAAGAGATGATAGAATACGCTCTAACTCAAAAGATAAGCCTGAATGATGCGTGGCTTCGAGCCACGAACCGGAATGAAGACGGGGGCAGGCCCGGGCACGATGAGAGGAATTCAACGAGATAGAGGGAGTTTTCTGATGACAAAAGCGAAAGACATCGAGACCCGCTGGTGGGGATGGGGCGACATCAACAAGACTTATCCGGTGGAAGAGAGGCCGGAGTACGTGACCTTCCTGGAGGAAAGGCTCGGGATAAAGGTCGGTGAGCTCAGGTCCCCGGACCCGAAGCTTGATGACCTCGACATACGCGAGCCGCGCTTGAAGGACAAGTCCTTGAAGGCGCTGTCGGAGATCGTAGGAGGCGACAACGTCTCAACGGCTCACCGTGACCGCGTCTATCACGCGCTGGGAAAGAGCTACCGCGACGTGGTACGGGCGAGGCGTGGGCAGGTGCCGAACCCCCCGGATGCGGTCGTCTATCCCGGCTCCGAGAGGGAGGTCGAGGCGCTGCTGAAGCTCGCGGAGGAGTCCTCCCTGGCCGTGATCCCGTTCTGCGGCGGCAGCAGTGTCGTCGGAGGAGTTGAGCCCCTGGAACGGAAGGGTCTTGCGGGCTCACTCACCGTGGACCTCCGCCGTATGGACCGTGTCATACACGTTGACCCCGAAAGCCTCACCGCGCGTTTCGAGGCCGGCATCTGGGGGCCGGAACTCGAGGAGGAGCTCAAGAAGCGCGGGCTCTACATGGGCCACGCACCGGAATCGTTCCTCTTCAGCGGGCTGGGGGGCTGGATCGCTAGCCGCGGGGCCGGAAGGCAGTCCACCGGGTACGGGAAGATCGAGGAGATGACAGAGGCGGTCAGGATGGTTTCCCCGCGGGGTGTTATCGAGACGCCTGATGTCCCCGCCTCGGCGACCGGCCCCGACCTGGTGCAGGTAATAAGCGGCTCGGAGGGCACCCTGGGGATAATCACCGAGGCGACGATGAAGGTCCGCCTCCAGCCGGAGGTCTACGACTACCGGGGACTCCTGTTCAAGGAGTTCGAGGGCGGGGTGCAGGCGGTCCGCGAGATGATGCAGTCAGGTGACATCCCCGAGACAATCCGCATATCCGATCCCGAGGAGAGCGCGCTGGCCCTGCGAGTGTTGAAGCCATCGAGCAACCCCGCTAAGAGGTTCGTGATCCGGAACGGGATCAAGATGCTCGACTCCCGCGGGTACTCGTTCAACACCGGCTCGTTCGCCGTGCTCGGATGCGAGGGTAAAGAAGGCGAGACGCAGGCCCGCATGAAGAAGATAACCTCCATCTGCCGGAAGAACGGGGCGTTCCCGCTCGGAAGGATTGCGGGTATGGAGTGGTACAAGGGCCGGTACGACCACCCGTACCTGCGCGACATCATGATGGGATGGGGCGTCATGATCGATACCCTGGAGACAGCCACGACCTGGAGCAACATTATGCGGCTGTATCGCGGGGGTGTGAGCGCCATAAGGGAGGCGCTGGCCGATTACGGCTCCGGCGCCATAGTCACGTGCCATCTGTCGCACTCCTACATTACAGGCTCGAGCCTCTACTTCATATTCATGGGCAAGCAGGCCGAAGGCCGCGAGATCGAGCAGTGGGAGCATCTGAAGAAGAAGGCCAGCGACGCGATACTGGCAAACGGCGGGACGATAACCCACCACCACGGCGTCGGATACGAGCACGCTCCCTGGTTCGAGAAGGAGTACGGCCAGGAGGGGATGGAGGTGCTCCGCGCGCTCAAGAGGACGCTCGACCCGGCCGGGATAATGAACCCTGGCAAGCTGGGGCTTTAGTGCATGGCTTCGGGCGAGATCATCTTTATGGGCGGGGAGAATCGCGGACGTTTCCCCAACGCCCACTGTCTTTTCATCGACGATGAGATACCCACCGTGATCGATCCGGCTTCGCAGCCGGTGGAGCTCGAGCGCCTCGAGCGCGAGGTCGGGATACGGCTTGTCGTTAACACTCATTACCACGTGGATCACGTCCGCTACAACCGCCTGTTCCCCGATGCGGAGTTCGTGGCGCACGAGTTGGACGCCCCGGCGATAGAATCGCTCGATGTGAACGCGCGCATAGTCGGCATCGCTGGTAAGCCGTGGGAACCGGTCTGGAAGAACGTGATGAGGGACACATGGGGGTGGACCGAGACCAGGGTCGTGCATACCGTCTCGGAAGGCGATGAGATGAGCCTGGGCGAGAACACCATCCGTTTCATCCACACTCCCGGCCACACCCCGGGCCACATGTGCGTGGAGTTTGTCGAGAAGAAGGCGGTCTACCTTGCTGACATCGACCTGACCTCGTTCGGCCCCTGGTACGGGAACAGGAGTTCCTCGATAGACGATTTCCTCGCGTCCATCGAGCGGCTCAAAGATTTTGACGCCGATACCTGGTACACGGCGCACGGGGAGGGGACCATACAGGGCGATATCCACGAGCGGCTCGACAGGTATGCGGACGTGGTGCATGACAGGGACCGCCGCCTGCTCGAGTTCCTTGGCCATCCTCGCAGTATTTCGGAGATAATAGGCCGCACCATAGTCTTCGGCAGGCGCTGGGATCCACCCGAGATGTTCGAGTTCTTCGAGGGTATGATGATAGAGAAGCACCTCGAGAGGCTCGAGCGGCAGGGCCTGGTGTCGTTACGGGACGGATACTGGGCCGCAGTGTGAGTTGTCTGGAGGGGTTATCACGGGTTGAAGGCGATCGAGAAAGCGCTGAACCAGGATAACGATTGATCAACCCAGGCGGCCCCGGATCTCCTCGAGGTTCGCGGGCGAGAGTTCGCGCTTCCCGGCCTCGACCTCTTTCACCGTCTCCACTATTGCCTCGTTGACCGGGGTCGGTAACCCCACCTCGCGCCCCTTCTTAACTATATACCCGTTGAGGAACTCTATTTCGGTCTTTCTTCCCCGTTCCAGGTCCTGGAGCATCGAGGACTTCATGTTACCGTACTGGTCCGGCCCGGCCATGAGGTCCAGGATCGATAACACTCTCTCTCCGTCAGCATCGCAGCGCACGCACAGGAATTCCGGGTCAAGAACACCCACCAGCTTCACGAGGTTGATGCCATGCCCAATGGCAACATCATAAGACTCGGTGTAGAGCGCAGCCAGAAGCCTCTTGCCGATATCATCCTTTATGAACTCCCCGAACACCTGCCCGGTCAGCGCTCCGAACGAGTTGGTGCAGACATTTATCAGCAGCTTGCTCCAGAGGTGCCCCCAGATGTTGCCGGTGACCTCCGACTCCTCGACCAGGCTGAGCAGGCGACCGATCTCCCTGGCCCGCTCCGTCATGCTGCCGTCGAGCTCACCCACGATGTAGCCGCCGTGGGATGTCTTGTTGAGCAGTCCCGGTGCCTCGAATGTAGCGGCGTAGTGCGTGCTCGCGCCTACGGTGCGCTCGTTCCCGATGATCCCGGCTATGTGTTCCTCGTTTATCCCGTTCTGCAGGGAGACGACCGGCGTGGAATCGGCCGTGTGGTCGCGAAGCGCCGCGAGCGCGTCGTCCGTGTCGACCGACTTCACGGCCAGGAAGATGAGGTCATATAAGCCATCCAGCCTGTCAGGGGTTATCGCAGGAACTCTTACCAGGTGCTCCCCGAGGTCTCCGATGACGCGCAGGCCGTCGGCGTTGATGGCCGTGACGTGCTCGTCGTAGGTGTCCACCAGGGTCACGTCCTTGCCGTTCCTGGCCATGAACGCGCCGGTTATCCCGCCTATGGCTCCCGCTCCCATCACCGCGATCCTCATCTCAACCCTCCTCCAATGGGGTCAGGTCTTGAATCGTGAATTACGGCCACTTTTTGGGGTCAGGTCCCAAAATTTGAATTACCTGATCGATTACGAATCACCTCATCTAAAGATTCAAATTTTGGGATCTGACCCCACTTTTTGCCACTCATCAATCGTGGCCGAACACGTCGCTTGTGCTAAAGGTCCTGTTTATTTGCGGTTCGTAATATGCGCAGTCCGGCAGCCATTGCCCTACGAGCTGCCTGAAATGCTCTATATCCACAGACTGGCTGATCGGCGGGAAGAAGTCGTCGTGATGATGCGGGATAACAGCCCGCGGCGCGAGCTCCCGTGTGAGCTCCGCGGCAAGCCGGCAGATATCAGTGTGCCCCTGCAGGGGTGGCATGAGGATGTCAACAGGCCCGAGTCCAACTTTCCGCGCCATCGCGGGCGTGACGCCGAGGCTTCCAAGGTGCATCACCGAGAGGCCTTCGAACTGCAGAGTGAATATAAGCACCGGGCCGGCCGGCATGCCCCTCACATGTGGCAGAAGGCGGCGTATCTCGGGAACGACTCTCGGCACCGTTTTCAACAGTAGCTTGATGTCGAACCTGATATGTGGGCAGGTTGCGGTCTTGACCTCGAACCCATCGAGTTCCAGCGCCTTACCACCGTAGAGTTCTGTAATAGATGATTCGGGGACGCCTTTCCCTACGAGTGTCGCGGCGGCCACATCGGAGCAGTAGACTCTTGCGCCGGAGGCCTCGACGATTGCCGGCACGTCCGCCAGGTGGTCGAAGTGCCCGTGCGAGAGGAATATGTAATCGGCATCGGCCATGTCGGCGGGGCTCAGTCCCTGCACCGGGCGCGCCCATTCATTGCGCGAGAGGTACGGGTCGATGAGGATTACCTCGTCCCCGTACGTTATGCGGAACCCGGCCGTACCGAGCCACTGGAAAACAGGTCCGGTCACGTTCCCCCCCTTTTCTCTGGAACTGCCAGTCAGGCCACCCTGCATGCAGTCACCATGCTTTATACCATAAAATAGAGGCCGCCCGTGTTCCCGCCTGGAAACCCGCTGGAAGGAGTTTCCCCCTCGATAAGGAATCAGGCAGGAGCGGAGGAACCCGTACGCACCCCCTGCTTGCTCCCGGGTAATAAAATTCTAATGAAAGTCCGTTTTTCAGGTAGCGGAGCGTATAAGCAAACAGGAGAATATGGAAGACGCGGTACGAACGGAGAGCCCCGGTTGAGCTTCAAAGGATTCTTTGACACGCGACACGATGCGTTATACTCTCGAGTTAAACCAACCATCCTGCCGGTAACGAGGAACAATCACAGGGGAACAGGAAAGGAGCGGGCCATGTCTAAAGCCAGCCTCATGAGGATGATCGTTATCCTGGGGTGCCTGGCCCTGGTTGCGGGCCTGCTTGCAGTGCCGGTAAGCGTCGCGGCGCCAGCCACCTGGACGAAGATCAAAGGTTCGGGGATAACCGACGCCAATAACAGAGTGCTGCTACCCGGGGTCATAATAAACGGTAAGTTGACGGTGGGTACAGGGTCGGTATTTGGCGGAGCCAAGGTACAGATGTACACGTACGATACGGCTTTCCACAAGCTCGGCTCCCTAGGTCTTGGTTCCAATAATACAAGGCTGATGCCCTGGGCCGAATACGGTGATGAGGTGTACATTGGCACCGAAAACACGACGGCCGGTGGCGAGCTCTGGAAGTGGAGCGGGACCGGCAACCCCACCAAGATTAAAGACAGCGGCTGGAGCCTCGGTCCAGCCTATGACACTGTTAATCCCATCGTAGTGTATAAGAACAGACTGTTGGTCTCTGTTGGACGCGGACTCCCAGCGGTGGGTCCTCCAGGTCTGAGATTGTACGAGTTCGACGGTGACAACTGGACCCAGATCGTAGGCCAGGGCGCTGCAGGGACGTCAACCGCGCCCGGGTTCGGAAATGACGACAACGAGTCTATCTTCGGCATCGAGTACAGCGAACTTGACGGAAAACTCATTCTCCCGGTGATGAACGCCAACGATGGCCTGCAGGTCTATTCTTACGACGGTTCCAAGTTCACCAGGATAGGCAAGCCGGGGGCGGGTTCGTGGCCCACATCCCACTACTCGGGACAAGCCGCCACCTCTTTTGTCGATAACAGGCTTTACCTGGGGACCGGCAGGCAATTGGGGCCAGGCGCCGATCCGGCGCAGCTATGGTCGTACGACGGGAAGAAATGGACGAAGATTACCCTGTCCGGCGTACTCGATCAGGCTAATAATTTTTTCTACCAGCCTTTTGCCAGGGGAGCCGATCTTTACGTTGCAGCCTGGAACGCCGGTGGCTGCCGGATCTACAGGAAGCAGGGGAGCGGTTTCACCGCTTTCTCGAAAAACGGTTTTGACAATGCCACTCCCGCCACAATGAACTGGACCGCCCTGCTCGCCAGCTACAACGGAAGCCTTTTTGGCCTCACCGGAAACTTTGTTGCGGGTGGCGAGGTCTGGACCACACCCATCGCTCCCTGTATCGACAAAGCCCCGGTCCCCTCCTCCGGCCCGTACGGAACGGAAGTGACGATCGAGGGACACGACTTCGGGGTCGAACAGGGTGACAGCGTCATCACCTTCGACAATATGGAGGCAAAGGTCCTTTCCTGGAGCGATCTTTCCATCCAGGCCCTCCTGCCGGACAAGGCCACTACCGGCCCTGTAAAGGTGCACACGAAGACGAGAGGAGACTCAAACGAGGTGACGTTTACCCTCACCCTGTCCAGGACCTGGCACTTCGCGGAAGGTACAACCCGGGACAACGCCACAGACGGCAAGTACGAGGAATGGATATGCATCCAGAACCCGGGGAAAACGGACGCAAACGTCACCCTGACCTACATGCTCACCGACGGCACGAACGAAGAGCAGAAGGTAAAGGTAGGCAAGCAGAGCCGCTACACCGTGAGCGTGAACGCTTTCCTGGGGGCAGACAAGGACGTATCCACCATGGTGGAGAGCGACCAGCTCATCCTGGCCGAGCGCCCAATGTACTTCAACTACCGCAGCAAGTGGACCGGAGGACACGACGTGATCGGTGTCCCCATTCCCAGAAAAGACTACTACTTCGCCGAGGGGACCACCCGTGGCAATGCCATAGACGGGTACTTCGAGGAGTGGCTGTGTCTCCAGAACCCCGGTACCAAGGACACCCTGGTGACCGTTGAGTACCTGCTCGGGACGGGCCAGACCGTCTCAAAGAACTACACCGTGGGCAAGAAGAGCCGCTACACAGTGGACGTGAACGCCGAGGTGGGGGCAAACCAGGACGTCTCCTGCGTGGTTGAAAGCCTTTTTCCCATCGTCGCCGAGCGCCCCATGTACTTTAACTACCACGACAAGTGGACGGGGGGACACGACGTGGTGGGAGCACCCGGGCCCGATACCACTTTCTACTTCGCCGAGGGGACGACCAGGGACAACCCGGCAGACGGCTCTTTCGAGGAGTGGGTATGCCTGCAGAACGCCACCGATACCGACACCACCGCCACCATCACCTACTACACCGACCAGGCCGGAACACAGACCCAGGACGTTGATCTCCCCAGGAAGACCCGCGTCACCGTCGACGTGAAAGCCAGGCTGGGCGCCGGCGTGGACAATTCCTTGAAGGTGACCTCCAGTGATAACGTGCCGATACTTGCCGAGCGCCCTATGTACTTCAACTACCATTCGGTATGGGACGGCGGCCACGACGTGATGGGATGCAACGCACCCAGGCGTAACTTCTACTTCGCGGAGGGCACAACGCTACCCGACTTCGCCACATGGCTTGCGGTCATGAACCCGACGAACAAGGATGCTCACGTCACCTTCCACTACATGCTGGGGGACGGCACAAACAAGGAAGCTTCCGTGACCGTTGCCGCGGGCAAGAGGTACACCCGGGATGTGCTCTCCGACGTGGGAGCCGATCAGGACGTATCCATCTGGGTGGAAGCCGACCGCGACATCGTGGCCGAGCGCCCGATGTACTTCAACTACCACGGCTGGGCCACCGGCGGGCACGATACCCTGGGGTACGGGATATAGGGTTAGTGAAGCAGCATAGTAGCGTCGTTGACCGAAAATGGGAAACGTTGGTTCAAACCAGTCGACCGAGAGGGGAGTGGTCGGGATGAAGAAACGGCATTCCAGGTTCATGTCCTTGACAATCACCATGGCAACAACAGCCGTGCTGTTATCGTTGCTGCTGGTCGTCAATGTCTGCTCGGCCCAGGTGACGTGGGGTGCGAACGGGGTACGTGTGTTTACCGGCACTGACCAGGCAGATGCATCTGGAACGTGCATGGCATCAGATGGCGCCGGGGGGGCAATCATCTCGTGGGCTGTCACGGGAGGGACCGCGCCTGATCTCTACTCCCACCTTTTCGCGCAGCGGATAGATTCAAACGGCGTGAGCCTATGGAGCCCCGGTGGCGTCCTGATATGTGACAACACCTACGTAGGAGACACATGCATAACCGCGGATGGCGCGGGCGGCGCGATAATCGCATGGTCGAGCGATTATATGCCCCCCGGCTACACGAGCGAGACCATCTCGGCTCAGAAGGTAAGCTCCTCAGGTACTCCTCTCTGGCCTGCAAACGGGGTTGTTGTCGGATCCGGGCTAACCGACAGGTTCGGCCCGAAGATAACAGGGGACGGAGCGGGTGGAGCCATCATCACCTGGGAAGACCTGACCCCGGGGAAATCGGCGACGCCGCCGCTTGTATCCAAGTACAACCAGTATATAAATGCCCAGCGCGTAGACGCGAGCGGGGCACCAAAGTGGGGCACTTTAGGGATCCTGGTCAGCACGAACAGTTACAATTCGGTATACCCGGCCATAGACACTGACGGATCGGGTGGCGCCGTCATAGGATGGAGCGGTTTCGGCCAGACGGTCCAGCGGGTCAGCCCTGACGGTGGCCTCATGTGGGGCCCCATGGGGGTCACGGTCGGAGGGGTCGGAGGCGGAGGTGGACAGAGGGGTGTTCTCACTGCGGACGGCGCTGGTGGCGCCATCGTATGCTGGGGCTCGAGCGAGGGGACTTACGCCCAGCGGGTCACGGCGGCCGGCAAAAAGCTGTGGTCACCTGGCGGAACCACTCTGAGACCAGAGTTAGATATATATCAACAATTTCCGAAAAGTATAGCGAGCGACGGCTCCGGCGGAGCATTCGTCACCTGGCACGTCCAGAGCTACGAGACAGAGGACGCATACGTCCAGAAGGTCAGCTCTGCCGGCACACCACTCTGGCAAGACCACGGACTGCTTATCCGTGACACTGTCAACAAGAACGATGAGTGTTCTCCTTCCCAGCTGGTTCCAGACGGGCATGGCGGCGTAATAGTGATAACGGGCGGCAGCGGCCCACGTTTTGATCTCACCAGCCTTTATAACAAGTCGAACATCCAGGCCCAGTGGGTCAGTACGACGGGTCAGACCAGATGGCCGGGCACCGGTCTCCCTATGAGTACCACTTCAACCTGCAAGTTTTCCCCCTCCGCTGTCACTGATGGAGAAGGCGGGGCAATCGTGTGCTGGCCCGAGGACATGGCCGAACCACCCACAATCGTGAACGATGTCGTCGCCCAGAAGGTCTCACCCACATTCCCACAATCGACATCCAGAATGTGGGCACATGATTCCATCGGTGTCACCGCTCCGGCCAAGACCTGGTACCTGGCCGAGGGCTCCACTGGAGCAGGCTTTGAGACCTGGGTGCTGGTGCAGAACCCCAACAGCGAGCCGGCTGAAGTGACCCTTACCTACATGACACCCGCCGGTGAGGTCCAAGGCCCGACCGAGACACTACCGGCGAACTCACGCAAGACGTTCAATGTCGCCGACAAGGTCCCGGGAGTCTACGAGGTGTCGACAAAGGTAGAGGGAAAGAAGCCGGTGATAGCCGAGAGGGCCGTGTACGGTAACGGCCGCACCTGGGGGACGGACTCGATAGGAGCGACCGCTCCGGCCAAGACCTGGTACCTGGCCGAGGGCTCCACTGGAGCAGGCTTTGAGACCTGGGTGCTGGTGCAGAACCCCAACAGCGAGCCGGCTGAAGTGACCCTAACCTACATGACACCCGCCGGTGAGGTCCAAGGCCCGACGGTGAAGCTCCAACCGAATTCGCGCGTTACCGTGAACGTCTCCGACGCTGTAGTCGGCGAGTTCTCAGTATCAACAGAGATCGGGGCTAGTCAACCGGTGGTCGTAGAGCGTGCCATGTACGGCGACCGGATCTGAGCTGTAGTCAGGCTGGCCAGGCATTAAGAAAGTTTGACCCCTCTTGACAGGGTGATAATCGAGCCGTTTTTCCGTATTGCAACTGTGACTTGCTGTAGCAGTACCTGCCGTATGCCCTCGGTTTTCGCGTCTTGATATTTGTCATTTTTCTATCAGTAAGGTAGGGTTATCATTATGAAAGGCGAAATGAGTGGTAGAAATCGTTTTGATACCGGCAGGGGTGATTATTGATGAAAGAGAAAGTCCAGGAGGCTCTCGATAAGATCAGGCCGATGCTGCAGAGAGACGGCGGGGACGTGGAGCTTGTTGACGTGGACGACGGGGTAGTAAAGGTCCGCCTGGTCGGCGCCTGCGGCGGGTGTCCGATGTCGACTCTGACCCTCAAGAGGGGCATAGAGGCCAAGCTCAAGGAAGAGATACCCGAGGTAAAAGAGGTCGTGTCGGTCTAACAGGTATCGGGTTGCATAACGGGGTGGCGAGTTTCTTGCCACCCCTTTTTATTGCCCGCACTTCGGATATAATCACGAGGAATCACGGGGTCAGGTCTTGAATCGTGAATTTTTTCCATAAATGGTGGGGTCAGGTCTCAAATGCGGAACAATTTCCCGCTTTGCGGCCTTCACCCGGGAGATGCTTAAAGGAGTCCTCCCGTGCCTGTAGCGGGCGTTGACATAGGATCACTCACCGCCAAGGCGGTGATCCTCGATGATGGTAAGATGATCGGGACCAGCCTTCTCATGACTGGCCACAACAGCCGGCTCGCGGGCAGGGGAGCCCTGGACCTTGCGCTCAGGGACGCGGGCATCGAAGAGGGCGCCCTCGAGCGTGTCGTTGCCACCGGTTACGGGCGGCTCTCAATCGATTTTACTGATGAGCAGGTCACGGAGATCACCTGTCACGCCCGCGGCGCACACACCACCCACCCGGAAGCGTACACCGTCATCGATCTGGGCGGGCAGGACTCGAAGGCCATCGCGGTTGATGACAGGGGAAGGGTTGCGGAGTTCGTGATGAACGACAAGTGCGCTGCGGGGACCGGGCGTTTCCTCGAGGTCATGGCCGCGGCGCTGGAGATCGACCTGGACCAGCTTGGCGGCATATCCCTGCAGTCCGAGGCTCCCGCGTCCATAAGCAGTGTATGCACGGTGTTCGCCGAGAGCGAGGTGGTGTCACGCGTGGCGGAAGGTGTCAGCAAGGTTGACATCGTTGCCGGGATCCACCAGGCGATTGCGTCCCGGATATACGCGATGGCGGTCAGGATCCCGATCCGGGAGCGGATAATCATCACCGGCGGGGTGGCGCGCAACGGGGGAGTGGTCCGGGCGCTGGAGAAGCGGTTCGAGGCCACCATCATCGTTCCGGAGATGCCTCAGCACATGGGTGCGCTGGGGGCCGCGATCGTGGCCAGAGAGCGCTGTGCGGGGTAGAGTTCAGAGAGCTATAGTCTGTTCAGGGTAATTATCAGGACTGTGAGAGGTGAGGCAATGGGCGAAGCGCTTGGCAGGTTGATGGAGTTCAGGGACGACCCTTACGCGCCGGCCCGCTCCTGGAAGGAACGAACGGGCGGCACGGTGATAGGTTACTTCTGCTGTTACGCTCCCGAGGAGATAATACACGCCGCCGGTGCGCTGCCGGTGCGCATCACCGGGGAGAACCGGCAGATCTTGAAAAGTGGCGCGCACCTGCAGAGTTACTGCTGTTCGCTGGCCCGCACCGGGCTGGACATGGCCCTTACAGGCGGGCTCGACTTCCTGGACGGCACGGTGTTCACGCACACGTGCGACACCATGATGCGTCTTTCCGACATCTGGCGCCTGAACGCGGGGTTCGCCTTTCATGGTGACGTGGTGATCCCGGTGCGCCTGGAGGGCAAAGCCGCGCTCGACTACCTGTACAGCGAGGTCGCGCGCTTCAAGGAGGCCGTGGAGGGTTACCTCGGGCCGATAAGCGAAGGCGCATTGCAAGAAAGCATCGAGCTCTATAACCGCAACAGAGAACTACTGCGAGAGCTCTATGGTATGAGACGCGAGAACCCGACCATGCTGCCATCGGACCAGGCGCTCTGGCTGGTAGCGTCGAGCTCGCTCATGGAGAAGCGCGAGCACAACGAACTACTGGAGAAAGCGATCCAGGAGATAAAAGCCGAGGGGGCTTCGGCAGGCGAGGGGAAGGTCCCCCTGTTCGTTGTGGGGTCCGTGATGGACCAGTGGGAATTCCTGAAGATGGTCGAGGAGGTCGGGGCGACGGTAGTCGATGACGACCTCTGCACGGGCTACCGGTATTTCGACGAGGCGGCGCCGGAGGACCCGGACCCGGTCATGAGCCTGACCCGCCGGATAGCCGACAGGGCTTCCTGCCCCTGCAAGTACCGGCCGTCAACGCAGAGGGCAGGGTACCTGGTGGACAGGGTTGCCGGCTCGGGGGCGCGGGGGGTCATATTCTTCCAGTTCAAGTTCTGCGACCCGCACGCGTTCGACTACCCGTACCTGAAGGACGCGCTTGACGCCGAGGGGATACCCTCTCTGCTACTCGAGATAGAGCACGGTTCAGTATCAGCCGAACAGCTTCGCACGCGGGTGGAAGCTTTGCTTGAGACCATCAGGGGGTGACGAGGTGGCTGCCAAAGAGGAGCGCAAGCCTTACGTGAAGATAAAAGCAACAGACCAGATGAAGCAGCTCCTGACCGACTATTACATCGAGGCCAAGACTTCCGAGGGGAAGAAGCCCATCTGCTGGATAACAAGCGGGGGGCCGGTTGAGTTCCTCATCGCGATGGACGTGATCCCGGTGTATCCCGAGAACCACGGCGCCATGTGCGGCGCCTCGAAGATGGCGGTTGAGCTGGCTGAGGTGGCCGAGCAGATGGGGTACTCGCGCGACCTCTGCTCCTATGCGCGGTTGGACATAGGGTCGGCCGTGACGAAGGGAGGTCCCATCGGCGGCCTGCCCAGGCCGGACTTCCTGCTCGCCTGCAACAACATCTGCGGCACGGTTTTCAAGTGGTACCAGCACCTGAGCCGGTACTTCGACGTACCGCTGTTTGTGATGGACACCCCGTTCATACACAAGGTCAAGACGGAGCACGCGACGGAGTACGTGCGGCAGCAGTGCCTGGAGCTGGTTCGTTTCCTGGAGGAGCAGGTCAACCGGGAGTTCTCCGAAGAGCGTTTCGCCGAGGTCGCGCTGCTTTCGGTCCAGAGCGTCGAACTGTGGAAGGACGTGCTTGCCACGGCGGAGCATAAGCCCTCGCCTTTCACCTGTTTTGACGCCTTCATCCACATGGCGCCGATCGTTACGCTGCGGGGGACGCAGCAGGTGGTGGACTACTACGAGCTTCTCAAGCAGGAGATGCTCGAGCGGAACGAGACTGGTATATCCGCGGTTCCGGAAGAGAAATACAGGCTGGTGTGGGACAACATCCCTATATGGTACGAGATGAGGAATCTCGGGAAGCTGTTCTCCGAGAACAACGCCTGCCTGGTTGCGGATACTTACACGAGCGCCTGGGCGGTGGACATAAGTATAGACGACCCCCTGACAAGCATGGCTGATGCTTACACCAGGGTATACCTGAACATCTCTATCGACCTTATGGTCGACCAGGTGCTGGCGTTGATGGAGAGGTACTCGGCTGACGGGCTGGTCATGCACTCGAACCGATCGTGCAAGCCTTATTCGCTCGGGCAGTACGACACCGCGCGGGCGGTGACGGAGAGGACCGGGAAGCCTGCGCTGATAATAGAGGCGGACATGACTGACTCGCGGGTGTATTCCGAGGCGCAGGTCCGCGAGCGAGTCGACGCGTACATAGAATCCCTCGACTGAAAACGCAAACCGGGGTCAAACACCTGTTTGCGGAGCATCGGATAGGAACCGATTTCGTTCTCTTCCGCAAACAGGTGTTTGACCCCGGTTTGCGCGGGTTTGCGACCCCTGTTTGCAGAGGAGAGAGATGATCGAAAACGAACTGGACGCTCTGGAGCTTCCGCGCGAGGGCGATCGGTACAGGATCGAGGAGCGCCAGGGCCGGCTGGTGGCGATCGAGAAGCGCCGTGAGATGGCCGACCCCGACGCAAAAGTCTTCGTCGCGCGCATGTGCGAAAACATTCCCGGGGATGTCGGGATTGCGCTCGACAACATCGGGGCGGGAGAAATAATAACCCCCGGGGCGCTGGTCGCCATCAAGGTCAACCTGTGCGGTGGGGTCGAGGGCGTTCCGTCGTCCTTCAGCGACATGCTGGTCGTGGAAGGTGTCATCGACAAGGCCCTCGAGCTCGGGGCCAGGCCGTTCGTCTGCGAGGCCAACATGCGCTCTTTCACGGTTAACCGTCACCTGCTGGCTGCCCGCGGTCTTTATCCCCTGCTGGTCCGAAAGGGAGTCGAGTTCGTCAACCTCTCGGACCTCGAGGGAGTGGACTTCTATCCTCTGGGATGGAGCAGGCCGATGCACCTGACGCGAGCGCTTCTCCACCCCGACGTCAAGATCGTGAGCGTGCCCGCGCTCAAGCACCACTGGGAGTGCGGGGTCACGCTCGCGGAGAAGAACATGTACGGCGCAATATCCGAGAGACAGAAGAGCGTATTCCACCGCGGGGGAGCCATCGACGAGACCGTGGCGGCCGCCGCCCGCGCGACCACGCCCGCGATAAGCCTGCTGGCCCACCGCCAGGTCGGGGGCGGACTGGGGCCACACTTCTGCGTGCCGGTGGATTTCGGGTACATCGTCGCTTCAGACAACGTGCTCGCGGCTGACCGGATAGGATGCGATTTCATGGGGACGGACTGGAAGGCCGTGAAGCACCTGCAGATCAACTGCGGCGGGCGTGAGATACCTTTCCAGAAGGTTGATGGATCGGTCGAGATCGACGCGCTGACGAGGCAGCGCGTAGCCAGGACCGCGCTCTCGCGCCGGCGGGTCTGGACCTGGAGGGCGCTGCTCTATCCACAGTACTTCGTCCCGCACAAGACCCAGTACAGGCAGTGGCCACGCCTCGAGGCGGTAGGGAGTTACATCAACTGGCTCTTCTTCCAGACTCGCGGCGACCCGTGGCCCTCGACCTGGTACCCGCCTTACGTGCCGGCTCGGGCGCGCGACTGAGGGAAGCCCCCACCTCGGTCAGCCTTCACGGCCGCGGACGGCCGATAATATCTTTACCCCGAGCCGCTCGGGGGGCACCTGGACGACTTCGAACCCGACGAACCCCGCTTCCCGTAGCGCATCCATCCAGACCTCCGGCGTGGCCAGGTATTCCCCGTTTTCGCGGATATCGGCGGGGAGGGTGCCAAGTTGGACCAGCATCATCTCGTAAGCGCCGTGCTCGAGGCAGTAAAGTGCCGCACCGACGATCTTATCGATGACGTCCCTGCAGCGCTCGGGGTCGTCCGGCGGCCCGTCGACATCACAGAATATGTCCGCGTAGACCAGCCGCCCCCCGCGCTTCAGCACCCGGGCGAGCTCCAGGGCGCATTGCCCTCTCTGTTCGCGGGGCACATGATGCAGGGCAAGATGCGTAAGTACGTAATCGAGATCCTCATCCGGAACCGGGATTCCAAGCGCGCTCCCGCCGGCCACAAGCACGTTCTGGTTATCCGCGAAGCGCCGGGAACATGCGCGCTGCATCCCCTCCGACGGGTCGACGGCGACCACGCCGGCCGCGGGGAACCGCTCCAGCAGGCGGGCGGTGGTATTTCCGGTACCACAGCCGAGGTCGAGCACGCGCTTACCGTCCGCATCCTCTACCTGCTCCACCATCTTTCTGATGGTGTCGATGTACAACGGGTTCTCGAGGAAGATCTCATCGTATTTTTCCGAAAAGCTGTCCCAATCTACCATACTTCTCCCCACTTCACTCATCTCTCTGCTTCAAGCGTCCGTTCCCTCTCGCGTCACGGGTAGTTCGGGAACTGGCGGAGCACAAGGTCGAGTGTCGCCCGGTCCGGCGCCTGGATGCAGAGCGTTCCGTCTCCCGCCAGGCCGCTGTAGAAGTATTCGCCGTCCGCTTTCCATACATCTCTCGCCGGCGAGGCCTCCACTTCGCCGGCCTTCTTGCCGAAGCGGTCCTCGATCAGACCGGCGTAACCGTCAAAGAACTGCCTGGCGTCCGCCGGGGTGTCCCACACGAACGCGTTGACGACAACGTATTTACCGCCCGGCCCCCGGTAGTACTGTATGGTGTTTCCTCCCCAGCCGCCCGCCACGTCCCTTGACGCAATCATTCCGGAGAGCTGCTCGAACCATACGCCGACGTCGAACTCACCGAGGGTGTCGCTGTTGATCATCTTCCACTTCTTGCCGAGAATGCCCGAGATGTCTGCCAGCGGTACGGTGCGGGGATTGTCGCGCCGCCCTATGTACTTGTCCGGATGCATGATCTGCTCCGAGGAAAGGGGAGGATCCGCGAAGGCCGCATCGATACCGGCTATACCCTTACGCTCCTTCAACGCAATAACGAAAACCATCCCTTCCTCGTAAGGGAACAGCAGGCTTCTCCTTATGTATAGGGGCGCGCGGTCGAGCTGTTCCGAAGACACTTGAGAGCCTTCCAGGCCTTTCAGCTCTTCTTTCAACAGTTTCGCCATGTCAACGTACTCCTTAGCGTAATCGAGCATGGCGGTCATAGCGTCGCCCTCCGCCAGCGATTCGATCGCCAGGTTGTTGTCGCCGCTATAAGCCTCGTTATCAAGTGGAGGGCGGTCCAGGTGGAAGTTCTGGTCCTGGAGGGCATGGGTTATCTCGTGCACTATGGTGAGTTCATCCATGATGGTTCCCAGCCCCTTGCCTTCGACAACCGTTATCTCCTTGTCCTCTTCGTTGTAGGAGCCCGCGATCTGCTCTGTATAAACGTTAGTGAGTGTCTGCTTCAGGTTTTCCTCTGGCTTGACCAGGCCAAGCGCCACCAGCAGCTTCCGGTCCGCCTCCAGCTCCTCCGCCGGGGTTTGCCGGGATATGCTTTCGTTGATCTGCGCCCTCACCCCGGCTTCCGAACAGCTTCTGAAGGTGATCGACTTCTTGAGCGGCAGCTCCCGCACCTCGGCGACCTGTTTCTCCATCTTTGAAAGCTTTGCCGAACGGATAGGCCTGCCGCACGAGGCGCTGTCGACCTTCATGTCGAAAGTAAGCAGCTCCTGGAGGGTGAAAGGCTTGAAGGAGAGCGCGAGCTGCGCCTCTTTTTTGCTCTCACTTCCAGGCCTTATCACCATGTATACTGCAAGCGCGGCCGCGGCGGTCATGATGACCACGGCGATTGTAAGTATTGCGAACAGGCGCTTTGCCGGCACAGAAAGTCTCCCTTGAACCGGGACCCGTAACAGGTTCTACGATATATAATAACGTAGCCTGGATGATGGTGTGGGGCCAGATGATACTAGCGCGCGGTCAGAAGAAAACAGTGCGGGGTCAGTCTAAAGGCTGACCCGCGCAGGTTGAACTTCACGCTGACCCGCGCAAGTTGAACTTCAAGAGGGCCCGCGCAGCTTAGGCTTAATGCTGGACCGCAACTGTTGGACTTGGAGGCGCGGGAGCGGCAGCGGACAGGACCGGTAACGTCTATCTGGAGGCAACTTCGGTGCGCGGGCGAAAAAGGGTGCTGGTGATGAGGTCCTGGCCCCGCGGAGTTCGCCGGGACCTGGTGGACCCCAGGCTCAGAGACCCAGGGTCCGCGCCTGAGTATGAACCGCTCACAAAGAACGCGCGGTAAGAACATGGACGGGGGTATGAGGTTGCGGGGCAGTCGAAGCGAAAATGAGAAGCAAAGGCCCGGCCGCTGCTTCACTGTCACCCGGCCGGTCCTGTCAACGGCAGTAGCCTGCCTGATCGCCGCACTGCTTCTCTGTGGTTGTGGCTCCGAAGAAAAGGCGGTCAACGGCTACCTGGATATAGCCCGCAAGGTGGTGACCGGACTGACGGCCGCCTCCGCCGGACTGAACAAGTTCTGGAACCTGCCGCTCGCCGACCAGGAAGGGATAGAAGACGCGCTCAAAGCGTTCCGCAAGTCGATTTCGAACGGTCAGGACAGGCTCGACAGGATTGACGCGCCCGAGCCGTGTCGCGAAGTCGACTTGAGCCTGGGGAAATCCCTGGACCTGGGGAGGGAGATCACCGACATAGGCGCGCAGTTCGCCGATTACCTGGGGGGCACGGCCCCCCTGGCCAGGCGCGCGTCCGATATTGTCACAGGCGTCTCGAACCTCCAGTACGAAAGGTACATCGCCTCTCAGCTTGTCCGATACGCGGACCTGGCACAGAAGCTCATGTCGGACTTCCAGACCGTGACCGTGTCCCCGAATTTCAAACCGGTACACGAGGATTTCGGCGCGTTCCTGCAGCTGCTCGTTAAGAACCTTGACCAGGCGTCCAAGCAGGCCGAGAGGCAGCCGTACAACGAGGAGGAGCTGCAGTCGCAGCCGGGTGAACGCGAGAAGCAGATGCAACCGGAGTCGATGCTTGAGCTGTTGAACGGGATATCAGAGGAGTGGGGCCGCGTCAACGGGGCGATGACCGCGCACGTGGATACCATCAGGCAGTCCACGGGGCTGAAGCCGAAGCAGATCGCGTTTGATGACCTGCTGCGGCAGATACAGGGCCAGATAGAGGCTATCGCAAAGCAGTACTAGGTTCGGCAGCCGTCTACCGTATGCCGGTTTCCGTTGCCGGTAAAAAAGCAGGGGCCCGGCCCGCGGATATCCACTCACCGTTCACCGGTTGCCGGAATCCCGCGTTTGTTTTGTGTCTGCAAGTGCAAGAAAGACCGATCGGGGTGAGAGACTTGAGCGTTATTGAAGAAGCGGCTGCCTGGGTGGCAGGGCTTTCTTACGAGGACATCCCCCCGCGCGTGCTCGATGCGGCCCGCTGCCAGATCCTGTCTTCCATGGGTGCCGTCTACGCGGGTGCCGGCTCTAACGCCGGCAGGGCTATCGTGGACACTGTCAACAGTTGGGGCCAGCAGGGACCCTGCGCCGCTTATCCGTCCGGCGATGGCCGCACCTTCCATTCCGCCATTTTCCAGAACTCCACGCTCTCGATGGCACTGGATTACGACGATTACCTTTTCCTGGCGCATACTGGCCACAGCGCCGTCTTTGTCCCGATGGCGACGGCCGAGATGGAGGGAGCGGAAACAAGCGATATGCTTGTTGCCCAGGTGGCGGCGAACGAGGTCGCCGGCCGCTTTGGCTGCTCGCTGGTGTTCGGGCCGCATAACGGGCAGATGCTCGCGCATGTCCACCTTATCGGTTCAGCCGCGGCGGCCTCTCGCGTGCTCGGGCTCGACGCCGGGCAGACCGCGGACGCGATGGGGATAGCGCTGGCGGAGCCCGTCTACTCGCTCTTCCCCGCTTTCATGGGCGCAGAATCAAAAGCGCTCACCGCCGCGTTTCCGGCCCTGACCGGCATGATGGCGGCGTTTGCCGCCGGGCGAGGCATGAACGGGCCGCGCTCCATACTGGAGGATCCAGATGGCCTGTGGGCAAGCTTCTCCTTTCTGCCGCTCCCACGTTCTTTCTCGGGGTTCGGGCGCTCGTGGGTTACCGACACCATCGCGTACAAGGCGTATCCAGGCTGCGCCTATATCGACACCGCGGTGGACGCGCTTCTCGATATCATGGACAGGTTCTACCAGGAACGTGGAAGGCGGATCGAGCCGGACGAAGTAAAAGAGCTCACGGTTGAGGCGGGCCTGCTCACAGTCGCGATGGACGGGATGTCAGGTGACTACCTGGACCGAAGCCGGATCCTGCCGGTTAACGTTAACTTCTCGGTCGCCCTCAGCCTGGCGGTGACCCTGCTGGCGGGAGAACTGACAGGAGCCCAGTTCACCGGGGATTTCCTGGATGGAAACCGGGAAAAGATACTCGGCCTTGCCTCCCGCGTCAGCCTTTTACACGACGCCTCCCTGACCGTGGCGCTTCTGAGATCGTTCGATGAGGCCCTGGACCTCAGGGCGGCGATGCATGCGCAGGTAACGCTAAAGGGGCTTGCCAGGGCGAGGCGTCGGATTCGGGAGCACCTTGCGCGCGTTTCGACGATGGGGCCCCGGGAAGCGTACCGGGCCTGGAAGAGCCTGTCCCCGGGGGACAGGGCGTTCATGCGGCGGATGATCTCCCCACGCGGCCTTCTCACCCCGCGCGAACACGACTTCGGCGATATCAGGTTTGAGGAGCTGCGCATGCCTTTCGCCGCGCGGGTCCGCGTCGCGCTGAACGACGGCGGTGTCCTCGATGCCGAGCGGCTCGTGCCCCGTGGCGCCCCGGGCGATCCCGAACGCTTCGACGTCGCGGTCGAGAAGTTCACCCGGGAGTCGTCGGTGTTCATGGAGCCGCTCGCTTCCAAAAAGGGCGTGGAAGTGATCATGGACCTGGAAGCAAGAACGCTCGCCGAAGTAAGGGAAGCCCTTTGCGGTACAGGGGGCAGGGGGCCCAGGTGAGACCGTCGCGGACGTGGCCTACTGCTTAGACGATTCACACAGGGGCATGAAGCCCGCCTCCCTGTTCCAGCGAAGAACTGTATAATCAGGTTGATGTCATGTATGCGACCCCGGCGCCCGAATTTGCTCCACCTGATCGTACGGATGAGTGGTTCTCCCGGGTTCCAGGGAAGCCATGCCCCGGAGTTATGGCCGGTCATCGCCAGGAAAGAAGGCCCGGCGTGGGAAGAAAAAAGTACCAGCTTGATATTGCCCTCAGGTTCTGGGGGCTTACCCACGTGGCAAAAAAGATCGGTGGCGTAACACCGTTCCGGCAGATATTCGGTCTCATCGTTTCCGAGAAGGCGCTCAAGGCTTCGTTCATCCCGGTGGATGAGGACATCGAGATACCACCGGGAGTGGTCGCGCCCGGCCAGATCGTGCGCGACTATATTACCCGGGCCAGTCACAGGACCATCGTCCATGAGTGCCCCTGCCGGTCCGGGGAGGGATGCGAGAACGCTCCCCGTGACCTCGGATGCATGATCCTGGGTGACGGCGCGCTCGAGGTCGATCCAAGCGTCGGTTACCAAGCCACTGTCGAGCAGGGCCTGGCGCACCTCGACCGCGCCCTGGAAGCGGGACTGCTTCCGATGATAGGCCACCTGAGGGTCGACAAGGTCGTGTTCGGAGTAAGGCGGTTCGAGAGGATGCTGACCCTCTGTTTCTGCTGCAGGTGCTGTTGCATAACACGGTCGGGAATGAGAAACCTGGTGAGCGCCTATCCGGACGCTCTGGTGCGCCTCGAGGGTGTACGGGTGGCGGTCACCGGCGACTGCGCGGGATGCGGCGAGTGCGTGCCTGGATGCCCGGTGCAGAACGTAAGCATCGTGGACGGTGTGGCAAGGATCGGCGAGATGTGCCTTGGCTGTGGGACCTGTGTAGCCACCTGCACCAGTGGTTCTATAGAGATGACCATCGAGCCGGGGTCCAGCATGGTCGAGGACCTCAGGCGCAGGGTAGAAGCGGGAGTGGACATAGAGTAGGGGTCAGGTCATAGAGTGACGGACCTGGTACCGGGCGTTATCAGCCGGCGGTTTTATTAATCCTCGCGACCGTTTCCTCTATCAGCCAGTCAGGAGTCGAGGACCCGCCGATTATTCCCACCGATTCCGCCCCGGCAAGCCACTCGGAACGGATCTCCGACGGATCCTCTATGTGACGGGTGGGAACTCCTGTGCTTTCGCAGATCGCGGCGAGGCGGTTGGTATTGCTCGAGTTGTGTCCTCCAACCACGAGCATCAGGTCGACGCGGCCGGCAAGCTCCAGGGCCTCTTCCTGCCGCTGGGCCACTGAGGAGCAGATAGTGTCGCGCAGTTCGACTTCCGCAACCCGTTCTTTAAGCAAGGACACCACTGCAATGAGCAGATCCCTGGATGCGGTTGTCTGCGCGACCACTCCGATCCGCCCGGCGTTCCTGCCCTCCCCCTCGATCCATTGCACGGCTTCATCGACGCTTTCCAGGACTGTGACCGGAGCTCCGGCACGGCCCACGATCGAACGCACCTCTGGATGGCTGCGGGCGCCAAGCACCACTACCCGGTATCCCGCCCGCGCGAGTTCCTGCGCGGCTTCCTGGGAGTGTTTCACGGTGGGGCAGGTGGCATCGACCAGCAACGCGCCGCGGTCCTTGAGCGCGACTTCCGTTTCGGTGTCGATACCGTGTGACCGTATCACGACCGGCAACCCTTCGAGCTCCGGCAGTGGACCTTCATCGGGGTCTATCACCTCGAGCCCGAGCGATCGAAGGCGTGAAACCGCCTGGGGATTATGGATCAGGGGTCCGACGGAATAGACGGTGCCATTGGCGCCGGCGATGGTCTCTTCAGCAATGCTGAATGCCCGTTTCACCCCGGGACAGAAGGAGGAGTCGCGGGCAACCTCTATCCTGATGGGCATCTATGACGCTCCCGATCCTGAGACAAATCTGGAAAAAAGTACTTGACAACAATATCACAACCCGTGAGCGAAGGATCATCTACCAGCTCGTAGACGGGGGCTGGAAAGGGAGCTGACCGGGGCAGGCTTCCAGGTCGAAGAAGAGAGGCTGTCGCCACCTTGCCGAAAAGCATGAAATAGGCAGCGTATCAGTTTAGAATAGACGAGATGGTCAGACTGGGGGTTGATGCTGCCAGGGGAGGCTTTTTCCTCGAGCATGGAATGTGATTACTTTTCTACTGCGGCATGAGGCGATGGGAGGAATCGTACTTGAAGTATGTACGGCTTTTTCGTCTCAAAACAACGCTTATCTATCTATTCCCGTTCGTGCTCGCGCTGTCCGTGGGGCTCGAGCAGGTGAAGTACGGGGTCGCCCGGCCGATTCCTCCGTCATTGATACTGTTCTCGAAGCCGCTGTGGGTGACTGTGCTCCTGGCGTATCTCTCTTACTGTTCGATGTCCTTCTTCTCCAGTACTCTGAACTGCTATGTCGACGTTCCAGCTGATATCGTCCACGACAACATGTTCAAGGACCAGCACATCTCCAAGCAGCCATTCGTGACGGGAGAGATGAGCAGGCTCGAGACGGTGCTGACGTTTCTTCTCACGGGTATCGGTTGCATTGTCTTCCCGATTCTTGTGAACCTGAGGTTCGCGGTCTTCATGATCGGTGTAGTGCTCGTCCTGGGGATCCTCTACTCACATCCCTGGTTCCGCTTCAAGGAGAAGCCCGTCATGGATGTACTGACCAACGCTACCGCCGCGGTGTTGCTCCTCTTCACGGGGATGTCGGTCATGTCCATCGATTTCCCTCCCGTGCAGCCGACGATATTCGGTGCATTACTTGCGGCCACCATGTACCTGCCGAGCGTGGCCAACGACGCGCCTTTTGACGAGATCGCCGGCTACCGCACCTCAGGGGTTGTTTTCGGGCAGAAAAGGCTGATACAGGCGATGATCCCCCTGTCGATCGCTCTTATACCGCTGGGGTTATGGGTGGTCCTGTCCAGGAACATAAACTGGCAGTACAAGCTCTTCGATGGCATCGCGGTTTTCGCCGCCATCGGGCTTACCACAATGTGCCTGCTGCTGTACCGCCCCCCGCACATCGAGCTTAACCCGCTAATCATTGTGGGGCCGATCGCGGCACTGGACCTCTTCTACATCGTGCTTGGCATCTACCGGGTCGTCACCTGGTAATACTTCAGGATCCGTGGTGAACGGCAGGTGCGTTTTTGTGATACTGTTTTTCTGTTCGATCAGTCCCAGGGAGGATGATACCCATGCCCATGGCGCTCGAAGGTATGCGCGTTCTCGACCTGACCCGACTGCTGCCGGGCCCCTACTGCACGCTGCTGCTTGCCGACATGGGTGCCGACGTACTGAAAGTGGAGGACCCGAAGGGCGGCGACTTCGTGCGCTGGACCCCGCCGCTGACCGCTTCCGGCATGGGCATCAACCATCATATCCTCAACCGTAACAAGCGAAGTATCGCTCTCGACCTCAAGAGGAAGGAAGGGCGTGAGCTCCTTGTAGAGCTGGCCGGGTGGGCCGAAGTCCTGGTGGAACAGTTCAGGCCGGGCGTCATGGAAAGGCTCGGGCTCGACTACGAGACCATCCGGGAGGTAAACCCCTCCATCATCTACTGCTCCATCACCGGCTACGGACAGGATGGCCCGTACAGGGATTACGCCGGCCACGACATAAACTACCTCGGCTACGCCGGCGTGCTCGGCTCCTCGGGCCCGGCGGACGGCCCTCCTTCCATATCGAGTGTCCAGATAGCCGATCTCGGGGCAGGCGGCATGTTCGGGGCGCTCTCGATAGTCATGGCTTACACCCGCATGCTCAAGACCGGCGAGGGCCAGCACCTCGACGTTTCCATGACGGACGGGAGCGTATCCTGGCTGACTGTCAACACCGGTGAGCTTTTCACCGGGGGACAGGCTCCCGGGCGCGGCACCCAGCTCCTGTGGGGTGGCACGCCGTGCTACAACGTCTACGAGGCGAAAGACGGCTACATGGCGGTGGGGGCGCTGGAGGGTAAGTTCTGGAAGAGGCTGTGCGAGCTGTTGGGCAGACCGGAGTACGCCGACCAGCAGTTCTCACTCGAGAAGTTCGACGAGATGTTCGCCTGGCTGCGCGACGCTTTCGCAGTGAAGAGCCGGGCGGAATGGATGGAGGTATTCGCCGGGGAAGACGCCTGCGTCAGCCCGGTCCTCTCGCTCGACGAGATGACCGCCGACCCCCAGGTGGTCCACCGAAAGATGGTGGTGGAGGTAGAGGACGATAAACTGGGGAGGATGAAGACCCTCGGCATACCGGTGAAGTTCTCGAAGACACCCGGGGAGATCAGGCAGTCTGCCCCCGCCCTGGGTGAGCACACCGACGAGGTGCTGAAGATGCTTGGATGTGGTGGTGACGAGGTCGAGCGTCTGCGCGCCGAAGGCGTTGTGGTCTGAGCATTCGCGCTTCTGCGACGATAGCTGATCGACGAGAAGGCGCAGGCCGGAGTCCACGAATAGAGGAGCGGTCTAATGGTCAAAGAGAAAAAGGACGCGGCGGAAACGGACGAGCCGATAAGGACAGGTGGCAGGCCGGCCCGGGCCGGTTTTGTGTCCAAGTTCTTCACCGAGCTGTACGTGGACCTGGTCGCGAAGCGCATAAACGAGAACCCGCAGCTGATAGACGAGATGCTGAAAAAACTCGACCCCGCGGTGATCGCTGGCTCTATCAACCGGAACCCCGAGTTCAGCAGGGAGTACCTCGCTAATACGGACCCCGAGGTGATAGCAGATATCATCAACGAGATGACGGACTTCCTGGCCCAGGTCACCAATGCAGTTGACCCTAGGGCCTTCGCCGGTGTCGCTAACATGTCGCTGGAGTGGATCACCCGCCTGGTGGGCAACCTTGACCCGAAGGCGATAGCGGGCACGGTCAACGAAAACGCAGGCTGGGTGGCAAGCGTCCTGTCGAACTACGACACGAAGGCCATAAGCGGCATCGTTGAGAAAAACACCAAGTGGATAAACGACCTCATGCGCCATCTGGACCCGGCCGTGATCGCGACCATATTCAATGATAATCCTGAGTTCTACGTCGGCCTGATGAAAAAACTCGACCCCAAGCTGTTGGCCGACACCATCCAGATGGCGGTGGACGAGGGTGCTTTCGATGGGGTGATCCAGACGGTCGACCTCGAGATCGATGGGCTCGGCACCTACAAGGGATGCAAGCTGCGGATTGCAGGCGCTGAATACGTGGGCAAGAAAAAGCGCGCATAGGAGGACCGACCGGTGAGCCTGGCGGTGGTATCGACAGCAGAGATCGCGATGATCTGCGTGGCCGTGCTCGCCTGGCTGGGCTTCGCTTTCTACACCGGGGGCATAGGGCGCAACAACGGGCAGAGCTATCACGTCTGGTTGTTGATCGGGTTCCTGACCGGGCCGGTGGGCCTGTTGTTCGCTTTCGTCTATTTCCGGATGGCTGGTGAGCGCGGGGTACGGCACCGCTACGGGGATGACGATGGCGTGGATGTGCTTCCGACGATGATCCGCTGCCCCAGTTGCGGTGAGACCGTTCCCTCGAGGTTTGAGACTTGCCAGTTCTGCCAGGCAAAGATCTCGCATCTGCGGGGACGCCGTCCTCACTTCAGGGGTCGCGGATGATGTCCACTGGCAACATGTCCTGCGGCCGCGTCACCGCCCTCTGCTATAATTTCACCTGACAGCCAGCGGGAATGGGATACTAGCGAGGGGAAATCCTGAGAGGCCGTGCCGCTTAGAATCCTTCACACGGGAGACATTCACCTCGGGGCGAAGTTCATCGCCCTCGGTAACAAAGGGCCCGAGCAGAGGCAGCAATTGCTGGCGACGTTCGACGACCTGGTTCAGCTCGCCGTCGATGAAGGAGTTGACCTGGTCCTCCTGGCCGGCGATCTTTTTGATTCGGAGCACCCCTCTAAAGACGTGCTCGAGAGGGTCTATTCGCGGCTCGAAAGCCTGACCGGCAGGGACATCCTGGTTTTCATCTCCCCGGGCACGCACGACCGGTACGGCCCCGGCTCGCCGTACGCGGTCCAGCCACTGTCCACGCTGCGGGGGCTTACAGTGTTCAAGAGCGAACACATGGCTCCTGTTCATGTCCCTGAGCTCGACTGCACCGTGTTCGGGAACGCTAACATGCACCCGTACGAGAACAAGTACCCGCTGTCCGGGTTCTCGGCCGCGGGTGACAGCAGGTGGAAGGTCGGCATGCTCCATGCCGGCTTCGAGATCCCCGACGTCATCGAGGATACCTACCTTGTGACCGCCGACCAGGTGGCCGGGTCCGGGCTGGACTACCTGGCCCTCGGACACCTGCATTCGACCTCTGACAGGTCTGTGGGCGGCGTCACGGCTTTCTACTGCGGCGCTCCCGAGATGATAAGCATAAGGAAAGGCGATTTCGGGAATGCCCTGCTGGTGGATCTCGACGGCGAGGCCAGGGTAAGGCCCGTTCGTACCGGCAGGCGTACCTTCCAGGAGCTCATGGTGCGCGCCGAGGATGTCCAGTCCTCCATCGCGCTGGCAACCATGCTCGAGCCGCTCGCCGATCCTGACAGGGTGCTGAAACTCAGCGTCGAGGGCTTGAGGCAGGTCGGCCACCCGGATATCCAGGCCCTGGCCGAAGAGTTCGCCGGGAGGTTCTTTCACATTGCTGTTTCGGACCGTTCCAGGCCCGCTCCCACCAGTGTAGACCCTGATGTTTACCCTGAAGGTTCCCCCGCGCGGACGTTCCTCCGGGCGCTCGAGTCCAGGCTCGAAGGGGCCTCGGAACCGGAGAGGGAGGAAATCATGGAGGCTATGCAGGTCGGCCTTTCCCTGCTCGGGGAGGGCGGTGAGTAATGCGGATCCTGAGCCTGCGCCTGGCTAAATTCAGGTTGTTCGAAGACCTGGCGATCAGCTTCGCGCCCGGATTGAACCTTGTCCGCGGGCCCAACGAGTCCGGCAAATCCACCATCGTCCATGCCATAGTGGCGTGCCTGTTCGAAAAGCCCCAGGCGAAGAATGCCGGGGTGCGCTCGGCCTGGCGCTGGGGAGCCGCGGAGGGCCCTTCTGTGGAGATTGATTTCGAGCAGGAGGGCAAGAGGTATCGCCTGGCCAAGGATTTCGGCCAGGGCAAAGCTTTGCTCGAGGACCTCGAGGGCGATCTGCGCCTGGACACCGCGAAGGCCGTGGAAAGCAGGGTCTTCGAGTTGCTCGGGTTCAGCGACGCCGAGCATTACCTGCGGACCGCCTGCGTCACCCACGACCAGATGGTCAGCCTGGGCGAGGACAGGGGCGGTGCCGGTAAGCTGGCGGCCATGTTGCGCGAGGTGGTGGTCGGGACAAGAGAGACCGGCTCGATGGAAAGGGCGGTCAAGGATCTTACGGCCGAGGTGGACGAGCTCAAGCGCGGGCTGGAGCGACCGGCAAGGAACCCGGGCACTATCGCCGCGCTCAAGGGGGAAAAGGAGCGACTGGAGGCCCGGCAAGCTGATGTTGTGGGGAAGGCGGGAGAAGTAGAAACGTACCGTGAGCACCTGGAGGAAGTGGAACGCCTGCTCCAGGAGAAGAAGCCTCGAGCGGAAGACCAGGCGGCGTTGCTGGAGAAGAACCGCGGGCTGGTGGAACTGGAAGATCGCCTCCAGGATGCGCGTAAGAGGTTCGCCCGGGCGGACAGGGTCGCCGGGGCCAGGTCCGCGCTGGACGGCGTTGAGCGCGAGATAACGGCGTCGTACCCCGGGTTTGAGGAACTCGATCGCGGTGTGGAGGTGGAACTCCGGCAGGGGATCGAGATGATCAGTTCAAAAGCCGCCGAGCGCGCGGAACTTGTAAGGGAGCTGGCAAAACGTGAAGGCGCGCCGAAGGCGCCCGGCTCCTCGCGCTCAGGCTGGATAAGCGCGGGCATCGGGGTCGCGGCGGTAGGCGCCGGTGCTTATCTCGGGACGATTCACCCGGCCCTCTATATGGTCATCGCGCTCGGGGTCGTCTTTCTGGCAGTGGGCGTCTACATGTTGCGCAGGGCACGCGGCGCGGTGGAAGGTGACACCCTGGTTTTTCTTGAGGAGCAGATCGCCGGCACCGACAGGGTCATAGATGAGCTCGAGGAAAAGCAGCAGCGGATACTCGGCCCGCTCGGGTTCTCGCAGGCGGAGCCTTTCTTGAAAACCTTCAACTCGTACCTGGAGAAGGCGTCGGAAAAGGACCGGCTGAAAGCCGGCCTGGAGGCTCTTCGCGATGGGCTGTCCGATGAACGGCTCGAGGAGGAGCGCAGCCGGGCCGCGCTTGATACAGCCGCCTGCGAGGCTGAACTGCGCGAGCTCGAGCCTTTCCGCCTTGCTCCCGAGCGCATGGAGCAGGTCACCCGGGAGCATGCCTCTCTCGCCGCGGAGGTCCAGGAGCTGAAGAAAGAGAGCGACTCCTTGAGATTTCACCTCGGCCGTGCCTCCGCGGACCCCGAGGAAGCGATTCGGCTGGAGGAGAACCTCGCGGTGCTGGGTGAGCGGCTCGAGAGGGCGAACGGGCGCCTGCGCGTCTACTCACTGGCCCTCGAGGCGATGACCCGGGCGCGCGAGTCGATGCTGTCATCCGCGGTCCCGGTCCTCGCGGAAAGCGTAGGGCGCACTTTTTCCGGGCTGACCGGCGGCAGGTACGAGAGTGTGGAGGTCTCCGAGAGCGACCTTGCCATGTCGGTGTACTCTGAAGAGAAGGGGGACATGATACCGGCGGGCGAGCTCCTGTCCACCCTGTCAAAAGGAACGGTCAGCCAGCTTTACCTTTCGGCTCGGCTCAAGCTCGTGGACCTGCTGTCAGGCGGGCGAAAGCCACCCCTCCTGTTCGACGACTCGTTCTCCTACTTCGACGACGTCCGCCTGGGGCGCCTGTGGGAGATCCTGGTGGAGGTCTCAGGCGAACAGCAGGTCCTGGTGCTTACCTGCAGCGACCGTTACGATGACCTTGTGTACCCGGGCGTCAATGTCATCGAGATGAAACGCGGGTGAGTGTCCGGCGGTTTGCGTCCCCGGGCAAAAAGAACCTATGATATCTGGACGTGAGGCCTGGCTCAGCCTGGGCCGGCGCGGTTGGGTGATGTTCCCGAGGAAAGGAAAGTGCCCATGGACGCTGAGAAACTGAAAAAGATAGGAATGCTTCTGGCGGTAACGCATTTCATCGAGGCGTGCATCGCCGCCAGGGTGGCCAGGAAAAAGGGCAAGAACTCAAAACTATATTTCATGCTTACCCTCTTCCTCGGAGTGTTTGTGCTGGTGCCTTTGAGGCGGAGTGAGCCGGAAGAGCCGGGCGAGTAGGCGGGACCCGGGAAGACCGCGGCCGGGCAGTCATAACACGGATGCACGAACGGAATACCGGGCGGCCAGGGTTGACGGGTTTGAACCCGCATGCGAGTCCTATCTTGCCGGTCGACGGGAGGATTTTATTGAAGGTAGAGACGTTCACAGATATTTCTTTCGGGACCAACTGCTACCTGGTCTGGAAGGACGGCTCGGACCGGGCGGTCCTTATCGACGCCGGGATATCCACCCACCTGATCCTCGAATTCCTGGAGCGTGAGGGGTTGGGGCTCGAGGCCATCCTTCTGACCCACGGACACCCGGACCACTTGATCGGGGCCGCCGAGGTAGCCGGGACGACCGATGCCGGGGTTTACCTTCACGAGGCGGACGCGAAAATGGTCGAGTTGATGCCTCCCACGCTGCTCGCGATGCTCGGGATCGACGAGCTGAAGACGCCGGACGAGTTCAAGCCCCTCGAGGACGGGCAGGAACTCGAGCTCGCCGGGCTCACTTTCAAGGTCCTGCATACGCCGGGCCACTCGCCGGGGAGCGTCAGTTTTCTTGTAGAAGACGCGCTTTTTGACGGGGACCTGGTATTCCGGGGTTCCATCGGCAGGACCGATTTCCCCGGCGGGGACATGGACCTGCTGCTCAGCGGCGTCCGTGAGAAGGTCTTTGTCCTCCCGCCCGATACCAGGCTTTACCCCGGGCACATGGGCTCGACGACGGTGGGGTGGGAAAAAAAGACCAACCCTTTCCTGGTAGGGATCTAGCGACTGCTGTCCATTGGATTGTGCAGACGATGGTTTAATATATCCGGGTGTCAAGGCTTTTTTTAACGGCAGGGATACAGTTTGAAAAAACTCTCGGTAATAATGCCGGTATACAACGAGGAAGAGACCGTCGCGAAGGCGATCGACCGGTCTCTTTCCGTCGACCTCGACGGGATCGACATCGAAGTTGTAGTCGTTGACGACGGGTCCGACGATGAAAGCCCCGAGATTCTCAAGCGTTACAGCGACAACGACGGGGTCAAGGTTTTCACGCACGCCGAGAACCAGGGCAAGGGGATGGCGATCAGGACGGCGCTCGAACACGTGAGCGGTGACATGGTAATAATTGAAGACGCCGACCTGGAGCTCGACTCCTTCGAGTACCCGAACCTCATTAAGCCGATCCTCGAGGACAGGGCCGACGTCGTGTTCGGCTCAAGGTTCAAGGGAAGCGTCCAGAACATGCACTGGGCGAACTGGCTGGCCAACAGGATTCTCTCTTTTGTGACGAGCGTGCTCTATTTCAAGAGGGTCTCCGACGAAGCGACGTGCTACAAGGTGTTCCGAACGGAGATCATCAAGTCTTTCGACCTTAAGTGTACCGGGTTCGAGTTCTGCCCCGAGGTCACGGCGAAGGCCCTCAGAAACGGTTACAGGTACACCGAGGTGCCGATACACTTCCGCGGGCGCACGGTCCACGGTGGCAAGAAGATAAGGACATGGGACGCGTTCGTCGCCATCTATACCCTCCTCAAGTACAGGTTCAGAGACTGAATGGTGTGGGTTCAGTCTGAAGGCTGACCCCACAGATTGAACACCATTAGGGCTTACCGGCCAGCTGCACCGCGTCGATCTCTTTCCAGTGCACCACCCTGGTGGTGTCGAGCGTTATTCTTACGGTCTTCGCCAGGTAGCTTGTCGCCGGGAAGTCGAGCACCATCCACGTGAGGTAGGTGTTCGGCCTGTCGGTGCCCTTCCATTTCAAGTGGTATTTGCCGGACGTGTCTCGCAGCTGGACCATCGCTACGCTGCCTGGCATGTGCGTCTCTCTTATCGCGACACCGCTCGCGTGGACCGGTGTCGCGTATGAAAGCTCGAGCCACTCGTAGCCCGCGTTTTCCCTCGACGGCCCCCACGCCCTTCCGTCGAACCCGAATTGAGGTACATCGGGCGGACCGGCCGCCTCTGCGGCAGTGAAGCCCGGCCTGTCAGAGAACTGCGCGTAAGAACTCGATGCCCGCGCGGAGACGGCCCACTGGCCCTCGGGATTTGCGATGACCGCCTTTTCGCCTTTTATACCCGGGCCGCGAACCCAGTGCACCGTCGTCCCGGGCTCCCCGGGGCCGGCCTGCTCGATGATGCGTCTGACCCTCGCCTGCTTCTGTGCGGTGCAACCACCCGCCACGAGCAGAGCACACAGGAGCGCGGCGGCGAACAAGACCGGAAACGGCCTTCTGGCCCAACGCGGCCTCATCGGGTTTCCTTTATCTCGAGGTAAGGATAGATCGGTTCCATCAGCCTCCTGCGCAGGTACAGGGAGATCGCGGCGAGGACGAAAAGCCAGGCCACGAGCTCGAGAAGAGACTTCAACTGCACCGGATGAAGAAGCGGGAACAGCCTGACCACGGCCCGGGCCAGCCACGTCCGGCCGAGGACCTTCGGTATGAGGGCGTTGGCGGTCTCGTGGATGGCGAACACGCTCATCGGATATATAAGCGCGAAAACGGTGAGGACCACCTGGAAGGCGAGCAGCAGAGCAAGGAAAGCCCTGACTATCGTGTTCTTGCATCTCTCGTAGAGGATAGCCGCGCAGATAACGAAAAGAGGGATGAGCGGGACCAGGTAGCGGGGGACCGGGGAGACGCCACCGTGCCACTGTCCGAAAAAGCCCATCGCCAGTGTGTGAAGGACGATGCAGGCAGGGATGAACAGCCACCATCCGGTGAGGTCCCTCCGGCCGCGCAGGAGCGGGATGCCGGGAACGAAAGCGAAGTACAGGGGGGCGAAGATGAACAGGCCCCAGGCCCGGTCTAGATAGAGCCCGAAGATCCCCCAGAAAGGTGTTCCGCCGAGCACGTCGCTCGAACGGGCGCCGGCTGTCAAACCGTGCCACAGGTTCGGGCCGAACAGGTACCAGGTTATGAGAAGCAGCGCGGCGGCCGAGAACACCACGGGCGCACCCCAGGCGACCACGTCTCTTTTCTTCCGTGGTGAGCATGCCCACAGCAGCACGAAGAGCGCCACCGAGATCAATACGAACTTCATGTGTATCTGGAACATCAGCGCCGCGCAGGCGCCGGCCAGGAGCGCGTACGCCCACTTCCCGCTTTCCTTCAAGCGTAACGATGCCCAGATGGCAAGCGACAGGAGAAACACGGCGGCTGTCTCCGGATAGACCAGCCGGGAGTACATGACGAAAGGGTAAGAAAGAAAGAAGACGAGAGTGAGCAGCAGGGCGGTTGTCTCCCGGAACAGTTTTCGCAGCGCGAGGAACAGGAACATCGCCGCAAGGCTGGAAAGCAGGATCATGGTGGCCGCGGCGCCCTGGTATTTGAACAGCCAGAACCCCGGCGCGAGCAGGAACGGGAAGCGGGTGTTGACACTGACAAGGCGGCCCCCGGAGCCGGGGACCAGCGGTGGCACCTGGACCGGCTGCTGGTAGTAGCCGTGTTTTATGTAGACGTGGTCCAGGTAGTTGTTGAGCGGGGAGAGGTCGTGGTCGGTCACAAGGCTTTCGGTCACCACCAGGTACTGGACCTCGTCGCCGTCGGTGGTGAACACGTCCTTGCGCTGGATGTAGATGACGTGGAGGATGGAATAAACGAGGATGCACACGAGGAAGACGAGGACCGGCAGGACCCACGAGCGGTGCCGGACGAGCCAGCTGCCTCCGGGTTTCTCTCTATTAAAGATCTGAGTTACCTCCGGTGATCACCTGGCGACCACTTCCGGTCCGGCAGTTCACTCGCTTCTGCGGGCTTCGTGGGGGTTGACATCAGGCAGCCCCGGACTCCACGTTTAATTTCTACCGGCCTGCGGGTGTTACCTTCCCCCTGGATGTCCGACTGGCGATAGTGCTGACCGGCGATTCGATGGACGCTCATGTTCAGAAAATGCTAGTGTGGGCAGGACGGGTAGAAGTGTGCCTGCCGGGTGGCAAAGATGTGCGAGATGGTCGGCCGGCAGCTGAACACGGGCGGTGTTCCCCACGGCCGCTTAGGAGATCTTGATGGACAGGCAGCAATTCGAGAAGATCGTCGGGGAAGTGCTGGATGACCTCCCGGAAGACTTCGCCGAGAAACTGGAGAACGTGGAGGTGGTGGTCAAAGGCAGGCCGTCAAAGGAAGACCTCCAGGCAGCCGGGGTCGAGCGAGGGAGCATGCTCCTCGGCCTTTACCAGGGCGTGCCGGCGACGAAGAGGGGAATGGGTTACATGCTGGTTCTTCCCGACAGGATATCGATCTACATGGAGCCGATCGTGCGGGTGAGCGAGTCGAAGGGCATTCCCGTCAGCGCGATGATCCGGGAAGTGGTGCTGCACGAGATCGCACACCACTTCGGCATACCAGACGACAGGCTGCGCGAGCTGGGTTATTAGGAGAAAGGGAGTCGAGAACGTGAAGATAGTCGCTGTAAACGGCAGCCTCGTGAAGGGGGGCAACGTCGAGGTCCTGCTTGAACACGGCCTCGAGGAGTATGCGGAAAGGCGGGACATCGAGGTCGTCCGTTTCCTCCTATCGGAAATGGAGGTCGGGCCGTGCCGGCACTGCAACTGGTGCATCAAGAAGCAGGAGCCTGGACGGTACTGCCAGACCGACGATGACATGGCAAAGGTTTACCCCGAGCTGATGGAAGCCAGTGGCCTCATCATCTCGACACCGGTTCACTTTGGCCGCCTCTCCGGGTCGTGCGCTGATTTCATCGACCGCCTGCGCGTATTCGTGCATGGGAACATCACGCACGGCGCCTTGAGGAACAAGGTCGGCGGGGCGCTGGCGGTCGCGTGGTTCAGGAACGCGGGGGTGGAGACCACGCTTATCAGCATAGACTCGGCCTTCCACGCGCTGGGCATGGTGGTTGCTTCGCCGGACCTGGGGCTTTTTGGCGCGGGGGCATTCTCCAGCATTGATGGTAAGGGAGCCCCTTCTAAAGACAATAAGCTTCTCGTCCGCGAAGACGCCCTCGGTATGGCCTCAGCCCGCTCCCTCTGCTACCGCGTTGCCGAACTCATTCAAATAATGGGGTCAGATCCCAAAATTTGAATTCTTTTTCTGAGGTGACCATTAGCTATTGGTAATTCAAATTTTGGGATCTGACCCCAGAAGTTGCATAATGACGTATGGATACTGATCCGCTCGAGGAGATAAAAGCAGGAATGAAGGCCGCGGACTACCTGTGCGACGACGACATCACGACGGCGCTGTTCCTGGCCGAGCGCCTGAAGAAACCGATACTGGCCGAGGGACCCGCTGGCGTGGGCAAGACCGACTTGGCTAAGGCGTACAGCCGGTGGAGCGGAATGCCGCTGATCAGGCTGCAGTGCTACGAAGGCCTGGACGAGGCGAAGGCCCTCTACGAGTGGAACTACAAGAAACAGCTCCTGCGGATCCAGGCGGACCGGGGCCACGAGGGTTCCTGGAAAGAGCTGGAAGAGAACCTCTTCAGCGAGGAATTCCTGCTTCCCAGGCCACTGCTCAAGGCGATAACGAGCGACAACCGGGTTGTGCTGCTCATTGATGAGGTCGACAAGGCGGATGTCGAGTTCGAGGCGTTCCTGCTGGAAATCCTCTCCGACTTCCAGGTTTCTGTCCCCGAGTTCGGCACGGTGACCGCCACCGAGATACCTTTCGTGGTCCTCACGTCGAACAGAACCCGCGACCTGTCTGAAGCACTGCGCCGCCGCTGCCTTTACCTGTTCATTGATTTCCCCGACAGCGCGCGCGAGCTGGAGATCGTCCGCCTGAGGGTGCCGGGAATAACCGAGGACCTTGCCCTGAGAGTGGTCGCGGTGGTCCGCTACATCCGGCAGATGGATCTGAAAAAGGTCCCCAGCATTTCGGAGACGCTCGACTGGGCGATGGCGATCATGGCGATGGGCCGGGAGGTCATCGACGAGGACATAATCGCCGGCACCTTGAGCCTGCTGGTCAAGGAGCAGAAAGACCTCGAGAAGACCCGGAAGAGCATCAAGCTTATCAGCAGACAGGCTTCGGGCGAACGGGAGATAGCGGATGCCGGTAGATGAGAAGCTGCTGGATTTCGTGGGGCGGCTCAGGGCGGCGGGGATCCAGATCTCACTTGCTGAGAGCAAGGACGCGCTGGAGTCGCTCAAGGTGATACCGCTCGAGAGGATGGGTACGTTCAGGTCCTCGCTCCGTGCCACCCTCGTCAAGAAGGAGTCCGACTACCCCGTATTCGACGCGGTCTTTGACGGCTATTTCATCGATACCGCCGCCGCGCTGTCGGCGGAGGATTACTGCGACGAACTGCACGGGGACGAAGCGGCCCACGTCCCGCTTGACGCGGCTGAGATGGTGAACCTTTTGAGGGACGCGGTCCTGCTGGGTACCGACGATGACATTACCGCGCTGGCGCGAATAGTGGCCAAGGGAGTAGGCATCATGGAGGGCGGCTTCGGGGCAGGCTCACGACCTGTCACCATGATGGCCGGCGGGGGGTACTACCTTTTTCGCGCCATGCAGTGGCTGAACTTCCGTGAGATGGCGGCTGAACTGGAAGAGCTGGCTGCGGCCGGCCTACTCGTCCCGGACCTGCCGCCCGTGCTCGCGGTCGACCTGGTGAAAGACCGCCTGGAGATGTTCAGGCTTGCGCTGGAGAGGGAAACCAGGCGCAGGGTCTCTGCTGCGCGGGGACAGGAAGCGGCCGCCAGGGGGAAGCGTATCCCCCACAGGCCGGAGGAGGTGGATTTCACCGGGGCGACCCTGAAGCAGGTCGAGGACATGAGGCGTATCCTGCCTTCGCTCGCCCGCAGGCTCGCGGCGCGGCTGGCGCGCAAGAGCAGCCACGGCAAGAGGGGCAGGGTGGACATCAGGAACACCCTTCGCCATAGCCTCTCGAGCGGCGGCGTGCCCATCGATGTCAGGTACCGCAAACGGGTGCCCGCGAAGCCCGAGCTTTTCATTCTCTGCGACGTCTCGGGGTCGGTCAGGACGTTCAGCACGTTCACCCTCCAACTTGTCTACAGCCTGCACCAGCAGTTCCGCTCGGTAAGGAGCTTTGCGTTCATCGACAGGGTGGACGAGATCACCGAGCTGTTCAACAGTTACGAGATCGACGAGGCTATGGCCCGCGTCTACCGCGACGCGGACGTGGTGGACGGCGACGGCCACAGCGACGTTGGCCGGGCCCTGGAGTTCTTCAACAGGGAGTTCGCGCCTGACCTTTCCGCAAAGTCCACCGTCCTGGTGCTCTCCGACGCGAGGAACAACGCGCTCGACCCTCGCGCACAGGCCCTGGAGGATATCAAGGAAAAAGCGCGACGTGTCTACTGGCTGAACCCGGAGCCGAATGAGCGCTGGGATACCGGTGACAGCGTGATCGGCGAGTACGAAAGGCACTGCCACTCGGCGGTGGAATGCAGGAATCTCAAGCAGCTCGCGGACTTTGTATATAACAGGGCTTAGGCCTGTCAGGTTGACAGTGGTGGATGTCAAACGTAACATTCGTTCTAGCCTGGAAAACTGAACACCGGATTGAACAGAAGGGGTCGACATGTTTGGACTGGGACCGACCGAACTGGTAATCATACTGGTTATTGCGCTTATTATCTTCGGACCCTCTCGCCTGCCGAAGGTAGGGCAGTCCGTAGGTCAGGCACTCAGGGCTTTCCGTGATTCCACTACCAAAGTAGAGGAAGAAGTCAAGAAGAGCCTGGAGGGGCCCGCCTCGGAGGATCCCCACAAGTGACATACCCTTGACGGGGGCTTGAACTTTGGCGAAAGGCCACATGACCTACCTCCAGCACCTGGAGGAACTAAGGCGCAGGATAATCGTGAGCGCTGTCGCCCTGGCGGTCGCCGGCGGGGTTTCGTGGATATTCGCCTGGGACATCCTCGCCATTCTCAAACGACCCGCCGGTAACATAGTTCTGAACTATCTCAAACCGATGGAGCCTTTCCTGGTCAGGTTCAAGCTGGCAATGTTCGGGGGCGTGCTGCTGGCACTGCCTGTCATCCTTTTCGAGGTGCTGGCCTATGTATCGCCGGCCCTCAAGCAGAAGGAAAAGATCTACACCGTCTTGATCGTCTCCATGATCATGGCTTTTTTCGCGACAGGCGTTGTCTTCGGCTATTTCTACGTGATGCCCGTAGGCATCAAGTGGCTACTGAATATCGCGGGGACCCAGATGCAACCTGTTCTCTCCGCCGGGGAGTACGTGAGCTTTGCGGGCTGGTTCATGCTTGCCTTCGGGATTTCTTTTGAGACGCCCGTGTTCATCTGGATGCTGGTAGCCCTTGGCGTGCTGACGCCGGAGCAGCTGCGGAGGCAGTGGAGGTACGCGTACATGATCATCCTGTTGTTCGCGGCGATAATAACGCCCGACTGGAGCCCCGTGACGATGCTGCTGGTGGCAATTCCCATGGTCATTCTCTACGAGCTCAGCATACTGCTGTCCAAGATCACTGTCAGGAGACGGGCCAGGGCGGAGGCCGGGGAGGCCGCCGGCTGACGGCCCGGCCGGTAAGGAGGCAGATTTGGCGATACTGGTGAAGACGGTTGACCCGGGTGTCCGGGGGATAAGAAAAGCGGTAAAGAAGTACGTAAAGAGATACCCCGATCTGTCCGCCCCCATAGAGATGTACGGGGCGATAATGGAGGTGCAGCAGCGTGCGCTCGACGGCATCACCTGCGGTGCCGACATGGACGACAGGGATGTCGAGGAGAGACTGCTCGGGTTGAGCACGCTTATCGATCCATTAAGGCTCGAGATCGACCCCGGAAGATTTCGCGAGCTGGTGGGGGAGGTGTCCCGCGTGGTCGCTGAACACGGCCCTGGAGGATTCCAGCATCGCGACGACCTGCTGTCCTGGGATGGCCTGGACGAAGAACACCTGCAGGACACGAGGAGCCGCGTCGTGAGGGGCGAGCCCCTGGAGATAGGTGAAAAGTGGCTCGTCGAGTCGGACGCAAGTATCGCGTCGAGCATCCTTTGGGAAGCGCTTGCTCCCTTCTACATGAAGTGCGCTGACGGCTACCAGCCCAGGATAGACCAGTCCCTATGGCAAAGGGGGGTCTGCCCGGTCTGCGGGAGTCGTCCCTTGATAGGCCAGTTCCGGCCTGATGACGGCCTGTGGGTGCTGGAGTGTTCGCTCTGTCATGCCTGGTGGAACGTCCAGCGCGCGAGTTGCCCGTTCTGTGACGGGTCCGGCGGAGGGCTTGATTACCTGTATGTTGAAGAGGACCCAAAGCGCCGCGTCCAGTACTGCGAGGAATGCAGGCAATACGTAAAAACTGTCGACCTCCGTGACGGCGAGCAGGATGTTTTTTTGCCTCTTGAAGATTTGGTGACGGTTCGTTTAGACTTGACCGCTAAGAAGGAAGGGTTAACAGCAGTGTCGTAATCCCCTTGAGGCCGCAAGCCCGCGGGGCTCGATGGTTTATCGCGATGAAGTATCTAGAAGGGGGTGGATATTTTTCTGTCGCAGGGGCTATCCGTGACTTGGGGCGTTGTTCAAATCTGTTGGATTTATGCATCCCCATTGTATGTTGATTCAGGAGTCGAGTAGGACCACGGAGAAAGTGAGGAGGGTATGGAATTAACGCGTAGGGACTTCATAAAGTTGTCCGGCGCAGGATTGGGCGGCGTTGCGCTCGCGAACCTCGGGTTCAATATCCCGGCCAGGGCAGCCGAAGAGCCGCTTAGAATAGCTAAGGCGATGGAGACGACCTCCGTCTGCTCTTTCTGCGCGGTCGGATGCGGAACACTCATTTCCAGCGAGGTCGGAGGTCACCAGAAGATACTGAACGTGGAGGGCAACCCGGACTCCGCTATCAACTTCGGCACCCTCTGCAGTAAGGGGGCAGCGACGGTCCAGAAGTCGTACATAGACGGCGAGGTGAACAAGGAAAGGGTCACCAAGCCTCTCTACCGCGGGAAGGGCGCGTCCGGTTGGCAGGAGATCTCCTGGGAAGAGGCGATCGACAAGATCGCCGGGAAGATCAAGGAGACAAGGGACGCCGCCTGGATCAAGGAGGACGAGGTCCTCGACAAGGACGGCAAGCCCACCGGGCAGAAAGTGCCCGCGAACCGCACCGAGGCCATGGGCAGCCTCGGAAGCGCCGAGCTCTCCAACGAGAGTAATTATCTCTACCAGAAGCTGATGCGTTCTCTTGGCGTGGTGTACATAGAGCACCACGCCCGGTTGTGACACGCTCCCTCTGTCGCCAGTTTGGCGAACACGTACGGGCGCGGCGTCATGACCAACCAGGTGCAGGACATGAAGATGAGCGATGCCTTCATGGTATGCGGCTCAAACGCCGCCGAGAACCATCCGATAGCCTTCAAGTGGATCGAGCAGGCGATGAACAGGGAGAAGGATCCGGCGACGCTTATCGTGGTCGATCCCCGTTTTACCCGTACCGCGTCGAAGGCTAACATTTTCGCGCAGACCAGGCCGGGTACCGACATCACGTTCTTCGGTGGCCTCATAAACTGGGCCATTGAGAACAACATGGTCAACTGGGACTTCGTGAAGAATTATTCCAACGCATCGTTCCTTGTAGATTCGAACTTCGGCTTTAACCCGGAGACCGGCTTGTTCTCGGGCTTCAAGGAGTCGGTGGACCCGAAGACGGGGAAGACCAAGAAGAAATACGACGCGACGACCTGGGCCTACCAGATGGGACCGGACGGCAAGCCTCTGAAGGACCCGACCCTGAAGAACCCGCAGTGCGTCTGGCAGCTCATGAAGAAGCACTTCGGAAGGTACACGGTCGACAAGGTGGCGCAGATCACGGGCATACCCAAGGAGAAGTTCCTGGAGATCGCCAAGGCCTACTGCTCCACATACGAGCGCGGCAAAAGCGGGGTCCTGTTGTACGCGATGGGTCTGACCCAGCATTCCTACGGGACGCAGAACATCCGCACCTTCGCCATGCTGCAGCTCATCCTGGGGAACGTCGGGGTGCCGGGAGGCGGCATCGCGGCGCTGAGGGGATGTGCCAACGTGCAGGGTTCCACCGACCAGGCGCTGTTGTCTCACCTCATCCCAGGTTACCTGTCGATGCCCAACAGCACCAAGAACCCTACGCTCGACGCCTACCTGGCCGACAGGTTGAAGGCAGCCGGCACCAGCTTTCTCTCAAACACCCCGAAGTTCATGAAGAGCTACCTGAAGGCTGTGTTCGGGGACAACGCGAAGCCGGATAACGAGTTCGGGTACAAGTGGTTTCCCCGGGTCAAGGACGGCGCCAACTACACCCACATCGCGCTTTTCGAGGCGATGTACGCCGGAACGGTGAAAGGCCTCATGGTCTTCGGCCAGAACCCGGCCGTGGGTGGCCCCAACTCCAACATGGAATGCGCCGCGATGGACAAGCTAGACTGGATGGTGGTATCCGAGATATTCGAGACGGATACGGCGGTGTTCTGGAAGCGCCCGGGGGCGAAAACATCGTCCATAAACACCGAGGTGTTCCTGCTTCCAGCCGCGGCCAACACGGAATACTCCGGGACATACACCAACACCGGGCGGGTGGTCCAGTGGTTCAACCAGGCTTCTCAGCCAAAAGGTGAGGGCAAGCAGGATCTGGATATCCTGGGCCTCATCCAGAAAAAGCTCGTGGAGCTTTATAAAGCTGATGAGGAGGCCCCCAACCGCGAGGCGATACTGAACCTGTACTGGCCATACGGAGAAAAAGTGAACCCCGAAGACGTTCTGAAGGAGCTCAACGGCTACACCTGGGCCGATAAGAAGCGCGTCGCGAACTTTACGGCCCTGAAGGACGACGGCTCGACGGCCTGCGGGAACTGGGTGTACGGCGGCGTGTTCCCCGAGGAGGCCGCCTATCCCGGCATGACCGACCCCGACCCCGCGAAGGTGGCAGCCGCCAAGGCGAGCTTCGCCAAGACCAAGGGCAACCTGGCCAAGCGCACCAATAACGAGGACAAGGGAAACGTCGCCATCTACCCGGGTTGGGCGTGGTGCTGGCCGGTGAACCGGCGCATCGTCTACAACCGCTGCTCCTCGGACCCCGCGGGCCAGCCCTGGACCAAGGAAAAGGAGCTCGTCCGGTGGGACGGAGCGAAATGGGTGAACGTTGACGTTCCCGACTTCAAGTTCGTGGACACCGACAAGCCGGACAAGCCGCCGGTGGCGCCCAACGTGTCGGCAGCAAACCCGTTCCTCATGGCCAACTTCGGGATGGGCATGCTGTTCGCGCAGAACGGCCTCGTCGTTGACGGACCGTTCCCCGAGCACTACGAGCCAGTGGAGAGCCCGTTCAAGAACGCGATGAACGGCAGCCAGAACAGTCCGGTGGTCAAGATATGGGACTCGGACATGGACAAGCTGGCCAAGGTCGGCGACCCGAAGTTCCCGATAATCTGCGGGATCGCCAGGGTGACCGAGCACTTCCAATCCGGAACCATGACCCGCAACATGCCGTGGCTGGTCGAGATGCAGCCTAACATGTTCGTGGAGATGTCCGAGGGCCTCGCGAGGCGTAAGGGCGTCAAGAACGGTGAGTGGGTCACGGTGAAGAGCATCCGCGGCGAGGTCAATTGCGTTGCGTTGGTCACGAACCGGATACAGGTCCTCAAGGTCAACGACAAGGAAACGGACGTGGTGATGATACCATATCACTTCGGATTCAAAGGGCTATGCACCGGAGGGCCCAACGGCAAGAACTACGCCGCAAATCAGACCAGCCCTCACATCGGTGACTGTAACACGTCGACGCCCGAGTACAAAGCGTTCCTTGTAGATATCGAGAAAGCTTAGGAGGTGATGTGGCATGGTTATGGAAAAGGCAATACTAGTTGACACAAGCAAGTGCACCGCTTGCCGCGCCTGCCAGGTCGCCTGCAAGCAGTGGAACGAGAACCCGGCCGAGAAGACGACCAACCGCGGGAGTTACGAAAACCCACCGTCTTTGAGCTCCTACACATGGATGCGGATCCTGTTCAACGAGCAGTATAAAAACGACAAGATGACCTGGCTGTTCACAAAGCACCAGTGCATGCACTGTACGGACGCTGCCTGCGTGGAGGTTTGCCCGCCTGACGCGACGACCCACCGGGAGACCAAGCTGGCAGATGGGTCCGTGGTCAAGAGTGTCGCTACCGACGCGGACAAGTGCATAGGCTGCAACTACTGCAGGGTCGCGTGCCCCTTCGATGTCCCGGGATACAACCAGAAGGAGAAGGGAATATTCCGCTGCACGATGTGCGTGGACAGGGTGACCAACGCCAAGCCGGGGTTCGAGATCCCTGCTTGCGTGAAAGCGTGCGCCCCGGGTACGCTGTCGTTCGGGAACCGTGACGAGCTCGTCGCGACCGCCGAAGCGCGGGTTGCCGAGCTGAAGAAAGCGGGGAATCCCGTTGCCCGTTTGTACGGGAAGAATGAACTCGAGGGCTTGCGGTATATGTACATTCTGACCGAGGACGCTTCAGCGTACAGCCTGCCCGGCGATCCCTCGATACCTTTGAGCGTCAAGGCGTTCAAGGCGCTGACAAAGCCTTACGGCGCTTTTGCCGCGGGAGGTTTGCTGCTGGCCCTGATACTGAACGGGGTCATCAACATGAGGAACCGCGGTATGGAAGAGAAATACAAGCTGGAAGAGTAGGAGAGGAGGGATATTGGTGGAACTCAAGACATTCCGGGGAGGAATACATCCCCCTTACCAGAAGGAGGCCACCGCTCACAAGGCGACCGAGGACATCTCCCTCCCGGCGGAAGTTGTAATACCGATGCAGCAGCACGTGGGCGCTCCAAACAGCCCCACCGTGAACGTGGGGGACAGGGTGGAGGCCGGTCAGAAGATCGGTACCAGCGACGCGTTCATCTCCGCACCGGTTCACACCAGTGTGTCGGGAACAGTAAAGGCGATAGAGGACCGCCCGGACTTCACAGGGGCACCCGTCAAATCGGTTGTCATAACCGTTGACCCAGGCCAGCACACCAGGTGGGCGGACAGGAAGGACACCGGCAGCCTGACACCCGAGCAGATAAGGGACATCGCCAAGGAGGCTGGCCTGGTCGGCCTGGGCGGCGCGGCGTTCCCGACTTACGTCAAGCTGTCACCGCCTGCCGGCAAGCCTATCGACACGGTGGTTATAAACGGCTGCGAGTGCGAGCCGTTCCTGACCTGCGACCACCGGTTGATGCTCGAGCGGAGCGACGAACTCATCGCGGGCCTCAAGTTGATGATGAAAGCGGTGGGCGCGGATCGTGGCGTGATCGGAGTGGAGGCCAACAAGGCCGACGCGGCCGATGCGCTTTCCGCCAAACTGGCCGGCGATCCCAGCATCGAGGTGGTCCTGCTCGAGGTCAAGTACCCCGAGGGCGCCGAGAAGATGCTCATCGACGCGATATCTGGTCGGAGGGTGCCTCCCGGCAAGTTGCCGAGCGAGGTAGGCGTGCTGGTACAGAACGTGCAGACCGCCGTCGCCCTCTACGACGCGGCTTCAACCGGCAAGCCGGTCATCGACAGGGTGATAACGATCACGGGGCCCGGTATAAAGCAGCCCAAGAACGTAAACGTGAAGATAGGGACTTCTATCGAGCACGTTATCGAGCAGTGCGGTGGGCTGGCCGGTTCACCGGGGAAGGTCATCATGGGCGGCCCTATGACCGGATGGGCCCAGAAAAACCTTTCCGCAGCGGTGGCGAAAGGGACCAGCGGGGTGCTGGTTCTCACCAGGGAAGCGGTCGACTACGGCGCGGAACAACAGTGCGTAGGTTGCGACAAGTGCCTGGACGTCTGCCCGATGTTCCTGATGCCGAACTTCATCGCGAAGTATGCAAGGCGGGGCCAGTGGGAAATGGCCGATAAATACGGAGCGCTGGACTGCTTCGAGTGCGGCTGTTGCTCGTACAAGTGTCCCGCACGGATCCCGCACGTAGCCTACGTAAGAAAAGCCAAGGCGGAGCTTGCCGCCGCAGAGAAGAAGTGAAAGGGGGAACAGCGAGGTGGCGAACCAAGACTTCATAGTAACAGCACCACCACATATCAAGTCCAAAGAGATGGTTTCGTCAGGCATGAGGGACGTGGCCATCGCACTTATTCCCCTTGTCGCGGTGTCACTGGGGTTTTTCCGGCTCTACGCCCTGGTTAACATCATCGCCTGTGTGGGGACCGCCCTGGTCTGCGAGCTGGTGATGCGCAAGTTAATGGGAAGGAAAGCGACGATCGGCGATTTCAGCGCAGTGGTGACGGGGCTTTTGCTGGCCCTGATCCTGCCACCGACGGTCCCGTTCTGGTGGGCCATGATCGGAACCGTGATAGCGGTTGCCATAGTGAAAGAGCTTATGGGCGGCCTCGGGTACAACCTCTTCAACCCGGCCCTTTTCGGGTTTGCGTCGCTCATCATCCTGTCCCGCCTGTTTGGCCCTATCAGCAAGAGCCTTTCGCTGGGAGCGATTGACGGGGTAACCTCGGCGACGCCGCTTACCTTTATCAAGACAGTCGGTAGCGGCCTGGCGGGTCTGCGCCCCGGGTACTGGAACCTGTTCTTCGGGCATGCCGGAGGAGCCATGGGCGAGGTATCCGTACTGGCGGTGCTGGTCGGCGCTGCTTATCTTCTGTACAAGCGCCAGATCACGTGGCACATACCGGCGTCGATCATCGGAACGGTGTTCATCCTGACGGCGATCCTCGGCAAGAACCCGCTGTACATGATAATGGCCGGGGGGCTGATGCTGGGCTCGTTCTTCATGGCCACTGACTGGGTGACAAGCCCTGACAGCAAGGTCGCTCAGATAGTGTACGGCGTGATCATCGGAGTGCTTGTCGTGGTGATCCGGTTGTACGCGGCACCGACAGGCGCCGTAGCCTACTCTATCCTGATCGGGAACGCGCTGACCCCGCTTCTTAACCGGGTGTTCGTGCCCAGGAAGTTCGGGGCGTTGAAGGAGGTCGCTTGAGCGGCTGATCCCTGATTAGACGAAAGGCGGGGCTCTTCATGCGGGTCCCGCCTTTTCCTACGGGTGGTTTTCTTTTACCTGCAGGGCGAGTCGTCTGCTTATCAGGCGCGCGGTCTCCCCCCAGGCCAGAGTGCGGCCGCTGTCATCGTCATAAGAGATGATCCCGGCAGCGCCCGCGCGCTCTCGGATCTCACGCTCCAGCTGTTCCTGCGCGACGGTGCCGAGCGGCCCGCCCCGGTCCACCAGAACGAGGTCCGCCCGGGAAAGAGCCGGAAACGCGGAAGGCTTGAATGCCTCGAACGGCACGTTCATGAGGAACACCGCGAAGTCCGCTTCGAGGTTGGCCAGCACGCTGTTCCCTTCCGTGACCAGGAGCCCCCCTGCGGGAAACATCCCCAGTGCCCGGTTGATCTCTTTTCCTAGGTTCGCCCTGCCGGTGTTCACCCACAGCACGACTCTGGCGCCGGCTGCAACCAGCGCGCCGGTGTCGGTGCCAGGCTGAGAGATGACATCGGGATCCGTCGTTATAGCCCTGGCCGGCGCGTGCTCGTCGCCGCAGCTCACCTTGAGGCCGAAATCCGCGCCCAGTTCTCGGACGAGGTAGGAGGCCAGGGTGCTTTTACCGGCCTTCTTGGAGGATGAGCCGATGGAAACGATCTTCGTCCGACTGTCCGCGTGGTTAATCTTTTTCAATGATTAAGTATTCACAGGCCAACACGGGCCTCACGATTCTGGCGGAGGTGCGTAAGAATCGAACTTACCCGGCGCCGGTTAAGACGCCACAACGGTTTTGAAGACCGCGCCGCCCACCAGGACGGATCCACCTCCGTTCTTACCTGCGAGATATAATACATTATCGCCTCAGCCTGCGTACGTCCCCGACCCGGACCGTCAACTTCATCCTGTCAAAGTACTCGAGTAGCGGCAGGGCGTATTTCCTGCTCGTGCCGATCAGGTTCTTGAAATCGCTGATGGTGATCCCGTCCTCCGTGATCGACTCGCGCAACGTGGTCTCTATTTGCTCCAGGGCCCCTGACGGGTAATACAGGTCAGGTGACACCCTGACGACTCTTTTCTGTTTCTCCGCTATGGCCAGCAGTTCGGACAGCAACTGGCGCTCGCTTTTAAGCTCCGATGCCAGCTCGCCGAGGGTCGGAGGCGATACGGGGTTATGCTCGATGCTTGAAACGAGCACATCGATCATTTCTTTTTGCTCAACTGTAACGGAGGCGGAGGCCCCGGGGAGACGAACAAGGTGGCCGGTGGATTCGAGCAGGCCTTCCCCCGCCAGGCCGTCGATGAATTCCTCAGCCGCGCGGCTGTCCCATGACGCCAGCACCTGCTTCTTCAAGGTTTCCTTGGCCATCCCTTCCGATAGGGGATTCTCCCGGTGGAATCGCTGCAGGGCCTGCTGTAGAGCCTCTGCGGCCTCGCTGAACCGGTTGTCTGACAGATAGGAGACAGGGTCCTGATGCCCGAGCTTCACCGCCTGCCCGTTTGAGGTAAGGGTTTCGAGGCTTTCTTCCACCTGCCTGGGAGCGAGACCCGAGTCCAGTACCAGGCTTGAGCTGGACACCGGCATGTCCGCGCGCGAAAGGTATACGTGGACCTGTTTCCCGGGATCGGCCGACTCGAGGTCTTTGAACGCGGCAAGCGCCGCGGGGTCTTTTACCCTGTGCTTCTCCGGATGGGCATCAACGACTGTGCCCCCGCCGATAGTGGTCATGGGAGAGTAACTCCTGAGCACGAACCTGTCGCCGGGAGCGCAGACGGCCCGCGACTCGAGGCGGAGCTGGGCCGGCCTTTCCTCGCCGGGGTTTATCGAACCCTCCTCGAGGGGATATATTCGCCCCAGCAGTTCGCGGGTGCCGTGGTGGAACCTGAGCCTGGCGCCCCTCTTGAGCGGTCGCGGGCAGTCGCGCAGTAGCGTTATCCGCGCGTCTATCATGTATGTCGGCCCCAGATAACCGGGCACGGTCAGCACGTCGCCCCGGGCGACCTGGCTCCTGGAGACACCGGCCAGGTTGACCGCTACCCTCTCTCCCGCCCGCGCGGCCTCCCGGTCTGAGTCGTGTACCTGCAGGTTGCGTACCCTTGCGGCCTGGCCGGCGGGCATAATCTTGAGGTTGTCACCTGCGTGCAGGGTGCCGCTCCAGAGCGTTCCGGTAACCACTGTGCCTATTCCCTTGAGCGTGAATACGCGGTCGATAGGAAGGCGGGGAGGAAGTGCCTCGTCCTTCAGCATCACCTGCCCGGCCGCGCGCTCGAGTTCCTGCTTCAAACTGTCGATCCCGGTTCCTGTTACCGCTGAAACCGGCAACACCGGAGACCCGTTAAGCGCCGTGGCCTGCAGCAGTTCGCCTATCTCCTCGATGACGAGCGGGACCAGGTCTTCCTCCACGAGGTCTATCTTGGTGACCGCGACCACGCCCCTGGTGACACCCAGCAGGTCGAGTATCGCGAGGTGTTCCCGGGTCTGTGGCATGACCCCGTCATCGGCTGCGACGACCAGCAGCGCGAGGTCTACCCCGGTAGCTCCTGCCATCATGTTGCGCACGAAGTTCTCATGGCCGGGCACGTCCACTATGCCGACTACGGAGCCGTCAGAGAGCGTAAGGGGAGCGAACCCGAGGTCGATGGAGATGCCGCGCACCTTCTCCTCGGCGAGACGGTCGGTGTCCCTTCCGGTCAGTGCCTTGACGAGGACGGTCTTCCCGTGGTCGATGTGGCCCGCTGTGCCGATGATGAGGTTTCGATGCGGCGTCAAGGCAGAACTCCCTAGAGGTCCCTGTCAGGGCAGCCCGGCAAGGATGCTGCCGATGGCCGACACCTCATCGCCGCGCACGGTGCGAAGATCAAGTAAAAGCCTGTCTTCCTTCAGGCGGCCCACCACGGGCGGCCTGGCATTTCGGAGCAGTTCCTCGAGCTTCGAAGGGGAAAGGCCGGAGTGGGAAACACTCAGGCAGTACGAAGGTATCTCGGCCAGCGGTAAGGTGCCTCCTCCCACGCGCGAGACGTCCCGTACGACCGCGTAGTCGAGTCCTGGATGCCCTGCCTTGTCGAGGATGCGCTCCAGCCTGCGGGCGCGTTTTCGCACCGACTGCTCTGACTCGGCCATCATCCGCAGCGCGGGCACCTTGTCCCAGGCGCTTTCCGGGTCGAGGTAATCCCTGAGGGTAGCCTCGAGGGCGGCGATAACCATCTTGTCCACCCTCAGCGCCCGGGCCAGCGGGTGTTTGCGGAGGGCAACCACGTACTCATCCGAGCCGACTATGATCCCGGCCTGTGGGCCGCCGAGCAGCTTGTCAGCGCTGAAGGTCACCAGGTCTGCTCCTTCAGCCACGCTCACGCCTGCCGTATGCTCACCGGGAAGGCCGTGCGGGTCAAGTTCCACCAGCGAGCCACTTCCGAGGTCCTCGACCACGGGGATATGGCTCTGGCGGCCCAGTCCCACAAGGTCGCGCAGCGGGACCTCTTCCGTATAGCCCATTATCCTGAAGTTGCTCGGGTGGACCCGCATCAGCATCGCGGTCTCCGGCCCGATGGCGTTGCCGTAGTCGGCCAGGGATGTGCGGTTGGTCGTTCCGACCTCTTTCAAGACCGCACCACTATGCCTCATTATGTCGGGCAGCCTGAACGAATCCCCTATCTCGACCAGCTGGCCACGAGACACTATCACCTCGCGGCCGCGCGCAAGCGCGGCCAGAACGAGCAGAACGGCTGCCGCGTTGTTGTTCACCACAAGGGCTGACTCCGCTCCGGTGAGCCAGCACAGGAGCATATCGAGGTGCTCCTGACGCGAGTATCGGTCACCCGTAACCAGCCGATATTCCAGGTTGCAGTAGCCCCTGGATATTTCTGTGACCGCGTCCAGCGCTCCGGGTGAAAGGGGGGCCCGGCCGAGGTTAGTGTGCAGCACCACCCCGGTTGCGTTGATCACCCTGCGCAGACTCGGCCCCATCATGCCCTCAACGCGTTTTGTGACCGTCATCAGAAGTGAATCCATCTCCAGTTCCCGGGCGGTGATCCCCGCGTCTTCGTTTGACAGTATCAGCTCGCGGAAGGCAGCGAGAACGCGTCGGACTGCCTGCAGCAGTACCGGGCGTGGTATCTCTTCGAAATCGCCGGTATTGTTGGCGGCGTCCACCAGTTCGTTGACCTGCGGGATGAGCCGCAGCAGTTCCCGCTTCTCGTCGTCAGGGATATTCATGGCAGGTAATTATACTACAAGGAGACCAGCCGGTCGGCACTCGAGAGGATCGACTGTATCTCGAACATGTTGCTGACCCGGCCGACCTTCAGCTGTTCTTTCAACCCGTAGTAATCAAGGCAGGTGCCGCAGGCCACGACCTCGGTGCCAAGTTCCTCCAGTTTTTTCAGGTGGGAGATTGCTTCGTCGTTTTCGGTAGCGAGCCTGACGCCGGTGTTCATTAGGACGACTGCCGCTGGCATATCCTCGCTTTCGGTGCATGAATACAGGAACGCTTTCATCAAGGTGGTCCCGAGCTCACGTTCGCCCCTCCCGATCTCATCCCCGCCGATGAAGACTACGGTCGATATGCGAGCAACCGCATCGGCCACAGTGCTTCTCGCTGTTTCCCCGGCCTCCAGGGGAGGGGTGATCCGGAGCATGAACCCGACGTCACTGGATTCCACTTCCACCTTGCAGCCCGAGGTGTCAGCGAAACGCGTCACGTTATCCCTGGCGGCCTCGTTGTCGACCATTATGGAGAATGTTCCCCCGCCACCTGACAGCGCTTCCCTTGCTTTCATTACCGGTTCGGGGCACTTGAGGCCCCTCGCGTCGATGTCGATATCCAATCTCAAACCCCTTTCGACTTTATTCGTATTGTTCCCGGAGCCTCCCCGGTTACCACTCCCACGGCGGAGGCCCGTGGGCAGGGCCCGCTTTTCAACTCTTTGAGGACCGGGTCGAGCGCGTCCGGGGGGACCGCCGCCAGAAGCCCACCGGAGGTCTGTGGGTCGTAGAGGCACCCGATGAGTATCTCATCGATACCGTCAGCCACCGCTTCAGAATCCCTCACGTACTCGCGGTTGCGCGATTCACCCTCAGGTATCATTCCCATCGATGCCATCTCCAGTGTCTTTTGGAACAGGGGGACCTCGGCCGCCCAGACCTCGGCTCCCGCGCTGCTTGCACGCGCCATCTCGTACAGGTGGCCTATCAGGCCGAATCCCGTCACGTCCGTACAAGCGCTGACCGCGTGCCGCGCGAACACTTCTGCGGCTTCACGGTTGAGCAGGCACATCGATTGCACGGCCTCCGAGATCTGCTCCCCGGTGACAAGGCCTCCCTTGAGGGCGGTCGTGAGGACGCCGGTCCCGATAGCTTTGGTGAGGACGAGAAAATCTCCCCTCCGCGCGCCGCTGATCGTCTTCATCTCCGACGGGTTCACCACACCGGTCACGGCGAGCCCGTATTTCGGTTCCTCGTCCTCGATGGTGTGCCCGCCCACCATGAAGGCCCCCGCTTCCCTTACCTTGCTGTGTCCCCCGAGCAGGATATTCTCCAGCACGTCTGTTCCGATAGCGCACGGGAAAGCGACGATGTTGAGCGCGGTCAGCGGTTTTGCCCCCATGGCGTATATGTCGCTCATCGCGTTCGCCGCGGCGATCTGGCCAAAAGTGTAAGGGTCATCCACGATCGGCGGGAAGAAGTCGACTGTCTGCACCAGCGCGAGCCCTTCCTGCAGCAGAAAAACGCCCGCGTCTTCCCCGTTATGAATGGAGGACAGCAGTTCCGGCGACGTGTCTTCCGGCAATCTGGATATTATTCTTTGAAGGTCTCCCGGACCCACTTTCGCAGCTCACCCCGCCTTTTTGGAATAGGCGGTAAGCCTGATTTTCTCGTCCAAGCAGTCACCTCCTCACGCTACCCTACTTCTCTATCATAAGGATATAACATACGGTATCCGGTGCAGTCCGAGGCCGCCAGAGTCTCAGTTACCCTGCCTACCCATTTTTCGTGCAGCAGCAACGCGATCCCGCAATCCACGGTTATCTCGGTCGGCGTCGGTATCACCGTGCACGGGATCTCCGCCGACTTCAGTATTCTCTCTGCCTTAAGAGCAAGGTTGGTCGAGTCGAATATCAGCAGGCCGAGCCTGTTTCCCGTTGTATCCCCGTTTCTTTTCGACATACCAACAGGAATTCTAAACGATTTCAGTCGAGTTTGTCCGGCGAAGCAGGCTTTACCGCCAGGAAGGTTAATAGATGAAAATGAGGTAGCGGCAGGATTGGTGATACTCACTCGCCGTAGCCCCCCCGGACCCGCTGAATTTTAGTACTTGACGTGGGCAGAGGTGTCAAATAGTATTTCGCTCCGTGAAGGCGCACGGGGCGGGTCGAGAGGTAAGTTTGGAATTGCACAGGGCAGAGGCATCGATTCTTCGAATAAAAGCGACGGACATTACGATTCGTCATCTACGAACACCTTTTTTCAGGTGCTCTATTTTTTTAAAAGCGTAACGTAACACATCTGAGCTTCATGAACAGGAGGTGAACGTTCTTGACGGGTAAACTTGTGAGCAGGCGCCGGTTTTTAAAACAGGCTGGCGCGACGACGGCTCTTCTGGGCCTGTCGGAAGCGATGATCCCCGAGCTTGCCAGGGCGCTGCAGGGCCTTGCCTCGGGAAAGCCACCCGTGATCTGGATTCAGGGCCAGAGCTGTACGGGCTGCTCGGTTTCCTTCCTGAACGCCAACTACCCCAGCGTCACGGAACTTGTGCTGGACAAGCTTTCTGTGCGGTTCCATCCGAACGTGATGGGTGGCACAGGCGATGCAGCGACCGGTGCGATCGAGGCGACCGTGAAGGAGAAGAAGGGGCAGTACGTACTCGTGGTGGAAGGGCCGATACCCACAAAAGAGCCGGATTTCTGCACTTTCGGGCTGGAGAAGGCGACGAAGCCGTTTAACGGCTACCAGCGCCGCAAGGACAAGCCGATCTACGAGTGGATGAAAGAGCTCGTTCCGGATGCGGCGGCCGTGATAGCCAACGGCAACTGCGCAAGCTTCGGCGGGATACCGATGGCCAACGCTTCAGTGACTGGCGCTACCCCGGTTTCTAAGATCGTGGCCGAGATCGACAGTAAGAAGCCGGTAATCAACGTGGGTGGCTGCCCGTCCCATCCCGACTGGTTCATCGGGACAGTGCTGGAAGCCCTGTTGTTCCTGGGCGGTAAGAAGTCGGCGCTCAACCTCGACGACAATCTACGCAGCAAGACCTTCTTCGGGAAGCTTATTCACGAGAACTGTGAGAGAAGGGCCTCGTTCGACGCGGGGCTGTTCCTGGAGGACTGGAACAGCCAGAATCCCGACATGAACCTCTGTATGTTCAAGATGGGATGCAAGGGACCGGTCACGTACGCTGACTGCCCCACCCGCCGCTGGAACTCCGCCGTCAACTGGTGCGTCGGCGCGAACGCTCCGTGCCACGGATGTGCGGAACCGACCTTCTACGAGAACCTGGCGCCCCTGTACGAGCCCCTTCCAGATGTCCACTTCGCAGGTATCTCACCTGCCGTTGACACACTTGGATGGGTTGCCGCCGCGGGCACCGCTGTGGGCATCGGAGGGCATTATGTTTACAAGCAGCTTGGCAAAAAACCGGAAAGTGAATCTGAAGGTGGTGAGAAATAGTGGCTCAACTTATAAGCATTGATCCGGTAACCCGAATCGAGGGCCACCTCCGGATTGACGTAGAGGTCGAGGGCGGAGTTGTCAAAGACGCCTGGTCGTCCGGGACGATGTTCCGTGGTATCGAGATGCTCCTGAAGGGCAAGCACCCGTGGGATGCTCAACAGGTAACAGAACGCATATGCGGAGTCTGCCCACTGGTACATGGGACCGCCGCTTCCTACAACCTGGACGACGCAACGGGGGTGCAACTTCCAGACAACGCAAGGATAATAAGGAACCTGTGCCTGGGAGCGAACTTTATCCAGTCTCACATCCTCCATTTCTATCATCTGGCGGCGCTCGACTACGTGGATGTAACAGCAGTTACCAAATACGAGGGAAAAGACCCGGCCCTTCTGCTTTTAAAAGACAAGATCACGAAGCTGGCTGGCGCGGGGGATGTCTACCCGTTCCTGCCCCGCTATGACTCGGATGATTATGTGAGCGACCCGGAACTGGCCACCACGCTTGTCAGTCATTACGTGCAGGCGCTGGAGATGCGCAAGAAAGCGCAGGAGATGATCGCCGTATTCTACGGGCGTATGCCCTCATTCGTGGGTACCGTCCCTGGAGGGGTGACGACACCGCCGACGCTTTCCAAAATCACGGCGTTCCAGGCGCGGCTCCAGCAGCTACAGCAGTGGATCGATGAGATCTACATCCAGGACATCCTCACCGTAGCTGGTGTTCAAGCCTACGCGCCGTTCTTGAAGGCAGGCGACTCCGGAGGCAACTACCTTGCATACGGCGGGTTCGACCAGAACCAGAGTGGTACCGAGAAGTTCTTCCCGCGCGGCATTATCTACAACAACGAGATAATGAACGTGAAGCCTGTTGACAAGGGTAAGATATCCGAGTCGGTAAAGCATTCCTGGTACACGGAAGAGTGCGAGGGTCTCAATCCCAAGCAAGGCAGGACCGATCCGGAGCTTGAAAAGGAAGGCGCATATTCGTTCCTGAAGGCCCCCCGCTACGACGGCAAGCCGATGGAAGTCGGACCGCTGGCCAGGCAGCTGATAAAGAAGCCAACCATCCTGGTGGACCTGGCGACAAAGCTCGGCCTGCTCAACCCGCCGGTCAAGTTCGGTATCCTTCCCCGTCACGCCGCACGCGCTATCGAGGCCAAGTTGGTCGCGGACGAGATGTCCAAGTGGCTGGACCAGCTGGTGCCGGGTGGCAAGATCTGGGACAAGAAGGACATCCCGGGCGAAGCTTACGGTGCCGGGCTGGTAGAGGGACCCCGTGGGGCCCTGGGTCACTGGATACAGATCAAGGGAAAGAAGATCGGTAACTATCAGGCGGTGGTACCGACGACCTGGAACGCCTCGCCCAGGGACAAGAGCGACGTCAGGGGGCCGATTGAGACTTCACTGATCGGGATTCCGGTACCGGACGTCGAAAACCCGATCAACGTGGTACGTGACGTACGATCGTTCGACCCTTGTCTGGCCTGCGCCATACACATAATCCATCCGGAACACAACGGCGTGAAATCGTTCCGCGTAATCTAAGGAGGTGGCCTGGATGAAAGAGAAAAACTACATTCCGGGCCCGGCCAAGGCTATGTACGCCACCTATCTCGGCGCGCTCCTGGTTGTCATCTACACGGGCTTCAACATCGCGCACCCTTTCCTGTCTGGGTGGAGGTACCCCTGGGCGATGTCACTTTCGAGGGAGCTCAACTTCCT